>OCQB01000074.1_pt1 | contig 131753 bp, 140 predicted proteins | sample 1538631 | NCBI WGS metagenome assembly OCQB01 (sample SAMN04571713, study PRJEB22368) | human gut metagenome | biome: human gut; material: stool | host: Homo sapiens | place: Luxembourg | collected 2012-10-19
CGAAAAAAAAAAAAAAAAAAAGCCCTACATTCGCACAAATGTGCAATTTAGGGCTTTTTCTCCACTGAAAAAGTAAATTATATGTAATAATATCACTGGTGAGAGGTTTCTCCAAGACAATTACAAAGAATAGAAAGTGGTCAAACAGTGATTGATAATTTATTTTTTTATATATTACTTCATATTATAAATAACTCTTGCTCCATCTGATGTTGCTGTTACTAATTGATATGTATCTTTTTTTATAACATCTCCGATAGCATAAACATCTTTTATTGGAGTTTCTAACTTTTCATTTACGATTATATAACCATTTTCATCTAATATTTCTTTAGGTAAAAATTCTGTTGCTGGTCTATAACCAATATAAATAAATACTCCTTTTACTTCTAAAGTTTCTTTATTATCTAAAGTAATACTTGTTAATTTATTATTTTCTTCATTCATAGATACAATATTGGCATTATATATTATTTCTATCTTAGGATTATCTTTTACTTCTTTAACAAGCATTTCTTCCCCTCTAAAGCCATCTCTTCTATTTATTAAATAAATATGACTTACTATATTTGCTAAATATAAAGCTTCTTGTAGGGCACTATTTCCTGTTCCAACTATAGCAATACTTTCATTTTTATAAAAGTTTGCATCACACATAGCACAAGTTGATAAACCTTTACCTAATAAATATTCTTCATTATCTAAACCTAAATACTTTGGTTTTCTTCCCATTGCAAATATTATTTTTTTAGTTTCATATGCATTATTTGAAGTTATTACTTTTTTTATTTCTTTTGTTAAATCTACTTCTTTTACTTCTTCTAAAACATATGGAATATCTAATCCTTTTACTTGAGTCTCTAAAATATCTGCAAAATCTGGTCCAGATATATTTATTAATCCCGGATAATTACTTATTTTATCAATGTTATTAAGTAGTCCCCCAGGTAAACCTTTATCTATAAGTAATACTTTTTTATTACTTCTTTTAGCATATATACCTGCAGTTATTCCACTTATACCCATTCCTATTATTATAATATCATACATATATATCCTCCTTTAGAATTTTACAACTTCATTTTCATCTTGGTCATATAAATCTTCATATCTTCCTTTTCTTCCTGTTATCATTATTATTATTAACCCAGTTAAAATCATTATTACAGAAACTATTTGAGCTATTTTAAATCCTCCGAGCATTAATGAGTCTGTGCGCATTGCTTCAATGATAAAACGCCCTAGACCATACCACATTAAGTATAATGCAAATGGTTGACCTACTTTAGTAATTTTTAATCTTCTAACTATAAGAAGAATTATAAAACCTACAAAACACCATAATGATTCATATAAGAATGTTGGGGTATAATATATTCCATCAATATTCATGCCATTAATGATAAATTCAGGAATATGTAGACTTTGTAAATGTGCTAGTGTTGTTGCTGGTCCATGGGCTTCACCATTAAAGAAGTTACCCCATCTTCCTATAGCTTGAGCAAGTATTAAGGCTGGAACAATAAAGTCAAACATTCTTATTGTTCGTACTTTATACTTTTTGCAATAAAGATAAATTACTAAAGCTCCGGCGATAATACCTCCATGTATTGCTAAGCCCCCTTCCCAGATTTTACAAGCATCCCAGAAATTATCATATAATTCTAGATTAAATAAAACATAATATACTCGAGCTCCGATGATACCAAAGATAATTGCCCAGAAAAGCATATTAAAAACAAAATCTGTTGAAAACTTATATCTTTTAGCTTCTTTTAAAATCATAGTAATTCCAATCATAGCTCCGATTATTATTAAAACGGAATACCATTCTAGTTTGAAATTACCAATTGTAAAAATATATCTATTCATAATTACTTCATCTCCTTTATTTATTATAACAATTTTTTTAATATTATTAAATACTATATAATTTATTATGTAAAAGTTATGTAAATAAATACTGTATTTACATAACTTTTACATAGATTTATTTTATTTAAAAAGCCTCCAAACGGAGGCGCACTTTAAAAAGTGAAATACCACATAAATGTGCACTAATTAAATATAATTTAATTGTACAGACAATTAATATCTTTTGTCAATTTATTTCAATATTTTTTATTAATAAAAAAACTACCTCTTAACAGAGGTATAGTATCTCAAAACCACAAATTTTGCAAGCATTATTTAATTTGTGGGTAACACTTACATTTTAATTATACCCAATAATTGTAAAAAAAATTTTAGCCCAAAATAATCATATATATTTTTTTAAGACTTTATATAATTCAAGCATTTTTCTTCAAGTAAATTGAAGTTACAACACCTTTCCTTTATTCTTTGAGGTAAATGACCATTGTCATATTGATTTCTAAAAAACTTTACTTTCTTAAATAATTTATTTTTATTATTGTTTATGTAAATTGCTTGGTTTTCTACCAATATTTTATATTTGCTTTTATTTTTTAATGTTGGTAACACTTCTGTTATACATTCAATTGGTGTTGGTATCATATTGTTTATATTAACTATCCCTAAATTTCCATTATCAATTTTAAAAATATCCATTGCCTTATCACTCATTTTTAAATGTTTGGGTTTTGGTGATGACAATGGTGCAAAATAATTAAATCCATTAAATGTGTAAACTATTCCAATATATGGTCTAGTTTGATTTTTATTATATGCTACCTTAGTATCAAACTTTCTTAAATAATTAATATAATTTTCATCAAGATAATAAATTTTTAATACTTTAGTCATTCAAACCTCCTATAATAAAAGCTAGGAAGTTAACCTAGCTACTTTTTTAACTCCCTACTGTGGCAAGGGTATTCCGACTTTTTTAACTCCCTACTATGGCAAGGGTATTCCGACTTTTTTAACTCCCTACTGTGGCAAGGGTATTCCAACTTTTTAATGAAACAAATTGTTTCTTTTATATTATATGAAATTGCTTTCATTTAATACAATATTAATATACAATATTCTTGCGCCTTTGTCAAGCTATTTTAATATTTTTGCTAAAAACTCTCCAGTATAAGAGCCTTTTGTTTTAGCAACTTCTTCTGGTGTTCCTGTTGCAACTATTTCTCCACCATATTTACCACCGTCTGGACCTAAATCTATGATATAATCTGCTACTTTAATAACATCTAAGTTATGTTCAATAACAATAACTGTATCCCCATTATCAACAATTCTGTTTAATATTACTAAAAGTTTTTTTATATCATCTGAATGAAGCCCTGTTGTTGGCTCATCTAGAATAAATACTGATTTTCCCGTTGCTTTTTTTTGAAGTTCTTTAGCAAGTTTTACACGACCTGCTTCCCCTCCAGATAATGTTGGTGCTGGTTGACCTAACTTAATATATGAAAGTCCAACATCCATCATTACTTTTAATTTATTATAAATTTTTGGAACATTTTCAAAGAATTCTATGGCTTCACTGACACGCATGTCTAAAACTTCACTGATATTTTTACCTTTATATTTTATTTCTAATGTTTCTCTATTATATCTTTTTCCTTTACAAACATCACATGGAACATATACATCTGCTAGGAAGTGCATTTCAATTTTTTTAACTCCATCTCCCCAACAGTTTTCACATCTTCCACCTTTAACATTAAATGAGAAACGACCTTTGTCATATCCACGCATTTTAGCTTCTTTAGTTTGGGCAAAAAGGTCTCTGATATCATCAAATACTCCGACATATGTTGCAGGATTACTCCTTGGAGTTCTACCTATGGCATCTTGAGTTATTTGAATAACTTTATCTATATTTTCTAAACCTTTAATTTCTTTACATTCTCCAGGTACAACTTTACTTTTGTAAATTTCTGATGCCAGTCTTTTATATAAAACTTCGTTAATAAGTGATGATTTACCTGAACCTGATACCCCAGTTACAACAACTAATTTATTAAGAGGTATATCAACATTTACATTTTTTAAGTTATTTTCTTTGGCACCTTTGATAGTTATTTTTTTGCCATTACCTTTTCTTCTTTTTTCTGGTATTTCTATTTTTAGTTCTCCACTTAGGTATTTTCCTGTTAAACTATTTGGATTTTTCATAACCTCTTCTGGTGTTCCTGCAGCCATTATTTGTCCACCATATTCACCAGCTCCAGGGCCAACATCAATTAAGTAATCTGATGCAAGCATAGTATCGGTATCATGTTCTACTACAATTAGTGAATTACCTAAATCACGCATTTCTTTTAAAGAATTAATTAAACGTTCATTATCTTTTTGATGAAGTCCTATACTAGGTTCATCAAGGACATAAAGAACTCCGGATAATTTAGAACCAATTTGAGTGGCAAGTCTTATTCTTTGAGCTTCTCCCCCAGATAATGTTCCAGCACTTCTGGTTAAAGTTAAGTAAGATAAACCAACATTATTTAAGAACTCTAATCTTGATATAATTTCTTTTAAAATAAGATTACTTATTTCTTTTTCTTCATTATTAAGTTTTAATTTTTTAACAAAATCAAGTAAGTCACTGATAGACATATCACACATATCAAAGATATTTTTATTATTGATGTAAATTGATAATACTGATTTTTGTAATCTTTTTCCTTTACAAACGGGACATTCAGTTTCAATCATATAACCTTGTAACCATTCTCTAATCCATCCACTTTTAGTTTCAACATATCTTCTTTCTAATGATGGAATAACACCTTCATATGTTCCTTTGGTATTTCTAGTATTGCCATTTTTAGAAACATAGTTAAATTCTAATAATTCATTTGTACCATATAAAATGTAATTTAATTTTTCTTCTGGAATGTTTTTTATTGGTTCGTACATATTTATATCGTAGTACTTACATACTGTTTCTATTTGGGTAAAATAGGTAGTAGAATCCATACTTAAAGCAGAGATTGCTCCTTCTACAATTGATTTGTTAGGGTCTGGAATTAATAAATCTTTACTTATATGAAGTTTTGTTCCTAGCCCTTTACATTCTTCACATGCTCCATATGGGGCATTAAATGAAAATAGCCTTGGTTCTAGTTCTGGTATGGAATAATTACATATTTCACAAGCATATTTTTCACTCATGAATATTTCTTCATCATCTACTAAAACAACTACTTTTCCATCAGCTTTTTTTGTACTTGTTTCGATAGCTTCAAAAATTCTTCCGTATTCTTCTTCATCAACTGTTATTTTATCTATTATTATATCTATATTATCTTTAATATTTTTTTCTAAAGTAATTTCTTCATTTAAACTCATGTTTTTACCATTTACACGAACACGAGTAAATCCTTCTTTACGTAGTTCATCAAATAATTCTTTATGGGTTCCCTTTTCTGCGTGAACTATTGGAGCTAATATTGTAACTGTTTTTCTTGCATATTCCATAACTTTATTAGTCATTTCTTCAATACTTTGACTTTTTATAGGTTTATGGTGTGTTGGACAATAAGGAATACCAATTCTCGCAAATAAAAGACGTAGATAGTCGTAGATTTCTGTTATTGTACCAACTGTTGAACGAGGATTTTTGTTTGTAGACTTTTGGTCAATTGATATTGATGGTGATAATCCTTCGATAGAATCTACATCTGGTTTATCATTAACTCCGATAAATTGACGAGCATAAGCAGATAAACTTTCCACATATCTTCTTTGTCCTTCCGCATAAATTGTATCAAATGCTAAGCTACTTTTTCCTGAACCTGATACTCCGGTCATAACTACTAATTTATTTTTAGGTATTTCAATATTAACATTTTTTAAGTTATTTTCTCTGGCACCTTTAATTATTATTTTATCGTTATTCATACTTTGCACCTCTCTTTTGTATTGTAACACAAATTGCAAATTTAATGCACAAATAATATATCACAAACAAATATTTGTGTCAAGGGCTTTTAGAGAGGAATTTTATTATTGATTTAACATATAGTTACTTAAGGGAAAAAATTTGACAAAAGCTACATTTTGTGGTAATATAATGGCACTTAGTGGAGGGGGTACTTTTATGTACGAAGAAGGAAAAAAACGTTTAAATATCAACTGGGGTTCACTCATTATTAAGTTGTTAATATTAGCTTTAGTTATTTTTCTAGCTTGTTTTATATTTTCAAAAATAACTAATCATAAGAAAAATAATACTAATAATACGGTTGCTAATAACAATAATAATACAACTACTAATACAACTAATGACTTTACAACAAATATTACAACTATGAAAAATGTGGCATTTGAATATTATACTAAATCTAAATTACCTGAAAAAGTTGGTAGTACAGAAAAACTTACTCTTGGTGAAATGCTTGATAAGAAATTATTAATTGATTTTACTGATAATGGTAAGGTTTGTAGCTTAGATAATAGTTATATTCAAGCAACTAGAACTCTTGAAGATAATTATGCTTTAAAAGTTAATCTAGAATGTGGTAAAAAATCAGATTATATTTTAGCTAATATTGAAAAAGAAAAAATTTGTGTTAATAACTCATGTAATAATAACACAAGTAATACTGTAGATAATAATAAAAATAATAGTTCTAGTAATAATAATTCAAATAGTAACTCAAATAATAATAGTAATTCTAATAAGAATAATAATTCTAGTAGTAATAATTCTGGTAAGAAAACAACCACTACTACAACTACAACAACAGTTACTGTAAAAATTAAATGTATAAATGGATGTTGTAATTGTTGTACTACTTGTGATAACAACAATAATAATACAACTAAGAAAGTAAGATATTATGAATATGTTAAATGGTCTAATTGGTCAGAAGGATATTCAAGTGATACTAAAGCAGAAAATAAAAAAGAAGATGTTACAACATATAATTATTGTAAACAATATGAAAAAGAATATTATACTAGTGGATTTAAAACAAGTGTAAATAATTTAAATTCATTTACTTATGATTTTTATTTAAATCTACCTAGTGACGTTAAAACAGTTTCAGTTATTAATTCTTCATATTTTGGTGATTCAACTAGTGATTATAAAGCATTTATAAATAATAGAAATAATAATTTAATGGGAAGTAATGCTGGTTCACAATATATTGATATTAATAATGCTAGTGAACTTAGATATCACTCTTTAAGTAGAAATAATTTTACTTATAGTTTGGGTGATGCAAAACAAGATAGTGGTCAAAGAGATTGGATGGTTCCAGTAACAATTAATTATTATAATGCAAATGGTGTTAAAGCTTATACAAGTACTAAGTTTGGTAATATGTACTTTACTCCAGTTAAATTTAGTATTAAATATACTAAAGAAAGTGGATGTCAAAGAGATTTAGAAAGCAATAGTAATAAATATAAAGGTTATGCTAAATTAGATGCTAATACCACTTCTAAATGGATGCATAGAACTTTAGAATATAAATGGAGTAAAGAAAGTAGTTTAGAAGGTTTTACTAAAACTGGAAATTACGAAGATAGAAATGCTTAAGGATTAGAAATAATCCTTTTTTTAATGCATTAAAAAAAGCTATTTGCATAGCTTTTATAAGTCCTTACCTATTATTGTGGACATTTATTTGAATTCGTAGGATTTGAAATACAGTTTGCACATATATCAAATTGGTCTTTAACTTCTCCGAATGAACCTACCATTTTAAATAAAATACTTACAATAGTTGGTACGAAGAAGATACAAATACCAGCGATAACGCGGTTTAGTAATGATTTCGCAGCCTTTGATACAGCTTTATCATCACTTGATATAACTGCTTTTCCTAAGTCAATCATTCCAAATACTATTAATAAAACTGGAATAACAATTTTAAATACTAGTAAAAACATTCCTAATGTATACCAAATACTTGCTGAATCTGAACAAAAAGTCATAAACAACACTCCTCCCTTTGTATATCACTATTTTACCTTAAAATAAGGCTAAAGTCAATTATTTCTTGAATATTTCTCCTTTATATGATGTATCACATCCATTATAAGGATTTGTTAAACATGTTACACAGTTAGTATAATCTTTTTTCATCTCTTCATTAAAACCACTTATCATGTTAAATATAATATTTATAATAATAGGAACAAAGAAAATACATACCCCAATTATTATTCTTGTTAATAATGATTTACTAGCTTTTGATACTGCTTTATCATCATTTGATATAACAGCTTTACCAAAATCTATTGTACCTAAAACTATTATTATTATTGGTACTAATATTTTTAAAATAAATATTAATTTCCCAACCATTTGCCACACTGTGGCAGTTTTATAACAAAATTCCATAACCTAAACCTCCTTATTTAAAAATACTAAATATTCCATTTGATGAATTTTCTTCTACTCTACTAAATCCTAGGTTTGTTAAGAAAATATTTATTATTTTTTGGTCATCTAATTTATCATCTAAACATGGCATATTGAAAAATACTTTACTTCCACTTTCTTTTTCAAAATCCATAACATCTTTTTCACTTAGAACACTTCTATTTAAAACTATCTTTTTATCACTTAGTTTTTCAAATATAGCATTATCTTGACGAATTAACTTATTTAATTTAATAAGTCCTGGTTCAATTAAATATACTATATCATGACAATATTCTAAAACATTTCCTTCATTTAAATCTACAAGTATTACATCATAATCACTATTTTGACTTAAAAAATCATTAAAACCTAAACTAGATATACTTTCTAATGATTCATCATTAAAATATATAAAATCATTTTTATCTATTTCAACAGCTTTTACTTTATAACTTTTTTCTAAATGTAGTTTAAGTAAATAAATCAATGTTGTTGCTCCGGCATGTTCTGTAACATTTTTAAAACCAATTATCTTTTGTCCTATTTTACCTCTGGTGTTATCAATAGCTTTTTCATTTAAGACTGGTTTCTTAAATCCACTGATATTATGGTAATTAGCAACATCTTTATATTGATTTGGATTATCTATTAAATACTTAATTGTGTTTACATCATTCGTAAAGTTATATATACCCATTGATATTAATTGTGATATATAAACCGGTGAGTTTACTACTTCAGAATCATCTAATAATAAAATTACTTTAGACATATCAAAATTAACTGATAAATTTTGCATGATGTTTATATCTTCATAACCTTTTATAGCTGTTATATCTAAAATCATTTTATTATAGTAAAATGTTGAGAATTGAGCAATTAAATCATCAACAGAAAATTCTCCATTTATACTTTTTATTACATCAATATTTAAACTTGCTAATAATGATTGATATTTATTTGATACTATTACATTCATTTTTACACTCCTTATCTTCCTATTCTTTCAGAAGAACCCACAAAAGCTTTGGTTGTTCCAGCAATTCTATATATTGCTATATTACCTATTACAGGTAAATTAAATTTATAAAATACTTCTATATCATAATAAATTTGATTTTTATTGTTAGTATTTTCTTTAAAACAATAATAATATTGTTCACTACTTTTTGATTCTTCAACATTACCTTCTAAATCTATGGCTCCGAACCATCCATCTTGGCATTTACCTGTTGTTTTATAACCTTTTTCATACATGTATCCATTTATTATATCAAGAGATTCATAAGTTACTCCTTCATATTTTTCAATGATACTTAATGTTCTATTTTTTATAGCATAAGCTTTATTATAATTTAGTACTAAAGTTAGAAAGCAAGCAAATATAAGCATAAAAAAGATAATCATTTGAAATGTCCATGTTGATTCACTTACTGCCTTCATTTAATCCTCCTTATTGATAAATTATTTTTGTTTCAGCTTTTGATTCAAAATTATATACTTGTTTTACAATTGGTATATCTAATTGAAAAAATACTACTATTTGATAATATTTTCCGGTTTTAAAGTCGCCAACTGCGACAGTATCTCCTAGTATGTCTTGTAAGTAATTATCTAACCCACTTGTGGCATTTACTTCTCTTATACAAACTGATGCATCTTGACCTGTTGATACTTGAGCTCCACTTCTATCAAAACCAACAAAGTCTTCATCACATTTTCCAGTTGTTCTATATGAAGTACTTTCTATTAAAGTAACTATTTCTTCATTTAAAGAATCTGCATCTATATAATTACCACCACTTGCTTCGATGATATTTACAATTTGGTCCTTTATCCCAAACGCATTAGAATTATTAATTGTTAAAGCCATAATAGCTGTAAATAAAAGGATAAACAATATTACAATTTGAAATATTGTTGTTACACTCATTGATTCTTTCATATATTCACCCTAACCTTTAAATGGACAATAAAATATATCATCATCACTACCTGATTTTAGCTTGTCTTTTGTCATTGCACAGACACATTTATTGGCATAGTCATCAGAACTTATGCTTTCACGTGCTTCTTTTGTACAGTCACAGATTGCTTTGTTGCATTGCGAATTCTTTTCAAAGTTGCCATGTATCATTGGCCATAAAACGCCGAAAAAAAAGGCTGACAAGATACCGATCGATATTGCAACTATGACCGTTAAGTTTAATTCTCCTGTAGCCTCTTTCATTATTTCACCTCTTGTATGTTAGTTTGTTTCGTCGCCAAATTCAATTGTTGTACCATCAGCACAGAAACATGTTTTATTATTAACATCTACTCCACCACGGCCTTGAGTTGAATCTAGTTCTCCTCCCGGGCAAAGATTTTGACATGTATTTCTTGATAGTCCAGCTTGAATACCAGGCCAAATAAAGAAATAGAAAAACGCACCCACCGCAGCAATTGCAACTACAGTAACTACAGTCATATTTAATTCTCCAGTTGCCTCTTTCATTTTTTATCCTCCTTTTTAATATATTTTTATTATATCTTAATTTCGTTAAAATATCAATTATTATTACGATTTTTTGTAAATTAAATGTCTATTTTTTTGTTATGTTGGCATAAGTTGGATAACTGCTAGAATTAGTAAGACCATTAATCCTACTCCAGTTGTTATTAACATACTCATGGTTTTTCCTTCCATCTTTTCTAGACGATTTTTATATCTTGTTTCACGAGCTTTTTGTTGTAAAGAAGATATTGACCTAGAAAATGTTAGGATTTGTTCTTGTTTTCTTTCTTGACGACCTAGACTTAATCTGTATAAAAGTCTCATCATACGCATTGAATCCCTTACTGGGTATTTTCTAGCAAATGCCATATATGGTTCAATAGAATCGTCCCCAGCATTAATAGAATCTATCATTTCTTGTAAACCATCCTTAAATATTTCGGGAGCTTCTGCCATTGATTTACCTATTGCTACTGGTACAGTATAATGTTGAATTAGAATTTCTAAGTTCTTTAAATAATGTGGTAACATAGAATCTATCTGTGCCATATGTCTTTGATAATATTTTTTGATATCATTATAAGATGATTTAAAAACAAATATACCAAGGACAAATATTAATAAAACTTTAACAGCATTTAAATCTTTAATCATTATAGCGAATGCTATTGCCATTGTTATTAAAGCATTCTTTATTCTTTTATTAAATAAGATATCAGGGTTAACATTAGTACCATACTTTGCTCGAACTAAAAAGTCCCAGTCCTTTTCTTTTATCTTTAAGAATAAAAGTTGATTATCACTGATTAGTTGGTTCATGCTTATTTGACCAGTTATAGTCATAATACCAAATACTATAACTGCCACTATTATAACTTCTATTTGCATTATTCTCCCCCCACATCTTCATTATAGTACTTTTCTCCACTTAACATAAAGAAAGCATTTATAATAACTATTGCATGTAAGATTATTTGAACATACCAAATATCTAATAATTGAATGTAATTTTCTTCACCAAGCATAAATCTTAGAACTATTACTAATAAATAAAGGATTAAACCAAATCTTAAGAATCTTCCATGGAAATTATTTCTATCCATTTGGTCACGATATACTCCTTCAACTAAAGCATCGATATCTAGTGACATATTTTCTAAAGCTTGACCTGAGTCTCTTGCACCTTCTTTAGTAATTTGTAAGAATAATTGATGCATGTTTTTAACCATATAAAATGGATATTTATTATTAAAATATTGTATAGATTCATCAATTGTACCATTTTGATATGACATATCTATCATTTTTTTAACATCACCTAGGACTGGTTCTTCAAGTATTCCAGAGTCTCTAACTCCTTCTAGGGCTTTAACAAAACTTTGGGTTGTATTAAATTCCATTATAACATTGGTTGTGTATGTTTGAATTTGTTCAAATATATATTCACTATATACTCTTTGAAGTCTTAGATATGCAAGATATGGAACTGTTGCTATAGCAATTACTGCATAAATAATGGCAGTAATAATACTATAAAAGTAAAAGTAACCAACTATAGCTGCAATACCACCGAGTATAATTACTTGTGTTAAATATTGTCTTGGAGAATATTCTTGTCCTAATTCTATAGCTTTTTCCCTAACCATTTTAAAAGAATATGGAGCATATTTATCATATACATCTGCAGCTTTATTTGTTACATATTTATATATATTTTCACCAGGATTTCGACGAGCTATTAAAACTATCACAGCAATTGCTAAAATAATAAATAACTCTGGTAAATAACCTGTTAGATTAACTGAAAACATATTAATTGCTCCTTTCTTTTATAAACTTTCAATTGTTTCATTTTGATTATCATTTTTCTTAACAAAATAATCTTCTTTTAATGTTACCCCTTGAACACCTAAGTAATCTATTAAATATTTACTTGGATTATTAAAACTAAATTTTCCATCTAAGCTTTTCTTAAAAATAATATTAGCTTTTGCTTCATTATTTTCATCAACATAAAATTCTACAACTTCAATTATTTCACGTTGAAATCTTCCTAGTTCTTTACTCATATAACCTTTAACATGAACACCAATTTGAACATAACGATGAATTGATTTTAAGAATTGGTCAATGTCTTGGCTATTTTCAAGCAAACTGTACATACGCATTGGTATGTTTAAGGCTCTATCAGAGTGAATTGTTGATATAATGTTGTGACCAGATGATATTGAGTTACGAACTGCTGTAACGGCTTCTGCACTACGAACTTCGGATAGTAAAATCCATCTTGGATTTTGTCTCATACAAGTTACTAGTACATCAGAATATGATGCAATATTATTAGTTTTCATAGCTACAATATCTCTGTGAGGAAATATCTTATCTAAGTGAAGTTCCAAAGTATCTTCGATAGTTATTATCTTTTCATTTTCTTTAGTATGAGATGCTAAATACTTAACAAGTTCTGTTTTACCTGAACCAGTTTCTCCACTTACAATGATGTTACAATGTCCTTCAACACAAGTCATTAAAAAGTCATGTAAATCTTCTGTTACATATTTTTCATTAATAAGCTTTTCTTTGTTCAGACGGATTTTGGCAGGCGTCTTTCTTATTACACAACAAATACCATTTGTTGCAATTGATTCATGAACAAAGTTTAAACGTAATTCTGCAGATTCAGCATCCAAAAATGGATGAGCCATATTAAATGTTTTACCCATGACATTTGAACATTGAAAAGCAAGCTTTTCCATTAAAGCATTATTTATTTCTGGTCGCTCAACCCTATAAACACCTTTATCAAGAGTTTTTAGCCAAACTTGACCACCATTTGAATATGATACATCGGTAATATTATCTTCTTCTAAAAACTCTTTTAAAGGTCCAAAATCTATTTGTGAAAATATAGCATCATTCACAATTATCACCTCTTTTTATTCATTATTTTCTGTATTATCAGGATTTGTTATAATAGATTTACTATCTATTAAAGTTTGTAATTCTTTATTACTTATTTCAGTTGTTGCATCTTTATCAGCATTATTTTTATTTATTGGTACTGGATATAAACTCATTCCAGATAAGAAACCAACTTTACTTAAATATACAAATATATCATTTGGTACTGCAAAAGCTAGTACTGCTGGTGTTCTTCCAGAATTTACATCAAAAACATTTTGTCCTTTTGAATCTTTAACACTTAATACTTCAATATTAGTAATAAATGGTTCATACACATAATTATTTTCAACTTTTGTTAATAACCATAAATCAATTTTATCTCCCGGATAAATTGAATTTGCATATGTTGTTGTATTATCAACACTTAACCAATATATTTTATAATTTTCAGGTATTATTTCTAAATCTCTATCTATTAGTTCATCTTTTTTTACTACTTGAGATGTATAAAACATTGAACCTTTTGTAACAGATGTATTATTATTTACATAATAGTTAATTAATTGACTAGAACTTGTTATGATACTTGCTTTTTTTAAAACATCTCTATTTATATCTACATATTCTATATCATCTTTTGTAATAATCGAACCAGCTGGTATATCTTTTACTGCAACAGGTACTCTGGTTGGTTTTACAGCTTTATCTAAAGTAATACTATAAGCAAACCAAAGGGCTATAACTCCTGCAAGTACGCCTAAAATCGTAACAGTGTTACGATTTAAAAGCAATTTTTTTATTTTTTCCATTACATTCATGTTTATGCACCCATCCTTTGTACTTGACTATCTATTAAATCAATTAATTCTTGTGAAGAATATTCAGTTGAACCAATATCTGGATTAACTAAATTATTCTTAGGTACAGGGATAATATTCATGCCTGGTATATTTTCAGCAAGTTTTAAATAACGATACATATCAGTTTTTACTGCAAATAATAACCATGCTGGTTGTCTTCCACTCGTAACATCAAATACGTTTTGTCCAGATTTATCTCTAACTGCTAAAACTTCAATGTTAGAAATAAATTCTCCGAAAACTAACATACCATCTTGAGTGGTTTTTAACCATAAATCTATTCTATCTCCCGGATAAATTGAATTAGCATAGGTAGTTGTTTCATTTACCTTTAATTGATAAATTGTATACCCTTCAGGTATTTCGTCAAATATCGCATTTGGTAATTCTTTCTTTTCAACTACTTGGGATGTATAAAACATACCACCTTTAGGAATACTTGTACCAGTTGCAACATATTTACCAATTAAATCAGTTGTTGTTTGATAAACATCAGCTTTTTTAAAGAATTTTTTTCTAACTTTAACATATTCTATGTCATCCTTAGTTATTTCTTCTGTTGCAAGTATTTCTCTTTTGGCAACTGGTACTCTGGTTGGATTTACTTCTTTATTAACTCTATATATATAGAACCCTACTAAAACTCCTAACCCTAGTACTACTCCTAAAATGGTTACAGTTGTTTTATTAGTAAAAAACTTTGTAAAAGTATTTTTAATTCCACCCATTTTTATTCCTCCTTTAACTATTCATCGATTACATTTCCTTCTAGAACTGAATCTATTCTTTCAACCATATCTATAGTTGTTGCATCTCCTAATACTGTAAATGTATTTGATTTACTTTTAATTTCTACACTAGCTTTTGGTGGAGCTTCGTATACTCCATAAAAACTAACTGTATATGTTGTATTTAGTGATGCTGTTTCAGCAAATCTACGAAAGAAACTTTCAAAAAACTTTTCTTTATTAATTTTTATTTCCCCATATTTACGATAATATGAGTAATCTACGGCATCAATCATTGATGCTTCTGTTATTTCTTTTACTAGGAAATAATCTTGTGTACTAGAAGTTGTTAAATTTTGCACCAGCATCATTATAACAACTATCACTGTACCAAGAAGTATTAACCAATATGCCCAGAAAGCATTCTTCATTTAGTCACCCCTATTTCCAAGATGGTCCACCTAGAACAGATTCATTATATACATATCCGCTCCATAATGTCCAATATCCACTAGATTCTGTTTCATTCTTTCTCTTTGTTTCATTATTTTCAACACGATTTGTTGCTGTTATGGCATCCCCATATTTATCTACTAATTCATCGATTAAATCACTGTAACAGTAAATATTTTTATAAGTTTGTCCATCAATTGTTGCATCATAACATGTTAATGAATCATTGATATATCCACCATCATTTGTGTGGTTTTTATTATATTCTTTTATTGTATTTATTACTTCAGGTGTCATCTTTATACTAAATGCTAATTCAGAATCATTACCAGTTTTATCATAAACCATTTCGTTAACTTCTTCAATTTCAGAAATTGTTTTTTCAGCCTTTTTAGTTAACAATTGTAAGTTTGCTAAATTACTTGTTGTAATCCAGTTATATCCATATGATCTATTAGCTGAATGGAAGTTTGTTGTTGAAATAGTTCTATGAATAATGTTAAGTTCATCAAGATTGATGATACATGCTGGACATTTGTTGTCACAAGATGGTCCTGTACAAGGTGTCCATTCACATCCATCTCCAACACATTCAAATGTACAATTTGGACAATCTTTTGGTCGGCATGGAGATTCATAGTAACATTTATAATTTCCATCAAAACTATTTACTTTAACTACAGCAGCAACACTATTTTCTTCTCTATCACCATTGTAGTCAATTAAACGTCCAACACCATTTTTTTCATCATAGAATTCCCCAAGGTCTTCTATCATTAATCTTACTACACCACCACCAACAGTACTTGTTGAAACTGGTAAGCTATTAAGTAATGCTTCAAGTTGAACTTTATTTCCAGTATATCCACTATTAACAGTTACTTTACCATTTGCAGCGATTTGATAGAATGCAGTTGGTGTAACATAATCTTGTTTCTTTTCAACTTCTTTCTTAACAAATGTTGCTTGAGAAATATTTTGTGTATCTCTACTACATCCACTACTTGAACATACTGTGAATGTCTTAGATGCAAACGCACTACTATAACTTGATTTATAATTGTAACTATTTGCTGATGTATTTTCAGCATCACCAGATAATGTTATTTGGTTACCAACACAATCATAAGCTTCATTAGCTTGGCCAGTACAAATTGTAATTGTTGTTTTTATTTCTTCATTTCCATCTTTTTCAAGATATTGTAAATCTTTATATTCATCTTTGGAAATTAAATCATAATATGGTGTATAGTTTTCATTATCTTTACCATGGTTTTCATCATAGTAATATCTTAATTTTTGTTCAAATAAGAAAGTATTAATCCATCCAGTTGTACATGCATTATATTCACGCATTGCTTTTTCATAAGCAGATTTTCCTTCAGAAATTAATTTTTCTCCATGAGCCTTATCAGCAGCTATAGCAGATGCTATACTTGCGGTTGTTGCTCCATCTTGACATGAGCCTCCATCACAAGATGTTACACAATTCTTACCATCTTTGTCACAAGTTGTTGAACGACTTGAACTACATGAAGGTGCAGAACCATATCTGAAACTTCCAGTACTATTTGCAGTTCCAACATATCCATCTGCAGTTGCATTTAAAGCTCTAATGCCTGTGTAAGTTCCAACTTTAATGTAACCAACACCAGTACATCCTGTACAACTTGAACATGTATCTTCTCTAGCACTTGTTGCTGATGCTGCCTCAGCTTTTAACACTAAATCGTATCCTTCAATCATTTTTCTTTGAGCAGCTACGATATCTTTTATAAATTGTGATTTATTTATACTTTTATCAGCTGTATTACCACCTGTATAACATGTTTTCGTTCCTTCAATATGACTTGTTAATTTGAAATATCCACCACAGTTTACAGCTTCCACGATTGGATTTAATTTAATTTTTGCATAATCTTCTTTACAGAATACATTACAATAACTATTTGACACTCCTCCAGCTGATGCTGTAAATTGATATGTATTACCAGCATCATCTTGATTGTCAATTATACATGTTTTTACTTTATCAGGAGCTTTAATTGTCGCTACAGCATCGTCTTCATTTGTGCTACAAATCGGAGCTTCTAATTCAGTATCACAAGCATTATTGCATTTTATTTTACCAGATATTTCTCCAGTTAGGCCATCCTTATTTCTTTGCATTACATAGAAATTTTGGGCATTTGTTTGACCTACTGGGATTAAATGAGCACCAACATATTCTAGATTTGGGTCATTGTAATCATATGTAACTTTATAATCAGTTGTTTTACAATTTTCACCTTGTTTTGCAACGTCAAATGTAATTGTTATTTTTCCAGTTGAACCAGATAAATAATTTTTATTAGCATTTACAGTTTCACCATTTACTTTTAAATTACTACAACTAGCACAATTTAATTTAAAGTTTTTAATAACTCCTTTAGAAGCATCAAAGTTCTCATAAGAAAGTTCAATTCTGACACTTGTTTCCCCTTGATTTGTTTTAGTTGTAATTGTTGGGGTTGTACTTGCACCACTTGATACTTCATTAGCTTTAGAAACGCCTATATCAAATAATCTCTTAGCAACATCCATTACTTCTTTAGCAGTAGTATTGCTTTCATCATAAGCAAATTTGTATTGATTATTAAACCATGAAGGATTATATTTAACTAAATCACTAAAACTATTTGAATAACTTGATGAAGCTAACCATTCTCTACCAATATTTACATGAGCTGATGCTATAGCAATTAACTCATTATTACTAGCAGTACCTTTTCCTTGTCCACCAATACCCATTGAAAATGCTCTAATAGCAATACTTGTTGCTACATAAAAGTTTTGGTCAGATAAACCTGTACTAATTTTTGGTGTTCCATCAAACTCACTATATCCATGTTTCATGATTTCTAAAACACCTAAACCAATAGCATTATTATTTTTATCTTTTGATGCACCTAAAATATAATCTATTTTATATGTTGTATCTGATTGTAAATGTGGGTCAATACAGTATCCTAATATTTGATTATTAGTTCCTATTTTAGTAATTTCATAAGGAATTACTGTTAAACCTCTATTAATTGGATTAGGAATTGTTAATCCATTAATTATTATTTTGTTATTTCCATTTCTATCTTGATAATTTGTAAATCCACGTTTCCAATCTTTTGTGTATTTATCCCCTACTACAAAAGATTCAGCATTAACACTTGATATACCAAATGTTAATACTAATAAAATTAATATTAATAAATTTCTTAAATTTTTCTTTTTCATATTATACTTCTCCTACGTTTTTTTATTATTACTATTGTTGCACCACCGGCAACTACAACCAATGTTATTCCCCCAATAATAAATGGAACTTTATGTTTAGAAATAAAATCTCCAACAACTTTATACCATTTACTATCTTCCTTATTATCCTTTTTATCTTCTTCTTTTTTATCTAGTTGTTCGCGAATTCTTGTAAAGAATGTATCATATCCAACTGACTCATATGTAACATATCTTTGACATAAGTAATAGTCTGGTAATTCTTTACATATATCATATGTTGAATAATCATTATATCTTGGAAGCGAAACATATAATGTTTTTAATGTACTTCCTTCACAACCTGTTTCGTTTGATGCATACACTTTAATTGTATAAGTTATCAAACTATCAAGTTCTGTTCTTGTAAATGATATATTACCATTATTAGCATCATCATATCCATATGTTACTGATTCTCCATTTAAATCATTTGTTACTACGACATACATATTTTTAGTAATATTTAATATATGTACTTCAATATAATCTGTTTTAGCAACATATTCTTCGTTCTCCAAACCATCTGGAGGAGAATATTCACCACGATCTAGAACCCTTTCTTTTATTTCATAGTTGGCTTTGACATTAGCTACTTCATTATTGAGTTTTGCTTTTTCCTCATAACCACAAGTTGCAGCCTTTGATGTGGGTACTAAAACTAAAAATGTAAATGTAATTAATAGTGCTTTTTTTAATCTATCCATTTTGCCACCTACCTATCAATATTTTAACATAAATAGATAAAATTTACAATTGTAAATTGCGAATATATCATAAATATGATATTATTTATTTATACAAGGTGGTTGGTAGAATTGAAAAAGTTTTTAATTATATTTATTTTATTAATTGGAATTGTTTTATTAGATGGATTTTTTATCAATTCTAAAGGTTTTAAAGTTGTAGAAGAAAGCATTGAGGTTGCTTCTTTAGAAAATAGTTTTGATGGTTTTAAAATCATGCAAATATCTGATTTTTTAATAAAAAATAAAAATGATTTAGATAATATAAAAAATATTGTTAAATCTATTAATGAAAGAAAACCTGATATTGTTGTTTTTACTGGTGACTTAATAAATTCTAACAACAATTTGAGTGATACCGATATAAATAATTTAACAAATATTTTAAAAGATATTGATTGTACTTTATATAAATATGCTATTTATGGTGATAATGATTTAAAAAATATTGATGTTTTTAATAAAGTAATGACTAATTCTAATTTTATTATAATAGATAATGAATCTAAATATTTATTTTATAAAGATGTTAAACCTGTAAAAATTACTGGTTTAAAAAATAATAGTGATATATCTAAAGCTTTATATTTAAGTGATGAATTAGATACAACATTAAATTTAGTTTTAACTCATAATCCAGATGATATTGATTTACTTAGTAGTGATGAAGAATACGTTGTTTTAGCTGGAGGTTCCCTAAAAGGACAAGTAAGAATACCTTTTTTTGGAGGTATTATAAAGAAAGATGGTTATAAAAAATATACTGAAAGTTACTATAATATTGGAAATATAAAACTTTATAATTCCGGTGGTATTGGTACTAATAATGTTAACTTTAGATTATTTAATAAGCCTGAAATAAATTTGTATAGATTAGAAAAAAAATAACCATTCGGTTATTTTTTTATAAGTATTTTACCATTTTATAATTAGCATTTAATTTTTCTACTAATTCTTCTTTATCATATTTTGAAAAACTTTCTTCAAAATTACTTGCATCCATTAAAAACATATCTGGATAATTAATAAATATTTCTTTATAAGTAGTTATTCCTAAATCTTTTAAATAAGATAGATTAACCCTTACTAAGTTTTCATGACTCTCTAATACATCAATTACCTTTTTTGGTGTATTTTCTAAAAATTCTTCAATATCTACATCTAGAAACCCATATTCTTTTAAAAAACTCATGCTACTCTTCCTTTCGCTAATTCATTGTAACTAGCTAGTATTTCATCAATATTATCACTTAAATATTCTAAGTTATCACTATATCCTTTAAATACTGCCATCAATGTATCTTTAAGCCCTAAGCCTTCTTTTTCAGCTAAAGCTACTTTATTATATATTTCATCTTTCTTATCTTCCATAGCAAAAGTTTCCATAACTCTATCAGCTAATTCTTTAAGTTCAAGATTTTCAATTACTAAATCTTCTTTTTTTTCCCCATTTACTTGTGATAGAACATAATCAAATCCTCTTTTACTAAATAAAAATGATTGATATTTTCCTTTTTCACTCTTGTAAGGTACTCCTAGATGGTCTAGTTCAGCTATTCTTTTAATAACTGCATCAACATCTTGTTTTAAGAATGATGGTGTTTGTTGATATGCTTCAAGAAATCCTAAATCACGAGCTCTTAAAATAGTTTTTTCTAGTATTTCTGGTTCAATACTTAAAACTATCCAATCACTTGGTTTTAAATTAATGTTATATTCCTTTAGAAGATTTCTATTTTCTAAATTAGCAAGTTCTAGAGAAACTATAAACTTTTCAGGATGTTCTTTTTCCACATCAAACCCACTTTTTTCTTCTTCATATACACTTTTTATCTCTTCAAAAGACTTCATATTTTGCTCCTTTCTAATAAGCCATTAATGGAACTTTCTTTGGATCTAAGCCACTGATTTGTAAAACACTAATTGTGTTATTTAATCCTTTTAAATCATATTTAACTAATACACTTGGCATTAAACTTATATCTCGTGATTCTTTTCCAACTGATATTAATTTTTCTAACTTTTCATTTAATTCTGTATCATTTAATATTTCAACATTTTCATTTAGGACACTTAAATCAATATTATGATTTTTTAATATTTCAATATTTTTAGTAATTAATTCTTCATTATAATCACTTCTTAACTTTTCAATATTTTCATTACTTAAGTTAATTTCAAGACTAGTTAAAAGTTCTTTTAATGTATCTTTATCTTCTTTTGTTTCTTCAAATTCTACACTATCTTCATTGTTTTCACTAAATAAAGGTTTTACTTCTTTTGTTGGTTCTACAACTGGTTCTATAACTTCTTTTTTAACATCTTCTATTTCTGGAACATTATTTTCATTTATAACGCTTTCAAAAATATTTTCTAATGATGATGGTTCTTCTAAGGCTTGTTTTAGATTTTCATCTTTAACTTCTTCTTTTTCAACTATTTTTTCTTTTACTTCAGGCTTTGATTCTTTTTTAGCTTCCATCAAAACTTCAGTTATTGTTTTGCCACTAGTTTGTGAACCACTTTTAAATGATGCATCATATTCATATAAGGCATCTTCTGGGAACATTAATATTTTAGCAGCTTCCCTTTGTTCATCTTCATTAAAATCAAACTTTTCAAGTAAACTAGTTATAGCATCCCTGGTTATATTGATATTTCCTTCAAGTGCTAAAGCAAAATATTCATTTAACTTTGCTTGGTTACTTAAAGCTTCATCTTTTCTAATACCTAGTTCTTCTACTTTAGTTATAGCATTGTTCATTTCTGTTTCAACACTTTCTAACTCTTCACTAGCTTTTTTATTTTCAATAACAACTTTTTCAATTGTTTCAGGTAACATGTTTGTTATTTTTTCATTTATTGAAGCTGGGTCAAAATCTATTTGTAATCTATCTAAAACATTAGCAAAATCATCTCTATTAATGTTGCTTAAAATAGAAGTAAGTTTATTTCCTTCTTCTTGTAATGTTTCTTCTTCTTTTGTTAACTTATCTATTTTGTTTAAAAGAACTTCTTTTTCATTCTTTGTTCTTTCACCAGTTTCAATTGCTTCTTCTCTTTCTTTATTCATTTTTGCTAGTATAACACTATCTTCACCACGTAAGTTATATAACTTATCTAATAATGTTTTAACTTCACTTGATAACATTTTCATTTAATCACGCCCTTTATTATGAATAGATTATAGCAAATATTTTTTCTATTGTAAAGGGGCTTATTAATAATGTAAACGATTTTTTTAATTAATACTTGTTTTAATTTACAATGAAAATATTTCATGATAAAATAAATTTATCAAGAAGTATCGGGTGGTTTTTATGATAGTTTATTTTAATTTATATTTAAGAAAATTAGAACAAGAGATTTTGAATAGTGAATTTATTGAAACACTCGACCCGATTTTAATAAAAGAATTTAAAAAAGCTATAAATAGTATTACACCAGAATACTGGACAAAAATAGAAAACTTATTTAAAGAAAACATTAACTATGTCTACTCTGTTGATGAACAAATGGCTTTTAGTATTGTTGCAAGCAAACTTGGTTTAACATTTTTAGAGCGTGACCCTGAATTTTGTGGAGAACTAATAAGTATTTTAGTATTACTTAAGAAAAGCCCCCTAAATTATGTAACTTATGTTAAAATATTTTTATCAGAACCACTTTATTCATGTATTACAAACTTTATAAGTAAAAGTAGAACTTTTAGTTATCATGAGTTTTTAGAAATAATTTTTGAAAGAAATTTAGAAACTCCAGAAATGAGTGAAGAAAATTATAACGCTTTATTAAAATCTTTATTTAAAATTCAAGAAAAAACATATCATGTATTTATTACTAAAGATGATTCATTAAAAGATATATATCAAAAAATTCATTCATTTATGATGGAAGAAAATACAAATAATCTAACCTACTCCATGCAAGCATTTGAAACTTTAAACATACTATTAAGTATAATAGATAGTAATAATAAATTACTAAAAGTTCATGTAAAAGAAACTATTTTGCAAATTGATGAAAATAATTTTACTAGAAAGAAAATTATTCAAGAAATACTTAGTTTTTTAATATCACTTAATTTAACAAAACCACAAACAAGGAGTAGATATCATGCATAATACAAACTCATTTAATAGTTTCACAACAAATATATTAAAACTTAAAAACTATGTTAATAAAAATTATCAAGGGGATAATAAAAATGAAATATTATTAGTTATTTTTAATGCTGTAACAAGTTATTATCCAGATAGAAATTGGCTTTTAATATTAGATAATTTTTTTCAAAATATTCCTCATGAAGATATAGAATTAACAATGTATTATACAATTATTTCCTATAAACTAGGACCTACTTTTACTAATAGAGATTCTTTAATTCAAACAGATTTAATAAATACATTAATTCATTATAATATAAGTTCTTATAAAATTCATAAGTATGCAAGTATTTTATTAGAACCTAAATTATTAGAATTAACTAATTATGCTTATAATAATCATTTAATAAAACCAAGACACATTTATAAGATTATATTAGATAATTTTATTTTAGATAAAATGGATGAGATTAAACTAGATGAGATTGTAGAAAAAGTTAATTCATTTATTAAAGAACATGAAATGAAAATATTTAATGGTAATTATTTCTTCTTTAATATATATCAATGTTTAAAAAGATTAGTTACATTAGATTTTTATCCAGAAGATACATCAGCGATTGAACTTATTCCGCTTTTTAATACTATTTTAAATGAAGATATAAAGATGCAAATTCAAAAAGATTTTCAAAGAATTGAAGAAAGTAATAAACCATTAATTGAAAAAATAAAAGATGCTATAACTATTGCTCATCATTATGGATATGAGTTACCGATTGCTCAAGAGAAAAAATTGTCAAAAAAGGCTTTAAATAATCAATAAAAAGAGTTAAAATAAGTTTGTTCTAAGGAGGAATTTTTATGGTATTTAAAGTACAAGATAGTTTTTTTGATAAAGTTCCAAATGCAGTTTTTGGAGTTATAGTTGTTAAAAACTTTGATAATACTAAAAACTATGACTTTATAAATGAACTATTTAAAGAAAATTTAGAAAAATCTAAAGAAAAATTTAGGGATGTTAGAATTAAAGAAGAAAGTTGGATTATTCCTTATCGTGATGCTTTTACTAAATTAGGAATTAATCCCAATAAATTTATGTGTTCAATTGAAGCATTAATGACAAGAATTTCAAAAGGAAAAGATATTCCTAGTATAAATCCAATTGTAGATTTAGGAAATGCTTTATCATTAGAATATGAATTACCTATCGGAGTTCATGATATTGATAATTTTATAAATGAAGAAATTGAAATTAGAACATCAACAAGTAATGATATATTTATTCCTTTTGGTTCTTTTGAAGTTGAACATTTAGAAGATGGAGAAATAATTTATGCATCTGGGGATGAAGTTAAAACTAGAAGATGGACATGGAGACAAGGAGAAAATTCTAAAGTAACAGAAAAATCTACTAATCTTTTTATACCTATTGATGGTTTTACAGAAAATATTGATAAAATAACATCTTTACAAAATGAATTAATAGATATTCTAAAAAATAAGCTAAATCTAGAAGTTTATAGTGGTTTAGTTGATAAAAATAATACTATATTTAAAACAGAAAAAATTACTAACAACTAGTAATTTTTTTCATTTTAATCATTGTCGTAATTATAAACGCCGTGTATTTTTTCTAAATCAGAATTACTTAAATCTACAACTTTATAATTACCTTTTTCATCTTTAGTTACATTAAATACTATATTATATTCAATAGTATCATTAGTTTTATTCATCTTATCTAATTTATAATCCATAAATAAATCACTACTATAAACACCATTAAGCATAAATTCATCATTATGAGTAGTTAAATAATCATTAGCTTCTTTTTGAACCTTATATAAATCATAAACTTTTATTTTGGCTTCAACAACTGCTGTATCACCATCATATTTTTCAGATACAATATCATATTTTAAATCTTGATATTGTTTTTTTAATATACTTCTATACTTTTCTTTTTGATTATCTGTTAAATTTTCATTATCAATAACTGTATCCATATCACTGATAACATTGGCACTTAAGTTTCGATATTGATTTAAATAATCTTGAACAGCTCCTCGGGCAGTTTTTTTCATACATCCACAACCAACTAAAGATAATAATAAAACACCTACAACTAATAATTTACTAATTTTTTTCATATATTTTAATCCTTTCTATCCTTATTATTATCTATTTTTTATCTTTTATACTTTATTATAACTAAGTTTTATTAAATCATATATTCTTTTTTCTTTACCACTTACTTCATGGTCTAGTTCTTTAATCATAATATCATATACATTTGTGTTATCTTCAGGTATTTCATTAAACCATTCCATAAATAAGTATTTTAATTTCATAAAATCTTTTCTTTTATATAAACTATTTAATTCTGTTTTGATAATTAGTTTAATTCTATCTTCAACTCTAAGATTGTTATTATATTTTATTTCACTATCTATCTTATAATTTATTTTCTTTATATCAATTGTGTAAAGAATTTCACAGATATTTAAATCATCTTCAATACTTAAGAAACTTCTAGCAATAGATTTTCCAAATTCGTTAAATTCTAAAGCAATGCTACCATTTCTATCTGCAAATATTGCTATTAAACTAGAACTTCCACCCTTTTTCTTAACTTTATCTTTAATAATATCTAAAAATTCTTTATCCACTATAACATCATTATTAATAAAGTCTTTTAAAGTCTTACTATTTACTTGAATTAATGGTACTCTTTTGTAATATTCTAAATTATCAAAGCTATCCCATTCGTAAAAAAATACATTAGTATCTAAAAAATTTAATAATACATCATAATAATAGTTCATTTTCTTATTCCCATTCCTTTATAAATTAAAAATATACCACTAAGAAAAAATAATATAATACCACTTCTAATAATAAAATAAACAAAATCTAAAAAACTATACCCAATATAAAACAAATTTAAATAAATTACGACTAAAAATAAGCCAATACTAACTAGTAAACTTCCAAATAACAATTTTAATATATTCATACTTTATTATATGTGAGACTTGTTTTATTATTTATAAAATGTTAAAATTAAAATGGTGAAGAAAATGAAAAAAATATTATTAATTATAGTAAGTATATTATTATTCTCTGGGTGTGGTAAAAAAGAATATGATAACCCAATAGTTACAATGAATATTAAAGATTATGGTACAATAAAAATTGAATTATATCCAAAATATGCTCCGAATACTGTAGCAAATTTTGTTAATTTAATTGAAGATGGGTTTTATGATGGGAATACATTTCATCGTTTAGTTCCAGGATTTGTTCTACAAGGTGGAGACCCAAATGGTGATGGAACTGGTGGTCCAGGCTATACAATAAATGGTGAATTTAGAGAAAATGGTTATACTAAAAATACTTTACACCATACAACTGGTATAATCTCAATGGCAAGAACAACTGATGCAGACAGTGCTGGTTCACAATTCTTTATTGTTCTTGCAGATAGTGAAAGCGTTACTTATTCTTTAGATAATAAATATGCTGCTTTTGGTAAAGTTATACAAGGTATGGATGTTATAAAAAATATTGAAGATAATAGTGAAATTGAGAATACTTTAACTGGTAAATTAAAGACAAATATTACAATTGAAAAAGTTACTGTTGATACTTTTGGTAAAGATTATGAAGTAATTAAAAATGATACTAAATAATACTATTTATAAAGGAGATAAAAATGAATAACATATTAACATATATAATTTTAGGGATAATTCAAGGAATAACTGAACCATTACCGATATCATCATCTGGACATATATTTTTGTTTAAAAATTTATTTAATACAACAATGTTTAATAGTTTGAATTTTGAAATAATATCTAATTTTGGTTCATTTATAGCAATATTTATTATATTTTGGAAAGATATAAAAGATTTAGTTTCTTCTTTCTTTATTTATATTTTTAATAAGGAAAAAAGAGAAGAAACTAAAAATAAATTTAAATACTGTTGGTTAGTTGTTATTAGTACTATTCCTGTTGGTATAACTGGTTTTCTATTTAAAGATAAATTAGAAAGTTTGTATTCACTAAAAGGGTTAGCATTTGCCTTTTTAATTACAGCTTTAGCACTTTTTATTGTTAGAAATATAAAGGGTGAAAAAGATGATTATGATATAACTATTAAAGATGCTATTATAATTGGATTATTTCAAATGGTAACAATTATTCCTGGTATTAGTAGAAGTGGTACAGTTTTAGTTGCTTGCTTACTTTGTCATTTAAAAAGAGATACAGCTTTAAAATATACATTTATATTATATTTTCCTGTAAGTGTTGCCACAATGTTACTGGGTATAGGTGATTTAGCAAATACTCAAGAGCTTAATACCCTACTTGTTCCTTATTTACTTGGTATGGTAGCTGCTGGTGTTGTTACTTATTTTTCATATAAATGGTTAAGTAATTGGGTTAAACAAGGTAAACTATGGAAATTTTCAATTTATTGTTTGTTATTAGCAATATTTATATTTATTTATTTTAGATAACAAAAGAAGAACTGAATCGTTCTTCTTTTAATCTGCTACTTTTTCTAAATAAATCTTTTCTTCAAAGTCACCGCGTTTATTTTTCTTTTCTTGCCTTATTTTTAAAATGTCTTCTAAACTTTTATTTTCTAATTTTGCTAAAGAAATCATAACTTCTAGCATGTCAGCAAGTTCTTCAATTCTATCTGCGCCACTGGCATTTAAAACTTCTGTGTATTCTTCATATAATTTCTTTTCTAATTCTAATTTATATTCTAAATCACTTAATACTCTAGTTATTGGTTCTTCATTATTTAATTTTATTTTTTCTGGTATTTTATCTCTCACTAGTTTTTGATATTGTTTTGGTTTATATCCAGTAAATAATTCTTCTTTTTTAGAAACAAAACCATGTTTCATATAAAGTTTTTTAGCAATAATATTTTCACTCCATACTGTAACATTAATATAGGCAATATTATTTTTTTGACACCATAATTTAAAATCTTCAATTAACTTTGTTGCTATGTTCATATTACGATACTCTTTTAAAACATATAAAGCATCAAGTTTTGCTACTGGAGACTTATTTATATAATCATTTATAATGTATCCGAATAGATAACCTACTATTTTGCCATCTACACTAGCAAAATAAAGATAATTATCATCATTTTTGTATATTTCTTCATAATGTTTTGTTATGACAAAATCATCTTTTATGTTTTCAATATAACTTTTTTCAGTTTTTATTAACAAAGTTAATAATTCATTTGCAACACTCACATTTTGGGCATTGGCTTCAATTAATTCTATTTTCATACTTATCACAACTAAATAATAACACATTTTATAATAAAAGCCAAATTATTTAACCAAAAAAATCTTAATTCATATACTACCCTAGAGGGAGGAATTATTTTTGAAAAAGAAAATTATTATTGGATTATCTTTCGTGGTTGTGTTATTTGGAGTTATGTTACTAGCTTTTGGGCTTAGAAAGAATAAAGATTCATCTTTAACTAAAGTTAGACTCGCAGAAGTTACGCATAGTTCATTTTATAGTCCACTTTATGTTGCTATAGAAAAAGGATATTTTAAAGAAGCTGGTATTGATTTAGAACTTATTTTAACTCCAGGGGCTGATAAAGTTAGTGCTGCCGTGTTATCTGGTGATGTAGAAATAGGTTTTGCAGGAGCGGAATCTGCAATATATGTTTATAAACAAGATGAAGGAGATTATTTACAACTTTTTGCAGGACTTACTAAAAGAGATGGTCAATTTATAGTTTCTAGAAAAGAAATTAAAGATTTTAAATTAGAAGATTTATATAATAAAGAAATATTAGTTGGTAGAAGTACAGGAATGCCAGCATTAAATTTCTTAAATGCTTTAAAGAAAAATAATATTGATACAAATAAAATAAATGTTAATACTGCAGTTGAGTTTTCTGCTTTATCTGGTTCATTTATTGGTGGTGTTGGTGACTTTGTTAACCTATTTGAACCTAATGCAGCAGCTTTAGTTAAACAAGGTTATGGTCATGTTGTGGCATCTGTTGGTATGCTTTCTGGTGAAGTTCCATATACAGCATTTTATGCTCGCAAAAGCTATGTAAAAAATCATAAAGATATTGTTAAGAAATTTACTGATGCTATAAATAAAGGTATTAAATATACCCTTGATAATGATGCAGAAGTTGTTGCTAAAGATATAATAAATCAATTTCCAGATACAAGTGTTAAAGACTTAGCAGAAATGATAAAAAGATATAAAAAATATGATTGTTGGTTAGCTAATCCATATATAAGTGAAGGATTATTTACTAACTTGGAGGACTTTTTAATAGATTTTAATCTACTTGATGAGTATGTTCCATATGAAGATTTAGTTAATAATTTCTATGAATAAAATACTTGAAATTAAGAATTTGAGTAAAAATTATCAAACTATAAAAGGAGAAATAAAAGCAATAGATAATATTTCTTTTGCTTTAGAAAATGAAGAAGTACTTTGTATTGTTGGTTCAAGTGGTTGTGGAAAATCTACACTTTTAAATATCTTGGCAGGACTTGATACTAAAACTAGCGGGGAAATAAAAATTAAAGATGGTTGTAATATCGGTTATATGCTTCAAGATGATGCCCTATTTCCTTGGTTAAATATTTTAGATAATGCTTGTTTAGGTTTAGATATAAAAAAAATAAAGACTAAAGAAAATATAGAATTTGTTAAAAATTTACTTATTAAATATGGTCTTGGAGATTTTTTAGAAAAATATCCTCATGAGTTATCCGGAGGCATGAGACAAAGAGTAGCATTAATAAGAACTCTTGCATTAAAACCAGATATTTTGATGCTTGATGAACCATTTTCAGCTTTAGATTATGTTTCTAGACTATCTGTAAGTGATGATGTTTTAAATATTATAAAACTTGAAAAAAAATCTGTTATTATGATAACTCATGATTTAGCAGAAGCAATTAGTGTTGCTGATAGAGTTATTGTTTTATCTAAAAGACCTGCAAAAATAAAAAGTGTTTATAAAATTAATTTAACTAATAAATCCACACCAACAAATAATCGAAAAGCAAAAGAATTTGGTTACTACTACGACTTACTTTGGAAGGATTTAGATAAAAATGTCTAATGAACAAAAGAAATTTTTAAAAAGTATTAAAAGAAGAAAATTAATTGTGGTTATATCACAAATATTAATTGTTGTAGCATTTTTTGGAATTTGGGAATATTTAGCAAATAAAAATATAATAAATAGTTTTGTCTTTTCAAAACCTAGTAAGATTATTAATACAATTATTAATTTATGTATACAAAATAATTTATTTAATCATATTTTTGTTACTTTAGAAGAAGTTATAATTGCCTTTATTTTAGGTATTGTTCTAGGTTTTATTGTTGCTATTATTCTTTATGAATTTCCAATGCTATCAAGTATTATGGACCCATTTTTAACTATGATTAATTCACTACCTAAAGTTGCCTTGGGGCCACTTATTATAATTATAGCTGGTGCTAATATAAAAAGTGTTATTATAATGGCTTTACTTATTAACTTAATAATTAGTATAATTACTATTTATAATGGATTTGTAAATGTTGATAAGGAAAAATTAAAACTGATCAAGTCATTTGGAGCAAATAAAAGGCAAATACTTTTTAAACTAGTTATACCTAGTTCTTATAATACAATAATTTCTAGTATGAAATTGTGCATATCCATGAGCTTAATCGGCGTAATTATGGGAGAATTTTTAGTAAGTCGTGCGGGTATTGGTTATCTAATTATTTATGGAACACAAGTATTTAACCTAAGTCTTGTTATGGCTGGTATATTAATCCTTTTAATTATTTCTTTCTTGCTATATAAAATTATTACTTTACTTGAGAAAAAGTTGATAAAGGAATTCTAATATAGAGTTTCCTTTTTTTACGTGTAACTTATTGACTACACTTTTAAAATGTATTATACTTAAATTGTGGTGATTATTTCATGAAGATGATGGAAGACGATTTAGAAGTAATGAACTTAGAATATGATTTAATCTGTGATTTTATTAAATTAAGAAAAGAATTAGGTTTAACTCAAAAACAAATGGCTGAAGAAGCTAACACAGTAAGAGAAATGGTAGCAGTTATAGAAAATAGAGTTAAGCATCCTCAGATAAATACATTAATAAAAATATTAAAGCCATTTGGGTATACTCTTTCAATAACTAAAATCAAAGATAAAAAATAATATAATTAACGGAGGTAAAAATGAAAGAAAACAAATTAGAAACTTTATCAAATTTATTTGAAGGAAATGAAATAAGAAGTATATGGGATGCAGAAAAAGAAGACTACTTCTTTAGTGTGGTTGATGTTATTGGGGCATTAACTGAGAGTACTGATCCAGCTCATTATTGGAGAACATTAAAATCCAGAATGATAAATGAGGGAAATGAAACCGTCACAAATTGTGACACTTTCAAATTTAAGGCAAAAGATGGGAAATTAAGATCAACAGATATTCTAAATACAAAAGGAATATTAAGACTTATTGAGTCTGTACCTAGCCCGAAGGCAGAACCATTTAAAATGTGGCTGGCTAGTCTTGGTGATGATAGAATAAATGAAGTATTTGACCCAGAAGTTGCCATTAATCGTGCAGTAAATTATTATCGCAAAAAGGGTTTTAGTGATGAATGGATAAAAGCAAGACTTAGTGGAATTGTGGATAGATTTAAACTAACTGATGTTTGGAAAGATAGTGGCATAAATAAACCAGTCGAGTTTGCACTTCTTACTAATGAAATTTATAAATGTTGGTCTGGTATGAAAGCTAGCGAATATAAAGAATTTAAGGGACTAAGAAAAGAGTCACTAAGAGATAATATGACAGATATTGAAATAGCATTAACAAACTTAGGTGAACTTGCTACCCGTGATATTGCTAAAGAAGAAAAGCCTCAAGGACTTTCTGAAAATATGAAAGTAGCTAAACGAGGTGGAAAAGTTGCAAATGAAGCTAGGTTATCCTATGAAAGAGAAACTAAAAAAAATGCTATTTCTAAAGAAAATGCATTAAATTATAAATATGTTGATGCAAATAAACAAATTGAAACAAAAAAGTGCAATTGAAATTCTAGTAATAAAGTTTCTTTTATTTTTCTTTTATAATTATACTTTGATAATTGTTGTTTATAAAATCCTGAATATTTTTATCTTTGGTATAAATATATATGTTTAGTTCATCTTTTATATTGGAACTACTTAAACATAAATAATTTTTCATAGCCATTAAGTCAATAATTGTTAAGTTATTAAAAATAGATAATAATTCTTTATTAGTAAAATTTGATAGTTCTAATAACTCTATAAAATCATAAAAAGATTGGTTTGTTTTTAAGAAAAATTCTGTTGATAAGTTGTTTTTAAATTTTATAAATGGTTCATTAGATACTTTTGGAAGTGTATAACAGTATATTTTAAGTGAAGTAATATTTCTAAAGTATTGTTTTTTATTGCAAGTAAAATATCATTTATAATATGATTAATACATTTGTCAAGGTAATTATTTATATTTTTAGAAAGATTAAGTTTTATTTCTAAATTATTATATGAATTATATAAATCTTTTTTTGATATCTTATATAATGAAGGAATATCATCTTTTGTTATGTTTAAGAAATAAATATCTTTATTTAAAATATCTACACATAGTGATAATTTAAATACTATTTCAAATAGATTTATCGGAGTATTTTTATAATTGGTTAATATATCTTGATAATTAAATTTACTACAGAATATGTTTTCATAATTTAGGTATTCTAAAACTTTTGATATGTACTTTATTCCATAAAGATTGGTTATTTTTAAATATGGATTATAATCTAAATTTATTAAATGATTGTCAGTTTCATAAGAAGTATTGTTGTTTTTAAAGAAAGATGTTATTCCTTCTTTGATAGTTATGTTGTAAAAATAATTATCTACATTAAGAATATTATTTTTAAAAATGGTATTATAAAATAGTTGTGTTTTATTAACTAAAGTTATTAAATATTCTTTTGAAATATTATAAAGAGGTAATAAGTTTTTGTTAGTAAATTCTTTTATTGATGGAATAATATCTTTAGTTATATTTTTGTTTAGTTCTAAAAGTTGTTTTTCTTCTTCTTTTAAATCTTCTAAAAAGTACATAAAATCACCTTCATATACTTAATACCATAGCTTTGTAATTATTACAAGCCTTGAAAAAATCGTGATTTTAAGGTAATATATGAGTAGTTAGAAAGCTTAAATTTATTACTTTACACATTAATTTTCCTAAAAATAAGAGACTTTTAAAATATTTTGTAAACTACATATTTTATGTAATTTTTTTTATTGTTTTAAAAATAATATTTTGCTATAATCGAAGGGTGCCCTAAAAAAGGAGGATGTAATATTGAAATATTTGTTACTTATTTTTTTCATATTAATTGTTATTTTTTCAATAGTTTTTGTTCTTGTTATAAATGATTATAATGATAAAGATCATACAAAGTATCATGGATTTGATATATTTTATGATACAGATTTAGAAAAACATAGAAAGATTATTAAATTACAAAAAAAGTTATTATTAAAAAAGCAAATGAATTTATTTTTAAAAAAAGGATTTAGGAAGTGATATAGATGTTATTAAAAATAGTTATTATTGTTATTCTTATAATTATAAATATTTTAGCTTTTATTTATATGTATAAGAATGATAGTGATGAGATAAATTATGATAAATGGTGTAAGATGTTACAAGATGAAACAAAAGATAATATAGAATTAATTAGAAAAAATGAAAAAAGAATTAATGAGTTAAATAAAGAAATATAAAAATTAATGAACATAGATTCTAAATAGTGTTATAATTTTTCTAGAGTGTGATCATTTATGGAAATAAATTTAGATTATAACAATATTGATTTTAAAGATAAAATTATTAATTTACCTAAGGGTGTTAAAATAGTTAATATTTATGGAGATAATATAAATATTTCTACTCTATGTGATATTTTAGAAAATGTTAAAAATAATATAGAAATTAGATGTAATTATAATAAGAAAATTAATAATGAATTTTTAAAAAGAAATACTTATCAAGGTTTTAATAGAAGTATTTTAAATATGGTAAAAAAAATATGTGTTGAAAATGTTACTAGTAATGATTATGTTGTTGATATGACTGTTGGTAATGGAAATGATACTTTGTTTTTAGCTAATATTTCTAAAAAAGTATTTGGGTTTGATATACAAGATATTGCTATTAAAAATACTACTAAGTTGTTAGAAGAAAATAATGTGGATAACTATGAACTTTTCAACATTAGTCATGATAAAATAGATATTGTTTTAAATAAATATAAAAATAATATAAAACTTATTTTATTTAATTTAGGTTATCTTCCTTGTGGGGATAAATTTATTACTACAAATCATGAAACAACTTTAAATGCTATTAAAAGTAGTTTGGATATGTTAAAAAATGATAGTCTTATTCTAGTTGTGTTTTATCCTCATCCAGAAGGAAAATTAGAAGCTAAAGTTGTTTTAGATTATTTAAACAATTATAATTTAAATTATACAATATATAAAAATACACCAAATGAGGATGCTCCTTATTTGGTGGTTATTAGTAAATAAATTAATTTGCTTGCCCATTGGCTTTGTAATATAAGTCTCCAGTTGTAATTGTAGCAATAAAAATAGACATCTATCCGCAAGGATAAATGCCAAACTAAACTTTTAGGTAGGCATTCGAGTTATCGAATGTTCCTTTTTTATTTTATGAAGATTGCTCTTCATAAATACATTACACTAAATAAAAATAAATAAATCAAGTAAAATATAAAAAGCCACATTGCAACTGTGTGTGAAACTTTCAGACATAATAATATTAAAGTATTATTATGTCTGAAAAATTTATTTTTATAACTACTTTTGTAAATTTATAAAACATGATATAATAAACTTATAACAAGGAGATGATTATTTTGAAATTTCAAGTTGATTCAAGAAAAATAACAGATGGCCAAATATTTGTTGCTATTAAAGGACATACTGTAGATGGTCATGATTATATTGATGATGCCATAAAAAATGGTGCATCAAAAATAATTGCAGAACATGAAGTAAAATGTAGTGTTCCTGTAGAAGTTGTACCTAGTACTCTAGAATATTTAAAAGTTGAATTAAAAAAAGAATATGCTGATAAAATAAATCAACTTAAAATAATTGGTTTAACTGGCACAAATGGAAAAACAACTACTGCATATTTAACTTATCAATTATTAAATTCATTTAATGAAAAAGCTGCTTACTTAGGAACAATCGGGTTTAAGGCTCCAAATGATGAGATAGAAACTGAAAATACAACACCAGATATATTAACAATTTATTCATTATTATTGCATGCTATAGAAATCGGTTGTAAAACAGTTGTTATGGAAGTTAGTTCTCATGCCCTATCTTATGAAAGAATTTACGGATTACATATTGATATTGCAGCATTTACTAATCTTACTGAAGACCATTTAGATTATCACAAAACAATGGAAAATTATTTAAATGCTAAACTAAAAATATTTGATTATATGAATAGTAATGGTAAATTAATTGTAAATCATGATGATAAAGCAAGTGAAGCTTTTGTAAATAAATTTGGTAAAGGTATAACTCTTGGATACAACAATGAAAATAATGATTATAACATTATAAATGCAGATATAAATCCTGCAGAAACTAAAATAACATTTACATATGATAATAAAAAATATGAAGTTGTAACAAACTTAACTAGTAAATTTAATGTCTATAATTATATGACTTCACTAGCTATTTTACATGAATGTGGTTATGAAATTGACAATATTATAGAGAAAACTAAAGATGTTAAGGCTCCGAAAGGAAGATGTGAAACACATAAAGTAAATGGTGGTTATGCTGTAATTGATTATGCACATACACCAGATGCTGTTGAAAAAGTTATAACTGCTTATAATGAACTAAAAAAAGGAAAAGTTATAACGATTGTTGGTTGTGGTGGTGACAGAGACCCAATTAAAAGACCAATAATGGGAAATATTGCTACTACTTTAAGTGATTATACTATTTTAACTAGTGATAATCCTCGTACTGAAGACCCAGAAAAGATAATGGAAGATATTTTAAAAGGTGTTAAAACTACTAATTATGAAGTTGAACTTGATAGAAAAACTGCTATAAAAAAAGGAATTGATATGTTACAACCTGAAGATATCTTGTTAATATTAGGTAAAGGACATGAAGATTATCAAATAATTGGGCACACTAAAATACATTTAGATGATGCTGAAGAAGTTGAAAATTGGAAAAAATGTCATTAAAAATACTGCAAAATTGCAGTATTTTTATTGTTACCAACCTGTAATTTCATGAAAATCACAATGGTCAGTTTTTGAATCTGTAAATAATCCCATTGCTTTAAACTTCCATGTTTGATTTCCCAACAAATTATTTGTATTATCTATTGCTGTACCAAGATTATTGCCATCTTTATCATAACAAATAAATTCAATTTGAACATAAGAATAATCTTTATCCTTATTATTTGTTACTGTTCCTTCAATGTAATGAGAAAAAGAATTATCATATTCACTGGAAATAACATAAGTAAATCTTTCCTTCTTTTCAGTTTCACCTTTTGCAGAATCATCACTATTTCCACTAGCAGCTACACCAATACCAATAACTAAAAGAACAATTAAAATAACTAACCATTTAGGCATTCCTAATTTTTTTTTACAAATAGGACATACTTTAGCTTTTGCATCAATTTCACTTTGACAATATTTGCACTTCTTCACGTTTTACTCCTTTCTATTTCCATTATAGCATAAAAACTTCACACAGGCGACATATTTTTTGCTAATTTTGTGGAATAATAATATCTACAAAGGAGTGTGAAACTTTCATGCGTAGATATACAAAACAAAATTTATCTATTCAAGTTAGAGTAAACATTAGAAAATATCGTCATATTAGAAACTACACACTCCAAGAACTTGCAGATAAAACTGAACTTACTCATGGGTATGTTCGTGATTTGGAATGTTTAACAATTGATAAGACACCTACTTTAGAAACAATTGGTAAATTTGCAGATGCCTTAGAAATTGATATAAGACAATTATTTGATGATGTTGATTTAAAAAATTAAATTACATAATTTTTTTTTATGATATACTTAATTAGAAAGAAGGAACAGCGATGAATGAACCAAAAGAAATGGAATTAAAATATTTAGTTGATGATAATTTTGATATAATTAGTTTTGTACTTTACTTAGTTAATAATGGTTTTACTATGGAAGATTTAAATCATGTTACTAATGAAGATATTTATTTTGATACTCCAGATAGATTATTGCAAAGAACTGATAGCTCACTAAGAATTAGAATTATTAATGAGAAGAAAATAAAAGGTACTTTAAAATATCCAGTTGATAATGATAGTTTATACATGCAAAGAATTGAAATTGAAAAAGATTTAGAAAGTAAAACTTTTGATGCCCTATTAAATGCTTTTAACAATGAAAAATTTGATTTAAGTAAGATTTGCCCTTTTCCATTTCTAAGATTATTTAATAGTAGACATGATTTTACTTTAAAAAATGGAGAAAATATAATTACTTTATCATTTGATATTATAACTTACAATGAAGCAATTCAAGAATTAATGGTAGAAATAGAAACAAAAAAGACAACTAATCCTAAAGTTTTAGAAGATATAAATGAATTAATAAAAAGAAAATATGATTTAAAAACAACTAAACAAAGTAAATATCAAAGAGGAATTGAATTAACAAAATTAGCTATATTAAAAAGAAAACACCTATAAAATGGTGTTTTTTAGCTAAAATAAGCAACTTTTTATATTTTTTTATATTTTTTTGCTTGGAAAGCTTGAATTTTAAAAATAAATTTGCTATAATTAATCATGTCAGCTGATTACTGCAGGTGTAGTTTAATGGTAGAATAAGAGCCTTCCAAGCTCCTGACGTGAGTTCGATTCTCATCACCTGCTCCAGATTGATAGGAAACTCGGAAAATTTACTTCCGAGAATAATAAATGCTAACTAGAAATAGTTAGTTTTTTTTGTTATGTAAAGGAATTTGATTATATGTTAAATATAGAAACAAAAGAATTAAAAATATAACAAGAACTAATATTGCTTATACCATACCACAAATTATAGTTATTAAGAATAATAAATACCTTTAACAATAAAATTTATAAAATCATAATACTTGATATTGATAATAATCATTATTATCTAAATAACCAACAGAAACAACATTTTTATTGTATTCTGTTTTACCAGAAGTTGATATTATTTTTGTTTTTATTAATAATGCATTATTTTCAGTTTCAGTATCTTGATTATAATTTTCATATAATTAACTCACCACAAAATACAAAATAAAAAAAGATGAAACTAGTTTAACACTAAAATCATCTATTTAAAATTTACTATATTAATTAATTTATTCTTCATTAATATCATTCTTTAATTTTACATACTTAGTAAACCATTTTTTAAAGCCCTCTTTAGAAGTATAATAATTAACATCTTCATCTTTATTAGATTCCAAAAAATCAATCATATTACCATTATTATAAATAATAAATGAAGGATAAAATTTAACTGATTTACCAATTTCAGTATCTCTTATATCAGAAAAAGCTATTTTATAAATACTTATTTTTTCTTCTTCTAAAAATTCATCTAAAACTTTTTCAAAATCACAAGAAGTAATACACATTGGTTGATAAACAAATACAGCAAAAGATTTTTTATTATTAATTAATTCATTAAGTTCATCTACATTAATTTCAGTTACATTATTTATACCATAATAACTATCTTCAAGATAAAATGGTTTATTATTTTGTTTTAAAATAATAGTGACTAAAAAAGATAATACAATTAATATAATTAATATAATTAATAAAACTTTTTTCTTCATTATTTAATCTTTGTTAAATTATCAAAATCAATATTATGATAATTTACTTTCCAAAAATCATATTTAATCTTAGAACCATTTTTATTTACTGTACTTACACTATGATTACCTTCGTAATTCCAATATCCCCCGACATTATAAATTTTTTCCTTATCCCAACCTAAACTAACAAGCATTTGTTTAGTAAAATTAGCATATCCTCCGGCACCACACATAATAAATATAAACTTATCCTTAGGAAATAAATATTCTAAGATATCCATAGATTCTTTATAATTAGCAACATAATTACCATCTTTATCTAAAGAAAATAAAGTTTTTCCTTTATATAAACCAAATACATTTTCATTTTTCTTTTGATCTACATATTCTTGAGGAAACTCAGTTAAATAAGCATAAGGAACAACCTCAAAGCCTTCAACAAAACCAGTTAATTCTCTTTCTCCTCCCTTATTTTCCCAAGTTGCACTATCCATAAGCATTCTTACATCACGATAAACAGTATCACTTCTACCTAGATAATTATCAATGGTTTTTTCATTAATATTTTTATCTATATCATATACCCCTCTAAGCCCTTCAGACTTCTCTTGCTTAGGTAAAGCTTTTAAAGCTTTAATATCTTCTTCATTAGATTTACTAAATATAAAATAACTACCTAAACCTCCTAGTAAAAAACTAGCAATCGTTATAACTATAACTATACTTTTTTTCATAATATCTCCTCCAAGTAAAATACTATAACAAAATAAATTAAAAACCAATAACGTATAAGTTGAAAAAACTCAACATTTAGTTGAGTTTACTACTACTATTACAATTATCTAATTTTAAAGGCACTTTATAACTAATAACTGTATCATTAAAATCATTAGCATTAATAGAAAGATACAAGCTATTTTCTTTATATTCTTTACAAGTATTTTCATAATTATCAACAGAAAATACAATATCTTTTAAAAACTCTTCTAAAGTAATATTTTCATATTGAGATTTCCAACTACCAATTTTTCTCTCAACATCATTATTTGATTCATATAAAGTACATTCAATGGACTTATATTTTCTAACATCTCTTCCTCCGCAATACTCAATTTTATTAATAAAAATAGCAGATTTATTTTCATTATAAGATATATTACCAGAAATATTAAAATTTTTACATTCACTAGATAATGTTTTGAATTGAAAATCATTATCATTATTTAAAAATTTAAAAATAAATAAAAATAATACAACAATAATAATAAACATAAAAATAGACATAAAAACATATATAAATCTTTTTTTATAATTATTTTTTTTATACTTTCCATCAAATAATTCATCTAAACTAATATTAAAATCTTTACTAATTTGTCTGATTAAAGAAGTATCAGGCATATTTAAACCATTTTCCCATTTACTTACAGCTTGGTAGGTAACATTATATTTATCAGCAAATTGTTTTTGAGTTAAATTATTTTTCTTTCTTATTTCTTTAATTAATTTTCCAAATTTTTCTTGATCCATATTACACTCCTTTTTAATAAATTACACCAAAATATAAACACAATAAATAAATTAATATATTTTTCATATAACCGCCATTTTTATTCTACATTCTTTAAAGATTCAACCATATTAATTTTCTTTAAATTAAAATGAGTAACAATTAATACAATAATAGAAAATATAATAGTAATTAAAGCAGAAAAAACATAACTTAATAAGAATACTTGCCTATCAAATAATAAATAATCAGGCTCACATGTAGATATAATATAATGACATAAATATGACCCAAAACATAAACCAAAACTAATACCTAATAAAGTTAATAAAATAGTTTCTCTATTTATATATTTATCTACTTCATTTACATAAAAACCTAATACTTTTAAAGTAGCAATCTCCCTTTTTCTCTCACTAATATTAATATTAGATAAATTATATAAAACAACAAACGCAAGCATCGCTGCAGCAATAATTAAAATAGCCACAATAGAATCAATCGAAGACAACATATCATTTAATGTATCTTTAATATCAATATTATTAACAATAGAAATAACATCTTTACTAGAAATATATTTACTATCAAAATCATTACTTTCATTTACATTATATTTATTTAAATCAATTAATAACGAATTAACTTTATAATTACCAAATAAATTTTTATAGGTATTTTTAGATATATACATATATTGATTAATATAATTTTTAACTATATAAGAAACTTTTATTTTGTAAATATTATTATCATTATCAAGTACATCAATATAATCTCCAATATTTATATTTAAAATTCTAGCAGTTTTTTCACTAACAGCACAAGTATTATCTTCTAATGTATTATAAATTATATTATTATCTTTATAATTTATTAAAGAAATAACATCATTTAGTTTATTAAATTCTTCTGGTACAATCAAAGATACATCTTGTTTATCATCACCTTTTAAAACACTAACACTTTGATAATTAACTAAAACAACATTTAAAACATTTTCTTCACTTCTAATATTATTTACTAACTCACTATAATCATTATTTTCATTTATAACCACCATTTTATCATATTTAAATATATTATTAAATTGATAATCACTTATATTTTTAATAGAATCCTTTAATCCAAAACCAGCTAAAATTAAAGCTGTACAACCTGCAATACCAAATATAGTAGTTAGTGCTCTTGATTTATACCTAAAAATATTTCTAAAAGTAATTTTATCAGAAAATTTAAGTCTTTTCCAAATAAAAGTTATTTTTTCTAATAAAATTTTCTTACCTGATTTAGGTACTTTTGGTCTCATTAAATTTGCCGGAACGTCTTTTAAGTTAAAAATACAAATGATAATGGCAGTACCACTAATACATAATATGCAAATCCAAAAACCAAGCATATTATAAACACTATTAATAGAATATAAAAATATTGGTATATAAAATATTTTTTTATATATATTCCAAATAACATATGGAATCAAATATGAACCTATAAAAACACCTAAAACTCCACCTATAATTGTAGCTAATAAGGAAAATATAACATATTTTAAAATAATATAAAAATTACTATAACCTAAAGACTTCAATGCCCCATTTTCAGTCCTATCTTCTTCAATCATTCTCATCATTGAAATAAGACTAACTAATATAGCAATACAAAAAAATATTAAAGGAAACACATTACCTAGATTCTTAATATTATCACTAGCATTGATTAATTCTTTATAAGAATTGTTATCAAATCTATCATAAATATACCAATGTGGTTTAACAAAATCATCTTCATTTATATTAATGCCATATAATTTACTATCAGAAATTAACTTACCATATAATTCATCATATCTTTCTTCTTCTCTATCTTTTTTTATAACATTAATTTTTTCTACAAAATTATTAATAGTATTTTGATATTCTTTACTATTAGTAAGCATATGCATAGTATCTTTAATTGTTAAATATACAGCACTATAATAATCACTTTTTAATAAATCACTTAAAGTATAAGCATAATAATTAACTTTCCCACTTCCTAAATTAGTACTAGGTCTTTCAGTAGAAAAATACAAAGGACTTATAATTGTTCCTACTATTTTCTTATTACTACCTAAAATATCAATAGAATCTCCAATACTTAAGTTATTATCAACAATCATCTTTTTTTCAACAACAATTTCATCATTATTATTAGGTAGTCTTCCATCTTCGATATAAACTTTATTAATATTATCATTTAAACCTATTACTTTAATAACATATTGTTCATTATTAAGTTTTAAATAAGTATCTTTTTCATAAGAACCAATGACTTTATCAACACCATCAATGTTGGATAAACGATCTATATCATTATCATCAAGACCCAAATTAGAAAAAATCAAAATATCATAAACATTATTATCATCATAAAATTTATCTAAAGTTTTAAGCATATCTGGACTACAAGCCTCAATTCCAGCATAAAAACCAATACCAAGAAGTGCCATAAACAAAAGCGATAAAAATCTTTTATAATTTTGTCTAATTTTCATAAAAATATGTTTAAATAACATAGTTTTCATATTACCACTCTATATCCTTTATATCCATAGGTTTATCATTAATAATAACATCACTAACTGCACCATTTTTAAATTTGATAACTTTATCAGCCATTGGACAAATAGCAGAATTATGAGTTATAATTATTACTGTCATATGTTCTAATCTACATGTATCTTGAAGCAATTTAAGAATTTGTTTTCCGGTTATATAATCAAGTGCACCAGTAGGTTCATCACATAATAACAATTTTGGATTTTTACAAATAGCTCTAGCTATTGCAACTCTTTGTTGTTCTCCACCACTAAGTTGTGCTGGAAAATTATTCTTTCTATTGCTAAGACCTACTTTATCCAAAATATCATCAGGATTCAAAGAATTTTTACATAATTGAGTAGCAAGTTCTACATTTTCAATAACAGTTAAATTTTGAATTAAATTATAAAACTGAAAAACAAAACCAATATCATTTCTACGATATTTAATTAATTCTTTGTCATTTAGTTTATTAATACACTTACCATCAACCATTACTTCACCACTAGTTAATTTATCCATACCACCTAAAATATTTAAACAAGTAGTTTTACCTGCACCGGAAGGTCCTAATATACAAACTAATTCCCCTTTATTTATTTTAAAAGAAGTATTTGAAAGTGCCTTAATTTCAACCTCACCCATTTTATAAACTTTAAAAACATTATTAAATTCTATATAAGCCATAATATCTCCTTTCTTTATTTCATTAAACAACTCTTAACAGATTCTGCCATTTTACGTTTTTCTTTTATAGGAACAAAATTTTTAACAACAGAACTACGCTTATTATTTTTAAGACCAATATATGCAAAAAAACTAAAAACTAAAGCCCCAATAAAATTAACAAATAAATCTTTCATAGTATCATTTAAACCAATATCCAAATACCCACCATCAATAACATATAATAGCTTTCCATCTTTATCAAAAATTTCGGTCTTTCCAATATTATCAACAACAACAGGTTTATTTTCATTATCAGGATTTAAATAAACTGACGAAACATTAGTAATAAGGGTATCTTTTTGCATATCAAATTTCATTAATTTATCCCCTCCATATTCAAAAAATTCCCATAAAATACCAATAGTCATAGAAAAACAAAAAGCAACTAAACATAAATAAAAGGGTGATAAATTAATATCTTTGCTATTTTTATTTAATAAATCTACTAAAGAAAAACCAACTGCTGTAGCTAAAAATCCATTTATAGTATGTAAGCAAGTATCCCAATGAGGAATAATACCATAAAAATTATTAATCTCACCAAGTATTTCAGCAGAAAATATAAATAAATAAATACTTATTTCTAAACTATCAGGCAAAGTAATTTCATATTTATTTTGAATAAATAATGGTGCAAATAACAAAACTAAAGATAATAAACATAATAAAGCATTATTTAAATCCCCTCTAATTATTTGTAAAATCATACATATTACAACTAAAAACCTAAGAATTAAATAAATAGCCAAAGAACTTCTTTTTGTTTCTTTATAAGCCATTTTAATCATTTTTTGAGCATTTATTCTTTTTTTCATAAAACACCTCACTAAATAATATCTAACCTAATTATACTATTTAATTAAAAAAATTTCTATAAAAACAAAAAAATACTAAGAATTTTTTACGCTCTTAATATTTTGTAATTCAAATCTATACTTATTATTTACATCCGGATATTTAACATGATCAACTTCACTTAAAAACATATCATAATCCCTAACATATAATTTGCAATCATCATATAGTGCTCTATACACCACCATTTTCTTATCAGTTTCACTATTAATTGCAACATCAAGTACAATATATAAGTCCCCTTTAAAATGTTTATAAACTTTATTTAATTCGAGTTTTCTCATGCTGCAGTATATCCTCCATCAATTGGAACTATAGCACCAGTAATAAATGATGCTTCATCACTTAGTAAAAAACAAATTAAATCAGCAATTTCTGTATCTTTACCAAGTCTTCCAATTGGAAGTTGATTAGCCATAGCAGCTTTAGAATCATCTGGAACCATTGCAAGTATCGGTGTATCAACATAACCCGGAGCAATTGCATTAACTCTGATATTATCACGAGCATAAGATAAAGCCAAAGATCTAGTTATTTGATTTATTGCCCCCTTACTAGCAGAATAAGCAAAACTCATATTTGTTCCAACTAACCCATACATTGATGAAGTATTAACAATGCTTCCTCCACCAGTCTTAAGCATTTCACTTATAACATATTTATTTATTAAAAATATACCTGTTTGATTAACTCCAATAACTTTATTCCATTCTTCCAAACTAACTTCATGAGGTAAACTAGCACTTCCACCAATACCAGCATTAGCAACTAAATAATCTATATGATTATATTTCTTTATTACTTCTAGAATACAATGTTTAACATCTTCTTCATTTGACACATCACACTTAATACCCATAAGTCCATTTTCTAAAGCAATACTTTCTACATTATCACTCCAGTCTACTAACACAACTTCACAACCCATACTCTTAAGTCTCTTGCCTGTTGCAAGACCTATACCACTTGCTCCCCCAGTAATTACAGCTACTTTCATATTATCCATCTCCTTATTTTAAACTACTGCTTCCTGTTTTATAATCTATATTTATACCTGTTTGAATATTATAAACAAAAACATTAAATTTTATACCTTCACCATTATCTTCAACAGATTTAGCTTCAATCTTAACACCACTTGCAAGCAAGTTGTCATCCTTATATACCGGTGTAACTCTATATAAAACATGATTATTTGTATCATTTATATAATCTGCTACTTTATTTTCAAAAGGAAGCATCCCTTTTGTATTCATTTGTCTTGTACAAGTAATTAAGTTTTTGGGATTAGCATTTTCCCCAGTCAATTGATATCCAATTAAATGACATCTATTATATAAGTATTTACCATCTACAATGTCATATTTTATAGTGTGCCATCCACTAGGTTTAATCATACCAATTGAACCTCTTTTTTCAGTTGGCATTAAATCTTTACCAATATTTGCAAATGCCACCTTTGCTCGACCTAAGTTATCAAGCTCACTATAGGTTTCAAAAGACGAGCTAGTATCAGCATCACTAAATTCTGGAACATTTCCATTAATTTCAATATATCTATATTCATTAAATTCTGGTACTTCACTAAAGTTAGGTAAAGCAGAGGTATTCTTATTTACATAATCATACCCAAAATAAATACTTGCTAATAAAAAACATATTACTATTATAAAATTTTTCTTTTTCATAATATTATTATAAATTATATTTTAAAAGAAAAAAAGAACTAATTTCTTTTACTTAACATCATTTTACTTTTTTGATATGCTTCCATATATTCTATATCACTAAATACTTCGTTATTACTACAATCTCTTATCAAAGACTCTAAACTTATATCGTCTTCGTTGAAAAAGATTTTATTTGCTTCAAGCTCAAAACAGAATCTTTCTATTAATTGATTCATAGCTAATTTATGACTAAGTTCGTAATATAACTCTAAATTATCTTTCATAGTTCCTCCGTTCTTTTTATTTTACTAAAATATTATACTTTTTTTTATTCAATTTTTCAATACAAAATTTATAAAATTTTACATTTTATAGGCAACGTTATTTATAACATATTTTATTTTGCTGTTGTGGATATAAATCAAGAATACAATCTTGTAAATTTATCAAAACAAAGTATTTATTTAAAAACTCCTGATTTACAATAATTATAGAATATTTAGGAAATTAATTTATATAATTTAAGGAAAGAAGGTATAATTATTAAAAAAATATGTGTATATGCAATATGTAAAAATGAAGAAAAGTTTGTAGATAGATGGTATGAGTCAATAAAAGATGCTGATGGTATATTTGTTTTAGATACTGGATCAACTGATGGAACAAGAAAAAAATTAAAAAGTCATGGTATTGTTGTTAAGAAAAAGATAATAAAACCATGGCGTTTTGATGTTGCTAGAAATGAAGCATTAAAAATGATACCTGATGATTATGATATTTGTATTTCTTTAGATTTAGATGAAGTTATGATTGATGGTTGGAAAGAAGAAATATTAAAAATATGGAAAAGTGATACAGATAGAATAAGATATGTTTATAATTGGTATATTGAAGGAGATGTTCCTAAGGTAAGTTTTTATGCTGATAAAATACATAAAAGAACTGGATGTAAATGGGTAAATCCTGTTCATGAAGTACTGCAATTTGACCATGAAGAAAAACAAATTTTTACAGATAATATTATTGTTAATCATTATCCAGATAGAGAAAAGTCACGAGCTAATTACTTGCCTTTACTTGAATTATCGGTCCGCGAAAATCCTTTGAATGATAGAAATATGCACTATTTAGGAAGAGAATATATGTATTATGGAAGATGGAATGATGCTATTGATACTTTAATAAAACATTTAAGACTGGAAACTGCAACATGGAAAGATGAAAGATGTGCATCAATGCGATTTATTTCCAGATGTTATAAGAATTTAGGGCGTTATGATGAAGCTTTAATGTGGTTGTTAAAAGCTATTGATGAAGCCCCATATTTAAGAGACCCATATACCGAGCTTGCTTTACTTTATTATACTTTAGAAGATTATAAAAACGTTTGTAAATACGGGCTGTTAGCATTAGATATTAAAAATAATCCTAAAACATATATGAATGAAGTTTTTAGTTATGATGAAACATTAAATGATTTATTATCTATTGCATATTTTTATTTAAGTGATTATGATAATGCCATTATAAATGCTAAAAAATCATTAGAGATAAACCCAAATAATGAAAGAATTAAAAATAATTTAGAAATATTTGAAAATATAAAAAAAAGCTGAAGATTAAGAACCTTCAACTTTTTTAATTATATTTTATTAACTTGATATACTTCTACATCAACATTTGTTTCTTGACCAAATAAGTCAATTATAATATTTAATCTATTATTTTCAAGGTCAATGTTATCAACTTTACCAGTCATACCACTGAATGGTCCATCAACAATATTAACTGTGTCTCCAACTTGTAATTCAGATTTAACGTCTACTCTACTCATTCCCATATTGGCTAGAATTCTATCAATTTCTTGAGGTAGTAATGGAGTTGGTTTTGCTCCTTTTCCACTAGAACCGATAAATCCTGTAACTCCTGGTGTATTTCTTACGATATACCATGCTTCATCAGTCATAATCATTTCAACTAAAACATAACCTGGAAACATTTTCTTTACTTTTTCCTTTTTAACTCCATCTTTTACTTCAACTTCTGTTGTTTCTGGAACTATAACACGGAAAATGTAATCTTGCATTCCCATTGATTCTGTTCTTGCTTCTAATTTTTCTTTTACTTTATTTTCATGTCCTGAATAAGTATTTACTACATACCAAAGTTTTTCCATTATGCCAACCATCCTTTAACTACTGATAATAATAAGTTTAGCAACATAAATAAGCAACATAATATTAAACAAAATACTACTGTTGATATTGTGTATTTTAATACTTCTTTTGCTGTTGGCCATTTAACTAATTTAAGTTCTTTTTTTACTTTTTTAACATAACTTTCTTTAGGACCTTTACTTACTTTTTTTGCTTTGCTATTTTTTTTCTTAGCATCTTTTGTAACTTTTGTTACTTTTTTTGTTTCTTTAGCTTCTTTTGCCATTAAAAAAACCTCCATTTAAAAAAACACTTTCGTGTTCATTAATAATATAGCATAGAAATATGAAAAAATCAAGCAATTTTAGGTTAAATTCAACTCAGGAATTAGTTTTTTTCTTATTGTTTGTATTTTTCTATAAATATATGAATAATCTTTTTTTAATAATATTGATATTTTTTTACAATCTAAACCATCTATTAAAAGAGTTATTATATTTATTTCTGCAATAGATAACTTACTTAATATTATTTCATATATATCATGAGATTGTTCTTGTTCACAAACTATTTCTAATGGGTCTTTATTATCTGCTAAAATAAATTCATTATTTTGTTTTTGATTTTCTAAATCACTAAGTAATACTACTGAGTTTTTCTTTTGTTCTCTTATTTCTGTTAATATTACTTTTTTTATTTTTCTTTTAATTAATGTTGATGTAAATGTGTAAAAACTTGCTTTATTATAATTACGATAATTTTCAACTGCTCTTTTGTATGTTTCAAAACATTCATTATATAAATCATCAAAAGGAATGTTTAAAACTCTAATTGCTTCATAGTTATCTTTAATAAATTTTTTTATAACAATATTATATTTTTCATCAAGTAATTTTTGAGCATCTTCATTGTTTTCTCGACATAGCATGATTAGTTCAGAATCACTTATATTGGTCATTATCCCCCATATGATAAATAAGAATGCTGGCAGCTACTGATGCATTTAAGCTTTCAACATTTTTATTCATTGGAATACTTACTAAAACATCACTTTCTTCTTTAACTAATCTGCTTACGCCAGAACCTTCATTACCAATTACTAAAGCTCTTTTTGTGCTATAATCTATTTTTCTAAAATCTTCACCTTCCATTGAGGCTGCATATATAAAGAAACCATCTTTTTTTAACTTCTTCATAGTTGCTACTAAGTTATTAACCATTATTATTTTTACATAATTTATGGTTCCTACACTAGTTTTTACAACAACATCTGTTACTCCAACACTTCTATCTTTGGGAATTATTATCGATTTTATTCCTACTGCGGCACAAGTTCTTATGATGGCGCCAAAGTTATGTGGGTCTTCAAGATGATCTAATATTAAAACAAAATCTCCATCTATATCATTAATATTATAGTAATCATAATCAAAAGCATCAATTACCACCCCTTGGTGATTATATTCGCACATTTTATTAAGAAAATGATTATCAACAAATTCGTATTTAATTTTGTTTTCACTACAATACTTGCATACTTCTTTTCTTGATGTAAATACTTTTTTAATCTTTTTAGTATCTAATTCTTTTAAAACGTTCATACCATATACACGCATTTTTATTTCCTCCTTTGTGTGATAAATTTATTATAACACATAGTATAATCTTTTGTATATATTAAATTTGTTTTTATTGAAAATTTTTCAATATTTAAGTTGTTAATAAGAGGTAAATTAAAAAAAAGATATAATAAAACCCCGATTTTACGGGGATTATTTTTAAATGGTGCTGAAAGTAAGGCTTGAACTTACGACCTATGCGTTACGAGGGCATTGCTCTACCAACTGAGCTATTTCAGCAACTAATATTAGTATACCACAAATATTAAAAATAACAACTTTTATTTTATAATTTTACATGATAAAATATTAGCGGGTGGTATTATGTTTAAAAATACATTAGATAATAAAAGATATTATACACTAAATTACTTTTTTAAAATGAAGTTTGGTCAAAAAGTATTTAAAGTTCCTTTAGATATTAATAGTACTTGTCCTAATCAAATTAATGGTGGATGTATTTATTGTTCTAATAAATCTAGTGCTACAATAAGTAATAATGACCTTGATATTTTAGAACAATTTGAAAATGGGAGAAAAATTATGGAGCAAAAATGGCCAGATAGTTTGTATATTCCTTATTTTCAATCTGGCACTAATACTTATAATGATAAAAATTTAGTTAAAAATTATGTTGATAAGTTGTTAGTATTACCTAAAGTTGTGGGAATTGATATTGCTACTAGACCAGATTGTTTAACTGATGAATGGTTAGATTATTTAGATGAATTAAATAAAAAGACTTTTTTAATTGTAGAACTTGGTTTACAAAGTAGTAATAATAATACTTTAAATTTTATAAATCGTGGACATAATAGTGAAGTTTTTAGGGATGCTGTAAAAAGATTACACGAAAGAAATATATTTGTTGTTGCGCACATTATAAATGGTCTACCATATGAGGCTAAAGAAGATATGTTAAATACAATAAAGTTTGTTAATGATTGTGGTATTGATGGGATTAAAATTCATATGCTTTATGTAGCAAAAAATACCTCTTTAGCTAGTATTTATGAAAAAGATAAATTTCATATTCTAACTAAAGAGGAATATATTGATATTATTTGTGACCAATTAAGGCTTTTAAACAAAGATGTTGTTGTTATGAGAATAACTGGAGACCCAACTATAGATGAATTGATTGCTCCGGATTGGCTTATAAAGAAGTTTGTGGTTTTAAATGATATTGATAAAGAAATGGTTAAAAGAAATATTTATCAAGGAGACTTAGTTTAGTCTTCTGTTTTTATTATTTCATATAATTTATCAACAATTAAATTTATTACTTCTTCTTTATTTTCTTTTCTGGTTTCTTTTGTTACTTTTAATGAACCATTGTAATTTGTGTTATTATCCTTATTATATATGCTAAAGTAAACTCTGTTATTATCGCCAGATAAGTTATGAGAATCCACTCTATTTAGTTTACCTGTTATACCTATTCCATAATTAGAATTGGTAAATTCAGATATTTTTTTACTCATTTCAATAGCAGTTTCTATACTATAAACTGAATATGTATCAATTATTTCTTTTGGTACACCCATTTTTATTTTAAATTCATTTGAGTAAGTTACTGCACTAAATTTTAGAATTTCACTAGCTCCCGGGATATTTGTAATGGCATTAGCAAGAGCTCCGCCGGTACAAGATTCCATCGTGGATACAGTTTTATTTTGTTCTGTTAATATTTTTACTATTTCTTCTAATTTCATAATAACCTCAATCAATACTTACTAGTTCATATAGAGTTGTACCTAAACCTAGTCTTTCTGCTTCTTCCACTATATGAATTGCATTTTTATCAAGCATTCGCATCCTTAAAGAGTTTGCACCTTCTTCAGTTAAATTCATAATAGTATCATAACAACATTTATCTAAAGCAACAGGGTCTATGGATGCAAATATTCCTATATCTGCAATTTCTGGATCTTTTGGATTATTATCGCAATCACAATCTATTGAAATATTATTGGCAACGTTTATATAAACAATATTTTCAGGATTGAAGTAGTCCACGACAGATTTATCTGCTTCAGCCATACTTTCTAGAAAATCATCTTGTTTAGTTTCTAATTTACAGCATTCATCTGGTACAGTTGTCTTTCCTGCAGAATGAATCCATGCTTTACCATTTTTGGAAGCAACTCCGATTGACATATTCTTTAGAGCTCCGCCGAAGCCACCCATTTTGTGGCCTTTAAAATGAGATAACATAAGCATAGAATCATAATTTTTAATATGACTTCCTACATAGTTTATGCCACCTAAGTGTTTTCCACCATTTATAGGAATTGTTATTTCTCCATCCTCATCCATAATATCACATGAAGCTATATCATAAAAACCATGGTCTTTGATAACTTTCCAGCGATCACTTGGATTCATTCTTTTTCCAGCATAAGCAGTGCAACATTCTACGATTGTACCATTTAATTTATTTACTAAAGCTTTAATTAAATTTGGATTAAAAAAATTATGTCCACCAGGTTCTCCGGTAGAAATTTTAACAGCTACCTTACCTTTTAATTCATGTTTTAAACTTTCATAAATTTTAACTAAACTTTCACTTGTTATTTCTTTTGTAAAATATACTTTACTTTTCATTATATCAATCCTTTCATGTATTTATGATAATACAATTTTGAATTGTTGTCTAGATAACTTTACAAAGTAATTTGATAACTATATAATGTTTTTATCAGGCGTATCTATGGATAGATGGAGGTAAAATGGTAAATTTTTTTAAATTTATTGCTTATATAATCTGGGAATTCTTTGATTATAAAAAAAAAAAAAAAGAAGTAAAAACAGTTTCCAATATAGGAAACTGTTATATTTATTAATCAAATATGGCTCTTTATTAATGATGCGATAAGAATGTACAAAAAGAGAAATATTATTTGTTCTTTTTTTGTATTTTTGATATAACTACATTATCTCATAATAAGTAAAGAGTTAATATAAGTTAATTGCTCTCTTCAGGGGGTGATTAGGTCCATATTGTCAATATTTATAAAATATATAAAACCCTTTATTTATATGGTTTATGAACATATTAGTTTATTTAAGTTTATTCAAATTTATATGTTTTTAGGTACTTTAAGCACCTAATTACGTACCTAAAATTTTTCATTTTTATTATTCTTTTCTACTAACTTTTCCAATCTATCTTTAAATTCTTCAACATTTTTGTTTGAGTCTTTAATGCTTATTTCTTCGTCATTTTCCATAAATTCTTTTAATATTATAAATGCTTCTTTTTCTAAATCTGTACCATTACTATTAATATATTCTTCAACCATATTCAATGATTCTTGTATTTCTTTATCAGCAGAATCAAATCGTTTAATTGCCTCTGGATCTTTCATAAATAAATCATATAAATTACTACCATTAAATAATTGATCAATCAATTCTAATGATCTTTCATTATCCTTTTTAAATACCTCATTTAATCTATTTTCATTTTCTGGTATTCTTAGTTTCAATTCATCAACTTTATTTGACAATTTATCTATTGAATACTTTATTTGTGGCTTATTTAAAACAATTTCTTTTATTTTTGTTTTATCAATTTGATTATAAACTTCACTAAAAATGTCATTAATAATAAATCTTAAATTTTCTAATATTTCAAAGTCTATGTATGCTGCAAATAAAATATTATTATCTTCATCATCTTTTAGCGAATGATTTACTTGGTGTCTTATGGTCTCAATTATTTTAAATAAAGTCGCCTTATAATTTTCCTTTTTATAATATTTATTATCATTTGCAATAAATTCTTGATTGATCATCTTTTCAAATTCTTCATATTTTTTTGTATTAATAAAATACTCTTTAGAATCTTGTATAGCTTTAATTAAGTTATATATTGATGCACAGTATATTCTATATATTCTATCTTTATCTGTAAATGTATCAATAAAGTTTTCTTTGTTTTCAAAATCAAGATAAACTTTAGATAATGTGTTAGACATTGCAACAAATTCTTGTACATTTAATATTTTGCCTATTTGCTTATCAGTATATTTCATCATATCACCTTCAATAATCTTCTATTATACTGCAAAAAAAGAAGAATTAATCTTCTATTTTTAATTGACCATTCATTAATAATGGAATTATTAAATCTTTCGATTTATCAAGTTGCCTATTGATTTCATTAATATTACGTTTTAGCTTAATCATTTTGCCTAATTCAATAGAAATTAATTTCATTGTTTTTTTATCTGGAACAGGAATATACATTTTTAGAATGTCATCTTGTCTAATACCCTTAAATATACTTCCAGTTGATTTGTTTGTTAGCTTTTTCACTATTGCTGGATGTTTAAACATTAAATATAAGTATTCAGATGTAATTACATCATGATTAGGTCTAATAGCAAAAACTGATTCATTAATATCCCAACCTTTTGGTTTTTCATCAATTAAATAACATCTTCCTAGTGGACAAATACTAGCAAATAAAATATCACCTTTTGAAATATCTGATCTGGAATGAACTATTTTTAAAGCTTCTTCATCTATTACATCACAATTATCAAAATCAATACTGTCATCAACACTTAGATTCTTAACTGTTATATATTTAATATTTCCTTTTCCTAATTTGAAATGACTTCTAGGATTTAACCCAGTTGATATTTTAGTAATGCAATCTTTTATTTGTTTTACTTCCCAATTGCTTGGAATTTCTTGTTTTAAAAGATCATTATATACCATTTCGACATTATTACTAACAAACTTTATATTATTTATAGAGCTTATAAAATCCTTAATATTTGTACTATTATCCATAGAAATTTCCTTTATATTATTCTTAATGGGCTCAAATTTTTCTATGAATTGTTCTTTGGTATAAACACCTGTATCAAACTGAACATCAAAGTACTGACCAGCATTAAAGAAACATCTATTATTTTTTATAGCGTCATTCTTTACAGAAACCGAAATATTGTCAATAATTTCTACATTATTAAAAATATCTACAATTCTTGCTTGCTCTTCAGATTTTAAAATTGTCTTTTTTATTTTTCCAACCTTTTCACTAGTTCCTAAAGATGTAGCATCCATCAAAATGCAATTATCATCTTTCTTATTTTTATCAATAAACATAATCGATACATTAGTACCCGTTGTTGCAAATATATTGGAAGGCATTGAAATAACACCTCTAAGCCAATTATTATTAATTATTTTTTCTCTTATTCTGTACTCAATTCCATTCTTTGCTGTTAAGAATCCTGTTGGAACAACTATTGCAGCTTTACCTTCAGCTTTTAAAGAATAGATTATATGTTGAATAAATAATAAGTATATTGCCATCGAATCAACTTTCTCATTTGGAATATTTGGAACACCTGCAAAGAATCTATCAGAGTATTTATCATCCTCTAATTTATCTCTATAATCACTAAAATCTGTTTTAAATGGAGGATTGCTAACTATATAATCAAATTGAGCCAATTTATTACCTTCTTTATTTAAATGAGCAGGATTCAATAATGTATTACCATGTACAACATTATCTAAAGAATGTACTAAATTATTTAATATAAGGTTTAATCTTAAAAATTCGTTAGACTTTTGAGAAATATCTTGAGTATATAGTGTACAATCTTCTTCCCCTATTTCATGAGCAAGTGCTAATAATAATGTACCAGATCCTGCTGATGGATCATATATTGATACATTTCTTACTTTTTCAGTATCTGGCACTAATATTTTAGCAATAATTCTAGCGATAGAGTTAGGTGTATAGTATTCTGCATACTTACCAAAATCTTTATTATAATCTTTAATTAAATATTCAAATATTGTAGCAAAGAAATCATATTTTTCTTCAAACACTTCATCAAACGAAAATTCAACTAGTTTATCAATTATTGCTTTAGCAAAATCATTCTTCTTATTAGATTCAATTATATATTGAGAAATAGGACTAAATAATTTTATTTTTTCTTTACTTCCAGTTCTAACTGAGAATATATCTATATTATCATTAGAAATACCATCTAAGGCATTATCAAACAATTCATAAAACTTTGGTGTTGTAGAATTCTTATTATTAAATAAATAACTTACTAAAAATTCTTTTCTAATAAATGCTACATTAGCTCCTAGACCATATCTATATTTGGACATTTCTGCAGGACTAAGTTTCATTATTTCTTCTTCTACTTCTTTTGTTGTAGAAGTTTTAGATAAATTCTTATCTACTCTTTTAAATTCATATAAGAATTTATCATTTAAATATTTGTAAAGGAATGAATCAGCAATAATCTTATATTCATTTCCTGTGTTAGATAATCCATATTCACCACATACTGCTTTTAGATCATCTATCATTCTCTCTGTTTTTACTATTAGTTGTTTTTCTTTATCCATTATTGCTAACCTTCCTTTCAAATTCATACATTGTTACTATCAAATCAACAAAGAAATCTATTTCATCAATAATCTTTGTTTCTTCATTTGACGTAATATATACACATCTTCCAACTTCACTCTTAAAGAATTCAACATTATCTAAAATATCATTTCTTCGTAAAATCATATCATCCACTTGATTTTTGATTTCTAAAAGTATTTCTACTAATTTAGAATCACTAAAATCTGATATTTTGTCTTTAACTCTTTTGTAAATTTTTACATATTTTTCATCACCAAGTAATTTATTAAGAAGCATACCATTTTTTATATTTAATTGCTCAATATTCTTTTCTATCTCAGTTAACTTTTTCATATTTTCATTGATATCTTCAATTGTTAATTCTTCAATATTTTTCATCTTAAATAAATTGTTAAATTCATTAGCTAATGAAGAATAATATTTATCATCTTTATCAATATTATCAATAAATTTTCTTCTTACTTCTTCTATCTTATCTAAATATTTGTCAGATATAACAAGTTCACCTTCATTTATTTTATTAAATTTAATATCTAAATTTTCAAATACGGTATTTAATGGATTAGATCCGTCATTACTATTAATGTCTTCTGATAAATTAAGAATATCTAATCTTCTATTAATTTCTCTAGACATATTATCAACACTTGAAATATCAACTTTTTCTATTAAATCACTATAATTTAAAGATTTTATAATATTATATAGATCTTTATAGTCTCTTACTAATCTTCTTAAATTAATTAAATCTTTCTTTTCTAAAGAACTTATTTGAGAACTTAATATTTCTTTATTAGAAAAATCAAATAAGAATAATTTATCTTTTATTTCTTCAATTCTTTTTTCTGCATCTTCACTAGATACAAATATACTTGAATAATGTTCAAAATCTTCACCTAATTCTTCTTGCAATTCATTAAAATATATTTGATTTGTTTTATCAAATTCATCCCTTATATCTGCAAAATCTACAACATAGCCATATCTAAAATTTTTATATGGTCTATTAACTCTAGTTAATGCTTGTAATAAATTGTGGGCTCTGATTACTCTTCCTAAATATAATTTTTTAAGTCTAGGTGCGTCAAAACCAGTTAATAACATATTATCAACCACTAGAATATCTATTTTTCCTTCTTTATAAGCCTTTATTTCTTCTTCTCTTATTTGTTTATTATCTTCATTATAAAGAATTAATATTTTTGAGAATTCATACTTATCTAATGATTTAAAAAGATTTCTTGCTTGTGCTTGAGAATCACACACAATCATTGCTCCAATTGTATCATCACCGAATCTTATTCTAGATGATCCAAAATCTTTTGAAATATATTCAGCTAATGCTTCTGTATAAACAGGATGTGATACTATATCACTTTCTTTAGCATCTTTTAATATTTCTCTAACTTGATCTAACGCTTCAGCTATTTTTACTTTATATTCTGCTTGTACACCTTCTCTAATTAGTTTTAAAGTATATCCATCCATAATAGATTTATTATAATAATACTTGTGAATATAGCCACCAAATATATCTTTTGAAGAATACTTAATACCATCTATTTCTTGATTAACTAATGGTGTACCTGTTAATGCTATCTTAATTGAATTTCTATCAGAAGCCATTAAATTAGCTAAAAAGTTCCCTCTCGGATTATAATCTCTATGAGCTTCATCTAAAAAATAAATTCTTTGAACATCAACATTATAATCAGAATCTTTTACAGTTGAATCTTCTGAAAACTTTTGAATGTTAACTACATTAATTGTTAGCTTCCCAGTTTTAGAAACTTCCCCTGTCATAGCAATATTTTTCTTAAAATCTTCTCTAGAATTAACTTTAACAACATTTAATCCTCTGGCTTCAAATTCTTCTGATGCTTGTTTTAATAGATCTAATCTATCAACTATGAAATAGAACTTAGCAACTTTAGATTGTTTTGCATAGTAGTCAGTTAAATATTTAACATTAAAATATGCCAATGCAGTTTTACCTGATCCTTGAGTATGCCAAATTATTCCTTTTTTTATTCCTTCTGATATTTTATTTTCAATAGCAAAGGTAGCAAATAATTGTTGATATCTCATAATATGTTTTTGTATTTCAACTACACCATTTTTATTAACTTTTTCTACATAAGCGATTCCATATCTTAATAACTTAAATATTCTATTTTTATGAAATAATGATGTAATCAATTTGTTTGTAGGAGTCATTCTACTTAAATTAGTGCTATATTCATTTGTTCCTTTTATTGAAACATAGTTATTATCTTTTAATATATAATTTTCTTCAGTATCTGATATATCTCCTATCTTATCAAATATAGAAGGTTCTTCCTCTCTAAAACAATTAAAGAAAACACTTTTATCACTTGGTGTTCCATAAAATGCTCCTTCTATTGGAACAATAGAATCATTATTATATTCTTGGTTATTTGAAAAAACTAAAATCTGAGTAATATTCATAAATTTTCTAAATTTTTCATTATGAAATCTATCATTTATTCTATTTCTTTCAGCTAATATTCCATCTCTATTATTTGGCTTCTTAACTTCAATAAACCCTAAAGGCATACCATTAATAAGCATAATAATATCAGGTCTAAAATTATCTTCTCCATTTTCATATGGTAATTCTGTTAAAACATTTAATGTATTATTATCAACGTTATCAAAATCAATTAGTTTAATTCCATCTAATCCATCTAATAATGTTTTATAAAACTTTCTACCCAAGTCTTTATTGTTTAATTCAATATCAATCTCATCAAGTATTCTATCAATATCATTTGCATTTAAATCTGTATTATTTATTTTATTTATACTGTCTTTAAATATTGTTTTAAAAATATTCATCCTAGAATCTAATTGATTTTTTACTTCTTTTAAGGATAAGTATTTATAACCTAATCTAGTAGCGTGTACTAAAGCTGGTATTTTTACTCTTGTATTTTCACTAAATTCCATACTACTCACCACCTATTAATTTTTTTAAAGAAACATTATCTTTATTTTTCCATTCAGTATAACCATTTGCATTTCTACCTAGAATAGCAATTGCTGCCATTGAAGGTGAAGAAAATAAATGATCATTTATATATACATTATCAACTAAATCAGTTGAACTTCTTTCTTTGTCAAAAAATCCTTTTAAAGATGGTGATAAGCTCTCGAAAACACCTTCTTTTACTTTAGAACCTTTTAATACTACAAATCCTTCATCGGTTAACATACCATGTGCATATTCAATACCATTATTAGTTAAATGAAGTGTTTTATCTTCTTTAACATTTTTATCTACTAAACTAATAAATAATTTATATCCAAACATATTAGCTATTATTTTTATTTTAGATATAAACTTTTCAACTCTTATTTCATCTGCATTGCTTAAAGATGATTTTGTTGGATTTGATTCATTTTTTATAATATATCTACTTGCTTTCTTACTCATCTCATATAGTTCATGTTCAATATATTTTATATGTGCTTTGTTTAACGAATTATCTTTACTAACAAATACAATACACTCATTCCAAAAATCTTTATTTTTGTTGTGTTGTGATAATCTATTATAAATATCCTCTGCTTCACCTATATATGCAATTTTTTCTGCAGTTTTTTCATCATCTCCGAACAAAATATATACTCCTGTATTATTTATATATTCAAGTGATGATGCTTCTTTTAATTTATTTCTAGGTATTTTATAACTAATTCCAAACCAATCATCAACTGAACACTCTATTATTCCGTTTGGATTTTCCTCTTCTAAAATAAACTGTAAAACTTGCTTATTCATACTTACCTCCTATGACGATATGACATTAACTATCGGTATTGTCTATGCCTATTTCTAGTGTCATTCTGTCATTAATCTAATATATCGCTGACTTTAATATTGTAATATTCAGCTATCTTTCTAACTACTTCATTATTTAATTTTCTACTACCTTTTTCGTATTTATTATAAGTAGAAATATCTATACCTAAATAATCTGCAACTTCCTGTTGAGATTTTTTATTTTCTATACGATACTCTTTTATTCTAAATCTAGCTCTTGCTTGAACTCTTTTTTCAGTATCCTTTAATACATCTTTAAAACTATCTCTAGGTTTTCCTACTATTTCTTTAGACTCGATTGCATCTAATCTATAATTAGTAAAAAATAAATGTTCTCTTATGTCATCAGATTCAGGTACATTTTCAAAGAAATAATCAACATGTATCTTGTAGAAATTTGCTAATGCTTTTAAAAATGAAGGTGGTACACATCTGTCTCCTAACTCATAATGCTTATAAGTAGATGCATTCATACCTAATACTTGGCAAATTTCTCTTTGCTTATATTCACGACTTTTTCTAATAGCAGCCATATTGTTTCCAATAATAATATCCATTTGTTTTCTTTTTTCCATGAATATCCTCCTATTCTCTTCTTGATACCATTATAACATATCATTTCCATTTTGGAACATTTTTAATAAAATTTATTTAAAAAACAGTTGACAATATGGGACTTAAATAGTATGTTATAATTATATTTCCAAATTGGAACTTTTATTTTAAATATAATATTGACATTTTGGAACTACTTGTTCTTTGAAAAGTTATAAGTTGTGGAAATCACCGATATGCCGTAACTCAAAAAATGCAAGGTAAATAACCCTACTGGCATGGGAGTTATGAGATAACTAAAATCTCAAATATAATCACACTACCATACTTAAAGTTAGAAAGGAGGAAACACATGAATAAAGAAGTATTAGATTCTATATTACCTACTATGAGTGATGATGAAATAGTAGAATTAGTTCATGATTACTTATGTGGATTAAGAGTAATACAAAACAAAGATCGTGAAGATATAAGAATAGAATGTGGTCTTTAAGAGGATATTGAAGATAATTCAAGAGAAGAATTAATTAATGCATTATACAAAATGAATGAAAAAATAATGAAAAGCAGATAGGAGGTTTGATATATGACTGCAGTTGAAACATTAGAATTATTATCTAAACAATGGTATACTCTACAAGACTTAATGAAATTAACTAGTCTTGTTAGAGATTCAGCACTTAAAATTAGAAAAGAAATAATAACAGATCTTACTTATCAAGGTTATAAACTACCATGTAATTTAATGCCAATGTGTGAAGTAGTTAATAAACTAAATATTAATGGGAAAAATTAAATTGAAAGTTCCCGCTTTTTATGAGAAACTTCGAAAATCCAGAAAATATCTGGATTTTTTGATAAAAAATACTAGCAATTTTAAAAAAATATGTTAAAATAATGCCTGTAAAGGAATTTATGACACGTGAAAAAGTGTACGTAATTTCGTCTTTTCACGACTAAGTTCCCGTACATGATATATTTTATTTGTTATGTGGCTTGTTTGCCAACTAAGAAGGAGAAATTAACCTTCTTCTTTTGCTTTGCTATCTTTTTTGAAAAAAAATATCATCTGGATTTAAAGTAACTTTATCAGGTTCAATATAATTTGCATCTAATATTTCAATTAACTCTGGATACATTTCCTTTGTAAGTTCATACGGAGATTTATCACCTAATATTTCTCTAGGTATATTATTGATGTTGTCTTCGATTTCCTTTACTTGTTTTTTTGTTAATTTTTCAAAACTTGATGACTTTGGCAGAAAGCATCTTATGTATTTATGATTACATTCTATTTCAGCTTTTTCTTCCGGTGAATTCGGATGACAATAGTAAAGTGAAGTTAATTTTTCACCAGTATCTAGATCATTTTCTAAATGAAGTGAGTCGAAAAATTCTGTGCCATTATCAGTTATAGCTTCAACATATTTTTTATATCCATCGCTTCCAAAAGAGTTTTTAATTTTGTCAAATTCTTTATCTACACATTCAATGCATTTTTTATCTAATAATCTAATAACCATATAGTTAGTCTTAACAAACAAGAAAGTCATTAATACTTTGTTATCAGAGTTTTTTCCAATAACTGTGTCTAGCTGCCATATGTTTAATTTCTTTTCTTTTTCAATTCTTATAACATAATCTTCATATGTTCTTCCAATTGATAAAGTAAGTTCTTTTTTATATTGTTTGTTATTGTTTTGTTTTCTTTTCTTTTTTTATACTTCACTTTCTTTGGTAAATCTAGATTAGTAAGCATAATTACTTGTAAATCAACGTATTTATAAAAGGTTGGCTTTGACATGTTTAAAATATTCGAATGATTAGCAAATACTTGATTAATACTTTGCTTTTTATTCTTTACTAAAGTAATAATTACTCTATTTATTTCATCTATTTCTTCTTTAGTAATATCTATTCCTTGTTTTGTTTCAACTAACTGTTGTTCATAATATTTTTGTGCCTTGGATGCATTATAATATAAATGTGCTTTAGTGCAAAAACTTTTATTTGGGCAATTGTTACAACAATATGGTGGTTTAGATAAAATTACACAAGATTTAGATGCTCTTTTAATTCCTGTTTTACTATATTCTGAAAATAGACTATTTTTAACATGTCTGTTTCTTTTAATCTCTTTAGATATATTGTGGTTCTATCCACTTTAACTGCATTTGCTATGTATGTAAAATTATGACCTTGATTAATTAAATATTCAACAGTGCTTCTTTTTGCATAGCATTACCAAGTGCTCAGGTCGATCCTCAGCGTTGCCTTACCCCCGAGGTAATGGTTATATTATATCATGTTCATTTTCTTTTGTTAAAGACTTAATTCCCATTTTAACTTAAACGGGAACTTACAATTTTATTTTACAACTTTTATCATAACTATTCAAAATAATAACAAAATAGTGTATAATATAGTTAATTTTTAGGAGGCTTTTTAAAATGGCAGTAGGAGTAAATATTTCAAGTTTTAGATTCAAAAGAAAAAATACTAAGAAAGATGAATTTCTTTCCTTTTATTCCGATTTTTCTCAATATAAGGAAGAATGTTCATATTCTTGCGACAATGTAATATCAGTAATAGAAGAATTTTATAAATCAAAAATATTACCAGAACAAATTGATTATCATAAAAAATACTTTGGCACAAAAAATGACTCATTTATTATTGAGAAAAGTAATAATAGAATATATATTTCATTTACTATAATATGTGGGGCCTATGGAATAAAATCAGATATAACAGATATAGATACAAATGAAATACTTTTTGAAAGAAAACCAAATAATGCTGATGTTAAAGATTTTAGAGTTATGTTTGCGTTCGAAAAAAATACAGAAGGATTTGAAGTAAAAAAAGGTCTTGTACTTTTTCAAGTAATAGGACAATATGGTGTTAAAACATTAACAACACAAAAATTCAAGGAATTTCTTTCAAGCAAATTTAATGTCATGCCTTTTTTCTATACTGTATCTACTCGTGAAGCTTTTGAAAAACTAATAGAAAATGGAAGTTTTAAAAAACTTCATTTAATAAAAAATGAAGTTGATCCAGAGTTTTCAAATATGTTAGGAATAAATGGAGGAAAAGAAGTTAAAACAATAGCATTAGCAGGAATAAAAGAGAAAAAAGGATTTGTTGACAAAATATTAGATTTAGCAACATCTGACAAAGAGGTTTATGAAATAGATGATGAATACGATGATATATCACTTACAATTGACATGGGAGGTAGAACTAAAACAACAAGCATTAGAGACATTAGATCACTTTATATAGTTGAAAAACTTCCCGAGGATGTCATGGATGTTGATGGAGAGATTATAGTTGAAAAAGTAAATGCTGCCATGATAGAACACGCAAATGATTATTTAGATAATATTGTCGAAGGAGATGAAATCGATGAATAAAATAATTATTTTGATTATAGCTATATACATTTTTTCATATTGCTTTTTGTTTAAACAGGATTACATTAATGTTTCTCAAATAATAAAAAAGCAAATAATGTCAATACTAAACAAAAAAGAAAACAGAAGAAAAAGTGATGTATATGCTTTTATTAATATTTACATAATACCACTTATTTTATCTATACTAATTGCTATCGAGAAAATATTAAGCAAAAGTTTTTATGATAATATAATTATCATACTAGCTATATTAGTATCAGTTTTTCTGACATTAATAAATATATTAACATCAAAAAGTTATAAAGAAAAAAATGAAAAACAAAAAAAGATAATAAATTATACTTTTAATAACGTATATTTTTTAACAATTATTTCTATATTGCTTATTATTTTATGTTTTTTTAAAACAAGCTTTTCGAATTTACACATAAACATAATAGATAATATTCCACTAATATCAAAGATTTTTACTTTAAATAATTGCAAAATAGTTTTTGATACTATTGTTATATATCTAATTATAGAGATAATAATCCATTTATTAATTGTATTAAAACGTATTGAGCAAATATTTTTTATAACATTTGATGACTAATTTAAGCAACCAATAACGGTTGTTTTTCTTTTGTAAAGGATGTTTTAAATGTATGATGGATATCAAGTATTAAGATTTGAAAATAATTATAAAAGTAAAGATTTATATCTTATAGGAAATGAAATGAATAATAGAATTGGTACAGGTAATTATGATAAAGAAAGAACTAAATTTAATATTAAATATAAAGAATTAGAAAGTAAGCAAAAAGAATTGCCTGAACCCAAAGAAACAATTATTGATTATGAAGATGCTAATTATTAAGATTATGATGAAGATTTAGACAATAAAAAAGAAGATGACCTAGTCCTTTAATGGGCTAGGTCATTTTTTAATTCAAGCAATTCTTTTATGGGTGCATTTTCTACGTCTTCAGGAATAATTGGATTATCTGTTGGTAATATGGCAGCAGCTTCTATATCTTTTTTTCCTATTTCATATGCATTTTTTATACTTATATTTTTTATAAATATTTCATATTCATACAATGGTAACATCTTTCCAGCATTTGATATAACAGGAAAAATGCTTATTTTAGGATTCTTGCCAGATATAACTTCTTCTAATATTTTTATATTATTATCATTATTACAATTCATTTGATGAAAACGAGTTGCCATATTAATAATAGCATTTTCTTTTATGCCCTCAGGAATCTCAATTTTACCAGTTATCATTACTCTATAATCATATATGTCTTTTTTATCTACTCCTTTAATAAAAGATAAAATTATTTTTTCATTCTTATCATCTTTAGTTGATACATCAATTATATCTTGAAATACTTTTTTTGCTCCTTTCTCATTTTCAAACACAAAACCAATTTTAATAAAATCTTTAGTACTTATATCACCCAAATACATGATACCTTTCCACTTAGCTACATCCCAGTGATTACATTTTATCATATCTGAAGAATATATATTATCATGTGATACATTTTTAAATAAATCCCCTGTTTTCTCATCATATTTTATATCTTTCACTTCATTGAATGGATATATTTTATTTTTTTCTTTTTTGGAAATATTAATTTTCAAATTAGAATACCATTCCTTTTTTCTACTTATTATAATATCCGGAATATCGCTATAGTCATCATTACCAAAAATTTTGTTTAAGTTGTAAAGACTACTTGTATGGCTTAAAGCTCTTTCAAATGTCTTGTCATCATCAAATAATTCTTTAAATATACCCTCATCCTTATAAATAAAATTAACAGCAAATATATTAGCTAATAATTTGAATAACATATCAGTAATAATCTTATGATTTTCTATAGATATATCACATAAATCAATTGTATCAATTTCAATTGTATATGTCTCAATACCATTAAATGTATAAATTGCATTAAAGTTACCTGTATTTTTTTCTTGCAAATCAATTACGATATCACCACGCATAAAAATACCTTTATTAGTCATAGTTGCAAAAGTATTTTCTAATAAGCCTAATATAAATTCTGCAAATCTTTTATACATTTTAGTACCATTATAATGTATAAGAGTTTTATTTCCACATATTCTTGATTCTATTGTTTTTTCTTCATTATCGTTATATATAGGACTTGAAATATTATGAATCTTCGATTCTTTGTAAAAATCAGAAATATATTTATCTACTATTTTTTTATCATTTTTACATTCATTTAATAATTCTTCATCATATTGGCCAAGTACGTAGTTGGCCATGAGTGAAGAATTTACCAATCCATTTTTGTTACATAAATAAATAATTCTATTTAAATCTTTAAAATTTTTCACTTTGGTATCCAATATTTGAGAAGATATAAAAGCATCTGCTTCCAATATTGTTTGTTCTAATTCTTCATCATATGGCTCATTTTTGTCAATTAGGATACTTAAAAATATATTTTTAATATTTAACCACTCTATTGATTCTTCCACATTACCTATATGAATTTCCATTCCAATAATTCTATCGAGAATTTTTAAAGTAAATGGATCCAAATCATTATCTTTCAAAAAAATATCCATGAAAAGTGCTATAGCAGCAATATAATAGTTTTTTGCTGCGTATAACAACCCTACGCTTTCAAAATTTGCACCAATGTTAATATACGCATCTACTAATTTATCATTTGATTCTTCTTTGTATAGTAAGGTTAGACATTTTCCTAATAAAACAATAGCATTATATTTTTCATCATTTTTTGATAATAATTTTGCTTTTTTTAAATGCATTTCAGCTTTTTGTATATCAGCGCTTCTATCAGATAACCTTTCAGTTACTAAATCATATAGTTGATTATAATTGACATTATCACAATAAACTTCTAGCAAATTTTCTATCATTTTAGCTAAAACAACATAATTAAATTCCTTAAATCTTGATGCCTCTTCAGCAATTTTTAACAACAACTTAAATTGTTCATCAACATTTTCATCTAGCATTACTTTTATTAGACATTCTCTGGATTCTGCTTCAAGCTGAATAACCCTACTTTTGGATTCTTTTTTTTCATTTAATAATTTAAGAATATTTTGAGTTTTAGATTTAACATCTTCCTTGTTTCTTTTCTTCCTTGTATATGCAAGTATCCATAAATTTGATAGATTCATGATTTCTTCTATATTATTATTTTTTAATACTTCTTTTTCATATAGGGTATAATATTTTTCAAACCCTACATCATTATTTAACCACCAATGATAATACCATGCCATATTATATAATATATCTCTTTGGGCACTAATATTTTCTTTTTCCTCTGCAAATCTGGATGCACGTTCAAATTTACCAATAACAATTGATTCATCTTCCTCTAAGTCTCTACTAATAATTGCTGATTCAATTGCTAAATCTATCACTTTTTGATTTAATTTTTTACTTTGTGCAAATTCTAATAATTCTTTTTCAATTTTATCTCTTCTTCTCTGCTTTTTTAAGTCATTTGGCCCAATTTCTTTTTCAATTAATGGAGTTGAAATCTTAATTTCTTTAATTAAATCTACATTAGAATTCTTTAATAGTTTATCTAAGAGCCATGTCTTATCACATATAACTATATCGATTCCTGTTTCCATTATCATCTTATCTTGATATTCAACTCTCTTTTTATTAGGAATTGCTTGATTTGATACAAAAAAGATTTTTTTATAATTTCTACCAGTATTAATTATTTTTGTAATATCAGCATTACACTTTGATTTCCAATCTTTTTTCAAGCTGATAGCCACAGCCCACTTTTCATTTTTTTCGTTAAAGCCATAATACCAAAATTTTTGTAAATCTTTTGATACAGGATAATTTTCAGTATCAACTTTACCATCACCACCTGATGCTGGTCCTGTTTCTTCTATTAAATTTGGGCATACTTCCCTCTCCATAAGTTTTCTAACAAGGCCTTCAAAATCAAATTGCATATTTTCTTCAGATAAACAAGAAATTTTAAAATCTAGCAATTCACGTGGACAATCAACCTTTTCTACTATTTTAGAATCAGAAAACTGATTGGGATGTAATTTCTTTAATATATCTTTAGGTTCCATAATCTTTCCTCCTAAACTCCTACAGGTTCAAATTGTTCAATCATTATTTCTAAACAATTCATTATATCTTCAAATTCTATTCCTTCTGCATATGAAAAGTTTCTTTGATATTTATTCCATCTTTCTTTTAACATTTCACTATTTCTTATAATATCAAGGCCTTCAAAAGGATCACCTTTATATTCTCTTTTTGTAAATGTTTTATCGATTGCTTTTCTAAAATGATCTATATTAATGTTTTGCCATTCCTTTTTATAAATTAAATAAATATCATAAAAGTCCCTTGTTCTTCCATTCAACTCTAATCTGTTTAACATTGTTTCTATTTTTTCAGCTAATATTGTTTCCATATTATAAGCATATAAATCCACATAATAATCGCCTAATAAAGGTAAATATTTATATCTTATTTCTTTTGGTGTAATTGGATCGCCAGTAGCTATATCAATATGAAAAGATTGTTTCATAGTCTCATATTCTACTTGAATAGTTACTCTAAAACCACCATATTCATCTTCATCTCTGATTGGTTCTATTCCTAAATATGATAGTTTAGCATTATCATCTATTTTTATCGATACTATTTCGTTTATCATTTTAATAATCGTTTCTTCATCAAAGCTAGCATTTCTAAATGCAGTATCTATATCCATAGTCGCTCTATTCTCCACCCCAAATAAAGTACTTAGATAAAATCCACCTTTCAATACAAAATTATCTCTATATTTACTTTTTGAAAGTCTTTCTAAAAATCTATCATACATATAAAGTCTAAGTAATGTATTAAAATCAACATTCTTTTCTTTAGAAATACTTCTTAATTTATCTTTTAATTGCATGCTATTCATAAAATACCTCTACATAATCCATTACTTCTTTTTTAATACCAAGTTTTTCAGCATATTTTGATAGTTTAACTAGATCTTTATCTTTTCTTTTAACATATTCTCTAATACTATGTTTAACATGTTCTGAATCCATTCTATTTTTAGATCTAATAATATCACATATACATCTTTCCATATCATATGCTTTTACTTTATTACCCATTGGAGTATCAATTTGAATTAGTCCTAGCTCATAAATATCCTTATCAACATAAAAAACATTATGATTTTTGATTTTATAATTAAAATAATTATTTGGTACTGTTATATCGTATTTATCATTTGGAGCTTTAATAGAAAGTCCGTGAAAATAAAGTGCAGTCATATGTGAAAAAATAATATTAGAAAGTTCCAATCCAAAAACAAAATAGCTATCTTCTATTTTACTTGAATCAATATAAATACCATTACCAACTTTTTCTATCATCCCTTTTTCTTTCATAATATTAAGATACATTCTATGAATTCCAAGATTAGATAGTTCTTTTGAAGTAACATATCCATTATTCATTTTCATAATAGATTCTATAATTTCAATATTACTTTGATCTTTAAATTCTTTAATTGTCATCCTTTCCATAGTTATTCCTCCTTGATAAAATATTAATTTTTTATTCTTGCAAACTTGAAATAAGATTATAACCTATTATCGTAAGTTTTATCTTATCAATTCCTGCATCTGCTCTAACAGGTATATTTCCTACCGAAATAACATTACCACTAGATTTTAAACTATCACAAACCTTTAGTCTAAATAAATTTAAAACCATTAATTCATACTCATCATCATTTATTTGTAATGCCTTCTTTATTAACTGGCCATCATAATAACTATTTGGATTTTTCCATATGTTATTAAAATTTGGATCACTGTATATTAATTTTAAAAGTTTAATTTCATTTGGTCCTAAATTTTTTAATATTTCTATATACATATATTTTTTATCACAGTTTTTTTCTAAATCCTGCCAATTAACAAGAAAATTATTCCAATTATCTTGAAGCATTTCATTATCTTCCTGAAATGCATTATTAAGTATTTCTATTATAAATTTTGGAGGTAGTGGAGTTTCTTTACCAATAATTTTTCTTTTTTCTTTTTTTGCATTATACTTATCTAAAAACTTCACTGCATTATTCCATCTAAAGTACGATAAACTATCAACCAATATATCACCTATCTTTGCTAAAACTCGATTATTAGAATTTTTTAGTTTTATACTTCCGTTTGCTTCTCCATATCCAAAACTTAATTCATATTCTTTATCTTTATTATCTTCCATAAATATTCCTCCTTGACAAATCTAATGAAATTATAACATTTATCATTAGTTTTGTCAAATACAATAAAAAAGTTTTGGTAATAAATTTCCAGAACTCAGTAATTTTACCTACTTTTGGAAATTTATTTCCAATACCCTAAAACTATCAATTTTTATGTATTTTTTAAATTTACGTACCCACCTTAGTACCTAAAATAAATCAATATGCATTTTGTCCTTTATTTTCAACAAAATATAAACTATTTGCCCTCTTCAGGGGGCATAGCGCAAAGGATAAATCATACCTGTTTAATTTCTTTAAAATCAACGTTTTCAAGATACATAGTTTAAAAATATTTAATCTTGCACAGCAAAATTTAACTAAATTGTTGTGCAGATACTGTGCAAATAATATAAAAGCATATATAGGTTACGTAGCTGTATATGCTCTTTTTCACTTATCATTATTCCAATCTAAAACTTTACTTTCAATCTTTGTAATCATCTTATCTAAATCATAACAATCTTTAAAACATTCCCAATTGCAATCAGTTGTTATATCTTTTGCAAAGTTTATTTTATCTCTTAAAAATTTATTTCCTTCTCCTTTTTTTAATTTATCTATAAATTCTTCAACATTTTGAAATTGGCCAAATGAACATTTACTATTTTTTTTATTATATTTTTTCTTTATTAATAATTCAGGAATGTAATTTTCAATTTCTCTACCTTTAGTTACCCAAACTAATATTCCTTGTTTTTTTGCTTCTTCTATTATCCTTTTTTTTGTTTTATTTAATGGTGCATTATTTCCTTTCTTATCACTATCCAAAACAATGATTGCATTACGATTAACACTCATTAAATTAACTAATTCATTTTCATCTTCTAGTGACAAATTAGATAATAATCTTCCTCCATAAAATACACATTGATAATCTTTTCCTTCAATTATATTTGCTTTTTTGTGAATTTTTATCCAATTATTGATATAAACTCTATCAGAAGGTCCTTCTACCCATATTATCCCATTAGATTGTAGCAAATCGCTAGCTTTTATTCCTAAATCATTTAAAATAGAATTTTTTTGAATTTTATTAGTAATATTTATTAAATTAACTTGGCTTTCCTCTTTTTGTAAATGAATTATATTAGTTATATCACTGTTTTGATATGCATCTAGTGTTACATTCGAATGTGTTGTTAGAAAAAACAACGCTCCCTCTTCTGTTAAATTCTCAATATATTTAAGTAATCTTCTTTGTAATGACGGATGTAAATTGTTTTCTAGTTCTTCAAAAAGAAATATATATTGTGATATTTTTTTATGCTCTACATTTGGAATTAGGATGGTAAAAACTAAGACCATTAAAATTGTTTTTAATCCACTTCCAGATTCAGATAAAGGAATCCTGCCTTTACCCTCTTCTCTTAAATAAATCTCCCATTTTGTGCCTTCAGCAGAATCAATTTGTTGTGTTACTACCTCTGTAAAATTAGCGTCCTCACCCATAATTTTATTTAAATTTTGAAGCAAATCATGTTTAACTAAATTTTCATTATATTTACTTCTATTTAAATAATTAGTAATAATTCTTGTTATTCCGTTTCCGTTCGAATCAACAATCATATTATCATCATTATCTTCTGGAAAAATATTTCTTTCAGCTGATATTCTTTTTGTTACTTTCGAATCAATTTTAATTAAGCGTGCTACTCTCGACCAATAATCAATTTGGCTTATTGTTAAATTAGGATTATATTTTTCAAAATCATCAGGAATTTGATTACTCGAATCCGGCTTTCTAATAAATGAAATATCCTGTCCAATATATTTTTTCCCAAATTCGTAATGATTACCTCCAATTGTTCCCCCTGATGTATTTTTTTGAAAAACTCTAGATATAACATCTTCATCCATTTCTTTAGTTAATATAATTTTCGTATTTATGTTTATTGCTCTTGATCCATATATACCTTCAATTATATCTAAAACGCTGGATTTTCCTATATTATTTTTTCCTATTATAATGTTTATAGGTTTAATGTTATCAATATGTATATTGCTAAAACATTTATAATTTATTACATCAATTTTTTTTACATCCATTTACATCAACTCCTACAATAATTCTAAATACTTATTTAACATTTCGATTTCTAATTCATTAACTAATTTAACAAAATCTGTATAATCTCCAGTAGTATGTGCTTTATCTAAAGCATTATAGTCTTCTAACCTTGCTTTACAAACCTACACTTTGGAAAATTAGAGCATCCCATAAATTCTCCATATTTTCCATTTCTTTTGATAAGTTCTCCTCCACATTTTGGACATTTGTTTTTTAATTCTTCATCTTTATTGCTTTTTATTTCTCTAGCATTTTTAACATGAACTTTTCTTTCGGCTTTATCTGTTATATTTAAATTATTTATAATTTCATATAATTCATTTGGATTTCCAATAACTTCTTCCTTATATGAAGTTATTTTATCCAACAAATCATATATTCTAGTTACATTATTTGATTTAACAGATAATGTTGCTCTGCTTGGGATGCATACTAAAGATATAAACTTTTCTTCTGGTAAGTTTAATATTTCTTCTAATGATTTAACATGACCATAATTTTGATGAAGTGGATTATTAACATAGATTTTTTTCTTTCCATTTTTTATCAACCATCTTTTGTCATAATCATTGCCTTTTATATAACCATTATATTGTTTTGTCTCAATAACAAAAATACCATATTTAGAAATAACAACATGATCTATTTGATGAGTGATTCCATCTTTTGTTTTTATCATTATGTCATTGATAACTAAATACTCATCTGGTAATTTTTTCAATTCTTTTTTTACCCAGAATTCTCCAGCCATTCCAATAAACTTTTTATAATAAACATCCATTAATATGCAAAGTATTATCATAATTAGGACTTGTGGGCTAAAAATTGTTTTTAATGCTTCCACTAAAATTAACTCCATATACAACCTCGTTTCTAATTGGGTTTATTATACAGTAAATATAAGATAAAAGCAATTATTTAGTAGTTTTTATAACAAAAAAGTTCCTTAATTGGAACTCTTTATTATTTACCTAACATTCACAGTTTTCACAACTGCATTCTTCGCATTCACAGCATTCGCTACATGCGCAATCTTCACAACCACATCCACATTCGCAAGATTCATCACAATTGCATTCTTCACATTCACAACCACAATTGCAAGTTTCTATCTTTTCTTTATCTTCCATTATTGCACCTCTTTCCTAGAATTATTATACTACATTTTTATTTCTAAATAAATATTTTTAATTTAATTGGCATCTTTCTAAATTGTTTAAAAACATTCTTTTTACTATATTTTTTACTTTCCTCAACCATTTTAGAAGATGAATCTACTTGAATAAATAAATCTTTCATATCTTTATCTTTATAATAATTAATAGCTTTCATTAAAGGTTCTTCTGGATTATTTAATTTGCCATTTAATTTTATTATTCCACAATGAAATAATTTTTTAAAAGAACAAAAATCAGCATCAAATGTTATAATTGTATAACCATTTTTACAGCATATTCAAAGACTTCTTTATCACTTTTTCCCTTGTGTTTGTTACTATTTATTAATTCAATTTTAAAACCTTTATTTTTTAGAAAATTTCCTAACTCTTTAGGAATATTTTCATCAAGTAAAAATTTCACCTATAAAAATGCCCTGATTCCTTTAGTTTTAATAACATATAGAAATGACATTAGAATTTTTTCATCATCTAAAGATGGATAATTTTCTTTTATCATTTTCATTATTTTCTTGGAATCTTCTATTTCTTTAGCTTTATTAATGAAGTAATAAAATATGATTTCTGGTTGAATTCTGGTATTTTTGATGACAGTTTGACCATCTAATACTTCTTTATTTGTTTCTAAATACTTATCTAAGTCAGCTTTTTTGGCTAATTTTCTTAAATTTCTATAACACGAAATACATTTTATTAAAGTCATTTTTTCTTTTTTAACTGCACCTTTTTCTACCACTTGATTATATAAACTTGGCATAGTTCCAATCATATTTTTCACCTCCAAATCATTGCTATCCTTAATTAAATAATAACACAAGTTAATATAATATTCTACACTTTTTATAAAATTTGTCAATATTTTATCAACTCCTTTATTATAAGTTTAGCTTTTTATTAAAATATTATTATTATATTTTTACCATTTTACAAATTTCAATACTTTTTCTTTGTGAGGCATATCACTTGATACGATATTTGCTAGTAAAACATTTCTATTAAACTCAACTAATCTTTTTTCAATTTCAAATGTTCCATCACATTTTTCTTTTAAAACATAATAACAAGCATTTCCTAAATCGTCTTTACCATATCCCATGCCAATTGCTCTAAGTGTTTCAATTTTAGTATTAAATAGTCTATCACTTATATGAAAGTGAACATGTCCTTGAATAATGGCATCATAATCAGTTGTTTTTTTGCCTTCGAATAAAGGATTTTCTAAAGCATCAAGGAAACCTTTAATTCTTAAATCATTTTTATCTTTTCCTGCAATTGATCTTTCTATCTTTAATTTTGCATCATCACTATTAGTATATAAGAATTGTTGTGATGTTTTACCTCTTTTGAAGTTTCTTTGATATGCCCAGGTAGAGTTTTCCCCCATATAATCCCAACGAATATCATTAGCAAAGTGACATAATGCAACTTTTTGGGTACCAACTTCTAAGTCAATTGATGGTTTATACATTTTTAAAGTTTCAAGGTCACTAGCACTTAACTTATTATAAGTCCATTCTTGGTTTTCACTTTTTTCTTTATCAAAATAGATAAATGGCATTATTCCTAACGTATTATAATACTCACTATTACCGGCGATAGATGTTACATTATAATCTTCAAACAACCTTAATACTTCATGAGGATTTGGCCCTACTCCAACATTATCCCCAAGTGAATATATCTCTTTGATACCATTTTTTCTAATGTCTTCTAATACTGCTAAAGTTGATTCATACAATGAATGAGCATCAGTAATTAAAGCGATTTCTCTTCCCGTATAAATACTTGAAGTTTTATTAATATTAACCATTGTTAAGGATGTTAATATTTCTTCTAATTCTTTTGGTATCTTTGTAAACTCAAAGTCAATATCATTTAAACTAAATACCTTTTTAACATTAGGTATTGAAGTCATTACTTCTTGAGTTATAATAAATGGTAAGTTATATTCTTTAGCTAATGTTATTTCTTCAAGGGTTGGAATTCTTCCTCCAGGTAAAATAATTCCATTCATTTTTATGCCATCACGATATAATAACACTTCAGAATTTGCTGCAGTTACTGCACTTGTTTCTAATATTCCTCTTTCAGTTCGATGTAATTCTTTTACTTCTCCAGAGTTATTAGTTATCCTAAAATTTGTACTCATATTTACTAGAGAACTATGAATAAAACTACCAGTTGGAATTTTATCAATAGCAAATGTTGTTGATGTTCTATCAAAATAGAACTTTTCTCCAAGAAAACTTATCGGACTTACTGATAAGAAGTTTGCTTTACTATGTGAATTACCATTTATTAAATCTTCAACTTTTTCACTTCTACTTAAAATGTGTGCATATAAACAGTAATTAACCTTAGAAAAATCATATACTATTGTACCATATTTAGAAGATAATTCTTCATTAACTAAACTTTTGGTAACATAACTATCTAATGAAGTTAAATTAATTTTAGCATCTATTTCAAATAATTTTTGTAAATCTTTCTTAAAATTAATAAATGATGCTTCAAGTATAAGTAAGTTATCTGGTTTATCAATAATAAAGTATTTTAAAATATTTCGCAAACCTTCAATATTATTGGTATTTTCTATTGCTTCAATTACTTTAGAAAACTTTAACAATTCATCAATAAATAAACAAATCTTTTCATTTTCTTTATCTATCTCTTTTAAGGTAATTAATGTTTTTGAACCACCGATATATTCTAATGATTTACTGGCATTTCCACAAATTACTTCCATAAATATATTTTTTAATTCTTTAATAGAACTTGAATTTAATATTATATCTTTATATTGTTCTAGTATTTTAAATCTTATGGATTTGATATCATCTAAAACTCTTACTTCATTTTTCTTACTATAACTTGATGCAAATAATCTTTTTAAGTTATCACAATCATCTTTAGTTAGTAAGACATTATTATTTACTAAATTCATTATTAAATAATAACAATCTTTAAAAGCATCTATTATTGATAGATAATTTATAATACTATAAACTATATTTTCTTTACTTTGGTCTTCATGATATAATTCACTCATTAAATATTTAACTGCGGAATAAAAGTCTTCTTCTTTGTTAAATTCAATTATCTCAAGTACTTTATTAAACCAGCTTTTATAGTTTTCACTGCCACAACCATATTGAATAAAAGCATCAAAAGGAATACCTGATTTATTTATAAAACTTTTTATTTTATTATAATTTTTAATTACTAAATCAATGTCATTATATTTAATTAATTCTACACAATTATCTAAATCATCTTCATTTATATTCATACTTTTTAAGATTAATTTCTTTATTTCACGATGTGTTTCTAAAGATTTTAAGTATGTATATAATTCTTCTTGGCTAGTATTATTTATCTTAGATAAAATTAAATCTTTATTTTGTGTCACTGCTAGTTCTTTAGAATATGGTGTTTTAAAATAATCTAGAGTTGTTAGTTCTAACATAGTTAATTTATTTAAATAAGTTTTAATTCTGTCTTTCAAGGTTTCAAAAACTAAAATAGTTAATTCTTCATTACTTTTTTCAAGTAATAATTCTACATCATAATTACCATTTTTTATAATAAATGATTTATATAAATCACAATAGTTACCATATAAAATTTCTGATATTATAATTGATGATGGTTTCTTATTTAAATCAAGTTTTAATTCTTCATCCTTTAATTCAATTATTAGTTTTTGAACTTTTAAAGGAATGTTTTTGGAATTTCTTAAATAACAGATTTTTAAACTACTTAAACTTCTAGATTTAATAGCGGATTTTAAATCTTTTTCTTTTTTATCCATAATAAATTTTTTTATTTCATAAGGAATTGAATCGTTATATATCCATGATAAAACATTTATATCACTGGTTAATGATAAAACTAATTTAGTTTTTAATGGGAAATTTTTAATAATTATGGTTGAAATTTTTGCATCCTTAATTTTAATTAATGTTTTTTTAAAGTCTTCGAAAGACATTTTTTGAATAACAGAAAGTAACATGTCTGTTTTTTTTCTTATTAACATGTCATAAACTACTTTAGGATAGTTTTCACTGGTTGTTATTAAATCAATTAACTCTTTTTCATTAATATTTTTAAGTTTTAATTCTAACTCATTACTTTTTAATTCAATTATTTTATTTTTTACTTCTTCAGTTGATGGGCTTTTTAATATTGCTAGAATATTAAATTCACTTACAAATCTTTTAATGATGTCTTCTTTTTGTTCTAAACTTAGTTTTTCACTATATAAAACATAAGCAATATTATCTATGTTAGTAAATTTAGTTTCTAGACAAAACTTGATTAAATCTTCATTACTAGATGTGGATAGAAATTCTGCTAGTAAAGATTTATCAACACCATAATAAATTATTAATTGTTTTAATTTTTTATCTTTTTTTGGGTTTTCTAAGACACTTAAAATATCATTATATAAATCTATTATAATGTGTCTTTTTAAAATATGAGGATAATGAGCTTTATAAAGGTCACTTTCTTTAAAATTAGTATATTTTTTAAACACATTTTCAAAGTTGTTTAAACAAACAAAATCTCTAGATTTACTATCTATTACTTGAGATATTACTTTTTTAGCACTTTTAGGTACTTGGGTACTAAAAAGAAGGTTTACTAAAACATCTTCACTGGTATTTTGTAAATTTTTTCTTAATAATTTATCATATTTTTTTATTATACTTTCTTTTTCTTTATAACTAATGTTAGTACTGCATAATAAAGATAGTATATTCCCCCTAGTAACAAACATATATATCCCCCTTAGTTAGCTATATTTTATCACAAATTGTAATTTTTGTCAAATTTGTGTAAAGAAAAAGGTATTACTTTTTCTTGCTAGTTCTTTTCTTAGCAACTTCTTTAATACCTTCTTTAATTTCTTTTGCCATTTTTATATTTTTCTTATCTTCATAAGTTGTTTTTCCTGTTATGTCATGGTATGCTTCTTTGATGCCTTCACGAACTGCCCATTTGATTAAAAAATAAATAAGTAAACTAATGACAAAAATTAATAACGCTAGTAAAACATAACTAATACTATTACCCATGTTGCCCTCCTTAGTATTAATTATACACTATTTTTGAAAAATTTAAATATTTTTTAGATAATTTAACAAATATTCTACTTCGTATTCATAATTTTCATTGAAAATATCATTTATTGTTTTACTATTTATAGGTATTTTTATATTTAATTTTAATCCTCCATTTCTTTCATTGTTACTATCAATTATAATGTCATCTTTTTTTCCAATAGCAATGGTTGGAATGGAAATTATTAGATTATGGGGCATAATTATTTTCTTTTTAACTGTTGATATGCTGCCATTTGTACTGGTTAATCCTGCCACAAGTATGTTTTCTTCATTTTGTAAGTTATATGCAAGTATTTCTCCAGCACTCTTAGTGTTACCGTTAACTAATATAATGGTTGGAATATTTATTTTTTTATAACCGTTTGCATATATTTCATTTATCTTTTTTAATTTATTATCTTTTAAAATACTTTCCTTAATATAAAGGTAATCTTGTGTACTAAAAAAACTTGCAATAACACTTCCTACAATGTCACTGCCCCCTTCATTGTTTCTTAAATCTAATATTAAATTTTTAGCATTATCCTTATTTATATTATCAACAATATTATTCATTTTGTTTTTAACATATTTTATACTATCTTTTTCATTTGTTATTTTTAGGTAAGATGTAACCCCCAACAGTTTATAAGTAAAATTTTCTTCATCATTACTTTTTGTAAACTTTTTAATATTTTCTTTTATGTATTTATAACCATTACCAATTGATTTTAATTTGATAACTTGTTCTTTTCCTTCATTATTAATAAAAGTTATTTCATTTTCTTCATTACCTTTTCCAGATAAATAAATGGGGATATAATAATTTAAGACATTTTTATTAGATATATTGGGTAGGGAAACACTTAGATACTTTAGATTTTTTATCTCATCAGAAATATTATTACCATTCCATTTAGTTATGATAAATCCATCTCTGATACCAGCTTTATATGCCGTACTTTCCGGGGAAACACTTGTTGCTACATAAGTCATATTATCTAATAAACTTAAACTAAAACCATAATATCTATTATAAAATTTTTCTTTTGCTTCTTCTAGATTAGAATTATTAGTTAAACTTTTTATACCAATGTGAGCATCATAAAATTCATTTAAATAGTTTTCTAATACTTGATAGTATTTTATTTCATTATTTATATTTTTAAATTCTTTTTTATATTTTTGATATAAGTTATCATAGTTAATTTCTTTATGTTCATTTAAAACATAGTTTTCTTTTAAAGTTTCATGTAATTTGTTAAAAGCTACAATATAATTTAAGGACGCATAATTATTTATTTTAAGAGTGGTTATTGGATAACTTACTAAAATAATTATAATGATTGTTGATAAAGTCTTTTTTATCAACATTTTATTTGTTAAAGATATAATTATAGATAGAAATGCTGTTAGATAAACTGTTTTAAATAATATGTTTTCATTACTTACTTTTATATGAATAAAACATAGTAAGAATGGAATAAATAATAAATAATTTTTCTTTTTAAATAAATATAAAATAATTGTTAGTAAAATTAAAAATACTATAATTAAATCTTTTAATACCATAATTATCACACTTTTATTTTTAACAAAAAAAGTGGTTTTATCCACTTTATATTAATATTCTTCTTAGAATTTCATCTTTTTTTAAGAATTCTTTAATTGGTTCTTCATTTCTATAAATCATGTTAATAAAATCTGTGATTTGAACTTCACATTTAAATGTTAGAACTCCTTCATAAATGTCTTCAAAAACTATTTTACAAATACGATTATCAACAGTTTCTATTTTATAATTACCATGAGAAATACTATTTCTTATACCATTAATTATTGCTTTATTTTTTAAGTGACTTTCATTAAATTTCTCATAAAGATTTATTTCATTTAACCTTATAAGTAAGGTTTTTAATTCTTCATAAAGTCTATCTCTTTCTTGATATGATTTTTGTAAGTTACTTTCTAATATAGCTTTAGCTTTTAAATTACCACTTTTAGTTACTTGCGCTAAACTTTGTTCATTTTTAGAAATTTTAGCATCAATTTCTGTAATTCTTTTCTTCTTACTTGTAAATTCTATTTGAAGACTATTTTTAAATCCATTATCCTTATTTATATATAGGACATTTATTGGACTTAAATCAAGGGTGCTGTAATCTAAGCCATCACTTGGTAAAAAGGTGTATTCATTACTATTTTCTAAAAATTTATCATTTCCATAAGAAAACATAGCTTCAAAAAGAGCAAAAGTTGTGGTAGCTAATTCTTCTAGACCAATTGTATCATAACTACAATTTTTTTGATATTCTTCAAGAATTTCTCCATAATTAACAGTTTGTTTTTTATAAGCAATCTCTAGTAACATCATATTTTTTTGAAAAGATTTTACTAAATGCTTTTTGGGATTTAATCTACTTTCTAAATCTTTTTTCATAAATCTTATTTGATATTCATAAGGTATATCTTTAGGATAGTTATAATAAACATAATTAGTTATATCTTCAATTAAATCATCTTTTAATGAAGTTTTTTCCCAATCAAAAGAGTATCCTTTTTGAGCAAATTTCTTTTTAGCTTTTACAAGTAAATCTAAAGGAAAATCAGCTTCATAATCACTTATAACCATGTCTACTGTTTTAGCCATTTCATCGTTTAAAAGTCCATCATCATGTTTTTTAAAATTAAAATGCATTCTACTAAACGTTCTTAAAAAACCTTTTATTTCACTTTTAGTTTTTAATGATTTAGTTCTAGTTTTATCATTTTTATTAATTACTACAATATCATTTTTATATTCAGTATTTGATGAATTTAAATGATAAATGTCCATAGACTTAGAAATCATATTTATAACATTAGTCATTCCTAGAGACATCATAGAATTTTCAAGTTTAAATGAAACTTTCTTATTTTCTAAATCTATTATAAATTCTCCATGTGCTAGTTTATTTCTAATTAGTCCCACTATTTCTTCAGGATTTTTAAATGTAAAACCATCTATTTCAAAACCATCTTTTGTTTTTGTGGCAACTTTATCAACACAATTTAGAATACCTTCATCAATTGTTTTACAAATAAAATTGTTTTTTGAGCCTTCAATTAATTCATCTTTTACAACTAACAAACAACATATTGCTAAACTAAATTTAGCCATGTAAAAAAAGTTTTCTTGTAAGATAAAATCTGATACTTTTTTTTGACCCATAAAGCAATCTGCTAAAAACATTGCATATGCTTTAATACCTCCGAAAAGTAAGAAAAATGTATTTACATCCATTTTAAAACCCCCGATTAGAGCTATATTTTAACACTAAATGAGGGTATTGTCAAATTAATTTTCGTACATTTTACTTTTACTATCTAGTTGAAGTTCATATCCATATTCAAATATAAATGAAATACTATAAATTATTAAAGCATAAACAATATCTGATAATTCTAGTTCAGCCTTAAAATCTATTTTCATTATAATGCCACACATAAGACCATAAATAAAACTAAATACAACATAAAATATTATAAAATATGATATTTTTTTAATACAATTTATATTTTCTAAAGTAAATGGTGTATCTCCATTATGAATGTTAAAGAATAATTTATATAAACATTCAAATACTTTGGCAATACAAATTATACTTATTAAAACACCAAGTAAAATAATTTCTACATAAAATATAATTTCTGTAATACTGTGACTATTTAAATACTCATTAGCAAGTTCACCATTTGTTGTAATATCACCCACTCTAATATTTGACATGTAAATGTCAGTATCTTCAATTCTTAAAGATTTAGATACAAATGGTAAAGCAAGAATTATTATGCTTATTAAAACAGATACACCAATAAATATTTTATTAATTATATTTGCTAATACATAAATTATTTTACTTATTAACTTTACTTTTATTTGTTTTTCTTTTTTAAACTTTACGACACTTTCTTTTATTTCACTATCCAAAGAGTCTATATCTGTAAAATCTTCATGGACTAAATCATTTATTTTACACTTAAATATATCGCATAAACACATGATGTTGTTCATGCTAGGAAAGTTTTCTCCCGTTTCCCATTTTGATATACTTTGTCTTGATACTCCAAGTTTTTCTGCTAATTCTTCTTGAGAAATATTTTTTTGTTTTCTAATGTTTTTTAAATTTTCACCAAATTTCATATTTATTTTCCTTTCGTTATTTAATTATATTTTATTTGCTTGTTATTTTCTATCAACTTTTAAGTGCATTTACTTATTTCTTACTTTTATTATATCATCTTTTTTTAAATTTCCACATAAAAGAGATGAATTTACATCATGATTTTTAAAGTTTTCATTAACCATTTTTTCATCATAATTTGCATAACAATATTTGCAAAAATGTTTACATGAATTGTAACATCCGATATCTGCCATTTCTACACATTCACATTTTCTTTCTTTTCTAGCTTTCCATGATTTATAAGTCTTACCAGTAAGTTTATATGCAAGTTCATGTGATAAACATTCTCCTTTTTTAAATCCATATTCTGTTAAGTTTCTATCTTCAAAACAAGTTTGTACTACCATGTTATTAGTCCTTGCTATATTACTAAAATTTTCACCGATTAATTTATATTCATTTTCAGTAAACTGACGATATTTTAAAATATTTTTATTTTTTAAAACATTTTTGTATTCATCAAGAAAAGAAACAATTATAGTATTTACATATCCCTTTAATAATGTGCATAACTTGTTAAAAGCTTTAATATGATAAACAATATTGTATTTATCACTTAGAAAAATGGGGTCATATCTTATGTAAATATTATCTTTTCCTATAATTGTAGATATTTTTTTAACAGCATTTATTATTTCTGTTTTTAATATAACATTTGGTTCAATATCATTTTTATAAGGTGTTATGGTAACATGAAATATAAAAGGAATTTTTATTTTGTCTAAATCATTTAATATTGGAATTGGGTTTTTAGTACAAAATAAAATTAAATCAACATCACTAAAGTTAATTCTACTTACAAGATTATGATTAAAGGGATTTCTTACATCAACGAAACCAGCATTTAATCTATTCATAAACCACTTTTCATAAAATGCAATTATATCTGTTCTTCCACTTACATTTAAGATCATAATTTCTTCCTTTATTTTTGATTTTACCCCGCATTTATATAATAACATATGTTTGCTATATGATGCAAGATAAAAAAGTTATTTTGTAAAATTTTAAAATTATTATAAAAAGTTATTGACAAACTTCAAAAAAAATATTAAGATTATACTAGCATGATACAAGTCATGCTAATAACCTGATCTCTCTTACGAATCTCAATGTGAAGAGATCAACCAAAACCCCCTGAAGGACCTCTTAGAGAGGTCCGCTTTTTAATTTTAAAAAAATCGTTAACATTTTAACGACTTTTTACTTTTCCACATAATTCTGATAAAGATATTTTAAATTCTTTTGATAATTTGTATAGATTAGAAGTTGAAATACATATTAAACCTTTTTCATATCTAGTTATACAAGCTTGTGTTTTGTAATCTTATCCTTTTGATATTTTCTCCAAGTTTGATTAAATCTAACCCTTTAATTAAATTTGGATTTTTTCTTATATTTGTTAATCCTAAAACATAATCAATAGAATAATTAAAATAATCTGCAAAATTACATAAACTTTTTAAAGGTATAACTTATGTCTTTTAATTTTGTGATGCTTATCATTACTATCCTCTTTAATCTAAAAAGTCTATTTCTTTTATAATATTATTGTAATATTCATATTCTTGATATTTTTTACTTACTAGGAAATTTTCTGCATCAATATTGGCTTGAGATAATATGCTAAAGTCTCTTTTTAAATCAGCAATTTTAAATGACATATCTCCACTTTGTTTTACACCGAAAAGGTCTCCTTGACCACGTTGCTTAAAGTCTTGTTCTGCAATATAAAAGCCATCTGATGATTTTTCCATTACTTTTAATCTTTCATTATTACTATTATTTGTTATTAAATAACAATAACTTTGAATATTGCTTCTACCTACACGACCTCGAAGTTGGTGAAGTGTTGCAAGACCAAATCTTTCAGCATTATAAATTACCATCATTGATGCATTAGGAATATCTATTCCTACTTCAATAACTGTTGTTGATATTAATATGTTTATCTTATTTTCTTGAAACTCTTTCATAAGTTCATCTTTTTCTTTTTGTTTTAATTTACCATGAAGAATTTCAATTCTAACTTTGTTACTAAATGCTTTGTTTAGTTTTTCTTTTAGTTCAATAACACTATTTATGTTTAGTTCATCATTTTGTTCAATTAAAGGAGATACAACAAATATTTGATGGTTTAACTTCAATTCTTCATACATTTTAAATAAAACTTCTTTAATGTTTTGTTCACTGGCTATTTTAGTAATTATCTCTTTTCTGATATTTGGTTTTGTCTTTATTTGAGATAAATCTAAGTCACCGTAGATAGTTAAAGCATATGTTCTAGGAATTGGAGTTGCTGATAAATAAAGGACATCAGCCCCACCATTTAGACCTTTGTTTTGAAGTAAATTTCTTTGATTAACTCCGAAACGATGTTGTTCATCAGTGATAACTAAACCTAAATTTTGAAAATTTAAATTATCATTTAATAATGCATGGGTACCAATTACAATATCGATTTTTCCATTACTAATTTGGTTATATATATTTTCTTTTTGTTTTTTAGTTAAATTTCCTGTTAATAAAGCTATATTGATATCATATTCTTTAAAATATTCTTTGATAGATGTGAAATGCTGTTTAGCAAGAATTTCTGTTGGAGCCATAAATGTTGATTGATAACCAGAAAAGTAATTTGCTAAAATAGCAACAAATGCTACAATTGTTTTTCCTGAACCCACATCCCCAAGAACTAATCTATTCATTCTTTTATTTTCTTTCATATCTTTTAGGATATCCTCAATAGTTGTTAATTGGTCTTTTGTTAATTCAAAATTTAAGCTTGATAAAAAATCTTGTATTTGGGTTTCATCAAATTTCTTTGGTAAACCATTAGTTGCTTTATTAATACTTTTTAAATAGTTTATTTTAAACGTATAAATAAATAATTCTTCATATATGAGTTTTAACATACTATTTTTTATATCACTAGGACTCTCTGGTTGATGAATTTTTCTAATCGCTTCATCTTTATTTAAGAAATGATATTTTTCTGATAAATAAGATGGTATATAATCATTTAAAGATATATTTTCTTTTAAAGCATTAGATATCATTGTTTCTAAACTAGAGTTTTTTAAACCTTCTGTTAAATGATATATTGGTTCAATACGTTCTTCATGCATATTATATTTAATATCATTAGCAACAAAACTGTTTTTTAGTTTGGAAAATTTACCAATTAAAACTATTTCTTTATCTAAAGTTAGACTTTGTTTTAAATAAGCACGATTAAAAATAGTGACTTTGAAATCTTGGTTGCTGTTTGATGCAATAAAATCTAGGCGATTAAAATTCTTCTTTATACATGCAACTTTAGGAACACTTAAAATTTTGGCTTTGATATAACAAATCATATTTTCATTTGCTTCATCTATGTTTATAAATTTAATAACATTGTAACGATAAGGATAATATGTTAGTAAATCTTCAACTGTATTTATGTTAATTTTATTTAAAATATTTATGGTTTTGGGACCAATTTTAGGTAGTTGTTCTAACTTCATAAATACCTCCTTAATAATTATATCAAAAATTTGCAAAAATAGCTTGACAAATTACACTTTTTCGATTAAGATAGTAATCACCAATTCACTTAAAGAAGGCGAATTGGTGCTAGTATCACACTAGTCAACCCCTTTTTATTCTTTTAGGAGATTTCTTTGGAAATCTCCACTTTTTTTTGTATTTAAAAATAAGTGATTTTATTCACTTATTTTCTTGTAATATTCATACCTGTTTTTAGCATTTTCTTTTTGACTTTCAAGTAATTTAGATGCTAACTCTTTATCTTTTATTTTTAAGGCATTAAATCTTACTTCATTATCTAAGAATGTTTCATATTTGCTAAAGTCTGGTTCTTTTGAGTCAATATGATATTTTCCATCATATCTCATTAGAATTGTGTATCCACATTCTACTGCTAGTTTTTGTTCTTCACTTGATGTGGTCATACCAGTTTTAATTCCATGTTCAATGCATGGTGAATAAGCAATTATGATTGCTGGTCCTTCATGAGCTTCAGCTTCGTTGAAAGCTTTGATTGCTTGCATCATGTTAGCTCCGAGTGAAATGGATGCTACATAACAATTTGGTATGCACGATGCTATCTTAAATAAATCTTTTTTCACAGTTCTTTTACCAAAGTTAGCAAATTCAGCAACTGCCCCGAGTTTGGTTGATTTACTTGATTGACCTCCAGTATTTGAATAAACTTCTGTATCTAATACTAATATTTTAATATTTTCATTAGAATGAAGTACATGGTCAAGGCCTCCGTATCCAATATCGTATGCCCAGCCATCTCCACCGATTGCCCAGATAGTTCTAGCAGGAATATAATCAATTAAATCATTTAATTCTTTTGGTATTAATTTATCTTGTAATTTTTCTTTAACATCTTTAGTTATTTCAAAGTCATTTTCATTTTCTAACCATCTTGTGAATAATTCTTTTATATCTTCATCAACAGAATTTATAGTTTCTTTTATTATATGCTTTATTCTATCTCTTTTTTGTTTGTAAGAAATATGAATACCTAAAGCAAATTCAGCATTATCTTCGAATAGTGAGTTTGCCCAAGGGATGCTATAAGGTGTTGATGGAGTTGAGCCTCCATAAATACTTGAACAACCTGTAGCATTAGCAATTACTAATTTTTCTCCAAGAATTTGTGTTAACATTTTAATATATGGAGTTTCTCCACATCCTGCACAAGCACCAGAATATGCAAATAGTGGACGCTCTAAAGCTACACCTTTAATTGTTGTTTTAGGCAGAGGATTAACACTTTTTATAGCATCAAAGTCAATACCAACTTTTTCAGTTTTTTCCACCATCTCTAAAGCTTTCTTGCCCATTTTTCCAGGACATACACTTGCACACACGCCACAACCTGTACAATCTTTCTCACTTATTTTTATAGAATATTTTAATCCATCTTTTCCTATAAATGGAATTCCATCAGCATCACTTTCATTGGCAATGGCTCTATTTACAGCATGTGGACAAGCTAAGACACACATTCCACATTCGATACAGTTTTCTTTAATCCATCTTGGAACAATGTTTGAAATATTTCGCTTTTCATTGTTAGTTGTTGCCCCAGGAAAACGACCGCAGGCAAAATCCATTAACTTACTAACAGGAATTTCATTACCCCTTCGTTCATTAATCATATTTATTATGCTATCATCCACAATACTTATTGTTTCATCATATTCATGTGTAACTTTAAGTTCTTTTAAATTTGATATAGCTTCATGTATTGCTAAAATATTGTTATTAACTATATCTTTTCCTTTTGTAGCAAATGATTTTTTTATTGTTTCTTCAAGCATTGAAGTGGCATCTTCAACATTTAGTAAGTTTAAAATTAATACTTCCATTATTTTACTAATCTTACCTTTTAGATTATTTTTACTAGCTATGTTTTCAGCATCAATATAATATACTTTAATATTTTTCTTAAAAATTGTGTTTTTAACTTTTGTTGGTAACAATTTTAATAATTCTTCTTCATTTTTGATAGTGTTGATAAGTAATGTGCCATTTTCTTTTAAATTACTTATAATATCAAACATTCTAAAGTAAATATCTTTGGTAACTACAGTTATCTCTGGATGTGTTACATAGTATGGTTCATTTATTTTATCACTACCATATCTTAAATGGGATATTGTTACTCCCCCGCTTTTTTTAGAATCATATTCAAAGTATCCTTGAACATATAAATCTTTTTTAGCATGTAGAATTTTTAGTAAATCCTTACTAGCACTGACCATGCCATCACTACCAAAACCAACTACTTTTATTTCTTTGTTGTTATTTTCTATTTCTATATGTTCTTCTTTTAAACTTAAATTAGTTACATCATCATTTATACCTATTGTAAAGTTATCTTTAAGATTTTCTTCTAGCATTTTGTAAACACTATATATTTCATTCGGAGTGGTATTTTTACTAGATAAACCATATCTTCCTCCATATATGTTGACATCTTTGTCTTTTAAAATACTACATACATCTAAATATAATGGTTCACCACTGGAACCAGCTTCTTTTGTTCTGTCTAAAACTGCAATATTCTTAACAGATTTAGGTAAAACATTCAAGAAATATTCTTTACTAAATGGACGATATAAATGAACTTCAATTAAACCAACATTACCTAACTTTCTTACAACTTCTTTAATAGTATCTGTTACGCTTCCCATTGCAACAATTATGTTTTTAGCATCTTTAGCTCCATAATAATTAAATGGTTTATAATCAGTTTTCATTATCTCATTAATCTTTTCCATGTAATCATTTACAATATCGGGCATGGCATCATAGTATTTATTTCTAGCTTCCATACATTGAAAATAAATATCTTCATTTTGAGCCATTCCATATTGATATTTTTTACCAACATTTAAACATCTGTCTTTATATTTATTAATTGCATCATGGTCAACTAATGATAAAAGTTTATCTTCAGGTAACTCTTCAATTGTATTTAGTTCATGGCTAGTTCTAAAACCATCAAAAAAATGCACAAATGGAAGACTTCCCTTTATGGCTGATAGATGCGCCACTGCTGCTAGATTTTGAGCATCAAAAACATTAGATGATGCAAGCATACAAAACCCTGTAGCACGGGTTGCATAAATATCTTGATGGTCTCCAAATATTGATAAAGCATGAGTTGCTAGACTTCGTGCTGCAACGTGGATTACTGCTGGTAACATTTCTCCCGCTATTTTATACATGTTAGGTATCATTAATAAAAGCCCTTGACTAGCTGTAAATGTTGATGCTAAAGACCCTGATAAAAGAGCACCATGTAAAGCTCCAGCTGCTCCAGCTTCTGACTCCATTTCTAATACTCTTGGTTTATCATTAAATATATTAAGCAAGTTACTGCTTGTTAATAAATCAATATTTGATGCCATCGGACTTGATGGTGTTATTGGATATATACTGCATACTTCACTAAAGTAATATGCAACTTTACTACAAGCATTATTGCCATCTACAATTTTTTTCATATTATCACCAATTATATTATAAAATAAAAAAGACTAAATAACTAGTCTCTTTTTAATTTTTCTTCAATTCTCATTAAACGATTGTATTTAGCAATACGTTCTCCACGACACATTGAACCAGTTTTGATAAATGGAATTGCAAGTCCTACCGCTAAATCAGCTATAAATGTATCTTCTGTTTCACCGCTTCTGTGAGATATAATTGTTTTATAATTATTCTTCTTAGCAAGCATTATTGTTTTAATCATTTCACTAACTGTGCCAATTTGATTAGCCTTAAGTAAAATAGCATTACCAGCATGCAAATCTATTCCTTTTTCTAAATATTTTTCATTTGTTACAAAATAGTCATCCCCGACAATCATAATACGATTTCCTACTAAAGATGTTAATTTTGCAAGGGTTTCAAAATCATCTTCAAAAAATGGGTCTTCAATACTTAATATTGGATATGTATTTATTAATTTTACATAATAATTCATAAGTTCTTCACTAGTAAAATTTTTTCCATCTAACTTATAAGTATTTGTTTCTCTATTATAAAGTTCACTAGCTGCCACATCTAAAGCAATAAAAATGTCTTCTCCAGGAGTATAACCAGCTTTCTTTATTGCTTCAACTATGAAATCTAAAGCCATAGAATTACTGTTTAAATTCGGCGCAAATCCACCTTCATCCCCAACACCAACTGCAAAATTATTAACACTTAACAACTTTTTCAAAGCGTGGAACACTTCAGATGCTGCTCTAACTCTTTCTTTAATGCTTTTCATTACTGGCATTATCATAAATTCTTGAATATCTATATTATTTACAGCATGTGCTCCACCATTTATGATATTAATCATTGGAATGGGCATTGTAACACTTCTATTTGAAACATATTCATATAATTCTTTGTTATTTGATTTTGCTAAACATTTTAAACAAGCAAGTGAAACTCCAAGGATAGCATTTGCTCCAAGTTTACTTTTATTTTCGGTTCCATCTAAGGAAATAAGTAAATTATCAATACTTAATTGGTCTGCTTTTTTACCTATTAATGCAGGTCTTATTATATTATTAACATTATCAACAGCTTTTAAAACACCTTTTCCTTCATATCTTTTTGGGTCTTTATCTCGAAGTTCTAAAGCTTCTCTAGAACCAGTTGATGCTCCACTTGGAACTGATGCGGTTGCAGTTATTCCATTATCTAATGTCATGTCAACTTCAATAGTTGGATTTCCTCTGCTATCTAGTATTTCTCTAGCATGAATGTCTTTTATTAACATTTTATCCCCTTCTTCCATAATATTAGTATACCAAAATTTTACCAAATTAAAAAGTAAAACATATTAGTTTTACTTTAAAGTTTACTTTTCTTTACCAAAATATTTCCATTATTTCTTTACTTCTATTTTTGAATAAAATAGTATCCATAAAATCAAGAATTCCTGTAATAATTAGGAATGCCCCAGCTAGTTTAGTTAATGTAAGACTTGCAAATGGATTAAATATTACAAGAATACCTACGATAGCTACTAAAATACCAGTTGCTAAAGTTATTAACCAAGAATCTTCATTTCCTCTTTTTAACCATAATGCATAATTTACTTTACTTGCACCATTAATTATCATATAAAGTCCAAGACATACTGTTACAAATTCTACTACTGTAAATGGATAAATAATAATTACTACCCCTAGTACAGCATATAGAACACCGAACACTAAGCTTAAATTATAAAGTTTTGCTCCTTCACGATGAAAATATTTGTAAATTGAATTAATTCCTTCAAGTAAGAAAATAATTCCTGCGATTATTCCTACCACTTTGTTAGTAAGTTCTGGTACTAATAAAAGTACAACACCAGCTACTACTGTAAGAATTGATGTTAGAATAGAATATGTAATCATTCTTTTGTACATATTTTCAATACTATTTTTAAAACTACTTGCCATTTTTTATCACCTAAGAATATTATACACAATATTATCATTTAAAGCAACATTTTTATAGATTTTACCAGCATTTTGTGGTATAATGTTGTCTTACTTTATATAAAGGAGGAATTTTTATGTTTATAAGAGAAATGTCACTTGCTGAGTTTAAGGAATTTGCAAATACACATTTTATTGGTAACTTTCATGAGTCAATTAACTATGCTTTAATCAAAGCTGAAGAAGGTTTTGAATATGAATTTATTGCTTATGGAGCTGATGATATTGTTGGAGCTGCCTTAATTCTTTATAAAAAAATAGGTAGCGTTTATTTTGGATATTCTCCACGTGGTTTTTTAATTGATTATTCTATTGACTATTTATTAGAAGATTTTACTAATAAAATAAAAGAATATTACAAAAATAGAAACTTTGCTTTTATAAAAATTAATCCTGAAATAGCTATTGCTAAGTTAAATAAAGATACTATGAATTTTGAATATAATGAAAATTATAAAATTATAGATATGCTTACTAAAAATGGTTATAAAAAGCTAAAAAATAATATGAATTTTGAATCTTTACTTCCTCGAGTTAATGCTATCATTAAATTAGATGGTTATGATTATAATAATTTATCTAAAAATACTAGAAATAAGGTTAAAAAAGGAATTAGAAAAGGTTTAATATTAGAAAAAGCTAATCCAGATAAGTTAAATATTTTCTATAAATTTATTAAAAATAAAATTAATAGAGATGAGTATTATTATAATGATTTTTATAATGTTTTTAGTAAAACTTTAGATGTTGATTTAATGTTAGTAAAAGTTGATTATAAAGCTTTTTTAATAAATGCTCAGGAAGCTTATAATGAAGAACTTAGAAGAAATGCTTCTTTTAATAACAAATTAATAACAAATAATAATGCTAATGCTATTAATGCTAAAATGAATTCTGATAAGGCATTACTATCTTATAAAAATGATATCGCTGAAGCTTCTAAAAACTTAAATACAGGGTTGGAAACTTATGTTGCTGGGGCTTTAGTTATTAAACACCAAAATAGAGTTATAATTCAAATAAGTGGATTTAATAAAGCAATGTCTAGATTTAGTCCAAATTACTTCTTATATTATGCTTTGATTAAATATTATCAACAAGAATATAAATATTTGGATTTAAATGGAATTACTGCAGATTTATCAAAAGAAAATCATTATTATGGTTTAAATAGATTTAAAATGGGATTTAATCCAGATGTTTATGAATATATTGGAGAATTTGATTTAGTAATTGATGAAAAACAATATGAAAAATTATTAAAAAGTGGACTACTTGCAAAAGAATTTAATAAATAGAAAACATCTTAGTTTATTTTACTAAGATGTTTTTTCTTGTTTGCTATGCAAATTTACATGGCTCATTATAAATTCTAATTAAATATTTATTATTTTCTATAATTTTATCACCAGTTAATGCTAAATCATAAGTCCCCGTTGAATTAAATATGTATTTTTGATTTCCTAATCCTAAGTTATTATTTCCTGTACAAACACTACTAGTACTAATCTCAATGGTGCAATAATTACTTTCAACCCATTCTTTCCAAGTCATATTTTCTACAGCCTTATATTCTATATCATCAATATAAAATGTAATTAATTTAATCATATCAAAATACACATAACACTTATCTGATTTAATACCACTCATAATAACTCTATTGTTTTCACCATCCCAGGACAATTCTCCACCATTTTCACATTTTGATAAAGTAGAATTAAATATATATCCTTCTGTTGGCCATTCACTTGCAGTTGTTTTTTCATATTCTCCACTACCGGGTGTTGTTTCTAACATCATTGATAATTCATTTTTATGTTCTTTTATTATATTATAGTCTGTATTTTCAATATTTTTGTTGATAAAAATAGACTTATTAACAAAAATAATTAAAAATATTATAATTATTGTTGTAGATGTAATTAATAACTTCTTATACATTTTAACCTCCGTGTTATAACCAAATGGTATTATTTTTATAATTATATAACTATTTGGTATTAAAGTCAAGATAACCATTTGGTTATATGTCAAAATAAAAATGGTGATTAAAATGTATATAAATCTTAATAGACTGAGAGATATTAGAAAAGATAGGGATTTATCTCAAAAAGATATTGCAAAATTACTTGGAACATCTCAAGTTCAATATAGTAGATATGAAATGGGAATAAGGTTACTTCCTATTGATAAACTGGTTATGCTTGCAAAATATTATAATGTTTCAACAGACTATTTACTCAGTTTAACAAATGAAAGAAAGCCTTATCCTAAGGCAAAATAAAAATCTTAAGACACGAAGTCCTAAGATTTTTTAATTGTTATATTCTTAAATTATTTTAAAATTTCAGATACAACTCCGGCACCAACAGTTCTTCCACCTTCACGGATAGAGAATTTAGTTCCGTTTTCTAGAGCAACTGGAGCGATAAGTTCAACAGTCATGTCAACATTATCTCCAGGCATTACCATTTCTACTCCTTCAGGTAATTCAATAACACCTGTTACGTCTGTAGTTCTGAAATAGAATTGTGGACGGTAATTTGAGAAGAATGGTGTATGACGTCCTCCTTCTTCTTTAGATAGAACGTATACGCTTGCTTTGAATTTTGTATGAGGTGTAACGCTTCCTGGTTTAGCTAAAACTTGTCCACGTTCAACGCCATCACGAGCAACTCCACGAAGTAAGCATCCAGCATTGTCACCAGCTTGAGCAAAGTCTAGAGATTTTCTAAACATTTCAATACCAGTAACTACTGTTTTAGTTGTAGGTCTTAGACCAACGATTTCAACTTCGTCGTTAAGTTTTAATTGTCCACGTTCAACACGTCCAGTAACAACTGTTCCACGTCCTGAAATTGTGAAAACGTCTTCAATACTCATTAAGAATGGTTTGTCAGTATCACGAACTGGAGCATCGATATAAGAATCAACAGCAGCCATTAAGTCACGGATACTTTGAGCAGCAGCTTCATCACCTTCTAGGGCTTTTAAAGCACTACCACGGATAATAGGACATTCAGAATCATATCCATATTCTCCTAATAATTCTCTGATTTCCATTTCTACTAAATCAAGTAGTTCTGGATCATCAACTTGGTCACATTTATTCATGTAAACCACGATCTTAGGCACACCAACTTGACGAGATAACAAAATGTGTTCTCTAGTTTGTGGCATAGGACCATCTGCAGCAGATACAACCAGGATAGCACCATCCATTTGTGCAGCACCAGTAATCATGTTTTTAACATAGTCAGCATGGCCTGGGCAGTCAACGTGTGCATAGTGACGTTTTTCAGTTTCGTATTCAACATGCGCAGTGTTGATAGTTATACCTCTTTCTCTTTCTTCTGGAGCTTTGTCGATATCAGCATAATCAACAAATTTTCCAAAGTATTTTGTGATCGCAGCAGTTAATGTTGTTTTACCATGGTCAACGTGTCCAATGGTACCAATATTAACGTGTTCTTTTGAACGATCGAATTTTTCTCTTGCCATATAATAATTTCCTCCTTTTCTTATATTACTATTATATTTTATCTAATGCTTGAAAATTTTTCAAGTATTATTCCTTAATTTATGCTGTTTTTCTTAATTATTTCTTCAGCAATGTTCTTTGGAACTTCTTCATAATGGTCTAAAGTCATGGTGAAGTTACCTCTACCTTGAGAATTTGAACGTAAGCTTGTTGCATATCCAAACATTTCAGCAAGTGGAACCATAGCATTGATTGATAATGCATTTCCACGTGATTCATTTCCTAATGGTTTACCACGACGAGATGTTAAATCTCCCATTACGTTACCCATATATTCTTCTGGAACAACTACTTCAACTTTCATAATTGGTTCTAGAAGTACAGGTTTACACTTATTCTTAGCTTCTTTTAAAGCCATAGAAGCAGCGATTTTGAATGCCATTTCAGATGAGTCTACATCATGGTATGATCCATCAAATAATGTAGCCTTAACATCAACCATTGGATAACCAGCAAGGATACCACCAGCCATAGCTTCTTGTAATCCTTTATCTGTTACAGGTATATATTCACGAGGAACTACACCACCAACGATAGCATCAACGAATTCATATCCTTTTTCAGGATTTGGTTCGAACTTAACCCAAACATGTCCGTATTGTCCACGTCCACCTGATTGTTTAATATATTTACCTTCACATTCAGCAGCTTGAGTAAGTGTTTCACGATAAGCAACTTGTGGCTTACCTTTATTACATTCAACATTAAATTCACGACGCATACGGTCAACAATAATGTCTAAGTGTAATTCACCCATTCCAGATAGAACTGTTTGACCAGTTTCTGTATCTGTTTTAACTCTTAGAGTTGGGTCTTCTTCAACTAGTTTTTGAATAGCAATAGCCATTTTGTCTTGGTCATTTTTACTCTTTGGTTCAATAGCTATATCAATAACTGGAGCTGGGAATTCCATACCCTTCATGATACATGGGTTCTTTTCATCACATAATGTATCTGCAGTTGTAGTATTTTTTAAACCAACTGCTGCAGCAATTTCTCCTGCATATACTTCAGTAATTTCTTTTCTTTGGTTTGCATGCATTTGTAAGATACGACCAATTCTTTCTTTTTCTCCTTTAGTAGAGTTTAAAACATATGAACCTGCTTTTAAAACTCCTGAATAAACACGGAAGAATGAAAGTCTACCAACATATGGGTCAGTCATAATCTTAAATGCTAATGCTGTAAATGGTTCAGAATCACTTGGATGTCTTAATACATCGTTTCCTTTTGCATCAGTACATTCAATTGCTTCAATATCAGTTGGTGCTGGTAGGTAATCTATAACAGCATCAAGTAAAGCACGTGTTCCTTTATCTCCTAGAGCATCAGCACATAATACTGGGAAGAATCCTACAGATAATGTTGCTTTTCTAATAGCTGCCTTTAATTCATCAACAGTTATTTCTCCACCATCTAGGTATTTCATCATTAAATCTTCATCAAAATCAGCTACTGCTTCAATTAATTTAGTTCTATATTCTTCAGTCTTTTGTACCATATCTGCCGGAATTTCCATTTCAGATACTTCTTGTTTTTCAGTTCCATCATATTTGTATGCTTTTTTAGTAACTAAATCGATGTAACCTTCATAAAATTGTTCAGCACCAATTGGTAACATAATAGGAGCAGCATTAGCACCTAATCTACTTTTAATTGTATCTAATGAATAATAGAAATCAGCACCCATCTTTTCCATTTTGTTAGCACAAATCATTCTTGGTACTTTATATTCATTTGCTTGTCTCCAAACAGTTTCAGTTTGAGGTTCTACACCTGCTTGAGCATCGATTAGAGCTATAGCACCATCTAGAACTCTTAAACTTCTTTGAACTTCGATAGTAAAGTCTACGTGACCTGGGGTATCGATAATGTTTAATCTATATCCTTTCCAGTGACAAGTTGTAGCGGCTGAAGTAATTGTAATACCTCTTTCCTTTTCTTGTTCCATCCAGTCCATTTGAGATTCACCTTCGTGAGTTTCTCCAATTTTGTGTGTAATACCAGTTAAGAATAAAATTCTTTCTGTAGTAGTTGTTTTACCAGCATCGATGTGAGCCATGATACCGATATTTCTTAATTTGTCAATTGAAACGTCTCTAGCCATAGTGCTTACCATCTATAATGAGCAAATGCTTTATTTGCTTCTGCCATTCTATGAGTGTCTTCACGTTTTTTGCAAGCTCCACCAGTACCGTTTGAGGCATCTATGATTTCGTTTGCAAGATTAATGGCCATTCCCTTTCCATTTCTTAATTTTGCATAATTAACTAACCATCTTAAAGCTAGTGTTTGAGCTCTTTCATCATTTACTTCCATTGGAACTTGATAATTTGAGCCCCCAACTCTACGAGATTTAACTTCTAGAGCTGGTTTGATATTTTCTAATGCCGCATTATAAACTTCTAAAGCTGGTTTTCCAGTTTTTTCAGCAACTATATCAAATGCTTCATATAATATCTTTTGAGCTGTACCTTTTTTACCATCTAACATAATTTGATTTACTAATTTAGTAACTACTTTAGAATTATATATAGGATCTGGTAATACATCTCTTTTAACTGCACGTCTTTTACGCATTTAATTTTCCTCCTATTCTATTATTTTTTGTCTTTTTTAGTACCGTATTTACTACGTCCTTGTTTACGATCTTGAACTCCGTGAGTATCAAGTGTACCTCTTACGATATGATAACGAACACCGATTAAATCCTTAACACGGCCACCTCTTACTAAAACAACACTGTGTTCTTGTAAGTTATGTCCTTCTCCTGGAATATAAGCATCGATTTCTTTACCATTAGAAAGTCTAACACGAGCATATTTTCTTAATGCTGAGTTCGGTTTTTTAGGTGTTCTTGTACCAACTTTAGTACAAACTCCTCTTTTTTGTGGACTCTTTGCATCAGTTTGCTTCTTTTCTAGAGTGTTAAATCCAACATTTAATACTGGGCTTTTACTCTTTCTTGTTTTTTTGCTTCGATTTTTCTTTACTAATTGATTGATCGTAGGCATTTATTTTCGCTCCTTTCCATTAACACACATCCTGGTGTATCGAACATTGTTTTAAACTAGGTTCTACCTAAGCAGAACCCGTCTTTTCAAAATGCAAATATACTATAACATTAATATGATATGTTTGTCAAGAAAAAATAATGAATTTTGGGTTAATTTGTTGTGCTTTTTATCACACACCGCTTTTAAACCTATAAAGCTTTTTTACAATTGGATTATAATCTACACCTGATAAATCTTTTTCTTTTTGGGAGGCAATGTATTTTGTTAGATACATGCACTTTACTAATAAGTTATACTCCGATAAAAGCGTTGGCTTGCTATCTAATACAATTACTTCTTTATAGTATTTAGTTAATTCACTTAATAATAGTTTATCTAAGTCTGTACCTAAATTAAAATATATTGCTATATTATTGTAAGTTTTTGATAATGTACTTCTACCATGACAATATGAATACTTATCATGAATTACAGGAATGCCAATACCAGCTTCAACCATCGTAGATTCTAAATATTTGCTTGCTGATAGTGTTTCAAATCCTGTAAATATTTCAAAAGCATCACAATTTACATCAAAATTATAATCATATTCTTTCGTACTATCAATTATTCTTTGATAATCATTATCCAAATAATAATTTAATAATATTGCACATGGTATTAATGTTGCTGCTAAAGATATAAAACTTTTTTCTTGATCTTTACAAACATAATTTAAACTAATTATACCGTTTTCATTATTTTCCTTACTAGATAACAAATAATGTCTTAAATTGTTATCGAAAGCTAATTCAACGCCAAAGTTTGCTCCAGAGTAACTACATGCCAAAATATTTTTATAGCCGTTCATAAACTCTTTAAAATATTTTAAATCCCTTGGTTCTACACATTTTGTTATAATCATATTCTTCATAAGTAATATTTTTGATGCAAACGAAGCAACAATACTCGAACCACCTACCCCCGATACTAATGTTGGGTCTTCAATTTTACTTAGTAAATAATTTAATTTTTCTAAGTCAGTATCATTTAAACTATCAACAACCCTTTTATTCAATTTTTCGAAATTTTCTTTCATATTCTTTTCCATAAAAAATCCTCCTTAAGTAATTTATATCACTTAAAGAGGAAGTATTTGGTCTACTTAAAAAGTTTCATCTAAAAGTTCCATTTTATTTATTCTTTTAAGTTCAAAATGTCTTAAATCTTGACGAAGTTCGCAAAAGGCTGCACATCCCCATCCAGAATTATATAAAAATAAATCATATGGTCTAATAATTCTATCTATATTTCCTTTAGTAAATGAATAATAATTTATTTTAACTTTTCTTTTTTCCTTTATTGCTCTATTTAATATATTATAATAATATTTAATGTCATCTTTTAATTCAATATTTTCATTTTGAGATTCAAAATAAATTCCATGAACTTTATCAGCTATTATTTGTAATTTTTCTTTATCGTCTTCATTTACTTTTAAGTTTTTTAAAAATTCATAATCTTCTTTAGAAAATTTGCGTAAAGGAATTTTAATACTTTGATTTAAAACATAACCTCCATAAGGTCCCATGATGCTATCTATAAATACTCCTGCTTTTTCAAGTTCTTCCTTGTAACTTCTAACCATTCTTTCGGATACTTCAAGTTTTTCTGCTAGTTCCTTTATATTGTATTTTCTACCATTTTCTAAATATTCAAGCATTAATAAACAATTTGATAGTTTTGACATATTTATCCCCCTAAAATTTAGTCACAATAAATTTTGCTTTAAAAATTACTATATAATTTATATATTAAGTAAGCTGCAAAAAGTAAGGCTAGTAAAAGAATTCCACTTAGGATTAACATTTCTACAAGCCCCCAGCCACCATTATTTTTTAGTTTGTTGTTTATATTTTTAAGCATTGTTATCACCTATAAGTGTATTATATTAAAAATACTTAGTAATGTCAATTTATTAATTTGCTATTGATTTTTTTTATTTTGTATGGTCTATTTTAATTGTACTAGTACATATAGTACAATGGAGGATATAAAATGATAGAACTAAAGAGTTATTTGATAGCTTAAATAATATTGTTTTAGAACTAAAAAATTATGGTTTTACTTATGAAGAAATTATTAAAAAAATAGTCACATAAATTTATGTGGCTAAATTTTTTCTACAATTTATTCTTATACTCTTGTTTTTCATTTAATTATCTGTTATAGTACTTCCTATGGAACATTTTGTGTTCTGGGTGTCTACCTCTTTTCAGGGGCTTTTGGCTTATGGAAGGAGGAATACATATGAAGAAGAGAATTTATGTTATTAAATTTCTTAATCGATTGTGTGTTATTCTATTTTTAATAGCAATAATGCTTTTATTAATAAAATTAGACATCTGCCGTTAGGCAAATGTCAGCTAAAAAAATTTAGGTAGACATTCAGATACTGAATGTTCCTTTTTTTATTATATGAAGATTTCTCTTCATGTATTCATTTTATCAAATAATAAAAAAAACTTCAAGTATTTTGGATTAAAAATTAAAAAAGCATCTGCTATTAGGCAAATGTCAAACCATGTAATATAGGTAGATATTCAAGAATATTGAATAATCTTCCATAAACTTATTATGCTAAAAATAAGTATTTATTTCAACAAAAAAAACCACACGAATGTGGTCTTTTATTTTAGAATTAAACTAATTCTACTTCAGCACCAGCTTCAGTTAATTGAGTTTTAATAGCTTCAGCTTCTTCAGCAGGAATATTTTCTTTAATATTTCCACCATTGTCAGCTACAGCTTTAGCTTCAACTAATCCTAAACCAGTAATTTCTTTAATGATTTTAATAACTGCAATTTTGTTTCCACCAGCTGATTTTAATACAACCGTTCTAGTTTTTGGTCCTTCATCTACAGTAGCAGCTGGAGCAGCAGCAACAGCAACAGCCATTGGATCAACACCAAATTCTTCCTTCATTGCGTCAACTAATTCTTTAACTTCAAGAATTGTCATTTCTTTTAATGCACTTATAAAATCTTCTTTGTTTAATTTTGCCATATTCTATTCCTTCCCTTCTAATTGTTCGGCATAAAGATTTAATCCTATTGCTAAATCTTTAACATATTGCATCATACCACCAGCAAGCATTGTAAGTAATCCTTCTCTTGATGGAATGGTAGCATATTCTTTTATTACAGCTAAATCTGCAACATTTCCACTGATAACACCTACACGGATATCTAATTTATCATGTTTCTTAGCAAATTCTGATACAATTTTAATTGGTTCAAGTAATTCTTTACCCAATAAAATTGCATTTGGTCCTTCTAAAAATTCATCTAAATTAAGATTTAATTCATCAGCAGCTCTTTTAAGTAGTGTGTTTTTATAAACCTTTACTTCTGAATCAACATTTTTAAGTTCTTTTCTTAATTCAGAAAGTTCTTCAACTGTTAATCCTTGGTATTGGAATATTATTACACTTTCACTTGACTTTAGTTTGTTAACTATTTCGTCAACAACAAGTTTCTTTTGTTCAAGAATTTTTGTGCTTGCCATATTCTCCTCCTTATTATATTAGAAAAGCTTCCCAAGGGAAGCTTAAAATTATCTTGTAGTTTTAAGTATCCCCTCGGTAGGACTTATTTTTTTGCCTACTGTCTTTGGTTCTCGCTTTTTCTAATACGTATTATATTACATTTTTAATTAAATGTCAAAACTATTTTTATCTAACTTGATTCCAGGACCCATAGTTGTTGAAATAGCAATATTTTCAATAAATGTTCCTTTTACTGTTTGTGGTTTAGCTTTAGAAATAGTTGTAACAACATAGCTTAAGTTTTCAGCTAATTTCTTTTCATCAAATGAAACTTTACCAATTACAGTATGGATATTACCAAATTTATCATTCTTGTATGTAACCATACCTTTTTTAAGATCTTCAACAATAGCACCAACTTTAGTTGTTACTGTTCCAGTCTTAGGGTTAGGCATTAAGTTACGTGGTCCAAGAATATTACCAATTTTTCCAACTTCTGGCATCATATCTGGTGTAGCAACTACAACATCAAAGTCAAACCAGTTTTCATTTTTGATTTTATCAAGCATATCTTTTTCCCCAACAAAATCAGCTCCAGCTTTTTTAGCTTCTTCAGCGAATGCTCCTTTAGCTATAACTAAAACTTTTTTAGATTTACCAGTTCCGTTTGGAAGTGATAAAGCTCCTTTTAATTGTTGGTCAGATTTTTTAGGGTCAATGTTTAATTTAATTGCAACATCAACTGTACTATCAAATTTAGTAACACTTGTTTCTTTAACTAATTTGATTGCATCTTCTAAAGCATATGCTTTGTTTTTATCAACGTTTTTAGATGCTTCCACATATTTTTTTCCATATTTTTTCATAGTTTACCTCCTAACTGTGGTTCATTAAGCGGACAATTTTTATTATTTTAATTATTTTTCTTCTTTTTCTTCTTCAGATTTTTCTAAATCATCATGAGTTGGAACTTCAACGCTTGCATCAGACATTTCTTTAGCTTCTTCTTCAAGTCTTTCTAGTTCTGCTTCACGTTTAGCTTGTTCTTTTTCTTCTTCTTTTGCTTCAGCTGCTTGTTCTTCAAGTTCAGCATCATTGAAACCTTTAACTGCAATACCCATGTTACGAGCAGTACCAGCAATAATGTTCATAGCTGCATCAACATCATAAGCATTTAAATCTGGCATTTTTTCTTCAGCGATTTCTCTTAGTTCTTTTTCAGTAATAGTAGCTACGATTTCATTAGCTCCTTTTTTACTTCCACTCTTTATTTTAGCAACTTTCTTAAGTAAGAATGCTGCTGGAGCAGTCTTAAGAACAAAATCAAAAGAACGGTCATCATAGATGGAAATTTCACATGGAACTACATCACCCATTTTGTCTCTAGTTGCTTCATTAAACTTAGTACAGAATTCTCCTAAGTTAATTCCAGCAGGTCCTAGAACTGTACCAACTGGTGGTGCAGGTGTAGCTTTTCCAGCTTCGATTTGTAATTTAATTTTCTTTACGACTTCTTTAGCCACGAAAACACCTCCTATAAAAATTTTTTCGCGTAAGTGGTTATAGGGCAAGTCCGCAAGTTATCCCCTCCACTTAACAAATTATATTAAAAATATAAACTTGCAATTACGATAATACCACATTTTGACACATTTTACAAGAAATTTTTGCTACTTTTGTCATTTTTATTGGAAGATTTTTAAAAATATGATAATATTAAATAAGGATGGGTGATGCATAATGGCAAAATTCTTTAATCAAAAAGTTAAAAAAGGAAGAAGTAAAACTAAATCAAATAATAATAAAGTTCTTCTAATATCTATAATTGCTGTTGTAGCTGTAATTATAATCGCCGTATTAATTAGTGTATTTTTTAGAAATAGTCATGATGATGCTATTGTAAAAATAAGGGATGTTATAGCTATTGAAGTTAATAATGAAAATGTTGATAAGAATTTATTTTTTGAACAACTAGAAAATGTTAAAGAAAAAGATATTAAAATAACATATAAAAATGTTGATTTTAGTGAAGTTGGTACTTATGATGTAGTTATTAAAATATATGGTAAAAAATATAATTCTAAAATACAAATTGTAGATACTGAAGTTCCTGAACTTATTATTAAAGATGTTAAAATAAATGTTGGTGAATCTTATAAAGCTAATGATTTTGTAAAATCTTGCCAAGATAATAGTAATAAAGATTGTATTATTGATTTTTATGATTTGAGCCTTGACCAAAAGGGCGAAAAAATAGATTATAGAAATTATACTAAAGAAGGTTCTTATGAAATATTAATTGTTGCCAGTGATGCATCTGGTAATAAAACCAGTCCAATGAAAGCTACTTTAACAATTGGTAATGATACAGTAGTAAAACCTATTACATGTAAGTATGGTAATGCAGAGTATGATACTACAAATATTTTAGCAGTTAATGTTACAAAAGAAGGGTGTGCTTTAGATTTAAATTTATATAATGATGAAAATGTTTTAGCACCAGTTAATGAATTAATTAAATCTGAAAACGAAAAAATAAAAAAAGAACTTAGTAAAATTAATTTAGGTGTTAAAAATATACATGTTAATAGTGAAACTGCTACAGTACTTAATACAACTGGTAAAGGTGTTGTGGGTTATACTTTGAAATTTACTGTTTCAATAGAAAAAAATAATAATGAAGAAGTTATTGAAGAATACTACATTAATATAAATGGTGGTAGAGAATTTATAACTAATAAATATTTATAATAACTTAAAAAGAGATTTGAAAAACAAATCTCTTTATTTTTTTCTTGATAGAACTATTAATCCAGCAAATCCTAAAATTAATACTCCAAATACTATACCAATTACAATACCATCAGTTTTACTTTCTTTACTTCCTTTACATGTAATTCCAGCTACACTACATGCATCTTTAAAAGTTTTTTCTGTTACTGTAAGTTGTTTATCTTCTATTTTTTTAGCAACTATATCTGTATAATTTTCATCTTGATATGCTTTTAAGGCTTCATTAATTATTGTTTCACCTAATGAATCTTGCCATCCAAGGACATGATAAGTATTACCAATAATAACTAGTGGAATATATCCTGGGTCTTCTTTAACGTCTTCAGCTATGGCGTTTGATAATTCTGAATTAGCTTTATCAGTATTTACTTGATATGTTACAATTTCAAAATAATCTTCATATGCATCATATTTATCCCCGAAATAACTAATTAAATTGTGACAGTTTTTACATGTACTACTCCAGAATAGATAAACTTTAACTTTTTCATGGTCTGTTTTTTCTGGAACATTTATTTTGGCACTAACATTTGGTATTAAAACAATACTTAATGCCACTAAAATTGTTAATAAGAACTTCTTCATTTAAACCTACTTTCTTGAAATGAATACAAGACCTGCAAAACCTAGAATTATTACACTAAATACTATAGCTATTACAGCTCCATCTGATATTTTATTGTTATCTTTAGAATAATTTTCTTCAGTTTTAGCAGTAGTTGATTGATTTTCTGGCTTTATCCCTTCAGATGTTGCAGCTTCACTGATTGTTTCAGCTGTTGGTTTTAATTTATTGCTTTTTATTGCTTTTGCAACTATATCTGTATATTTTTTATCTTGGTATGCTTCTAAGGCAGCATTAATAATTTCTTCTCCTGAATCATCTCCGAACCCTAGTAAATGATAATCATCACCAACTACGATAAATGGAACAGCACCGTTTTCTTCTTCGCCAACTATTTTTTTAACAGCAAACATAAGATTTTGATTTGTACTATTATTCCAAGATTCATATGTTACGATTTCAAAATAATCATCATATGTTTCATATTTATCAGCAAAGTATGTTAAAAAATCATAGCAATGTGAACATCCTGCTCCACGGAATAAATATACTTTGACCTTTTCATGGTCTGTTTTTTCTGGTAATTCTATTTTACTTGCTTTAACATTTGTTGCAAATAATAATGTGATTACACCTATAAATAAAACTATAAACTTCTTCATTTTTTCCCTCCGATACTTATTATACTTTGTTTGTTTCATTTTGTATAGTCTTTTTTGAAATATATTTTGTATGAAGTGGTATATTATTCTTACTTATATAAGATATGTAAGCATCCTGAATCTTAGGATTTCTATATGCTTCTTTGATTTTTTCTTCATTATCTTTTTTATATAAACTTTGAATTCGATTTTCACGGACTTCTTTCATATCTTTAATTGCTCCGAGTGGTTGACCCGCTCCGCCGATACATCCTCCTGGACAAGCCATTACTTCTACAAAATCATATTTTTTTAATTCATCATATTTAGAACTTACTGTTGATAACTTGTTTATAACTGCAACTTTTAAATAGTATTTTCCAAGGTCTACAGTTGTTGTTTTAAAATCACTTTCATTACGTACTTCATCTAAATGATAAAATTTTACAGGAGCAACTTTTCCATTTATCATATAGTATGCTGTTCTTAAAACTGCTTCGGTTACTCCACCGGAAGCCCCGAATATAAGACCACTCGTAGATGATGCCCCCATTAAAGAGTCATATTCTTCATCTTTTAAACTATTAAAATTTATATTCGTTTCACGGATTAACATAGCAAGTTCACGGGTTGTAATTACAAAATCAGTTTCAGGATGATACATTTTTTCAGTTTTCTTAGCAACACAAGGAGCTATGGCAACAGTTATTATTTTATCTTTTGGAATATCATACATATCACTAAAATAAGTTTTTATCATTGTTGATTGCATAGATATTGGGCTTTTGCAAGAACTTAAGTTTTCTAATTGTTCAGGATGGAATTTTTCCATATATAAAACCCAGGATGGACAACAACTGGTAAAAAGGGGTGGTTTTTTATGTTTTAATCTTTCTACAAGTTCATTTGCTTCTTCCATGATTGTTAAATCTGCACCGAATTTTGTATCAAAACAATAATCAAAACCTATTTTCTTTAATGCACTTACCATTTTGCCTTCTAAAAATGTCCCACTTGGAAAACCAAATTCATCACCGATTGCTACTCTTACAGCGGGAGCAGTAAAAGCTACTACACACATATCTGTATCATTAATATAATTAAGAACTTTTTTATATTCAAATTTGGGTATTAAGGCTCCACTTGGGCATGTTAAAATACATTGTCCACAATTTATACAGTCAGCACCAATGTTATTAATACTTTTACAAGTTTTTTTACACATACCACAATTTAAGCATTTTTCTTCAATTCTATCTATGCTTAAGTTACTTGGTTTTATTTCAATTCTATTCATTATTCACCTTTAACTAGTATTTTATAAAATTTTACTAATTTTACTAGTATTTCTTGTTCTTCAATCTTTATTTCATTTGTGGCAATTAAGGTTGCAAGTCCATTTGCATATAACCACATGTTCATAAATAAATTCTTGGCATCTTCAAAACTATAACCATGCTTATTAACAAGATTTATAATAGTACTTTGGTTCCATTTTTCATCTAAAACATTTTCGATAGATTTCCATTTTAAATTATTACTTAAAAATAAGCTAATAAATAAGTTTTTGTATTCTTGTGCAAATTCAACATAAGCAATACATAATGTTAATAAAGCTTTTTTACTATCTATTCTACTAGTTAAAAATTCATCGTATTGATGAGCAATTTCTTTGTAAATATCTTCTTTGATTTCATCCATGTTGCTATAAATTCGATATAATGGTTTAGTTGATACTCCGAGGCGTGTTGCTAAACTTCTGGCATTAACACTGTCCCAGCCATTTTCATTGACCATTTTTACTGCTACTTTTACAATTCTGTCTTTTGTTAATTCAACCACTGCTGGCATAAATAGTCCACCTCACTTTATTACTCTATGGTAACTTATGTTTCTATTATATCACAACCAAAGTAGCAAAAAAAGTATTTTTGCTAAATTTTGTAAATTTTATTTGTCATAAAATTCGTATTTGGCTGTATTTTATTAGTTCTATTATTTTTCTAACCAATTATTTTTTTCAACTGTTTTGGTTACTAACATAGATGACGCAGTGTCTCCGATGACATTTAATAAAGTTGCTGGGGCATCAATAATTGTTGCTATAATTGTTAAAATAGGAAGGGCAGCAACATTATAGTTTAGCATAGAAAGTATTAACATTTCACTGATTGTTCCACCGCCGATTGGAACTGCTGTTACAAGAAGAGTGGCTAAAAGAGCTATACCTAATACTTTAGTAAAATCCCCAATAGTTAAAAGAGATGTTCCAAATAAATTTACTAAAAACATTATTTTAAATACACTACCCATGCATGAACCATCTTTATGAAAACTTGTACCTAGGGAAACTGTCGTTTCTGCAATATCATTTGGAACACCAATTTTTTTAGTGCAACTTATATTTATTGGGACACTTGCTGCTGATGAACATGTTCCAACTGCTGTTAATGCTACTGGTAAAATATTTTTCCAAAATAATTTAACGCCCTTTTTTCTTCCTGCAATAAAGGCATATAGTGTATAAAATATAAACATAAATAAAATAGATGTAATTGTAAAAACTATAAATGTTTTTAAGAAGCCTAGAGCAATTGTACTTCCGATGGAACCAACTAAACTTGCAAAATAACAACCCAGCCCAATCGGAGCATAATACATTATAATTTCAATTAATTTATACATTATCTCACTAAAACTACAAAAGAAATCTGCTACTTTTCTTCCCTTAGTTCCTGCTTTATTAATAGCTAAACCTAATAAAATAGACATAATTATTAAAGCTACTAAATTATCTGTTGATAAAAGGTTAATAAATGAATTAGTTGATAAAACATTAACTGTTCTTTCTAAAATATTTAATTTTGGCGTTACATTTTCATTATTTTTAAATGTTTCTTGGATTAAAACAGTATCTTCTTTACTTACTAAATCTATAAATGAGGTTGTTAACAGCGCAAAAAGACAAGCAATAACTGATGTTATTAAGAATATTATAAAAGTATTAATTATTATTTTACTTAATCTTTTTTTATTACTCATTTTAGATATTGATGATGTAATAGTAAAAAATATTAAAGGTACTATTATTACAAGTAAAAGATTTAAAAATAAATCTCCGAGTGGTTTTACAATACTTGTTTTTTCTTTAAAAATTAATCCACAGATTGTTCCAATTATGACACTTACTAAAAGAATTATAGTGCTTTTGTAGTTTTTTATTATTTTTTTCAAATTACTCACCTTACAAAATTATATTTGTAAGAATATTTTTTATAACAAAAAAAACGCTTTTAAAGCGTTATTTTAGAGAAGGAAGATTAAAATCATCATCTTCATCATTATCATAATATTTAATAAATGAATTATTTACTTCTGGTTTTATCTCTTCTTTTAGTTCAATTTCTTCTTGTGGTGTATATGGCAACAATTTTCTTTTCTTAAACGATATTAGTGGGCGATTTAAGAATTTACTAAACTTGCCATCGCTTTTGTTGGTTTTTAATTTTATTATTTTAAATATGTCTTTAATTATTACATAAACTGCTGGAACTAAAACACAGATTAACCAACCAGCTTTTGTTGCAAGGAAGAATTGTACTCTTCCAAGTTGAGGAATTTTTAATGCAACTTTACCAACAATATTAGCAAACTCTACATCTACTCCATCATCAACTAGATTATAGTCACCCTTAGTAGTGTAATGATAGTTGCCACTGGCATCCTTATTTATGGCTATAACACGGTGAGTAATTGTTCCTCCGTGAACACCGGGTATACTGGAATTAAATGTAATTACATCATTTATTTTTATATCTTCAGGTTTATCAACTTTTACATCAACAACTACATCATATACATTTATATTTGGGGTCATACTTGGAGTAATTATGGTATATAAAGAGAATTTTGGTTCATGTCCACTACCTTTGGCAGCATAAATTCTTACTGCTACAAAGTAATAAACTAAAGCAACCATGATTAGAATTAACAAAGTAAAAACTGTCCAACTGATAATAGTTGAAATAAATTTTAATGTTTCCCGAAAATTAGACTTCTTTTTTACTTCGGAGTTCATATCACACTTCCCTTATTCTTTTTTATTATAACCAAATATTCGACAAATAGCAATAAACATTGATAAATTTGGCGTAAAAAATAGACAATTATTGGCATTATTTTTGTTTTTTCATTTGAAGTGGTGTTTTGGTGTTACAGACCTATACTTAATGGTGACTACTTTTGATATTTTAATTATACAACAGCATTAATTATAAAACAGTATTATTTTCTACCAAGTTGTCAAATGTTACTGCAGTATTTAAAAAGTTTTTGGTGAAATATTTGTTTCTTTAGATACTTTGTTTATAATATGTCAAAAATATAATGTAGATATTAAAACTTTTTTTGATAATAATGAATAAAAAACTAAAAATTGTATAAAATTTAGTATAATTTGCATTATTTACTTTACAAAATGGCAAATTTATATTAAAATTATCTTACGTGGAACCGTAGCCAAGTGGCTAAGGCGTGGGTCTGCAACACCCTGATCACCAGTTCGAATCTGGTCGGTTCCTCCAATTAGTAATCAAAGCCCTGTTATTTGGGCTTTTTTTGATGCAAAAAAAGATAATATTTTAATATTACCCTTTTATGATTATTTTTCTCTTTTTACTATATCTGTTGATGATACATCACAAATATTATTGTTTTTGTCATTATCTTTACCAATATGAATGTCTTTAGATACTACCATACCATCTGTCATTTTATTACATACAACTATGGTAAAATCATCTTTTTTGTATATTTTAGTTCCACCATCTTTTAAAGTAGTACTTTTTGTTTCTTTATCTAACTTACTTATGAAATTATCTAAAGAATTATCAACTAAATATTCATTTAAAGAGATACTCTTATTATCTTTAGTTAGATTTATGTTTTCATAGCATGCTAGATAAACAGTTCTTTCATCATCCATATAGTATAAAGTTTCATTACTACATTCAGTGCTTCCCACTGGAGTTATTTCATAACCATCTGCTAGAAGTTTGTCATTATCTTTTTGACATCCACTTAAGCATAAAACTAAAATTGACAACAATATAATTTTTTTCATTTAAATCATATTCTCCTAACTGATATAAATATATCACATATTTAATCATAGTCAAGTCTTGTTCTCTTTATAACTTTCTTACTTTAATCTTATAGCATATTCTCTATTTCTAATAGTTATTAATAGATTAATTGCATCAGCATCATTTATTTCTCCATCAGTCTCTAAAATTAGTTTGTTTATAGTTCTTGATGGATTTTTATATTTAACATTAGCTACTTTGGATTTACCTAGTAAAGTATATTCTATTTTCATAAAATTAGATGCAAAAGCATTTAAATCATTGATGTTTAGATAAGATGATGTTGTATTATCTAAAGATAAGTCATAATCCATTACTATTAGAGAAACTTTATTTTGGTATGATGAGTCTGCTACTACAAAGTCGGTACATTTATATCTATCTGTTTTATAACCACAATCATATTGATATTCATATCTATTAGTAATTAATACTGATTTTATGTTTATACTTGAATTTTTTAGTGATGTACCTGATAAAGATACTAAATCATTTATACTAGCATTTCTTATTCTTTCTACTTTATCATATATAACTGGATTTAACTTAATTGTAGCTGTTTTAGCTAGAAAATCATTACTTTTAGTAGATGTCCCTAGATATAGAACTATTTTAAAATTACTATTTTTGTATTTTTTATCTATTTCATATGCCATGATATATGTTTTATTTTCATTTACTTTTATGTAGTCATTCATGTATGGGTCTCCAAAATCAAGAAAATTATTACCTAAATTTAGAGAAGGATATACATAATTTTTGCCATAATAAAGTTTAAAATTATTATAGTTTATTCTTAAGTCTTTGTTAGTACTATTTTTTACTTCAAATTTTATAACAACATAATAATTGTCATTACTTATTGTATTACCTTTTAAATCAAGATTAGTAATCATGCTATCAGTGATTTTGTAGATAAGAGAATTACTTGTAAATGTTTTATTTTCACTATAAGTATATTTTGTTTTTTCGGTATTTTTATAAATTAAAAATCCTGATATAATTATTAAAATAATACCAATTAGATAAAATATTTTCTTATTTTCTTCATAATAATATTTAAATTCACGGATAAATCTACGAATAGTTCTTTTAGCTTTATAATTATCAAAATTTAAACTAAGTTCTATTTCTTCACTATCTTTATCTGTTATTTCTAGTTTTTTTAAATCACTTTTAAAATTAAATTGTTTAATATTAAATCCAAGACTTCGAATAAATGTAATAATTGGAAAAATAAAACTTGGATAAAAAATCATATTAGCAAAATCACGATATATTCTTGCACTTGCTGTATCCCACAGGCCTCTCGTTAAAGAAGAAATAAGGATTGATGCAATGATAATAAATGTTAATAAAATCATGTAATAAATTATTGAAAATAAATAAAATTTACGAGGTTTTTTCTTTGTTTTTAAAAGAATATATATAAGTATTAAAGCTATAATTGTTAAAATAATACTTACATATAACCAATTACTAATTGTATCTTTTACTAATGTATCAGTAACTGCAACAGTATAGTTATTAGCTATGTAATCTTTAAAAAATGTTACTATAGTGTTAGTTTTAATTATGATAAACACACTTAAAATAGCTAGAATAAAATGAATTTTTCTGAAATTTTTAATTAAAAATGCATATGGCTTTTTTAAAATCATTTTAACCAACCCTTTTCTAATATAATTTTATCAAAAAAAACAACCTTTTGTAAAGTTGTTTCTATCTTTTTGTTACTAATACTTGGTCTTTTAGTAAATATATTGTTTCATTTTGATTAAGTAAGTCAAGTTTTGATATTTTAAATACTTTACTAACTGTATCTAGTGTATCTCCTTCTGCAGTGATGTAATAACTGTAATTGTTTTTAGGAATTAGTAGCTCTTGGCCAGGATAGATGTAATCTTCCATTTCTAAGCCATTAAGACTAGCAAGTAGTGTGGGATTTATATTATATTTTTCTGCTATCCTATATAAAGAATCTCCGCTTTCAATTACATAAGTATTAAAATACCTTTCTTCATTTTTAGGTATTATTATTTCCGTACCTGCCCTTAAATCACTATCAGAATATAAATTATTTATATGCATAAGTTCTTGGGGAGAAACATTAAATTTACTTGCTATTGTTTTAATATTTTCTCCATTTTTTACTAAATAATTATTAAACACATTATCACTCCTAGTATAGGATATGTAAAATATTTATTTTAGTTAAAAGATAAATATCATATTGTTGTTATTAAATTCCCACTCACTATATTTAAGTAATGTTTTTTCACCATATAATGGGTTAAAATAATATAATGTATCATTAGAAATGTAATAGATATCTAAATTATCAGTTTTAATAATTTTACTTACTTCTTTATTTGTTACTAAATAATCTTTGTTAAAACCGCCATATAATTTATTATCTTTTAAAGTATAATTATATATTTTAGTTTCTTCAAATGATAATTTGTTGTTTTTTAGTTTTTGATTAGTAACACTTTCCCATTTTTTATTAACAAGTATTTTATAATCAGTTTTATAAATTTCTTTTTTCTTTAAATCAAGAAAGTATTCTAATTCATTTTTATTATCATATAAGTAAACTCTGTTTTTGTAATCCCCTAGAAAATAACTATCAAAATATAATTCAAAACGTAAGTTTATTTCACTAGTTTTGGCATTTTTAGAATTTATTTGATATATCTTAGTAAATTTATAATCTTCATTGTAGTTTGGTATTAATAAAGTATTGTCTGTTTGATAAATTAAGTTTAAATTGTATACATCTTTATTAAATAAACTGATTGTTGTTTCTTTTTTAGGACTTAAGTAAACAAATTCATGATAGTTCCATAACAAAAAAGTTTGATTGTTTAAATTATCAATTAATATATTTTTATATGTTTTATTAGTTTTAAAGTCATTATTGTTATTTTTATAATAAAATGTATCTGATGATTTACAAACATCATATAAATTAACATACTTTGATGTAAATGAAAGACATGTATTATCATTTTCTTTAGAAATGGATATGTCTGTTACTAATTTTCTTTTATTAGTATATTTATCAAAAGATATTACTTCATATTCATTATTTTCATATGTAAATACAAAACTATAATATTTTGCTTTTTTATGATAATTTTCATTTACTTTGACATCTTTTATAGTATATTCTATATTATAGTTGTGAGATGTATTTAGAAGTATTATAAATATTAAAAATATAGCAAGCAAAAATATAATTAGGTTCCGTAATTTTTTTACATTAGTTTTCTTCATGACCATATTTTTGTTTTTCTTCCATCATCATTTCTGTTATGTTTGTTTCTATGTCATCTAGACCACTTTTAGGAAGATTTGATATTATTACTTCTTCTTTTACAGTATCAATTTTAATTTGACCCCAGATAAGACCTTGGTAAACTAATAAGTCATTATATAAATCTGGTGTAATTGAACTTAAGAAATAACCCCAGACAACACGTTTTTGACCAATAAGTATTCTTTTGTTTGTTAAAACTACAACACATGTTTGAAATAAATCATAAAATTTGTCATTTTTTTGACCTGCAAAAGCAAATGTTACATATTCTCCGGGATTAAGATGTTTTTCCACTACATTACAATGGTCTTTTAAATTCCATACTACTCCTCCTGGATGTTTACGTTTAAATTCCAATGCTTTATCATATACTTGTCCCATTTATATCACCTAATTATATTGTATAATAAATTTTAAAAATAAGCAATTGTTAGTTTAAATATTTACTGTATACCCAACGATTATTATAAATTTGTGTCCAATTGTTTTCATTTTTCATTACACTTACAGTAGTTTTTTTAGGTATTTTATAAAGGATAACATTACCATTTGGTTTATTTCTAACATTTAGAAGAGCTGCTGTTGTTATTTTGGATAAATAGAAAAATTTTGGTTTAGTTTTAGTAAGATAAGCACTTGCAACATATTCTTTATCATTTATTTTAGCCCAGCCATTACTTATACTTTCAACTTTAATCTTAGTATCTTTATGTAATAAATTAACAAATCTATAGTTAGCTCCAGGACCATATCTAATGTTTAAGTTGGCAGTTGTGTAATAAATATTATCTTCTTCTTTTTCTTCTTCGTTCAGTGATAAGAATTCAATATTTCTAGTGTTTTTTATAGTAGTAAAGTTTTTATCTATAAACATTCCATGTTCTGGTTTAATATTATAACCAGTTGTTTTTAATATCCATAAACCTAGATTGTTTTTAGCCCAGCCTGAACCAGACATTTTTCCTCGCCCTAAAGTGATGTGAAAATGTGGTCCCGTTGCAAAACCATCTGCTCCTTTTGGAAATAATGCTTCATTTCTTTGATATTTTCTTCCAACATAAACATTTTTTAAATCCTTATCTTTAGGATGAACTATCATTATAGTAATGTAATCTGTAAATGTTGGTGTTATAACTGGGGTTGTACTTTCTAGCCATATAGTGTTTGATGCTCTAAGACCAACTCCATAAACCTTTTTTACTACCATTTCATCACATGGACAATAAAAATAACTGTTGTTACCACTTCCACAGGCATCATCAATTGGATAATCTTTTAAATTACCTTCTGAATGTCTTTTATGAGTATAATTATCGTTGTACCCTTGGGTAATATTCATAACTTTTAATGGATATGTTAAATAATTCATTGTATTCACCTCACTATATTATATGAACTAGTCCATATTTTTAAAGTGCATTTGTCTATTTTCTGTGCTATAATTAATGTGTGATAGTTATGAAGAAAATTTATTATTATGAAGATTTTGATAGTGATGTAGTTAAATCTAAAAATCAAGAATACATTTTAAAAGATAATTATAAATGGGTTCATAAAAATATCTTTTATGTAATTTGGTCTTATATAATTTATTGGATATTTTTTGTTATTAGTTTTATTTATATTAAACTATTTTTACATGTTAGTATTAAAAATAGAAAAGTTTTAAAAAATAAAAAAAGCTATTATTTATATATAAATCATACACAAGAAGTTGGAGATGCTTTTATTCCTCCTTTTATAACTAGATATAAAAGACCATATTATGTGGTTAATAAAGCTAATCTTGGGATACCTCTTTTGGGTAAGCTTCTTCCTACTCTTGGGGCTTTAGTTATACCTGATGGTATTCATAATATGATTAAATTTAGAGAATCTATAAAATATTATGGAAATAATCACCCAATTATTGTGTATCCTGAAGCACATGTATGGCCATATTATACAAAAATCAGACCATTTAAAACTAGTGCTTTTACTTTTCCAGTTGAAGAAGAAAAAGAAGTATACTGTGCAACAACAACTTATCAAAAAAGTAAATTATTTAAAAAACCTAAAGTAATTATTTATGTTGATGGTCCTTTTGTAGTTGATAATGAATTGTCTAGAAAAGAAAAAAGTAAATCTTTAGCTGAAGCTGTTAGTAATAAAATGAGAGAAAGAAGCAAAATATCAAATGTAGAATTTGTGACATATAAAAAGAAAGATAATTAAATATCTTTCCAACCTGCAATATCTTTGATATCAAATTCATATTTTAGTTCTTTATTATAAGCATCTTCGTATGCTTTTTTTCTTGTTTCATAATCAACTTCAGCCATTTTACGTGAGTCACTTTTAATGCTTTCATTTTTTTCTGGATAAATTACTTTGTTTATAAATACATCATATTTTACAATATTAAATTCGTTATTATCTGTAATATTTGTGTCTGTCATTTTAACAAAACAAGAAATAACTGGGACATCAAGTTCATGTGCAAATTGATATGCTCCACGTTTACAAGGTCTTGGAAGTTTATAATTAAACCACATTTCTTCTTCTGGATAAATTAAAACAAAATTTCCTTTTGATAATATTTTTTTTAACTCAGGCATAAACTTTTTTATTATATAATTTGGACTTTTTGATAAAGGAATTACCTCAATATTGTTAAATAAAAAACCTAGTGCTCCAGGCATTGCTAAGTTAGTATCTTGTACTACAATATAAAGTTTTTTATGTAGTTTTTCTTCAACTATCTTTCTAATGTTGTAGCTATCTAAAGGATTAAAATGATTACTTGTTATTATTGCTCCATTTGTTAAATCGACATAATCTAATTTTTCTAACCCAATTATATTTATATTAGGATATATTTCTTTAGCTATTTTTCTAACAGTTTTATTAGCTATTTTATTTTTGATAAAATATATTGGACTTTTTTGATTTTGATAAAATTTATTTATATATTTTAATTTTTCTTCTTCAGTTAGATTGGGGTCTCCGACTTCAACTTTTTTGTTTAATTCATTATTATTTATGTTTGTTTCAATGTTTTTTATAACTTCTTTTTTACTACCTCCGATTATCATAGGCGGTTTTCCTTTCCACTTTCAAAAATATTTTTTAAAGTGGTTGTTTCATTTACTAACATAGATGCTCTTTTTACCATAAGGTTCATCCATTCAGAGTCTTTTTTTCTATCTTCATCGGTATAACTGTCTTTTATTGCTAATATTTCTTCATAATATGGTGTAAATTTAGCATATTTCCAGAAATAATCTTTGTATTGTACTTCATCATATTGCCAAGGTTTTAAAAATAAATTGTAATGAACTATGATAGGATTTTCTAATTCTTTATTATTGGGATTTGGCATAGCATCATATTCATCTTTTAAATATTTAATATGTCCATAACACATGGCATTTATGTAATCTTGGTCTGGTGCTACAACATCAAAACCATATTTTGTGTATAAATCTAAAAATTTTTCATCTATTTTTAATTCACGTAGTTTTTTTGAATTCATTAAAAGCATACCTGAATTTATGTATTTATCGCGAGGGATACCCACTACTTGCTCAAAATAACTTGCTAATATTTCATTATCAATTGTAGATTTATCTATAACACATCCTAAGTAATTATCTTCTAAATCTTCATTGAAAAGTTCAGAGATATCCCCAGTAATTACTGTATCTGAGTCAATGTAAATACACTTATCATACTTTGGAAACATAACTGGTATAAATAAACGAAAATAAATTGTTAATGTAAATGTATACTCACGAAGTCTATTTCCTAATTTATCTGTTATCATACTTAGATTTTTATTCATTTCAGTTAAAATTATTTTACAATTTTCTGTTTCTAAATCCATTAATTTTTTTGCATTTTCACTGCTTAAATTTTCATATATAACATTTATATCATAATTATAATCTTTATTTGCATTCATTATTAGTGATTTAATTGAAACTGCTACAAACTTGGCATATCCATCATCAATAGCATAAAATATAGGTATTGTTTTTTTCACTTAATATCCTCCTTCAATTTTTGATAACTTTCTAAGATGTCATCAAATTCATGACACTTTAAGATTTCATGTAATCTATCTATGTTCCATGGTTTAACTTTTTGAGTTCTAAAGTACGGAAAGAACTTAAAAGTTGTAGTAAAATGACGAAATACTGTATCTTTTTTTAAAGTATGTTGTTCATTATACTTTCTTTTAACAATTAGTTTTGGTTTGCAATATTTGTTAATTGCAGCTTGGTCAGGTAGTAACATTTTTCTTGTTTGACACATGTTGCGAGCTTTTTTAAAGCTACCGCTTTTTCTTATTAAATCTAAATTTAATATTAATACTCCTGAATTTAAATAATCTTTCCTTATTTTATTTTTACTATAAAAATATTGACCATAGAAATCTCTAGCACCAACTATTTCGTATTTAGAATTATCTAAATCATAAAAACTTTTAAAAGAATTATATGCCACAACATCATTATCTAAATACATTATTTTACTTGGCATATCAGGTACTAAATCAGCATAAAGACGTAACATGCAGTATGGAGTAAACATCGTATCTATATTACTTGATGGTATTTCACTTAAGAAATATTCTTTAACATCAATTAATTTTACAAAACTTTCTTTGTTAACACTTTTTACTAAATAATCTAATTTTTGTATTGCTTTTTTGCTAACACCTTTTGAAGCATCATAATCCATACTAAATACATAAATGTTTAATACATCTTTTTCATGTTTTATTAATGATAATATGGATATTATTAATCCATCAGCTATGTTGGTATCTCCACAATATAAAATGTTCATTTCTACTCCTCACTTTGACATATTGCTATTATATACTTTTCATTACTTATTAACTTAAATTGTTTTTTTAATCTTGTTGTATCCACATTTTGTAAGCCATATGATATACCTTGCCCTTTCATTTTCACAAAAGCTTCTTTCATAACCCAAATCCTAGTAAATTCATATTCTTTATTATTTGAATTTATTATTTCTTGTTGTTCAAATTCATTATAATACTTTTTCATTACACTTTCTTTATATGTGTAATATTCGATATCTACACCGATTTCTTTATCACTGGTAACAAGGACGGTTGTGTTTTTATCGTGACTAATATTAAAATATATGTTACGATTCTTTAAATATGGTTTGTTATATTTATTGAATGTAAGCTCATAATTAGTAATATTTAGTTCATTTTTTAAAACATCTTTTAACAAGTCTTTGGATGTAGTGTTTTCTTTTGTGAATAACTTATACATGGCTACTTAGGAAATTTACAATATCTTCAACTGTTTGAATTTTTTTAATTTCTTTATCAGGAATTTCTAATTCATATTTGTTTTCGATTTCTGATACTAATGTTACTAAGTCTAATGATTCTAAGTCTAAATCAGCGATTAAATTTGTATTTAAATTAATACTTTCTTCTGGTACTTCTGCAACACTAGCTATTATTTTTATTACTTCTTCTTTCATTTTTCTTCCTCCATAACTTTACTTCTTAATATTTTTCGATTATTATTTTTGGGAAATTCTTCTGTTCTTAATGTAACTGATGATATTTGGTGATTTTTAGGTACTTTACTATTGTATTTGTATATTAATCCATTAAAGTAACTTGTGTTACCAAAATATTCTTCCACTGGATATATACTTGCTATAAGTTTATTATCTTTTTCATAAACTATTACTTCACAGACACCTTTGTCTTTAGAAAGTTTTTCTTCAATTACTTCAGGAGATATGTTTTCACCATTACTTAATATTATTAAATTCTTTTTTCTACCAGTTATATAAAGGAAACCTTCTTCATCTAAATAACCAAAGTCACCGGTGTTAAAATAGCCTTTTTTCATAACTTCTTTAGTGGCTTGTTCATCTTTGTAGTAACCAAGCATTACTATGTCACCTTTAACTAAAATTTCATTGTTTTCTATTTTTATGGTAGCCCCACGGACCACTTGACCAACTGAACCATCTTTATAATACTCATTTCTATTTACTGCTAGAACTGGAGAACATTCTGTAATTCCGTAGCCATTTAATATTTCAATACCTATACTTCTAAACCATTTAACATATTTTTTATCAAGGAATGCTCCTCCACAGATGATATATTTTAAGTTGCCTCCAAAGTTTTTGATTATTGATTTAAATAGGTAACTTCTTAAATCTATTCCAACTTTTAGTAAGCTATTACTTAGTTTTATCATTGTTTTTAACATGTAATCTTTCTTTGTTAAACGAGCATTTTTCCATATTTGTTTGTAAAAGTTTTCTATAAATACTGGTACTACAAACATGGTATTTGGTGCTGATGATTTTAATTCATTTGTTAAATATTTTAAACTGTGATTTAAAAATACTGGTACACCATAATAAAATGGTTTTAAGATGCTTGTAATAAGGCCAAAAGCATGATGAAATGGTAAACACGAAAATACTAATCCATCTGGTTTAAATAGTGAACTCGCGCCATAAATATCACTCAAAATGTTTTTTTCACTTAACATGACACCTTTATTAGCTCCTGTTGTACCGGATGTAAAAAATATAACTCGGCATTCGTTTTTAGCTTTATTATCTTTAAAACTTAAATCCTTACTAGTTTTTATAATGTTTTCTATATCTTCAATAAAGTATGACTTATATTTCTTTTCTAATCCATCTATATCACAATAGTCTTTAGAATAAAATAGAACTTTACTATCACTTTTCTTTAGTAATTCTTGGATTTTTTCTTTTGATAAATCTTTATCTATTAATACTGCTACATTTTTACTAATAATAATACTAAAAAATAATACTAGATAATTATAAGAATTTTCTCCGATTAATGCAATATGTTTGTTTTTGTAATTGTTACTTAAATAATTGCTCATTAAAGTTACATCATTGTAAAAATCTTTGTATGTTTTTTTTATTTCTTCTTTTTTGGCATTATTAAAAATAAAAGCTACTTCATCTTTTTTATTTCCTAAATTCAAAGTTAATAATTCTTTGAAATTATTTAATTTTTTATGTTCATAATATGCATATGGTTTATTCATAACTCCACCCCATGTAATAAAATGCAATGACACTATATATAATGATATCATGTTTTTGCTTGTTTGAAAACAAAATTTGTACTTTATTAACCAAAAAAGTTAATTTGTATTGTTTATTAACTCTTTTTTTATCCATGTCATTAGTAAATTTAATATATATTCTTTTTCTTTGTTATTTAATTCTTTATTTTTAGGAATGTTGTGCCATTTATATAGACAAGATCTACAACAACAGGCACAAGCATGCATCGCTATAAATACTGGATGATTTTTCATGGGAGTTTGCTTGCCATCATTTAATGGATTTGCTGGGGCTAATTTTTGATTTATGAAATCTATAGCATGACTTTTTATTGTATCCATTCCTTTTTCTTTAATGTAATTTAGTTCCTTTTCTTTTAAATGAAAACTATTTCTAAATTTTGATGTTTGCAATTTGTTAATTATTATTTCATAATTGTTCATGATAAAACCTCTTTATTAAAATTAAAAATTCCTATAAAAGGAATTTGAATTTAATTTGGTGCCTGTGAAGAAGAAGTTGAATAACTTTTCTTACAAACATTAATAGGTAGTAATAACTTACTAACTAATACAAGTATACCACATCATTTACATTTTAAAACCAAAAAATGTATAATTTTACATAAAACTATAAAATAAAGAAAATAAATGTGTTATAATTAGGTAGAAGGGAGAATGCAGTTATGGACAATAATGTTGAAGAACTAACAAAAGATATTGATAAAAAAATTAAAGAACTTGAGGATAACGAAATTGATACAGTTGATAAATTAACTGATTATATTGATAAGAAAATTGAAGATTTTGAAAGTGAAAATAAGGAACCTACAACTGTAGAAGAATTAACTTCACAAATAGATAAGAAAATACAAAAATTAGAAGAGGGAAAATAATTATGCAAAAAATTGAAATTTCAAATAGACACTATAATGGTGATTTTGGTGTAGGAAGTATATTTGAAGAAAAATATTCATTCGAAATAGATGAAAATATGTGTTATTCTAATTCGATTAAATCATTTTGTAATAACGAAGATTTTGGTGGTAATATTTTATCAAATGTAAATGTTTCTATTCCATTTGTTTTAACTGAAAATGATATACGAAAATTAAACAATATTACTAATAACATTCAAAATAATAGTAATTATTTATATAACGAAAGTCATTACAAGAAAGATTCTTTTGATTTTAATAGATATAATTATATAGATATATCAATAAATGGGATTGATTATGAATTATCAATTAAAGATGATGAAATAACAATAAATGAAATAAAAGACTTGTTTAAAATAAATAAAATTGATGAAATATTAAATAATTCGATTAACAAAATAATTTATATGGAGAGCGATCATAATGAGTAACGAAGAATTTTCATACTTCTTTCATGGCACTACAATAAGTGATCCTTCATTAGTTAATGAGATATTTAATAACGGTTTAATAAATTATCGTGGTAATGATATGCTATCTACAATGTGGCCTATGCAAATTAGTGCTGGCGAGTTAGGTCAAAAAATGAAAGAATATGCAGGAACAAAAGGTAATGCAGTTTTTGTAATAAAAATACCAAAGTATTATTTAACACCTAGAACAACAAATGGTCAATTACAACAAATACCACTACCAATATGGAAACATTTATCAAGTTCTGGTGACCATGGAGATATTTCTCAACTTAGCCCAGAGTTAGTATATGGTGTTTACTTTGCTGAAAATGATTCATTTATGCAAAATCCAAACTATTCTCCAGTTCATAATCCTACTGGATTACAATTTGATAATCAACAAATTGAATTTTTACTAAATAATGGTGTTATGGGTATGTATAATTTTGCTGTTGGTAGAAAAGACAAATCATTTGAAGAATTAACACAAGCAGATGATATTGCTCATAATTGGGATAATGCTTTATCTCAATATAGCGACCACTTCGGTATTGAACAAAATAAAAACCATCACAGCTTGTAACAAAAATCGTGGCACGTTATGAAATTACAAAGTAATTTTGTAAGTGGCGATAGATTTTTATAATTTATTTTCATTACAAAGTTTTGAAAATAAATAATTGCAATTTATTGCAATTCAAAAAAACATAATTATTGCTTGGACGATTAGTTCTTGCTTAATTATGTTTTATGGTTTCAAAGGGAATATTCTCTTTGCACACACTCTTTTGACTCTGTCAAATGGGAAGTTTTTTATCTCTTTTATTATGAGCGCCAATTTGTCCTAAATCTTTTATCGTATTTATTGATTCACTTCTAAATATTGCATAACTCATTATCTTTTAAAACCTTTCTAACTTTTTCAAAATAACCTTTGTAAACTTGTTTACCATTAGGTGCAATTACATTAGTTAAGTCTATTGTTATAATACCTAATTTTTAAGTTTTTACTTTTATCAAATTTATCTCTTTCTAAAGCTATAAGTCTTATTATTTTTTCTATCTCGCAAGTGCTTGAAAATGTTATATCTTTTAATTCATCATCAGTATCTACTTCATAATAATTAAGTTTATAATCACTTCCTAGAGTAGCACATAGTTTATCAAAATACTTTTTAGCATTTTCTCTAGTTTTTGCTTCCCAATTCATTCGTAGTGGATAACCATAATCATTTTCAAATAGATTAAAATTATAAGGTGTTCCATACATAGCATGATTATTTATCATATCCATTAAAAATGATTCTCTAAAATGACCATTTGTAATATCTATTTCTTTATCATTCTTTTCTAATTCGATAAAGTCGATATATTTAGCAAATAATTTTTGTTTTTTATCTCTTGGTGTTTCTAACCATTTATTTATATTTATAAAGAATAGTTCAGGTTTAACAAAGTCATCAATTTGTTGTATATCTTGTAAGATAAGTAAGTCATCAACTGTAAAACTTAAATTCTCATATTGCTTTTGCTCTTGCCATTTTTTATTTAATTCATTTTTATTAAACTCTATTTGGTTAATCTCATTTTCAAAATCTTCAATTTTTAAAATACCTTTTATATATGCCATTTTAATTCTAACTAATTGTTTATCTAGTTCTTTAATATCTTTTTCATAATCAATTTGTTTATTATCTAATTTAGATTTAATAAATGGTGTATAGTAATTATTAATTAATTCATCTTGTTTATTTAATTCAATTAAGAAACCTTTTAATCTTTCTTCAATATCTGCTTCACTAAAATAAGTTTTACAATGTTCACATTTATAGTAATAGTATTTAGTTCCATTCTTTTTAGTAGTAGCACAACCGCCTAGAAATTTACCACATTTAGAGCATTTAAGTTTATTAGTAAAAAGATAAGTTGCTGTTCTTTCATAGTGCCTTGCATTTCTTTGCTTTTGATATTGGCAATCTTCCCATTTTTGTTTACTAACTAATGATTCAACAACATTTTCATAATAAGTAGGTTTCTTTGTCCTTTTACCATGCAGATAATCGCCTTTATAAAGTTCATTTGTAATTATATGATTAATTGTTGAATCTCTCCAATTAGTTTTACCTAATACTTTTTCTTCATTATAAATATTAGCAATAGTTTGATAACTTTTACCCTCTAAATATAAATCAAATACTCTTATTACTATATCTTTTGTTAGTGGATCAGGAACTAACTTTTTATTATTTCTTTTAAAACCTAAAGGACACTTGTTGGGAATATGACCTGCTTTTATAGCACCTACCATACCAAATTTAGTTCTTTCACTACATTTCTCAATTTCGTTTTGTGAAACACTAGTCATTATTCTCATAACCATTCTACCATTTGAAGTAGTAGTATTAGATTCATCTGCCATACAATCAATATCACAATCATTATCGTTAACAAACTTCATAAGTTTTTCAATATCGTAAACACTTCTTGTTAATCTATCTAGTTTAAAAGCAACAATCACATTAATCTTTTTATCTTTAACATCTCTCATCATTTCTTGATATGCTGGTCTTTTATCATTTTTAGCACTTATACCTTCATCAGCATATATTTTATAAATTTCATAACCTTTAAATTTACAAAATTCTTTTAATTTTTCTTCTTGTTCTCCCAGACTAAAACCTTCTCGTTTTTGGTCTAATGTTGAAACTCTTTTATAAATACCTGCAATTTTCTTTTCATCATTCATAAATCATCAACTCCTTTTCCTAACAAAAAAGGTGTCAAAAGTATTATAGTGACTAATACTTCTGACACCTTTTAAAATCTAATTTAGAATAATGTTTGCTTTTAAACTTGAATCTCATACTATTTAACCCCCTTAAATAGACATAATTCTTCTTAGTCGATTATTCTATCACTTTTTTAAAAAATGTCAAACCTTTGTCTTAAAAATGGCTTTTAATATAGGCTTCAAAGTCTTTAAACTTTATTTTTTCATCATAACCATTAACAAATATGTCATCACATTCATCAAACATTAAATAATCAATATTATTAATTTTGATAATATGTGGTTTTACATAAGCAATATTAGTTCCTTTAATATTCTTAATATTTCCATTTGTAATAGTAGGTTTAACACAAGCAAACTTACATATCATCTCAACTCTCTTTAATAAGTCTTTACTTATTTCTATTTCTTTAGTTTCTATTGTTAACATATAATCACTCTCACTTTCTTAAATAACAAAAAAACTAACATTTCTGTTAGTAATTTATTACTCTCAAAACTTTAAAAGTTCGAGTTTCCTATCAATCTGGTGGAGAAGAGGAGAATTGAACTCCTGTCCAATATACCCTATATCACAACGTCTACAAGTTTAGGTAGATTTAAATGTCCTAACTAAAATGGCTCTACACTAACCTATTAATTAGTAAGTTTAGTGAAATTCGATATACTAACCTAAGCAATTAATATATTATATCTTATATTTATTAACCCCTAGTTCAACCTATAAGAGAAATTGAATAGAAGTGCTCCCTTACCTTCTATTAGGCAAAAGCAGGAGCGAAACTATAATTAGCTTCGTCATTTAATTTTAATTTTGCACTTAAGGTATGCCGACCACTTGCAGTCATGCCTAGTAATACATGTCGAAACCAGTACTTCCCCATGTAATATACATTATAGCAAATATTTATTCGTTTGTCTATAATTTTTAGCAACATTTTTTATCTTGTTGTTCTTTCTTCGTACACAATTCCACCTTTTATAAACATTTCATCATCTGTTGGTATCATTTTAATAAAATTGTTTAAGTATTCACCAAGTTCACTTACTTTAACTCTTAATGTTCCTTTGGTCCAATTTGAACTTTTATCTACTTTTCTTACACCTGGAAGCTCATTTACCATTAGATAATTACACACTTTTGGAATAAAATACTCTATCCAAGCTTCATCATTTTCAATGTTGATATCTAAAGTTGTTGCATGCCCAAAATCCCTTAGCATCATAAGAATGTGAGTTTCATTTAAAGAAACAATTATTTTGGGTGAATCACTAAAATAGTCATCTAAAGAGTTAAAAATATTTTCAGCTATTTGAGATGGATAACCATAAAGACGTGTTTCAGCTTTTTGTTTTAGAAGGTTGCAACTTTGTAATATATTTTCATTATTTAAAACATAAGAATGAAATATATGTAAAATTTCTGATATTGAAGTTGCTTTAGCTAAAGGTTTTTCAACCCCAGATAACATATAATAACCTTTTATTTCATTGTTGGTTATATCAATTAACTCAGGTGACATACTCACAAATATCTTTTTAAAAGCATTTTCTAATTTAGCATAATCGTAACCACAACTATTTATTTCTTGATGATAATAATCAAATACTATTTCAATATATTTTTTTAAATTACTAGAAAAATAAGTGTTGATAATTCTATTGAAGGATATTTCTATTTTATCCAAAGAGTCTTCCAATCTATCAACATACTTAAAAAGTGCAGATTTATTTAATCTATCCGCTGGATTAGGAAATAAACTACTTATTAATTGCTTTATATGCAAATCTGTTTGGAAAAAATTATTTAGTTTTTGAAAATTATCATTCATTTTTATGCCTTTCTAGCAAACATCTGCTTGAGATTCACCATTTAATGAGTAATCTGCAAATTGTTTTTTTAAATAAAGGGGGTAAGCTGCAGCACCAATCATTGCTGCATTATCTGTACAGTATATAAATTCTGGAATGTTTAATTTAGCACCATTTTTTTCTGCTACTTTTTCTATTTCATTTCGTAAATATTTGTTTGCTGATACACCACCTGCTACTAAAACATGTTTTATACCAGTGTTTCTAAGGGCTAAATCCGTTTTTCTAGCAAGTTCATCAACAGCAACATATTGAAAACTAGCTGCTAAGTCAGCTTCTCTTATTTCGTTTCCTCTTTGTTTTTCATTATGAACAATGTTTATTATTCGGCTTTTTAAGCCACTATAACTAAAATTATATGTGTTATCCATTACTGGCCTTGGAAAGTCATAAGTTACTTTGCCTTCTAGAGCTTTCTTTTCTATTCCAGGACCTCCTGGATACGGTATGCCTAGTATTCTTGCAACTTTATCATATGCTTCACCGATAGCATCATCTAGGGTTCCACCTAGAAATTCAAAATCGTAGTCATCTTTCATAATTACTAGTTCTGTATGTCCCCCACTAACAACTAAAGCTAGAAGAGGAAACTCTAACTTTTTATTAATAGCATTAGCATATATATGACCTATTAAATGATTTACAGCAATTAACGGTTTGTTATATACATAACTTAATACTTTGGCAAATTCTATGCCCACGAGTAAAGAACCTAGAAGACCAGGTTTTTGTGTAACTGCTATAGCATCAACATCATTAACAGTCATGTTGGCTTTTTTTAAAGTATCTTCTAAAACCATTGTTATATTTTCTGTATGCATTCTTGATGCAATTTCCGGCACTACTCCACCAAAATTTGCATGAGTATACATTTGAGTTAAAATAGTCATTGCTACGACTTCATGACCATTTTTAACAATTGCTATGCTTGTTTCATCACATGATGTTTCTATTGCTAAGATATATATATCTTTCATTTAAATCCCCCATTTCATTACTATGGCATCACTATCAATATAATATTTTTTTCTTATTCCTACCACTTTAAAACCGCACTTTTTATATAGAAGAATGGCGTTTTCATTTTTATTTGAAACTTCTAAAGTAATGGTTTTATTATTACTATTTTCTTGTAAATAATTAATTAAATCTGTACCAATATGTTGATAACGATAGTTTTTATCAACAAAAATACTTAATAAATCAATATTATCCACTAACTCTTGGGCGTACAGATAACCTGTTATAATACTATTATCTTCTGAAACTAAAACTATAGAAAAACTATTTTCTACTTCAGTTTCAATATGATATGTATATATAAAATTACTATGTAATTGTGCTCCTAGCTCATTTATTTTATTAATATCATTTTTAGTTGCTTTTCTTATCAATTTCAACACCAATTTTCTTTATGTAGATAGGATTTACATTATGAGCATTCGTAGGATTTATATTGTTCATATGTAGGTAAACTTTTTCTATATCAACCAAATATTCCATATAATATTCATCTTTGTTTTTCATGTTGATAAAATCGGAGTTATTAACATAAATAAAATCATTTAATGGTTTATATTGTGCATCAAATTCTGCTAAGTAACATCCGTTACCATCACTTATTCCCACTTTTAGTTTTTCACTACTTATAGCTAGTACCTCTAAGGAGGTTATAGTTTTAATAGGAATATCCATAGTATAAGCCAATGTTTTTGCTATTGTAACCCCCAGTCTTACACTTGTAAAAGAACCGGGTCCATTTACTACTATAATTTCATCAATTTTTTTGCCATCAATTAATTCTTTAATAGTTGGAAATAAAACTTCGCTATTGTTTTTTTTGTTGATAACTTCTCTTTTATCAACACATTTACCATCTTTCAAAAGAAATACTAATATATCATTTAGATGGGTATCTATAAATAATGTTGTCATTATAATACCGCACTACAGATTTCTTCATATTCTTCACCATGAGGCATAAATACAAGTACTCTCGTGTCTTCGTCGATAACTTTGAATTTAATGTCTAAACGTTCTTCAGGTAGTTTGTTTTTAATAATGTCAGCCCATTCAATAATAGATATTCCACCTTTATTAAAATAGTCATTAAATCCAATAGATTCATCAGATTCTTCAAGACGATAAACATCCATATGATATAATGGTAGTTCTCCTGATGGGTATTCTTTTATAATATTAAATGTAGGACTTGTTATTGTTTCTTCAATTTCCATTGCACTAGCAAATCCTTTTGTAAATACAGTCTTTCCACTGCCTAGCTCTCCATATAAGCAAATTACCATGTTTGGAAATTTTTCACTTTCAATGTCTTGAGCAATTCTTACTGTGTCATCAACTGATCTTGATGTGTATTTAAATTCCATTTCTAATCACCTATTCCTATTATAAGATATAACTAATAATTAATACAAGTATAATATTGTTATTTTACATAATTTGTTTGTAAATTAACTATTTATAAGTATTTTTAAGCAAAAAAAAAAACTGGCGACTACCTATCTTAGCATTACACTATTTTCGGCGTATTAGGTCTTAACTTCTCTGTTCGGGATGGGAAGAGGTGTATCACCTAAGCTATCGTCACCAATAAAGGATTTTGTCCTTTAAAAAACCCGATAATGCAATGATATAATTCATCTAATTTTAGAATAATCGTTTAAGTTAAATCCTCGATCTATTAGTACTAGTCAGCTCAACGTATCACTACGCTTCCACCTCTAGCCTATCAACCTTGTAGTCTACAAGGAATCTTACTTCACGAAGAATGGGAAAATTCATCTTGGAGGAG
>OCQB01000076.1_pt1 | contig 131095 bp, 120 predicted proteins | sample 1538631 | NCBI WGS metagenome assembly OCQB01 (sample SAMN04571713, study PRJEB22368) | human gut metagenome | biome: human gut; material: stool | host: Homo sapiens | place: Luxembourg | collected 2012-10-19
ACCTGAACATTGTATATCCTGTCAATGCAGGGACGCTTAACGCTACACGTCCGCATATTAGTACATATATCTTAAGTTAGTGGCGTTTTTTTGAAAGGTTAATGTCAGTGCAGTTGTACCGATGCACTCACGAAATTATTAATACCTTGTCATTAAGGAAAGTGTTTTAAGCAGTGTTAGTGAAATATTTCACAGTACAGCTTCAATAATAGGTTTTTTCTACAAATTGAAATACCCTTGCAAACTCCGGAACGTTTCGCAAGGGTATTTTATAAATATATAATTACTTCTGCTTTGAATTGAGATATTCCTCGCAGGCTTTTAAAATCACCTTGTCCTGCTCCCAGTTCAGCTTGTTCATAGCCTCCCCGTAGCTTAACAGCCAGTCGCCTATTACCTCTTCCTGCTGAATCTTCACGGCGGCGTCCCTGTCAAACCTTCCTGCAAAGAATACGCTTGTCTTTTCGGTGTTGTCAAGCGTATGGAATGTGTATTCCGTACGGAAATCTTCATCTAATTCCGCTTCAAGTCCGCACTCCTCGAAAACCTCACGCAGAGCGGTTTCACGCTCATTCTCGCCGTACTCGATGTGACCCTTCGGAAAGCCGATATGACCGCTGTTGTTCTTGATAAGAAAATATCTGCGGTCATCGCCGTCCCCTGTGTACATTACCGCACCGCAGGTCTTTTCATATAAGGCAAATATCTCAGAGGTGTGGAACTGCTCCTGAAAATGAACGGCATTTACTATATTGCACTCACAGCAAAGCTCAGAGCCGACAAGCTCAGACGGTACTCCTACCCACTTGTCCTCGTTATCGTCGGTACGCATAACAGTTGCGATGATAACACACTCTGCCTTGTTAATCGGCTTATCAACACCGAGAATATATACGTCCTGTTCCTCGCCGTCACCGCCGAGAAGCCCCTCGACATAGCCGTAGTTTATCGGATATACTATCTCCCTGTGCTTTGGGTGATGCGTGCCTATCGGTCGGTCAACCGTCACAGTGACAGCCTTTCCGATATATGATTTGTCGCCTCTCGGTATCTTTGTCATAGCTTTTCCTTTCAGCGTTACTGCTTTCTTGCAAGCTCGTATTCATCATCGTTTCTGAAATACGGGCAGTTGTAGTTGTCGCCCGTTATAAAACGGCGCATTTCATCCTCGTCAAGATTTACAAGGCAGGTGTAGCATTCGTACTCATCATCATAAACATAGTTTACGCAGCAATCACAGTTGGTCATGCTTTCTTCTTCCACTTCATCGAAATATCAAAAGCTGTCACGCTGTGAGTAAGCGCACCGAGGCTGATTATATCAACGCCCGTCAGCGCAACGTCACGGATATTGTCGAGCGTTACGTTTCCGCTGGCTTCCAGCTTTGCTCTGCCTGCGGTTATTTCTACCGCTTTCTTCATATCCTCACAGCTCATATTGTCAAGCATAATAACGTCTGCCTTTACCGCAAGAGCCTCGTTCAGCTCGTCAAAGTTGCGTACCTCGACCTCGATCTGAAGCATATGTCCCGCTTTTTTACGCAGAGCTGTAACAGCCTGTGTTATACCGCCGTATGCGTCAATGTGGTTATCCTTGAGCATTGCCGCATCGGTAAGATTGTAGCGGTGGTTTCTTCCGCCGCCTGCCACTACGGAGTATTTCTGCAAAGGACGTAAGCCGGGGAGCGTTTTTCTCGTATCTGCGATAGAAGCATCAGTACCCTCGACTGCCTTTACGCACTTGTTTGTGTAGCTTGCAATACCGCTCATATGCTGTAAAAGATTGAGCGCTGTACGCTCCGCCTTCAGCATAGCGCAGGTGTGACCCTTGAACTCGGCGATAACGTCGCCCTTCTTTATAGCGTCGCCGTCCTTGAAATGAATATTCATCTCGATAGTGTCGTCAAGTAATGTGAAAACACGCATCGCAACATCAATTCCCGCAAGAACGCCGTCAGCCTTTGATACAAAATATGCCTCCGAAATATCGTCCTCATCAATAAGCAGGTCGGTGGTGCTGTCTATGTAGTTTATATCCTCTGTTATCGCTCTTTTTATCAGATCGTCAACGTAAAACTGTAATAATTTCATTATATAATGCCCTTTTCCTTTCCCTCTGCAACTACTTCGCTGAGGATTATGTAAGCAACTGTCGTCAGTGATTTTGCTTCGATATAGTCGGGAGTTACCTCGAAACCGCCGTTATCGAGCAGATCCTTCAGCTCCGTTACACGCTTTATATCCTTTGCCGCCTCAACATAGTCCGGTACAACGAAATAAGAACGCTGCATTATGTGTCTTATCTCGGTGCGTATTCCCTTAGGGAGCGGCTTGCCGTCGGGCGAGGGATAATCAGCCTCAAGCGTTCCAAGCTCTCTGTGGGTATTGTTCTTGTTTATGTCCTCTGCGATAAGACGGCTGAATACCAGCGCTTCAAGCAGAGAATTGCTTGCAAGGCGGTTGATGCCGTGAACGCCGGTATGCGCACATTCTCCTGCGGCATATAAACCCTTTACATTCGTAGCGCCGTGTCCGTTTACGCCGATACCGCCCATAAGATAGTGCTGACAGGGGTATATCGGGATAGGCTCTTTGGTCATATCGTAGCCCTTTTCAAGAACCTTGTTATATATCATAGGGAAGCGGTTTTTGATAAATTCGGGATCCTTGTACGAAATATCAAGATAGAATTTGTCACTGCCCGTTTCCTTCTGCTCTTTCATCATATCCTTTGAAACTACGTCACGGGGAGCAAGCTCCTTACGTTCAGGCTCATACTTGTGCATGAAACGTTCCTTGTTGCAGTTGAGCAGATATGCGCCCTCGCCTCGTACCGCCTCGGATACAAGGAAGCACTCACGGTTTTCGTGGTCGGCAAAGGCTGTGGGGTGGAACTGCACATAGCTTAAATGCTGAATATCAGCCCCCATATTATAAGCAAACTGTATGCCGTCGCCCGTTGCTATCGCAGAGTTTGTTGTATAATCGTAAACTCTGCCTATACCGCCTGTTGCAAGTATGGTGTTCTTTGTGGTATAATAACTGTGCTTTCCTTCGTGAAGCACATCAAACAGGAAATCGTCGCCTCGCTTGGTAAGACCGAGCAGGTGAGTGTTTTCAAGAATTGTGACATTGGACAGCTTCTTTACCCCCTCGATAAGCGAAGTAACTATCTCAAAGCCGGTGCTGTCCTTGTGGTGAGCGATTCTGTGACGGCAGTGACCGCCCTCAAGGGTAAGGTCGATTGAGCCGTCCTGCTTTCTGTCAAAGTCAACTCCGTAATTGAGCAGATTCTTAACGTCCTTCGGACCCTGCTCGACAAGTATGCGTACATTGTCGATATTGTTCTTGTAGCCGCCGGCTATAAGAGTATCCTTGATGTGCAGTTCGTAGTTGTCGTTTGACGTGTCCATTACAGCGGCGACACCGCCCTGTGCGAGAGCCGAGTTGCACAGCGTCAGCTCACGCTTTGAGAGCATAAGTATCTGCATACTGCTGTCAAGGTTGAGTGCGGCATAAAGACCTGAAACGCCTGTGCCGACAATTATTACGTCGTATTCTTTGAACTTCATAAAGATTACCACCTTTTGCGGATTACCGCATAAATTTACTTTATTATTGATTATTTATAAACCGGAAAGGAACATTATGAACGAATCAGCCGTAAACAATCCGATCTTAAAGGAAAACGAATTAACCCGTGCCATACTCGCAGGAGTAGATACCGGCGAATATGATGCGGAAATATCTATGGATGAGCTTGAAGAACTGGCTGAAACCGCAGGTGCGGTGACTGTATGCCGTATTATTCAGAAACGTCCTGCTATCGAAAGTGCGACAATTCTGGGCGAGGGCAAGATTGAAGAACTCAGTGCTGCCGCAAAGGATCTTGACGCACAGCTTATTATATTTGATATGGAGCTAAGCTCAAGCCAGATACGCAATATTGAGGATATAACCTCGGTGCGTGTTATCGACCGCACAATGCTTATCCTTGACATATTCGCCGGCAGAGCAGTGACAAACGAGGGAAAACTTCAGGTTGAGCTGGCTCAGCTTAAATACCGTCTGCCACGTCTTATGGGAATAGGTACGTCATTGTCACGTCTTGGCGGCGGTATAGGAACGAGAGGACCGGGTGAAACTCAGCTTGAAACCGATCGCCGTCACATAAGACGCAGAATAGATAAACTCAGCGATGAGCTTAAAGAGCTTGAAAAACGTCGTGATCTGTCACGCCGCCGCCGTAAGAAAGACAGCGTATGCGTCGGCGCTATCGTAGGATATACGAATGCCGGAAAATCGACCCTGCTCAACGCCCTTACAGGTGCAGGTGTACTTGCCGAGGACAAGTTGTTCGCAACGCTGGATCTTACATCAAGGGCAATAGAACTGCCCGACGGAAGAAGTCTTACGCTTGTAGATACCGTAGGGCTTATAAGACGGCTTCCTCACCACCTTGTAGAAGCGTTCAAGTCAACGCTTGAAGAAGCGGCGAGTGCGGATATTATCCTGCACGTCTGCGATGCGTCCGATCCTGAGGCAAGAGAAAAGGCACAAACAACGCTTTCTCTGCTGTCGGAGCTTGGATGCGGCGAAATACCGGTAATAACCGTTCTCAATAAATGCGACAAGCTCGATTATGAACTGCCGCCCGCAGAAAATACCGTAATGATTTCTGCAAAGAACGGTACGGGATTTGACGAACTGCTGAAAGCCATATCGGATAATCTTACCGACAAGGTAAGCCGTATGGAAATGCTGATACCGTATGACAAGTCGGGACTTGCGGCGGCTCTCCACTCACACGGAAAGGTGCTGAGCGAGGAATATCTTGAAAACGGCATCGCCGTAACCGCCCTTGTGGACAAGTTGCATAAGTATGAGTATGAGGAGTTTGTCATCTGACGATATACATTACAGCCCGAAAGGGCTGTTCAGTTTGTAGAAAAAGTCTATTTTTGTAAAAATAGAGCAAATTCTCAATCCCTATCCCCAAACCCCTTTCCCCGGGAAAGGGGCTATATTACTGGGGCTACCGCCCCTAGACCCTGTCGGGGGCTACGCCCCTGCGACCCCATTTTTAAATAATCAAGAGGTTTATCGACAGTCTGTACAGCCCGAAAGGGCTGTTTTGTTTTACCCGTCGCAATCAGAGCTGTACCTCAGTACCTCCGACGGGACGTATCGAAAGAACGTGACAGCTTCCTGCACCGAATACCTTTTCTATATCAACTATAAAGCTCTTTAAAATATCCTGCGGAACAAATGCCTGGATAGTACCGGCAAAGCCTCCGCCGTGAACTCTGCACGCACCCTTTCTTGCAAGAGCGTGTTCCGCAACGTTCAGTGCTATGCCTACCGCCTGATGCGTATAGTCCGAAACGGCAAAAATATTCTGTAAGTACTTATAGCTTGAGTTTCCGCTTTCGTTTATCGAGCTTAAGAAATCATCGAAATGCTGATGCCTCAGCGAATGTGCCAGCTTGTCCACACGCTCGTTTTCCTCAAAGAAATGGAGCGCACGCAAAACGGCACGGTCGCCGTACTTCTGCCTTAAGATGCCCATATTGAGTATTACATCCGCACGGGAGATCTCACGCAGACATTCTGCGGAGAAGTAGCCTGCTATAGCCTTCATCTCACGGGGGATAGCGGCATATTCGTCTGTAAGGTCGGCATGATCTGCCTTTGTATCAATTATGCACAGTGCGTGTCCGTATGACGAGAAATCAACGGGGATATTCTCGATGATAGGTGCCTGTGTATTTTTGAAGTCGATAGCAACGAAACCGCCGACCGAGCTTGCCATCTGATCCATAAGTCCGCTGGGCTTGCCGAAATATTCGTTCTCGGCGTACTGCGCTATCTGAGCAATCTTCACCGCACTGATACTGCCTGCGTTGTATATGCCCGAAAGTATATTTCCTATAAGTACTTCAAATGCCGCAGAGCTTGAAAGACCCGATCCCTTCATAACGTTTGACGTTGTGTAAGCTCTGAAACCGCCTATATTCAGACCGTTGTTCTTAAAACCGCCGGCAACGCCCCTTATAAGAGCGGCAGATGAATTTTTTTCATTCTCGTGAACTGAAAGGTCAGATATATCAACCGAATCCTCGGGGAAGCCCTCGCTCTTTATCTTGATGATGTTGTCATCTGTAGGCTCTACAACGGCGATAACGTCAAGGTTTACACTTGCCGCAAGCACCTTGCCGTGATTGTGGTCGGTGTGGTTGCCTCCGACTTCTGTACGGCCGGGTGCGGAAAAATAACGAAGCTGATCGCTGTCGCCGAAGATGCTCCTGAATTCCTCCGCAGATTTTTCATATCTTTCTCTCTGCGCCGTTACAGCACTTTCCGGATAAATCTCCTCAAGGGTGTGAATTGTCTTTTTTGCCATGATCGTTTCCTTTCATTTTTGCTTTATCTGATTTATTTTTTCTCCCGTAGGGAGTCAGCTTTTAGAAAAAGTCTGTTTTTTATAAAATAGAGCAAATTCTCCATCCCTATAAGAACGCTTTGTGGGCTTTGCGTCCTGCAAAGCCTTTGGGCGTTCTATCTCGGCATCCTTGCCGAAACCCCAAACCCCTTCCCCTCGGTGAAAGGCTGTGTATGCTTGGTTGGCTTTGCATCGTGCAAAGCCCTTGTGCATACACGCCCGGCATCCGTGCCGGGGCTGAATGTGGGGCTACCGCCCCTAGACCCTGTTGGGGGCTACGCCCCTCAACCCCATTTTTTGATAATAATAGAGGCTTTTCGATAGTCTGTCCCCGTAGGGAGTTTAATCCTTTTCCGTATAGAACATTCTGTACTTGGTCGAATTATGATAGCTTACGCTCAGCACAAGCCCTATTGCCGCAAACAGACACATTCCCGATGTGCCGCCTGCACTGAAAAACGGGAGCGGTATGCCGATAACGGGAGCGATGCCGAGTACCATTCCGATATTTACTGTTGTGTGGAATACTATAAGAGCAAATACGCCTATGCAGATAAGTCTGCCGAGAGTGTCCTTTGCACCGCTTGCATTTGACAGAATCTTAAGCGACAGAGCCGCTATAAGTCCTACTACCAGAAGACAGCCGAGCAGTCCCATAGTCATTCCGATATATGAAAAAATGAAGTCGTTGTGAATTTCGGGAACATAGGTATAATCTCCTCCCGAAAGCCCAAGCCCCGTAAGTCCGCCCGAGCCTAAGGCTATTTTTCCCACACGCTGCTGCATATATATTCCCAGTGCCTCGTCCTCTTGCATCTGTGCGTCCCAGAGCACCTGAAAACGCTTCTGCTGGTGCGGCTGCATAAGGTAATTCCATAAAACGTATACAGCCGGAGGGATAGCCACCGCTATCATTACAAGATATTTCCATGAAAGACCTGCCGCAAACATCATGCATATGAAGATGAACAGGAATACCAAAGCCGAGCCGTCATCACCCGTCTGCCTTATAAGCAGTGTAGGTATCGCCCCGTGAATGCACAGCAGGATAAAGTGTATCGGCTCGTTCATTCTGTCCTCAACCTTTGACAGATGAACGGCAAGCGAAAGTATAAAAGCGAGCTTCAGTATCTCAGACGGCTGTATCGTCATTATACCGAGATCGAGCCAGCCTATATCATCTGCACCTTCACGCTGTATTCCGAGAGGGGTGAACAGCAGTAATGTCAGCCCCATTGCCAACGGAACGTATATAAACCAGAGCTTCGCCAGATATTTATAGTTGATTGCCGCCAGTGCCATCGCTATTACAATTCCTGCAATAAAGGCTATAATCTGCGTTTTATACTGGCTTGCGGTAACTGCCGAGCTTATATCGTTTTCATAAAGGGTATACTGGATAAATACGGCAAAGCAAGCAATGCCCATACACATGAACAGCAGCAGCTTATCAAGTTTTCCGAAATAGGTCTTAATTTTGCTTAGAATAAGTTTCATAAAGCTGTGTTCCTTTTAATATAAATGCGGTTTCAGCCGCAGTCGATTTTACAATTACAGATAAATATATTATACTCGAAAAATGCGCTCTTTTCAAGCGAATTGCAAATAAAAGCGTCCTTTACATCAATTTTTCAAATTAAATACAAAAAGCCGAAGAATTATCAACAATTCTTCGACTTTTTCAACAAGTGACATTAAAATACATCCTGCGGTCTTACGGCACGCAGCAGACGTTGAGAAACACACGCAGACAAGGGAACCGCCCCGACAGGCGTACAAAGGTACGTTGAGGGGCGGTTGACGCAGTAAGCAAAAATGCTTTCGCACAGCCGTTTTTTTACGGCTGTGCGAAATTCTTTTTATTTAACGGATTTTTAGTTTGCGCCGGTTTACTTTTCTGCATTTTTGCGGTGCGTGGGTTTATCGACAGTCTGAGGATACGCTCAGCATCCCTTTATTCTTATACTTTCGGTAAATACTGTCTTTGCTTCCGTCAGCGACAGCGGACGTGAACAGTAGTAGCCCTGTATCCTGTCAATATCGAACTTCTGCACGGTATCGAGCTGTTCCTTGTCCTCAATGCCTTTTACACATACGGTAAGCTCACGGCATTTTGCAAGATGGATGACCGAGCTTACAAGCTCAGTGTCAAATTCGTCCTCGTGATTCATAAACAGCTTTGCCGGAAGATTCACAAGGTTGACGTATGAGTTTTTGAGGACCTTTAACGAAATATTCCCCGTGCCGTATTTATCTATGGCAATATTTACACCGAGATTACGCAGATCGTGCAGGATATGAGTGCTGTCGCTGTAGAAAATGTTGGCTTTTACAGGAATTTCGAGTATCAGAGAGGACGGAGGGAGTGCGCTTTCTTCAAGAGCGTGACGTACCTGCGTTACGATTTCGGCAGATTGCGGTTCGCCTGCGGTAAGATTTACGCTGACGGTAAAATTCTCAAAGCCTGCGTCCTTTATCTCCTTGCAGAATTCGCACGAACGCTCCATTACCCAGCCGTCTATGACGTGGGATAAGCCGAGATTTTCAGCCATAGGGAACAAAGTTGAGTTAGGAATATTGCCGTACTGCTCGTCGTGCCAGCGTACAAAGCTCTCACAGCCGATTATACTGCCGTCAACCGCACTGAAGGACGGCTGAAAACGCAGCGAAAAGCCTCTCATACCGTCGTTTATACATTCTCTTATATGCTGTTCAAGGCTTGCCGCAAACATTCTTGTACGCTCAAGCGAGCCTGAATAGAAGGCGTAGCTGTTCTGCTTGAATTCTCTTGCACGGTACATTGCCGTGCTTGCCGCCTTGCAAAGCTCCTCGGCGTCCTCGCCGTTTTCGGGATAGAACGCTATGCCAAGACTGCAATGGATGGAATGCTCATCCTCGCCGAATTTCCACGGCTTTGAAAAACGGTGTATCAGCATTTCGACAAGATTTTTAGCTTCATTGTCGGTACAATCCGGAAGATTAAGCATAAAAATCGCATTTGTGAAATAATATACACCAATGTCCTTTACGGGCAGGTCCTTAAGATACTGAGCGATACTGCGCAGCAGCATATCGGAATAGGTGTGACCGTAAACTGCGGACAGAGTGCGTGTGTTGGTGACCTTGAAAGCGATAAGCGAGCCTTTTGTATTACGCTTAATTATCTTGTCAAGGTCCTTGTTCAGCCTTGCACGGTTCGGAATATTGTAGATAGCGTCATAAAAGGCAAGCTGACGCATAAGCTTCTGCGACTGCTCCAGCTTATCCTGCGTTTCCTTACGCATCATAAGCGAGGAGATTATCTGTGAAATGTTGCGGAGCTGTTTACGCTCACGCTGTGTCCAGTTATGCTCTTTTTCAATCGTCTGGAACATTATAAGACTGTCAAAAGCCCCCGAATTTATCAGCTTGAAGATAGCATACGACTTGATACCGAACTTTGTAAGGTCGTTGGTATCCGTATCCGAAAAAGCCGATGACGTAAGGCTCAGATCATCACGGATCGAGGCACAGTCAAGTGCGGTGTCGCCGTCTATTTCAAGAGGGAGGTGGCGGTACTTGTAATCCTTGCACCAGCACAGTTCCTGAGTAAAATCATCACGGTCGATTATGGTTATCCTGTCAAGGTGAAAGTAATCGCCTATAAGCTCTGTGACGGAGTTTAACGCAATATCTGCGCTTTTGCTCTGCATTATGATAGCGTAGATATTATTCAGCAGTATCTGCTCCTCGACATTCTGACCGAGCAGCTTGTTGGCGTTCTGCGAATTGTCCATTTCCGAAAGAACTACAACAAATGCGTTTGCCATACGGGAAACGGTCTGTACGAGCGTTTCCCACAGCTGAATGTTGTCATCGAGTAATTCCTGCGTTTTCGCTCCCAGTATCCACGTTCCGCTGATAAGGTGATTTATGCGGATATTCTTTTTCTTCTGATAGGCAAAATCATTGGGAGAAAGGGATTTATGCTGTGTTTTCGGCGCACATATCAGCTTTCCTTTTTCGTCAAATATGGCGGAATAAAGCTGTGGCACGGCAAAAGGACGCTGTATGCTTGTAAGGTAGTCGACATCAAGCACATCGGCAAGACGCGGAGCGCCTTTTTTAAGTTCGGACAGCTTTATGTTGTGCTTTTTGCGGAATTCGTTATATACAAGGTCGTCGCCCGCTGTTTCAAGGTAGGTCGATACATCGCACATCGTTCCCTCAAAACGCACAGGTCTGCCGTACTCTGCATATACCGCCTTGCACGAAAGGAAAAACCAGTGATATTCATCGTTCACCATAAAACGACAATGCGCTTCAAAACGCTTTTCCTCGTCCTGTGATACATCAGTGAACATTTCGGTTATCGGAGGAATATCATCGGGATTTATCAGCTCTAAAAGAGAAGGGTAGGTTTTCTCGGAATGTTCGCCCGGATTTACGGTAAAGGGAAAATCCCGTGAAAAGCCGATTATTATATTTATAAACTTCTGACCGTTGGTGTTTAACTGCACCTTATTCGCCTCCTTGGGCTAATATGTATGTAATAGTTCAATGTGATAAACTGTTAAAGTGGGGCAACGCAATTAAATAGCTGAAATCAAAGGCAGTGAAATATGATTGCATTACAGATATACGCAGTACCGCCATTATGATTTTATTTAATTTTACCATAAAAAAGAACACAAATCAAGCTATTTTGTAAATTTTCACAACATTTTCGTTTTATTTTTTGATTATATTCGGGAAAAAGCGTCAAAAAAGCCCGTAGCCTAAGCCTACGGGCGCAGATTGTTGAAAAAGTCTTGTATTAGATGTGCTTCTGTTATATTATTCAGCTTTGCCTACGATAGCAAGCTACCGATAGTTCTTTTTGTCGGACTGCACTTCTCGGGTTCGCTATTCGAGTGGGTACACCTGTCAATATTAACGAGGGAAAGAACCAAAGAGACTAGGTGCAAGTCTGAGCCTCGCTTACGCAAGGCTCGTGCACTCCGCTAAAGCTCCGCTGGACTTGACAGCCCAGTGAAGCAGAGCGAAACGTCCGAGTGCTTGCGTAAGCAAGACTCAGCCCTATACTCTTAGGTTCTCTCCCTCGTGGCTCCCTCTTTCCTTACTCACACCCCCACCCCGTCGGGGTGTTGGCTGAACTCGAATAACCACCTGAACATTGTATGACCTGTTAATGCAGGGACGCTTAACGCTACACGTCCGCATATTAGTACATATATCTCAGGTTAGCGGCGTTTTTTTAAGGGTAAATGTCAGTGCAGTTGTAACGATACACTCACGAAATTATTAATACCTTGTCGGTACTGAAACTGTTTTCGGCTGTGTTGGTGATATATTTCACAATGAGGTTTTATCAATAATCAGTTTATCTAAAAACAAAGCCCGTAGCCTAAGCCTACGGGCGATTCTTATAATTTACTCTGCGTCTGACTTATCCGCACTTTCCTGTACCTGCGGCTTGCTTACCGAGGCAATATCATTCATATGGCTGACGGTCATAAGATAATCCACCTTGCTTTGTACGCCGTCCTTTGTGGCTGTGCCGGTCTGCTCCATTGAGGTGCAGTATCCGTCTTTATCAATTGTATACACAACGCTGAAGCTGTCAAGGTCACCGACAAGGCCGAGCTGAGAAGCCATTGAGCTGTTGAGCTTTGAAACATCGTACTGCATAGTGATTACCTTTGTGTCCGCCGTATTCTTTACTTCCGAGCTTGTCACGCTTTCGGGCTTTATGAATATCATACCCTCTGCGGTCATAGACATCTTGTTAGTGCGTGTGTAGCATACATAATCCTTATCGCCGCTCACAAGAGTATGCCATTCGCCGTCGGAATAATAGTTGTACTCCGAGCCGTTGTGATATTCATAATATTTTGTTTTGCCGTCTGTGCCGAAATAGCTGTACGATAGGGTATCGCTCTTATCGTAGCAGAATGTCAGTTCCTGCGTAACCGTACCGGTTTGCTTATCCGTAACCGTGATCTCGGCTGAATACAGCGAGGAATACAGCTTTCGTGCGTTTTCTATGTCGCTGTAGCCGTCAATATGCGAATAATCGGCACTGCACGCCGTTATTGACGCTACAGCCGTTAAAGCCGTGATAAATGCGGCTGCGATTTTTCCTGTTCTTTTCAATATAATGCTCCTTTGAAATCTAAACAGTAAAGACTGTTAAATAAAAATACAGCGGGTGACCTGCTTTACGCAAAATCCCCGCTGTTTCTTTATAAATGTAATTCTGTCCGTCTACACTTTTCTACACGTCTACACATCGGGTTATTACCCGATATACACTACTTGGTCGGGAGTGTGAATTATTCTGCAAAACCGCTTTCAACGAGCTTTACAAGGCCGTCAACAGCAAGCTGCTCATCAGAGCCGTCAGCAATGATTCTGATAGTTGTACCGCCTACAATGCCGAGTGAAAGGATACCGAGAAGGCTCTTTGCGTTTACTCTTCTTTCTTCCTTCTCAACCCAGATTGATGACTTGTACTCGTTAGCCTTCTGGATGAAGAATGTTGCGGGTCTTGCGTGTAAACCTACCTGATTCTTAACGCTTACTTCTTTAACAAACATGATTGGTTACCTCCGTAAAATCGTATTATCTTTCCGTCGAGCTGTCCGCATTGAGATGTTATGCGGTATCTCCGCTCTGTACCTATAGTATATCCAAATGTTCTTTGTTCGTCAACAAAGATTTTTCAATTTGTCAATTTTTCTGCGATTATTTTTCACTTTTGTTCAATAGTCCTTAAACATTTCACGATAGTTTGTGTGATATGCACAAAAAACTTTCAACAAAGTATTCAACATATACATTAGTTTTCAACCGTTTTGCTTATTTTGGCTGTTTTACCCTTTGAAATGCTTTGTCCATATGGAAATGGCTGTTGCTGAAAATAAGGCTTCTCTGATAGTTCTGCTTTAAGCCGAAATCACAGCCTGCACCTGAAATCATCATAAGAGAACTCTCTTATTTTCCGCATACCGAGCGAGGTATTATAATATATTGACGGCAGAGCCATACCGTTGAACGTATTGTTCTTTACCATTGAGTATATCGACATATCGCACAGCACAAGGCGGTCGCCCTGTTTAAGCGGCTCGTCGAATGAATAATCTCCTATCACATCACCTGCAAGGCAGGTGTTGCCGCCAAGCCGCACAGCGACAGCCCTTTCGCCCTTTTCTCCGGCAATATTGCCGTTTGGCTGAATGATAACTGGACGGTACGGCATTTCAAGCACATCGGGCATATGGCAGGCGGCTGAAGCGTCAAGTATCGCTATATCGTCCTCGCCGTTTACTTTTCCGTCTATCACGTCAAGTACCGTTGTTACAAGAAATCCTGCATTCAGTGCGACAGCCTCGCCCGGCTCAAGATACACCTCAAGCCCGTATTCATTCTTGAAATGGTTTATCACCTCAACAAGCGTGTCAATATCGTAGTCATCCCTTGTTATATGGTGTCCTCCGCCGAAATTTATAACGCTCATCTTATCAAGATACTTGCCGAACTGCACCTCTACCTCCTTTGCGGTACGCATTAAGTCGTCGCTGTTCTGCTCGCAGAGAGTGTGAAAATGAAGTCCGTCTATTTCGTCAAGGATTTCCTCGCCGTAACGCTTTATATCCTCCTCAAATGAAGCAAGCGTCTGTCCGAGCCTTGAGCCGGGAGCGCACGGGTCGTATATCTCGTGTCCCTCCTGTGTGGAAAATCTCGGATTTACACGGATAAGGCAGTGCTTGTCCTTTACTGCGTCACGGTGCAGGGCAAACTGCCTTATTGAATTGAACACAAAATGTCCTGCGTACTTTGCAAGCTCGTTTATCTCGCTGTCTGTATAGGCAGGAGAGAAAACGTGCGTTTCATTGCCGAAATATTCATATCCGAGCCGTGCCTCGTAAAGTCCGCTTGCGGTAGTACCGCTGAGATAGCCGCTTATCAGAGGATAGGTGCTGTACATCGAAAACGCTTTCTGCGCCAGAAGTATTTTACAGCCTGTCATATCCTGTACGCTTTTCAGTATCTCACAGTTGCGTCTGAGATAGCATTCTTCTGTGACATAGCACGGGGTATCTACCTTGTTTATATCAAAAGTCGGTGTGTTCATATTTTGCTCCAGTCTATTGTGTCGGGTATCAGGTAATCGTCAACGTCAAAGCGACGTTTTTTGAAGTAATAATGCTTGTCCTCATCCGTTATTTCACGGATAACTCTTGCAGGATTTCCTGCGGCTATGCAGTTGTCGGGAATATTCTTTGTCACAACGCTCCCGGCACCGATAACAACGCCGTTTCCGACCTTTACTCCCGGTGTGATTACAACGTTTCCGCCTATCCATACGTTATCGCCTATCGTTATATCTATGCCGTATTCATAGCCTGTGTTACGGGGAATATAATGTATGGGATGACCTGCTGTGTAGATGGCTACATTTGGGGCAAGCATAACATTATTGCCGATTTTAACCTTGCCGACATCAAGTATTACCAGATTATAGTTTGCAAAGAAGTTATCGCCGACCTCGATATTACTGCCGTAATCGCAGTGGAACGGCTGTTCTATATGAATAGTGTCACCTGTCTTACCGAGAAGCGAGCGGAGGATTTTGTCCATTTTATCTCGGTCATCCGGGTGGCAGTTGTTGAATTCGTATATTTTACGCTTGCATTCCGCACGTTCTTCGCTCAGCCCGTCAAGCCAGGCCTTATAGGGAAGATTTGCGTGCATACGCTGTTTAATATCCATATTGTTTCTCCTTTATAATAAGCCGGATTTAAGTTCTACAAGCGTATTTTAGCACAATGCAAAGGAAAATGCAACTGTATCAACCTGATACTGTGAAGCTGTTGACATCGACTTGATTTTATGTTAAAATACAAATAAAGAGGGAAACGACAGACGGTCGCTCCCTAAAGTTTGATTAAGAATAATCGCCTCGAGTTTAGCGGCTGGGGCGGTTATTTCTTTTTATTAAAAGAAAATGATGGTGAATATCATAACTGTGAAAGCAGTAAGAAATATTCCTATCTGTGTTAAATCGCTTAGCGTTATGTACACAGCTTCACCTCCTTTCTAAGTGCCTAAAGCACTTTCGGGAGATGAATTTGACCGCCTGACGTCCAAGGGTTCCCCTCGTGAATATTTTAGCATATCATAGTGGAAAATGCAACTTGTCTGAACTTGACAATGCGCTAAAGTCTTTATCGATAATCCAATTTGAAATTGATTTTTTCTCAATTATTAAGCGGTGGACTGTTGACTATCTATAGATTATAATATAATTACAGTTCGATCGACTGAATATTTGAATTGGAGTTGTAAATATGAGTTTCGGAAATATTATTAAAAAACTGCGCTCAGATAGGAATATGACGCAAGAACAACTTGCCGAAGTGCTTTCGATCTCTGCGCAGGCGGTAAGTCGTTGGGAAACAAATATTGCTTTACCTGATATTTCACTGCTGCCTATACTGGCAAACTTTTTCGATGTAACGACCGACTTCTTGCTGGAAGTCGATGCTTCGTCAAGAGAAAAAGAAATTGAGTCGCTGTCAGAAGCCGCAAGAGAATATACGACCAATGGTCAGTGGTCAAAAGGCGTTGAAATTTTGCGAAAAGCTATCAGAAAATATCCGTCAGCATATAAGTTGTCGCACGAGCTCGCAAGTGCTTTGTATTGTTCGCCGCAAGAAACAGATACAATATCTGATGAGCATTACGAAAAATTGTTACAGGAAGTTGTTTCACTCGAAGAAAATGTGCTTGAAAACTCTAAGGATACAGAATTAAGGCATGACGCAATTCAGTTGCTTTGTTATGCTTATCCCAAATTAAATATGCCCGAAAAAGCGGAAAGCCTTGCAAATACAATGCCTTATGCTCATCAGTGCAGAGAAAATCTGCTTGTATCTGTATCCGACAAAACCAAACGATACAGATACCAGCAGGAGGCAATTTTAACCCACTTGCAATTAATGCTTTCCGGTATAACCTTCAACTGTGCTCCTTTGGATGATAACACAAAGCCTTATACACCCGAGGAACTTATTTTATTGAATAAAAAAGTCATCGACATATTGAACATAATCTTTGAAGATAAGAATTATGGCTTTTTTAAGCAAAAAATCGCATGGACATATCTCGATATTGCTTGGTTCTATGCCAAAATCAACAATCGCAATGAAACCATAAAATATCTGACCCTTGCCAAAAATCAATCTATCGATAATGATAAAGCAGTATACAAGCCGACAGAAACATATACCAGCCTGATTGCGCGCGGAAAAGAGTACGGCGAAGTTTGGCATAATATTAATGCGAATGATTCAATGCACCAGATAAACGAAATGGACGATAAAATATATGACTTTATCAGAGATGATGTTGAATTTAAAAAAATCGCAGAAGAATTAAGACAATATGCGCACGAGCGTTAATATCCGTCCATTTTGCTCCTAAATCTAATATATAAGTGCAGAAAAATCAAGATTACAGATCCGAACAAGCAGGGTTTTCCTCAGCAAATGTTTCAGCATATAGCTTAAGGATAGGCAACAGCAAACCGCAGTATCGAAACTGACCCGATACTGCGGTTTCACTTACATTCAGATATGAAATCACATAACATCAGCTTTTATCCCCTGATAAGTATCCCTCAGCTTCATCTGACGGTCTATGCCGCCAAGTACCGCAATTTTGTCGGCACTCCACAGGGGAGCTGCCAGACAACGCTTGTCCGCATCGCCGGTGATCCGCTCTATGACAATGTCGGCGGGGAGATATTCAAGCTGTGATATTACTATATCTATGTACTCGTCACGGGTGAGCGGAACGTAACCGCCCGACAGGAAGAGCCGTTCAAGAGCGGTGCCGTGATTTATATGAAGAAGGTGTATCTTCACGGCGGCAGGGTGCAGACGGGCGACCTCCTTTGCGGTTTCGAGCATATCGGCTTTTGTTTCGCCCGGCAAGCCGTCAATCAGATGAAGGCAGGTGCGTATGCCGGATTCTTGCAGTTTACGGTAGCCCTCCAGAAACTCGTCATAGGTGTAGCATCTGTTGATGATTTGTGCTGATTTATCGTGTATTGTCTGCAAGCCAAGCTCAACGGTAAGGCGGGTCTTGCTGTTAATGTCACAGAGCAGGGCAATAACATCATCGGGAAGGCAGTCGGCCCTTGTGCCGATTGAAATTCCGTGTACTCCGAAATCAAGCGCCGCAGTGTATGCCTCTTTAAGCGTTGCGACAGGTGCGTATGTGTTGGTATTTGCCTGAAAGTAGGCTGTAATGAGGCTGTCCGGGTGTTTCTTGTATATACGTTCCTTTTCAGCGGCAAGCTGACGCTTTACGCTGTCGTAGATTTCACCGTCAGATTTTTCGGTGAAGTAGCCGCTTCCGCCCATACAGTAGATACATCCGCCCGTGCCTTTTGTGCCGTCTTTATTCGGGCAGGTGAAGCCTGCGTCAATGACCGCCTTGAACACTTTGCTGTTGAACGATGATTTATTATAGTAATTCAACGTGTGATAACGCTTGTTGTCATCGGAATATATAAAAGGGTTTGTATTGTTCATAGTTCTCCTTATGTTGCTTGAAAATTTAATGATACACGAAAAATAAATATACCGGTGTAAATGCAATAGCAAAATTAATCAATGCTTTCATATTTCTTAATTAAACTTTACAATTGCGGTATTGACTTTGATGCCGTAGGGGTGTATAATTAACTGGTATCTGCATACAGCGGATATAATACAGAGGTATAGACATAACAAACAGGAGGAAATAATTATGCCATTTTGTCCTAAATGCGGAACAGAGTATCAGGATGGCTCAAAGTTCTGCGCAAAGTGCGGTGCAAACCTTGACGGTTCTGTTGCACCTGTTCCGATAAATCAAAATCCGGGCTTCTTTCAGAAAATATTTGACACAAAGAATGTAACTTCTACAATGGACGCCAACGATATAAACACAGGTAAGGCAATGTCAATACTCGCTTATTGTGCGGTACTCGCATACATACTTACAGGCTGGATATTCGGCGGCTTTATTGCAATCATCGTGCTTGCAGGTATGCTTGTAGCTCCCTGTATCACAGCGGGCAAGTCAAAGTTCTTACAGTATCATCTTTCAATGATATTCCCTGTTATTCTCGGTGTAATGACAGTGGGAGCTATTGAATACTTCTTTGCAAGAATTCTGTACAACGCTGTTTACTGCGGTATTTTCTACGCTACATTCAACGAATTTGCCGCAGGCTTGGTAGGTGTTCTTTTAGCTTGGCTGATACACATAATATTCATGGCTGTACCGATAATCATACTGGTAACCGGCCTTATCAATGCTATCGGCGGCAAGGCCAAGGATCTTCCCCTTATCGGCAGAATCAAGATGATATTTGAAAAGTAAACATATGCTAAAACAGCCTTCGCTTTTGCGGAGGCTGTTTTTTATTCTCCGAATGATATTTTACACTTTTGCAGGTAAAATTTCAATATCAAAAGTGAATTTTCTGTCGGAGGAATATTAAATTGTTTGAATCGCTATAATACGGCGATTTTTGTTTTGTTAAGCCTGATCATAAAGATAACGGAAACAAGAGCAGATATAGCTTCTGCTATCGGGAACACCCACCACATAAGCATATCGGGCGCACCGCCGAGAACAAGGAGCGAAAATCCCCACGCTACCGGCAATACAAGCACAAGCTGACGCAACAGCGATACTATGAGCGATTGCAAACCGCCGTCGATCGCTTGAAATATGCCCTGAAATGCGATATTCATTCCTGCAAATACAAAGCTTATTGTGATAATGCGCATTGCGTCTGTACATAGCCTGAGTGAGTTGCCCGAAAGCGAGAACATCTCGCCGAGAGGTACGGCGAAAATTTCGATAAGAATTGTGCCGAGCGCCATTATTATAAGCGTGTAGAGCATACCGTACTTTATGCCGTTTTTGATACGGGCCTTGTCTGCCATTCCGTGAGCGTAGGATATGACGGGAGTTATTGCGTCACGCATACCGAAAGCGGCAAACAGGAAGAACTGCTGTACCTTGTAGTAAAGTCCGTAGGCGGTGACAGCGTCCACGCTTACCGAGCCTAAGATTACGTTCATACCGTAGGTCATTATCGACATAAGCGCCTGTGCGATTATAGCCGGAAGTCCTATAGAGTATATGCCCTTGATAATTTTCATATCGGGCTTTTTGTAACGCAGTTTTTTTACTATTTCCGTGTTGAATTTGATATGAAAGATAAGAGCGGTGACAAGAGAAACTATCTGACCGATAACCGTTGCGAGAGCCGCACCTTTTACTTTCATTTCCGGAAAACCGAGAAGTCCGTATATCATTATCGGGTCGAGTATTATGTTGGTGACAGCGCCTGCTATCTGGGCTATCGTCGAAAAAAGCGACCTACCCGTTGCCTGAAGCAATTTTTCATATATCGAAAAGAACGTGATACCGAATGACATTGTACAGCATATCGTAAGGTAATCGACCGCCATTCCCGCTATCTCCCCGTCCTGCGTCTGCGTGCGGATATAAGGCTCTACACCGAACAGTCCGACAAGCAGAAAAACAACATATATTATAAGCGCAAGAAATTCCGCATTGCCGGAGGTTAGGCTCGCTTTTTCCTTATCGCTTTGTCCGAGAGATTTTGAAAGCAGAGCATTTGCTCCAACACCTGTGCCTATACCTACCGCCACCATAAGCATCTGCATAGGAAAGGCAAGTGTCAGTGCGTTGAACGCCGCCTCGCCGCCCGTCTGCATATTCGTTACAAATGCGCTGTCAACTATGTTGTAGACTGCCTGCAATACCATTGAGAGTATCACGGGAAGTCCCGTTTTGAGCAACAGCTTTTTTACAGGCTCTGTCCCGAGCCTGTTTACTTTTTCCTGTTCCATATTTATATTCCTTTCTTTTGGCAAAAAAATAAAGCGTAAATCCGTGTCCGGATTTACGCTTTCGCTACTCGACTGTATTTATTTTAGCATTTTGATTTCGTTTTTGTCAAGCCGACAGAAAAATTTCGGCGTTTTTATAACTCTGCGGCGGTAAAAACAAGGTCGATTTGTCAGATATTTTACCGCCTTATATAAATATGATAAGCGGCAAAATGACGGTTATTTCCCCGCACCCCAGTATTTCCTGTCAAGACTTCTGAAATTTACCGCCGAGGATATATCCTGCCGCCTTATTATCTCGCTTCCTGCAAGGTCAGCACAGGTGCGTGCTACTTTAAGTATCCTGTCGTATGCCCTTGCCGACAGCCCCATTTTATCAAAGCAGTCGGAGAGCATCTGCTTTGCGTTTTCGTCCATAGGACACATTTCGTGAAGATATGAGGGCGGAATTTTGGAGTTCGAGCGTATTTCCGTACCTGCAAAACGCTTTTGCTGTATTTCTCTTGCTTTCATTATACGTTCAAGCACGGCACTGCTCGGCTCGCCCTTTTTCGCACTGCTTATTTCCTCGTAAGATAACTGCGGCATTTCAACCTGTATATCTATCCTGTCAAGAACAGGGCGGCTTATCTTGCCGAGATAGTTCTGTATCATATTCTGAGAGCAGGTGCATTTTCCCTTCGGGTTGCCGAAGTTTCCGCAAGGACAGGGGTTCATTGCGGCAACAAGCATAATATCGCACGGGTAGGACACCGACCCTTGCGCTCTTGATATGGTTATAACTCCGTCTTCAAGCGGTTGTCTGAGCGTTTCAAGCGTCCTGCGGTCAAATTCCGGCAGTTCGTCAAGAAATAATACTCCGTTATGTGCAAGGGATATTTCACCCGGGCGTGGTATACTTCCGCCGCCGATAAGACCTACTGCCGAGGCGGTATGTGATACGCTTCTGAACGGGCGAACCGTGACTATCGGCTTTTCACGGTCGAGCATACCTGCTATTGAATGTATTCCTGTTGTTTCAATGCTTTCGTCAAAGGTCATCGGAGGAAGGATAGACGGTATACGCTTTGCTATCATGCTTTTTCCCGTACCGGGAGGACCGATAAGCAATACATTATGGAAGCCTGCGGCGGCTACCTCCAGAGCGTGACGGGCGAGTGCCTGACCCTTTACATCGGATAAGTCCTCCGTTTCAAACATCTCTGCGGACGGAACGTAGGGAGGCTCGGGCGATATACGCTTCTTTCCTGTGAAATGGTTTATAAGGTCGGAAATATGGCTTATTCCGTATACGGACAGACCCTCAACAACGGACGCTTCCTTGGCGTTTTCGGCAGGGAGGAACAGCCGTTTTATACCGCATTTCTTGGCTTCTATCGCCATGCTGATAATTCCGCCCGTGAAAACAAGCGAGCCGCCGAGCGAAACCTCTCCGATAAAGGCACAGTCTGACAAATCATCGGTTATTATATTGTTTACCGCAAGAATGGCGGCGATTATCGTGAAGTCGTACAGCGAGCCGCATTTGCGTACATCCGCAGGAGCAAGATTTACCGTGAGGCGCTGACCGCTGACGGAGATTCCGATACCCGATAACGCACCCTTTATACGCATCCTGCTTTCCTGTACCGCAAGGTCGCCCAGTCCTACTATATCGAAGGACGGCTGACCTCTTGAGGACATTATTTCTGCGGTGACTTTAAAGGCATTCATACCGAAAAGTCCCATACCGTTTACCTGAGAATACATATTTACACCCGTTTCATATCATTTTAAGTGATTGCTATGTAATGATTATACAACGTTTTAGGTATATTTTCAACAAAAACGGGAATTTTTGATTTCAAAAAATTTAATAATATTTTTACGATTTTATTTGCATTTACGGCGGAAAAATGTTATACTGTTTGTTGAATGGAATTTTAGGTTAGCCACAGCTATATTTACCTAATTTTTAAATACAGCAAACTGTGCTACCGTTTTATACAGAAAGGACAGACTATTATGGCAAACACTACAGAGCTTTATAACGAATGGCTTGAAAAAGCGGTCAAGGATCCCGATTTAAAGACAGAGCTTGAGAATGTAAAGGGCAAGGACGAAGAAATAAACGACCGTTTCTACCGTGATCTTGAATTCGGCACGGGCGGTCTGAGAGGCGTTATCGGCGCAGGTACAAACAGAATGAACGTTTATACCGTAGGCAAGGCTACTCAGGGTCTTGCAAACTACCTCAAGAACACAGGCAAGAGCGATCTTAAGGTTGCTGTTGCATACGACAGCAGAATAAAGTCTGACGTATTTGCAAAGCACGCCGCTTCAATATTTGCCGCAAACGGCATTACAGCAAACATCTACACAGAGCTTATGCCCACACCTATGCTTTCTTGGGCTGTAAGAGCGCTCGGCTGTGACGCAGGTATCATTGTTACCGCAAGCCACAATCCTGCAAAGTATAACGGTTATAAGGTTTACGGAAGCGACGGCTGTCAGGTTACTCTTGAAGCCGCTGAAAAGATTCTCGGTGAGATTGAGAAGCTCAATATCTTCGCAGACGTAAAGAGCGGCGACTTTGAGCAGTTTGTAAACGAAGGAAAAATAAAGTACATCGGTCAGGATGTTATTGACGAATATATCGCAAACGTTAAAAAGCAGTCCATCCACCCCGAGCTTTGTGCAAAGAGCGGACTGAAGGTTGTTTATACTCCTCTTAACGGTGCAGGCAACAAGCCCGTCCGCCGTATCTTAAAGGAAATCGGTATAAACAACGTTGTAGTTGTAAAGGAACAGGAAATGCCCGACGGCAACTTCACTACCTGCCCCTATCCCAACCCCGAGATAAAGGAAGCTCTGCACTTAGGTCTTGAGCTTTGCAAGACAGAAAAGCCCGACTTACTGCTTGCTACCGACCCCGACAGCGACCGTGTAGGTATCGCAGTTCCCGACGGTGACAACTACGTTCTGTTCACAGGTAACGAGGTAGGCGCAATGCTGCTCGAATATATCTGCAAGGAGCGTATCGCCGCAGGTACAATGCCCGCAAACCCCGTTGCAGTAAAGACAATAGTTACTACCGATCTTGTAAAGGCTATCGCCGCTAAGTACGGCGTAGAGCTCAGAGAAGTTCTTACAGGCTTCAAGTTCATTGGTGAGCAGATCGGCTTCTTAGAGGCAAAGGGCGAGGAAAACAGATATATCTTCGGCTTTGAGGAAAGCTACGGCTACCTTGCAGGCTCTTATGTAAGAGATAAGGACGCTGTTGTAGCGTCTATGCTTATCTGCGAGATGGCGGCATTCTATCGTTCACAGGGTATTTCTCTTGTACAGGCAAGAGCAAAGATGTACAGCGACTACGGCTTCTACTGCAACAAGCTCGATACATTCACATTCGAGGGTGAAACAGGTATGAAGAAGATGAACGCTATCATGGATACTCTCAGAAACGAAAAGCTCGACGCTGTGGCAGGTCTTAAGGTTATCGGCAAGGCTGATTACAAGCTCAGCGTAAAGACAGACTACGAAAGCGGCAAGACAGAAGAACTCACACTTCCTAAGTCAAACGTTATCACATTCTACCTTGAGGATAACGCAAGCGTAGTAATAAGACCCTCCGGTACTGAGCCTAAAATCAAGCTTTACTACACAACAGTAGGCACAAGCGTTGAAGATGCGGCTGAAAAGCAGGTTAAACTCTCGGCAGATTTCACAAAGATTGTAGGCTGAAACTGTCTGTGATATAAATTTTTCGGAAAATTTGAAAAAACTATTGCAAAACAGTTTTGTATATGCTATAATAGTAACCTAAGCGTGAAAGCGCAGTATTCTGAAATCATAGCGAAAGCTGTAATTTAGATTAATTCTAAAGGTCAGGAGGTGACAGCATGAAAGAAGGTATCCACCCTAACTACCAGCCCACCACTATCAAGTGTGCTTGCGGCGAGGTTATCGAAACAAGATCAACCAAGCAGGATATAAAGGTTGAAATCTGCTCGAAGTGCCACCCTTTCTTTACAGGAAAGCAGAAGTTGGTTGACACAGGCGGACGTGTTGACAAGTTCAAGAAGAAGTACAATCTTGACAAGTAATGAAAAAAGAGGATCGTGGTTTTCACGGTCCTTTTTGTTTTAAGCACGGTGTACAGCCGTGCTTGTTTTTTGCTATGCCTGCATTTGATTCTTTCAAAGGCGAAGGGAGTTTTTGGCAAGGCTGTTGCGAAAGGGAAAGAAAAACAGCCGTGCATCGCCTTGATGCACGGCTTTAATGTTATTGGCTGTTCTTTTCGAAGGTCGGCGTACCCTTTGCGTAGCTTCCGTCACGCTGTCTTACAAGCGATTCATCCTTACTGCAGTCGATTATTGCGACCTTGCCGAGAATTTCTCCGCTTTCGTTGCTGAGTATCAGCGTTTCGCCGGTTTTAAGACTGAAATTAGTCTGCATTTTCATCAGCGTATTTTCAGACTTGTTGTTCTTGCAAACTATCGTGAGCGTTGAATGAGGCTTTATGTTGACAGTGGGTATCTTGTAGCGGTTAAGCATATCATCCTTATCTGTAAGATAAAGACCTTTTGTTGATACGTCGTTGTCATTGGGGTTGTAAAGCTCTATCCAGTCGTCATTGCCGCCCGTGTACACTTCGCTTATATACAGCAGTTCGCCTGTAGACGATGTTTTTTCACTGCGTGCGTTTATTGTTATCTTGCCCTTTTTAGCCATTGAGCTGTCTATCGTTATCTCACGGTCGGTATAGGTCTTGCCGTTTACCTCCCAGCTTGTGAAGGTGTAGCCCGACATATCCTCGGCTGTCAGCTTTACCTTGTAGGGTGTGAAATATTCGGCTGTTACCGTATTTGAGTCCTTGACGGTCTGAATGTTCATAGTGAGCTTAAGACCCTTTGCACCGTTCAGCTTTACCTTGTATGTATCGTCCTTGTCTATTTCGAAATTACGGCATATATCGCTGAGAATGATATTTGCACGCTTGTCGGCGAATTCTCTTATCTCGTTTCTGCTGTTTTCAAACGTACCCTCGTTTGCCCACGTTGACGTGATACCCTTGTTCAGAGCATATAGCTGTTCCTTATCGCTGTCTGCGAGCTTCTGCTCAAGCGTTGCCAGAATGTTTTCAGAGCTGAATGCGCCGCCTATAAGGTCGCAGAGGTTGTTCGCCAGCTTTTCACGCATATCCGCACGTTCCATAAGTGCCGAAATAAGCACTGAGCCGCCTGCGGGGTGTGTGCCGTTTAAAATCTTGGTCAACGTCTTGTTTGCGTATCCGTCCGAATAAAGTCCCCAGGCAAATTCTGCATCGTAGAAGAAATATCTCCACTTGCCGTCCTGGTACTTGCTTGTGACCTCTTCGCCGTCTGACGCAACATACCGCCACACTTTATAGTTGTTTCCGGGCCAGTCACGGTTGTCGATAAATAACTGCATTGCGAGGTAGTGCATATAGTTGTCTATGTCCACCATAGAGCAGAACTGCTCGAATTTCTTGTCGTCGGTAAGTCCGCTCTCAGCAAGCTCAAGGACTTTATTATAATCGTCTGCCTCACCTTCTGCGTTTTCATCGACTATCTCGCCCTCGGCTTTTCCGACCACCTGATAGTTGTCCTTCGTGCCGCCGTAGCGTTCTTCGAGATATGCACGGCTGAAATTCTGATGGAGCCACGCAAAGCCGTAATACTTTCCGTTAAGGAATACTGCCGCAGGGGCGGTCGACTGTGCATCAAGGTAGCCCGACTGCTTTGCAAGCGACATTGAAAGCTCGTCACGCACACCTGCAAATTCACGGTCGTTTGCACCGTTACGCAAAACTATGCGGTCAATCTTTGTGAGTATCGCACCGTTTTCATCTGTAGCGTCACTGAAGAACGGGTAGCTGAATTTGCCTTTATCGCCGGCGTACATCGTTCTTGCGATGAGCTTCCACGATTTCTGGTCAACTGCGGCAGAATATGCACCTGCAACTCTTGCGCCTGCCTGCTGTGAAACAAGAAGCTCTCCGCTGCTTGAAAAAGCCTCGACATACATAGGCCTTTCGCCTGCCATACCTTCCTGATTCCAGTTTGCAGGTTCGTTGGGCGTGATTTCGCTTTTTCCGTCATACTCGTTTGCTATCCACTCGTCACGGATCTTTCCTGCTACGGCGATGCCTTTTTCATAATCGTAAAGGTTTTCACTGTCGGTCGAAAGCACGAATACATAAGTGCCTTTTTCAAAACGTTCCGACACGTCCTTGCCTGTGACATAGCTTTTTGTGAATACTTCGGAAGTGCCGTTTTCGCTTACCGCAATGGCTTTTATCGTCTTTGCGGTGACTTCTCCCGAGCTGTGCACCTTTATGGGATTTGTATATCTGTTTGATTTTTTCGTGGGGGTCTCGCCGTTTGTGGTATAGTAGATTGTTGCCGTTTTATCCTTTGCTTTAAGCTCAACCGATATGTCTTTATCAAAAAAGCTGCCGTCGGGAGAGAAGGCAATATCTGTTTTCTGCTTTACCCCGCCGTCCTCGTCCTTTATTATCGGCTGAAGCGGGCTTAATACTTCGGGAAGTCCGCCCTCCGCCGATAAAAAAGCGTTATAGGTTATTGCGGCGGCTGTACCTACAGCAACCACTGCGGCAAGAATGCCTGCACGTTTTAATGTTCCGCTGTGAATAAACATGATTCCTCCGTTTAGAATCCAAGGGTTAATGGCGCTAAGCCTGTATAGATTCTATTGTAACAGAAAACGTTGTCAAAATCAACGATAATTACAAGAATTCCGCCAAATATTCCGTGAAAAATCAAATGTAAATATACGGTAACATATTTAAGGAAAATCTGACATACACTTGTAAAAAAGAAAACACAACGAGGAAGGAACGGTATTTCAAATGACGGAATTTTTACCGGAGGGAAGAAGACTTGCATACAAAGAGAACACGGCGGCATTGCAATCAGCCAAAACGCTTATGCAGGCGGCGGTGTCGGGGGCAATACTTGAGGCTTCGTGTACGGTGTGCGATGCGGAGCATAATATGCACGTCGATCTTGGCTGTATGAAGGGGATAATACCTCGCAGTGAGGGCGCAATAGGCATAGAAAGCGGTGCGACACGGGATATAGCGCTTATATCAAGAGTGGGAAAGCCTGTCTGCTTCAAGATAACGAAGATAGACGAAACCGGAAGCGAACCGTTGGCAATCCTGTCAAGGAAGGCGGCGCAGGAGGAGGCAGACAAGGAATATGTATCAAAGCTGACTCCCGGTGATATTATAGGGGCGAGGGTAACGCATCTTGAACAGTTCGGCTGTTTTGTGGACATAGGCTGCGGCATTGCGTCAATGATACCGATTGACGCTATCTCGGTATCAAGAATAGTTCATCCTGCAAACAGATTTTCGGTAGGCGACGATATTTTTGCGGTGGTGAAAGGTCGGGATCAGGGTCATATCTGTCTTACGCACAAGGAACTGCTCGGAACGTGGCAGCAGAACGCAGAACGTTTTGCGGTAGGCGAAACCGTTCCCGGCATTGTAAGGTCGATAGAGGACTACGGGATTTTCATCGAGCTTGCGCCGAATCTCGCAGGGCTGGCGGAGCTTAAAAGCGGAATAAAGGTGGGAGATTGCGCCTGCGTGTATATCAAGGCGATTATACCCGAAAAAATGAAAATCAAGCTGATAATTGTAAACTGCTGTGATGACGGCTGTGTTCCGCTTGAAGCGCCGTATTTCATTACAGAGGGGCATATTGACCGGTGGGTGTATTCAACTCCCGGTGCGCCGAAGTACATAGTTACGGATTTCAGCGAATAGCGTGGCGGCAATGCGCCGCCTCAAATTCCGCCTGCGGCAATGTGCCGCCTCAAATTCCGCCTGCGGCAATGTGCGCCTCAAACTCCGCCTTTGGAATTGTCTGAGCTATCCGCAGGATAGCAAAACGGCGGGCGGCAATGTTGCGCTTCAAATTTGCTTATCTGAATGGCGGAGAATTGCGTAACCTCAGATGACGGCGGTAAAATATGTTGGAATTTTGCAAAAAATAAAGCCGTTGCGGTGTTCCGTAACGGCTTTAGTGCTATATGCTGATTACTTTATATCAAGTGCTGATTTAAGCTCGTCAACCTTATCTGTCTTTTCCCATGCAACGTCAAGGTCTGTACGTCCCATGTGACCGTAAGCGGCAAGAGGTCTGTACTTTGTATTTCTTAAATTCAGTGAGCTGATTATCGCACTGGGGCGAAGGTCGAACACCTTGCTTACAGCAGCTGAAATTTCGCTGTCGGGCTTTATGCCGGTGCCGAATGTATCAACAAAGACAGATACGGGCTGTGCAACGCCGATAGCATACGCAAGCTCAACCTCGCAACGCTTTGCTATGCCTGCGGCTACAATGTTCTTTGCAACGTGTCTTGCGGCGTAAGCGGCTGAACGGTCAACCTTTGTGGGATCTTTTCCCGAGAATGCGCCGCCGCCGTGTCTGCCGACACCGCCGTATGTATCTACTATTATCTTTCTGCCCGTAAGACCGCTGTCGCCCTGAGGACCGCCTACTACAAAGCGTCCTGTGGGATTTATCAGCATCTTAGTGTTCTCGTCAAGCAGTGAAGCGGGAACGGTAGTCTTTATAACCTTTTCGATAATATCGGCTCTGAGCTGTTCCTGCGTAACATCAGCCTTGTGCTGTGAGGAAACAACGACAGTGTCAATTCTTGAGGGAGTGCCGTCCTCGTTATATTCTACCGTTACCTGCGTCTTTCCGTCGGGGAGAAGATAGGGTATCTCGCCTGACTTTCTTACCGCTGTGAGCTTCTTTGAAAGTGCGTGAGCAAGGGAAATCGTAAGGGGCATAAGCTCCTTGGTTTCATCACACGCATAGCCGAACATCATACCCTGATCGCCTGCGCCTGTGTCAAATTCATTGTTATCTCTGCCCTCAAGAGCGTTGTCAACGCCCATAGCTATATCGGGGCTCTGCTTGTCAAGCGTTGTGAGGATAGCGCAGGTCTTGTAGTCAAAGCCGTAGTCACTGTTATCATAGCCTGTTTCCTTTATGACATCTCTTGCTATTGCAGGAATGTCAACGTTTGCCGTTGTCGTGATCTCGCCCATTATCAGAACCATACCTGTTGTGGCGCAGGTTTCGCAGGCTACACGAGCGTTCTTGTCCTGCGCTAATATCGCATCAAGCACACCGTCTGAGATCCTGTCGCAGATCTTGTCGGGGTGACCCTCTGTTACGCTTTCGGAAGTGAATAAGTATTTTGCCATTGATTTTTCCTTTCATATAGCGGTTTTAAACCGTATCCCATACGCATATACCTGCGTAAAACTGCATTAAAAAAAGCCCCTTTCGGAGCTTGCTGACTGCCTGCTCCTCATCTTTCGGTCACAGCCCTTGCCGTGCCGTAGGAATTAGCACCATTTTTCGCAAAGAAAGCTCAAGCGAAACGGTTGCTGGGTTTACGGAGCCTGACTCCCAATCTGCATTTTAATGCAGAAAATGTAAACCGCTCTTGATAAGGGATTTTTCCGATTGATATTGTAGCATAAGCAAATGCGTTTGTCAAGTAAAATGAGAATAATTTTTATTTTAACGGCATTGAAATTTAAAGGGAGTTAAAAATGTCGGGATACACTATAAATAAATATAAAATAAATATAGAACGGCTGTTGAATTGTACCGTGAAAAATGGTATAATTTAATAGAGTAACGATTTCAGGAAACAACGGACGAAAGGGTGCAAGGAATTACAATGAGTTTTGTTACGCTGAGCGATATTACAAAGCAGTACCGTATGGGCGATATAATAATCAACGCAAACGATAAGGTCAGCTTTGACATTGAAAAGGGCGAATTTGCAATAATCGTAGGACCGAGCGGTTCGGGCAAGACTACGGTGCTTAATATACTGGGCGGTATGGATACCGCTACATCGGGAAGCTTTTATGTAGACGGAAGTAAGATAAGCGGTTACAGCAGAAAAGAGCTTATCGACTACAGAAGATACGATATAGGTTTTATATTCCAGTTCTATAATCTCATCCCGAACCTTACGGCAAAGGAGAATATTGAGCTGTCTACTCAGACGGTGGAGGACTATATCCCTGCTGTAGAGATACTGGAAAAGGTCGGACTTACCGACAGAATAAACAACTTCCCGGCTCAGCTTTCGGGCGGTGAACAGCAGAGAGTGGCTATAGCCAGAGCGCTTGCGAAAAAGCCCAAGCTGTTGCTGTGCGACGAACCTACGGGTGCGCTCGATTACAACACCGGCAAGATGATACTGAAATTACTTCAGGACACCTGCCGCAGTGAAAATATGACTGTAATACTCGTAACGCATAATACGGCGATATGCCCTATGGCTGACAGGGTTATACACATGAAAAGCAGTAAGGTGAGCGAAATAGTAGTAAACGAGCATCCGACACCCGTTGAAGAAATAGAGTGGTAAGCGGGGAAAGGGAACGGATATGAAAAATGCAATGCTGAAAAATGCGTTTGCCGAGATGAAGAAAACAAAAAGCCGTTTTCTTTCGATATTCGGTATAATCGCTATCGGCACAGGATTTTTTGCGGGACTTCTGCAGAGCGCTCCTGCGATGAAGGTATCGTCGGATCATTATTACGACAGGACTTCCCTGTCTGATATCAGGCTGGTATCTACATACGGATTTGACGATAACGATATAGACGCTTTGAAAAAAGGGCTTCCGGATGTTGATGTTTATCCCGGATATTTCACGGACGCATACGTCAACACGGATTCGGGCGAAAAGAAGGTCGCAAGGGTATATTCTCTTGACAAAACGGGCGAAAACAATCCGTACAGCTCTTTGCAGATAGTTGACGGCAGACTTCCCGAAAAAGAAAACGAGTGCGTTATCGACAGCGGTAAACTGCTTGCTCATTATAAAGTCGGGGACAAGCTGACGCTGTGCGGCGATGAAGACACGGATATAGACGGAACTTTGTCGGTCAAGGAATTTACTATAGTCGGAAAATTCGCATCACCTATGTATATATCTGATGCGGAGCGTGGAAACACGACCATAGGAAGCGGTTCTGTCTATATGATCTGTTACATACCGGAAAGCTGTTTCAAGACAGAGGTATATACTCAGGTTATGATAAACTCGGACGAGCTAAAGCAGTACAGCTGTTACAGCGATGAATATGAGGATGCCCGTGACGCTCTTGAAAAGAAGATACAGAAAATAGCGGATGTAAGAGAAGAAGAGCGTTTTGACGAAATAGCAGGCGATGCAAAGAAGGAACTTGACGACGGGCAGAAAGAGCTTGATAAAAAGAAGAGCGAAGCATACGCAGAAATAGAGAAAAACGAAAAGAAGCTGTCTGATGCAAAAAAACAGCTTGACGAAGCAAAGCCTCAGCTTGAAAGCGGCAAGAAAACGCTTGAGGAATCGAAAAAGCAGCTTGATGAGGCTAAAAAGGAGCTTGACACTAACGGGGCTACTCTGACGGCGACAAAAGATGTGCTTGACAGCACAAAGAAAAAGCTGGACGAAACGAAGCTGCAGCTTGAAGCCGGAAAGAAAACGCTTGACGAAAGCTATATACAGCTTGTTACGGCTAAAATACAGCTTGAAAACGCAGACTCACAGCTAAAGTCGAGCAAGGCTCAGCTTGACGATGCAAACACAAAGATAACAAGTCAGCAGGCGATTATAAATACGAGCCGTGAAACGCTGGAGGATTCATACAAGAAGGGTAATATCACCAAAGAGGCTTATGATTCCGGAGTTAAGCTGCTCGACAGCTCGCAGGCGGAGCTTGACAAGCAGAAGAAACAGTATGAAAGCGGACTTGAGCAGTATAATGACGGGCTTAAGCAATATAATGACGGAAAGCTGCAGTACGAAATCGGTTATGCCAAATATGAGGACGGAAAAAAGCAGTACGAGGACGGATATTCTCAGTACACAAGCGGACTTGCACAGTACGAAAGCGCAAAGGCACAGTATGACGCAGGAAAGGCACAGTATGACGCAGGTTATGCTCAGTACGCTTCAGGCAAGGCAAAGTATGACAGCGGTAAAGCGGAGTATGACAAGAATTATGCCGATTATGAAAAGGGCCTGAAGGAGTATAACGAGGGCAAGACAGCACTTGAAACGGCAAAAACCGATGCGGACAAGCAGTTTGCCGATGCTCAGAAGAAGATAGACGACGGCAGGGAAAAGCTCGAAAAGACGAGTAAACCGGAGTGGTATCTGTTTACCCGTGATGATAATCCGGGTTACAGTGAATACGGTCAGAATGCCGAAAGAATAGGCAATATAGCTATGGTGTTCCCCCTGTTCTTTGTAATGGTGGCGGCGCTTGTATGTCTTACCACGATGACACGAATGGTAGAGGAACAGCGTACTCAGATAGGAACTCTCAAGGCGCTTGGCTATAAAAACGGCGCTATTATATTCAAATATCTGCTTTATGCGCTGACAGCGGCAACGGCGGGCGCTTTATCGGGTATGCTTGTGGGAATGAAGATATTCCCGGCAATCATTATTACCGCATACGGAATGATGTACGTTATCCCCGATATTCTTTTGCCGTATGATTATATACTTATGATATGTACCGCAGGGGTATCTGTACTGCTTACTGCTGTTACAGTTTATTTCTCGTGCGGCGGCATACTTCACGACTGTCCTGCGGCGCTTATGCGGCCGAAAACGCCAAAGAGCGGTAAGAAGATACTGCTTGAACGCATAGGCTTTATATGGAACAGGCTTTCGTTCAGCTATAAGGTAACGATGCGTAATATATTCCGTTACAAGAGAAGAATGCTTATGACGATAGTGGGCATTGCAGGCTGTACGGCGCTTGTGCTGACGGGATTCGGCGTGTATGACAGCGTAAACGATATTCTGCAAAAGCAGTTCGGCGAGATAAGCAATTATACCGGTATTACCGCTTATGACAATACCGTGACCGACGAACAGACAGCGAAGATAGGAAAGATGCTTGAGCGTTATGACTGCGAGGGCAACAGGATATATCAAAAGCAGATAACGGTATATAACGGTAAGAAAAGCACAGAAGCGTATATATTCGGCGGAGCGGACAACGAAACCATCGCACAGTTTGTGACGGTAAAGGACAGACGGACAGGCGAGCAGTACACGGTAACCGACGACGGCGTTATAATAAACGAGAAGCTGGCATCTTTGCTCGGCGGTATAAAGAAGGGCGATACAATAACGCTTGCACTTGCCGACACAAAAAGAGTTACGGCAACGGTAACGGAGATATGCGAAAACTACGCTCATCACTATGTGTATATCACGGAAAAGCTGTACAAGGAGCTTAGCGGCGAGGAAGGACTGCCGTATAACTGCTTCTTCTTCAACTCTGAGGACGGCGACGATATGACCGAAAGTGACAGGGACGAGCTTGCACAGGAGCTTATGAAGATAGACGGAGTTATGGGAGTGAGCTTCAAGACAAGCGTTGCGGGAACATTCAGTTCTATGCTCAAATCACTGCTTTTTGTAATAGTGGTTCTTATAGTGAGTGCAGGTGCACTTGCGTTTATAGTGCTTTATAATCTTACGAACATCAATATAAACGAGCGTATAAGAGAGATCGCATCGCTCAAGGTGCTTGGCTTCTATGATAAGGAAGTATCAATGTATGTGTTCAGGGAAACGGTGATACTTACCCTTATAGGAACAGTGACGGGCATGATATTCGGAAGATTCCTTGTTGACTTTGTTGTAAAGACGGCTGAAATTGATATGGTTATGTTCGGCAGAACGGTACATCCGATGAGCTTTGTATTCTCAGGTCTTATAACGATATGCTTTGCCGTGATAGTAATGCTGTTTATGCACAGACGGCTTATGAAGGTCAATATGGTCGAGGCACTCAAGAGTGTTGAATAATATTTCGGCATTAGCCGGGAGGTTGATAATATATGAAGATAAGTAAGGCGATTGTTGCCGCTGTAGGTGCGGCGGCTGCCGTAGGTGCGGCTGTATATGCCAAGAAAAAGCTGGAGGAAACGCAGACTCCGCTCAGAAAGAAAAGCCTGACCGTATGGAAAAACGGCGAGGTAACTCATAAGGAGATAATCAGAAAGCCTATAAGCGAGAAAGAACAGACCGATGCGATAAACAGCCGTATTGATGAGGCTGTACGCCGGTATAAGCCTATGTCCGAAAGAGGCAACGGCGAAACCGAAACCGAGCCTGAGATAGCACCTGTCAATTTTACATTTACTCAGAGTGAAGATGACGGCGATCCCGGTGTCAGCTTTGAGCGTGTATTCGACCATTTCAACAGGCTTGAATCGTCCGTCGGTAATGAAGGCGAGGATGCAGGCGAAAGCGGCAAAAAAGCTGAGGATACAGCCGAAGAAGCCTTGCCCGCAGTAACGGCAACAGTAACGGCAGTTGAGGAGAATTTTGACGAGCAAGCCGAAATGCCGAAGCAGATGCTGCTTGAAAAGGGGATAATGACATCCGCTCCGATAGCAAATGCGGTTCATGAGCTTGCAGAAATGCCGTCTGTTATACAGGATAATGAAGAAATTGAAGACGTAAATATGCCTGTTGATGAGAGCATTTTCGATCTTTATGCAAGCGAGCCTGTCGAGGACGCAGTAAAGGCTTTTGAAGAAATCGCCGAGCAGGAAGAAACCGCCGACAGCGAAACTGAACTTGACGATGAGCAAAATGACACTGCCACCGAAGAAGCCGTAAGCGAGCCTGTCGAGGACGCAGTAAAGGCTTTTGAAGAAATAGCCGAGCAGGAAGAAACCGCCGACAGCGAAACTGACAGCGAACAAAATAAAACTGCTACCGAAGAAGCTGTAAGCGAGCCTGTCGAGGACGCAGTAAAGGCTTTTGAGGAAATTGCACAGCAGGAAGAAACCGCCGACAGTGAAACTGAAAGCGAACAAAATGACACTGCTACCGAAGAAGCTGTAAGCGAGCCTGTCGAGGATGCAGTAAAGGCCTTTGAAGAAATAGCCGAGCAGAAAGAAACCGCCTACAGCGAAGCTGAAATTGAAAGTGAACAAAATGACACCGCTACCGAAGAAGCCGTAAGCGAGCCTGTCGAGGACGCAGTAAAGGCTTTTGAAGAAATAGCCGAGCAGGAAGAAACCGCCGACAGCGAAGCTGAAATTGAAGATGAACAAAATGGCACTGCTACCGAAGAAGCCGTAAGCGAGCCTGTCGAGGATGCGGTAAAGGCTTTCGAAGAAATAGCCGAGCAGGAAGAAACCGCCGACAGTGAAGCTGTAATTGACGATGAACAAAATGAAACCGCTACCGAAGAAGCTGTAAGCGAGCCTGTCGAGGACGCTGTAAAGGCTTTTGAAGAAATCGCCGAGCAGGAAGAAACCGCCGACAGCGAAGAAGAGTCGCTCGAAGAACAGTTCCACACTATAATGGCGGAGGAAACCGCAAGCGAGCCTGTTTCTTCTATTCGTACAGCTGAGTCTGTAGAGGACGCATTGAAAGAATTCGGCGACTTTATAGGAATATCCGAAACCGCTGACAGCACCGGTATCACCGGAAGCTCCGAAGATATTTCGGACGACGATCTTGAACAGACAAGCGGTATTTTTGAGGAAAGTACATTATCCGATGAGCTGTCCGAAACTCCGGACGAGCCGATTGACGCTGACGAAAAGCCGAGAACTATGGATTTCTTCGATCTGCCGGACGAAGCATATACGCCTGCACAGGTTACCGAAGAAAAGCACGATGAGAATGTTGCCGAGGTAGAGGATTTGTTCGGAAATCTGCTTATGGATGACGAGCCTGAGGTAAAGAAAACATTTAACGATCCCTCAGAGGTATTTTCACTGTTCGATACGGCTGACGGCGGACAGGACGATTTCGACAAGTACAGCGATGAAAAGATCGAGGAAGAAAGCGAGAAAAAGAAGACCAGCGATACAAGAAAGTACATAGCGCAGGATATTGCGGATAATATCGCATCGTTTGCACAGCTGCTTGAACCGCTCAATGCCATCAAGGAGAACAAGATACGCAGTAAGAGCGGTATACTGTTCGACTGGGAAATGAGGATACAGGCGCTTATAGGCGATCTGCCGATAAAGACGTACTGGAGAAACAACTTCCGCAATTATGAGATATGGAGCGATGAAAAGTGCATGGAAAAGGCAGGCGAGCTGCTCTCTATGCTTGAGCTTGTCGGAATAGTGCGTGATAAGGCAAAAGAGGTCGTGATAGACAAGGATACGCTTGATTTCTATTCGGCACAGAGCGAGCATCTCAACAATGATTTCCATATAGGTGAAACTGTCGTTGTTACACGGCCGTGCTGGAAAATAAACGGACACCCTGCAAGAAAGGGCGAAATTGCTAAGAAAGCTCCGTTTGCGGAATTCAGCCGTAAGAAAGTATCACCGCTTGAAACTATGCTGAGAGAAAACAGCTGTTCTGACGGGGATGTGAATATTCCCGTTACGGAGGACAATTTCTGTACATACGACCGTGAGATACCTTATGTAAAAAGGGCAATCGCCGAAGGCTTCTGCAAGTGCGCCGTAAGACGTATGGAGGACGGAGGCGCTCTGGCATTCTTCTATGAGGTTATTTCAGAGGGCGAAAATGTTCACTATTCGCCGTGTACGCTGAGATTTGAGGTCAATATTGACAAGAATGCAAATGTTGTCGGAAGATTCAGAAGCGAAAAAGTGTAAAAAGGAAAAGTGATATGTATACAAAAAGGCACCGCCAAAGCGGTGCTTTTTTCGTTTCACTTCACAATTGACTATGGGTGCGGAATATGTTAAAATCTATAACGTAAAAAGAATATTGGTCTAATTGGAAACGCACATCCCCCGGATGATAACGAACAACACAATAAAGTGCAAATTGTTATTATCAGGAGGAATTTTTTATGCCCAAAAACTTATTTCAGGAAATCGTGTTTACCGTTATGATGGTGTTTGTTATGGTGTACGCCATGATATGCTATAATATAGCACTTAATATCGGCGGTATGACAAACGAGGTCTTTTTACTTGCTTTCAAGGAGCTTGTGATAATGGGACCTATTGCTTTCGTGCTTGATATTTTTTTAGTCGGCAGGATAGCAAAGTACAAGTCTTTTAAAATGATTAATCCTGAACGTGATAATCCGTTTTTCATAGTTCTCGGTATCTCGGTTATTTCAGTTATCTTTATGTGTCCGCTTATGAGCCTTGCCGCAATTCTTCTGTTCAAAAATGCGGGAAGCGAAGTTATTGCGGTGTGGATTCAGACAACGATAACCAATTTTCCTATGGCTCTGTGCTGGCAATTATTCTTTGCGGGTCCTGTTGTAAGAGCTGTTTTCTCACTTATATTCAGAGAGAAGAAAGCTTTACAGAAGGATGAAATGAAAGAAATGCCTGAGATAGAGGTACAGTAATATTAAAGCCACGATTTTTTATCATCGTGGCTTTAGTTATATTCATTTGCCGGATTTATTTGATCAGTGAAAAGCCGAGAACTACAATTCCAAGTATTACAAGGACAATGCCGGTCACACGGTTAAGCGTTTCGGGACTTGCCTTATTCGCTATCTTTGCGGCTATTCTTGCAAAAATAAGCGTGAAGATTATGCAGAGGATGAACGGGAGCATATCCGGAAGACCGCCTATCGCAAAGTGCGAAACAGAGCCTGTAAGCGCTGTGAATGTCATAATAAATACGCTTGTGCCTACTGCGGTCTTAAGCTCATAGCCCATAACGCTCGTGAGCAGGAGGAGCATCATCATACCGCCGCCCGCACCGATGAATCCGCAGATGAAGCCGACTATAATACCGCAGATGATTGACTTTATCAATACCGATTTTGCGGATCTTGCGCTCATATCGGCTTTTGTGGCCATTACAGGTCTTACTATGAATTTAATGCCGAGCAAAAGCGTCATGAATACCGAGAAATTGCCCATTGCCACAGACGGCACAAGGCTTGAAACGAAACTGCCGACAACCGTGAAAATAAGCACTGTTATCATCATCACAAGTCCGTTTTTAATATCAAGGTTTTTGTTCTTTCCGTATGTGTAAGCCGATACGGCACTTGCCAGAACATCTGAGGCAAGGGCGATTCCGACAGCGGTATACGGCTCTATACCGAGAAATGTAACAAGTATAGGTGTGATTACCGCCGCCGCACTCATACCGGCAAACCCTGTTCCAAGACCTGCACCAAGACCTGCAAGCAGACAAATGGCGGTCGTTATAAGATATTGCATTATTTGTCGCTCCTTTTTCTGTTTATATTGTCCAGTATTTTAATATGGTATCTTTCAAATGCGGCGATTTCTTCATCGGTAAATCCGTCAAACAGAACAGCCGCAAAATCGCTTTGTTCCTTTTTGCCGTATGTGACAACAGGCTTTGCCTTTGCCGTCAGTGAAAGATGCACGCTTTTTTTGTTTCCGTCCTTATAAGTGCCTGTCAGCAAGCCCTTTTCGCACAGTGATTTTACAGAAACCGAAACCTGCGATTTCAGTATACGGCGAACCTTTGAAATATCCGCCGCCGTGTCATAGCCGGGGTTGTTCGCAAGGAACATAATTATATCCGTTTTTGCGGCTGAGAGAGAAAACTTTGCCATAATGCGCTTTCTGTACACGCTGTATTCGTCCTCTGCGGCAGAGATGAAATTCCAGAAGCTGCTTGTGGTCATATGCCTGTCCTTTCTGTCGAAAGATAATATTGTTCATTTTCGAACAATATTATTATAGTTCAAAAATGAACAATTGTCAATAGCCGATGTTAAAATTTCGCTTGAAATCACGGATTTGTTTTAAATACAAACATTTTTAAAACACCTCTTGACAAATATAAAAATAGTGTTATAATATATTTTAGCACTCAGAGTGATAGAGTGCTAAACCGGTTACGAACGGTGTAAATTCAGTATTATCGCCGCTATATAAGGCGCAGGCATAGAAAGGAAATGATTTTTATGGCAAAAAAGGCATTCAAGGCAGAATCAAAGCGTTTGCTTGATATGATGATCAATTCGATCTACACTCATAAGGAGATATTTCTGCGTGAGCTTATTTCAAATGCAAGCGATGCGCTTGACAAGCTGTATTTCAAGTCATTGACGGAGAATCTCGGCATAGAGAGAAAAGACCTCGGTATAGACCTTGCGGTTGACAAGGAAAACCGTCTTATAACAATTACCGATAACGGTATCGGTATGACAAAGGACGAGCTTGAAAATAATCTCGGTGTTATCGCAAACAGCGGTTCATTCAAATTCAAGAACGATAATACCGATACAGAAAAGGACGATATAAACGTTATCGGTCAGTTCGGTGTAGGCTTCTACTCTGCGTTTATGGTAGCGTCTGAGGTTACTGTTGAGTCTAAGGCTTACGGCAGTGAGCAGGCATACAAGTGGTATTCGCAGGGCGTAGACGGTTATACTATCACAGACTCTGACAAGGAAGATGTCGGCACAAAGATAACCCTTAAGATAAAGGAAAATACCGAAGAAGAGGAGTACGACGAGTATCTTCAGGACTACAAGCTCCGTATGATAGTAAAGAAGTATTCCGATTATATCCGTTATCCTATCAGGATGGAGGTAAGCCATCAGCACCTCAAGGAAGGTACCGAGAACGAGTATGAAACACATACCGAGATAGAAACTCTCAACAGTATGGTGCCTATCTGGAACAAGAGCAAGTCGGAGCTTAAAGACGAGGATTATAATCAGTTCTACAAGGAAAAGTTCTTCGACTATGACGATCCTATCGCACATATCCACACAAAGGCAGAGGGTACCGCAACATATAACGCACTGATGTACATTCCGTCAAAAGCTCCCTTCGACTACTATTCAAAGGACTATGAAAAGGGCTTACAGCTTTATTCGAACGGCGTTCTTATAATGGATAAATGCCCCGATCTGCTCCCCGATTATTTCAGCTTTGTAAAGGGTCTTGTTGACTCTGCGGATCTGTCGCTCAATATCTCCCGTGAGATGCTGCAGCACGACAGACAGCTTAAGATAATCGAAAAGAGCCTTGAGCGTTCTATCAAGAACGAGCTTACAAAGATGCTCCGCAACGACCGTGAGAAATACGAAAAGTTCTGGAAGGTATTCGGCCTTCAGATAAAGTTCGGTGTATACAACGGCTTCGGCGCAGGCAAGGAATTGCTTAAGGATCTGCTACTGTTCTATTCTTCATACGAAAAGAAGCTCGTAACTCTTGAAGAATATGTTTCAAGAATGAAGGAAGATCAGAAATACATCTACTTTGCAAGCGGTGAAACGGTCGACAAGATAGACAAGCTCCCTCAGACCGAGCTTGTAAAGGATAAGGGCTATGAGATACTTTATCTTATCGACAGCGTTGACGAGTTTGCTTTACAGATGATGGTTGACTATAACGAAAAGCAGTTCAAGTCAGTATCCGCAGGCGACCTTGACCTTGAAACTCCCGAAGAAAAGGAAGAAATGAAGGCTAAGGCTGAGGAAAGCAAGGATATGTTTGCTTTCATGAAGGAATCACTCGGCGGTAAGGTAAAGGACGTAAGACTGTCAAAGATACTGAAGTCCCACGCAGTATGCCTGACAAGTGACGGTCTGCTTTCTATAGAGATGGAGAAGGTGCTCAGCCAGATGCCCGCAGAGCATGACGCAAAGGCTGAAAAGGTGCTGGAGATCAATGCGGAGCATCCTATCTATGAAACGCTGAAAAAGCTGTATGAAACGGATAAGGACAAGCTGAAAACATACAGTGAGATTCTGTACGATCAGGCACTTCTTGTTGAGGGTATGCCTATAGAAGATCCCGTTGAGTACAGCAACAAGATATGCTCGCTTATGGTATGATAATTATACCAAAAATATCGTAAGCTAAAAACGGTAACAAAAACGCTCCGACAGGTGTTCGCCTGTCGGAGCGTTTTCAGCTTATGTCAATAGATTTTCGGAAGCGATCCGAGAGTTAATGAATATTTGCTTGCGTACATTTCCTTTATGACCGATTTTTCGGTGTATTTTTCACTGTAATTACTGCCGTTAACGGTAAACTCGTTTCCCCATGTCATGAACCAGCACCACAGTGCGTTTATGCTCACGGCGGAATCTATATCAAAGATACAGCCGTTTTCTGTGAGAGCCGTTATCTTTGTTTTACTGCCGTAGCTTATCGCCTGTTTGAAACGGCTTACCTGAGGATCGTAGACGTGATTTCCGGGATAGATGTCCTCGCCTACAATATCAACATATTCGTCACCCGGATACCAGTCGGCACTCTGACCGTTATAGACCCAGATAAGATTGTTACAGCCGTATGTATTCGTAAGCTCGTTATAAAGGTATTTCCACAGCTTTTTGTAAGCGTCTGAGCCTTTTGCACCCCACCAGAACCAGCCGCCCGACGCTTCGTGCAAGGGTCGCCATATAACCGGTACGCCTGCTTTTTCAAGACGCTTTAACTGCTTAGCTATTTCCTTGATGTCACGGTCAAGCAGTTTCTTTCCTTTTGCGTCCTGACCGTTCATTACTTTTGCTATATCGAATTTGCTGTTCTTGGTGTAGAATCCGCCCCACCAGCCGTCAGAACTGTTGGCAGTGCTGTAAAGGTATTCGGTCGGAGCGTTCCAGTGCCAGCACAATGTTACGATACCGCCCTTGTTGGCAAATTCTATTGCCTTTTCAACAGCGGAGGATGATGCGCCGAATGCTGTTCTTGACGGAGTGTAGTCCATCAGATCGAGTCCGAGCAGTGCAGGGTAGTCGCCGGTAAGATTTTTTATCGCTTTGAATTCGTTGCCGTTTATTCCGCCGTCACACTGCTGACCTGTAATTACATATTTTCCGTAGCTGTCCTTAAGGAAACTGTACAGCTTCTTTGTGTTTGCGGTGGCATTTCGGTTTACAAGTGAAGATGTGACATTATAGGTGCTGTTGCTTATTTTTGCACCCGTCTTTACTGTTATTTTATCAAGCTCTATCCAGCCCCATGACTTCTTGACGGTAAGAGTGTGACTACCTTTTTTGAAAGTTACGGCGCATACGGTATAGTCGGAGAAATTATCCGGTTTGCTTACGAAAGTGCCTACTTTTTTACCGTCTGCGTAAAGGTCATTCTCTTTGTATGGGCCGATAGCCTTTGAGCGTATCACTATATCATAAACCGCATCGACAGGAACGGTTATACTAATCTGACAGTATGAGCTGTCGCTTTCGAATTTTCCTGCCGACTTTCCACCGGATGCGTTGCTGTCGGATATGACGGACATATCGTTTGACAGCTTTCCGTTTTCTGCTTCATAGGTTTTCGAAAAGTTCAGCGGCTTGTCGTCAGTCTGCTTTACTGTTGTTGTGGTAGTCGTTGCGGAAGGCTTTTTCGTTGTAGTCGTTGCGGAAGGCTTTTTGGTGGTATCGGCGGCGGTTGCAGACGCAGGCTTGTTTGTTGCTGAACCTGTGCTGTTTGCAGGCTTGCTTGCTGTAACGGCAGAAGAACTGCTTTCCTGCTTGTTTGTTGAAGGCTTTGACGTTTCGGAAGAAGCATCGGACGAGTTGTTTTGCTTGTCTGAGCTGTCAGATGACGAACTATTTTGCTTATCTGAACTGTCTGATGACGAACTGTTCTGCTTATCGGAGCTTGTTTTATCAGAAGTGTCTGACGAGGTATCGTAAGACGAACCGCTGTCTGAGGAGGAAGTATCCTGCGATGCGGTTTCGGCGGAAGACGCTGCCGAAGCTGCTGATGACGAGCTGTCGGCTGACAATGTGCCGTTATCGGCACTGCAGCCGCAGGCGGATATTATTACTGCCGCACATAAGATAAGGGAGATGATGCGTTTTTTCATTTTTCTTTTCCATTTCCATTTCCGTTTGCCTGCCGTAAACGTGATAAGACAGGGCTTGTATTCGATTGCAATATGATTATACTATATAAGCACGCAAAAGTCACGCCCATATTTTCCTTGGTGCAAAATCCGTGATTATCACCAATAGTGGCTACGAGGATTTGTCACATATTCACAAAACAGCAAAACAAGTCTTGCAAATTTAACTTAAATGGTGCATAATACTTGTGTAAAGGTTTACATAAAAATTAAGCAAGTCTGCTTTAATAAGAAAGGAATAAGAAATGAAGTACAGAAAAATAACAGCGGTCATACTTGCGGTAGCAACAGCAATATGCGCCGCAGGCTGTAACGGAAATGATAATTCGGGAACATCGTCAAGCGGTGATGCGACCTCATCGGGCAGTGGTGACAGCAGTATGACTACAACATCGGGCGGCAATTCGGGAACAGCGCAGGCGCAGTTTACGTTCAGCCAGGTAGCTATGGGCGGCGGCGGATTCGTAAGCGGCGTATTTGCAACAAGCGAGCAGGGCTTATACTATGCCCGTACAGACGTCGGCGGCGCATACCGTTATAATAAGGATACTCAGAAGTGGGAATCCATGTCGTACGATATCAGCGAAGAAGACAATGGTCTGCTTGGTATAGACGGTCTTGCATTCGGAGAAAAAGATCCTAACAAGGTATATATGCTTGCAGGCACGGAGTATTTCAGCAACGGCAAAACCTGCCTCTTATACTCCGATGATTACGGCAAAACGTGGAACCGTACCGAACTTACCGATATGATAACGGCGCACGGAAACGGTATGGGCAGAGGAAACGGCGAGCGTATTGCGGTTGACCCCAAGAACAGTGATATAGTATATGTCGGCGGAAGAACAGGCGGTATAATAAAGTCGACCGACGGCGGAAAGACATTCACTGCACTTGATATGGGAACAAAGACGACAACGTCAAACGGCAACGGTATATGCAGTATCATAATCGACCCGAAATCGGGCGATGACAGTGCCTGCACAACTATATATGCGGCTGTTTCGAGAACAAAGGAGGAGAACCTTTATAAATCGACCGACGGCGGTGCTACATGGAAACCTGTTGCAGACGCACCCAAGGAACTTTATACGCAGAGAATGAAGTATAACGGTGACGGGAAAATAGTGATTACCTATGCAAGCGCCGAAGGTCCGTGGAACAATAACAGAATTGACGGCGGCGTAAGAACTCTCAACATTGCCGATGATACCTTTACAGAGATCAATCCTGCAAAGAAGTCTTTCGGTGATGTGGTGATAGATCCTTCAAACCCCGACAGAATGGTTGCCTGCACGGAGAATATATATGTCCCTCAGCCTAACGGTCAGTACGGCGATGAATTCTATGTAACTACGGACGGCGGTAAGAACTGGACGCTTCTCAACGATAAGATGAAGATGAGCAGCGGCGGAGTTGAGTGGATAACAACAGCGTCTATGCACTGGTGCAGCTCAATGGCCATTGATCCCAATAACACAAATAAGATAATGGTGGTATCGGGTAACGGCGTGTTCACCTGCGATAATATATGGGATGAAAGCCCCGAATTCTACTTCTTCTCAAAGGGCATAGAAGAAACTGTTCCGTATGATATAATCAGCATACCCGGTGGTAAGCTGGTAAGCGTTATAGCCGACTATGACGGCTTTGTACAGGATAGTGCCGAAGAATACGGTATGGTACACAACAGCGTTGCAGGCTCAATGACCGGTCTTGCGGTAGCGGCAAAGGCAACTGATATATGGGTAAAGTGCGGCGGCAGTGAAGAAAAGCCGGGCTTCTGGTATACTCTTGACGCAGGCAAGAAATGGGTGAATGTTACCGTTTCGCCGTTTGAGAGCGGAAATGTGGCATACGGCGGCTATGTGGCAGTTTCTGCTGACGGAAAGAGATTCTTCTGGGCACCCGGAAACGACAGCAGCATTTACTTTTCTGACGATCAGGGCAAGACCTGGACAAAGAGCGAGGGCGGAGTAGGTTCAAAGAAGATTATCTGCGACCCCGTAAACCCCGATTATGTATATGCCGCAAGCGGCAGTGCGTTCTTCTACAGCGAGGACGGCGGAAAGACATTTACTCAGAATATGACACTTTCTGTATTCGCTGCGGCAAGACCTGTGGTTGCACCCGGCAAGGAGGGCGTTGTATACTATCCTTCAATGGGACTTCAGGTATCAACAGATAACGGCAAAACATTCACAAGATTGGATTCTTTAGCCGCTTGCATGGCGGTAGGTCTTGGTAAGGGCAAGACGGACAGCGATCCTTATACCATATTCGTATGGGGCAAGCCCACAAACGATGATTCCATAGGTCTTTACTGGTCTGAGGATGAGGGTAAGACATGGAGCAAGGTAAGCGATGATCAGCATCAGTTCGGCGGTCTCGGCAACGGATATTTTGTTGTAGGCGATATGAACAAATACGGCAGAGTTTATATGAGCACAGTAGGACTCGGCATTGTATACGGGGATCTTGTGCAGTAAGCAGGATAAAAAGATAAAGTATAAGCGGAGCAGATTTTCACCTGCTCCGCTTTTGTTTTATCGTTTATTTACTTTGCAGTCTTGCACGGATTCTTGCAAAGAGTGACTTTCTCGGCTCTTTATAGAGCTTTTGCGCCTGCTCGGCTTCCTGATATGCACGTTCATAGAACAGCTTGTGTACCTCTGTGCGTTCCTCGCCCGGCATAGCTCTTTTATGGCGGTAGATTCCGTCGCTTCCCTGCACACGAGCCTTGACGTTATCCTTGAGCATCGTATTGAATATATCTACTGCCTTATCGGCAATTATCTTATCCTTCAGCGGTACGGCAACCTCCACACGTCGCTCGGTATTTCTGGTCATAAAGTCTGCGGAAGAAATATATACCTTCCTGCGTTCGCCCTTGCCGAAAATATAGATACGGCTGTGTTCGAGGAAACGTCCGACTATTGAAATGACCGATATGTTTTCGGTGTAACCCGGCACTCCTGCGATAAGACAGCAGATGCCTCTTATTATCAGCTCTATCTTTACTCCCTGACAGCTTGCTTCTATCAGCTTGTCTATAATATCCTTGTCGGTGAGCGAGTTCATTTTAAGGCCGATATAGCCGTTAGTACCGTAGGTTATCTCGTTGTCGATCATTTCCACAATGCGTGACTTGAGACATTTCGGCGCTACAAGCAGTGTTGTACTGCTCTCAACTGTCGTACCGAGCGACAGAGCGTTGAACACGGTGCTTGCGTCCGCACCTATGTCCTTATCCGATGTCATCAGCGTAAGGTCGGTGTAAAGTCGTGAGGTTTTCTCGTTATAGTTACCTGTGCCTATCTGGGTATAATATCTGATGTTGCTTCCCTGCTTGCGTGTTATCAGCAGCAGCTTTGAGTGTACCTTCAGAGCGTCAAGGCCGTATATTATCTTAACGCCTGCCTCCTCCATCTTCTTGCTCCAGCCGATGTTGTTTTCCTCGTCAAATCTGGCACGAAGCTCAACAAGCGCCATTACCTGTTTGCCGTTTTCTGCGGCTCTTATGAGAGCGCTTACGATTTCGCTGTTTCTTGCGACACGGTAAAGCGTTATCTTTATGGAAGAAACGTAAGGATCGTCAGCCGCCTCATCAAGCAGACGCAGGAAGTTCTTGAACTTGTTGTAGGGGTACGACAGAAGTATATCGTGCTGTGAAAGCTGTGAGAACATACTCTCGTACGGGTTTACCATTATTGAATTCTGCGGTGAAACCTGATTGTAGAAAAGCTCGCTCCTGTTTTCGAGCTTATCCTCAAGTGCGGACATAAAGCCGAAATCAAGAGGACAGCTCTGCATAAACGAGAAGCTGTCTGACAGCTCAAGGTAATCAAGCATACGCTTTACAAGCTCCGGTGAAGCGTCATATGAAAACTCGGCTCTTACCGGCATCAGTTTCTTTCTTTTACGGCACAGCTCCTCCATTACGTTTCTGAAGTCCATATCGTGATCGTAAAGAGCCTCGTTCACGTCAATGTCGGCGTTTCTCGTGACACGCATGATACAGCGGTTTTCAACGAAGAAATTCGGGAAAAGGGTATCAATGTAATGCAGTATCACATCTTCCGCCAGAACATATCTCAGATTCTGTCCGGGCAGGAAAATAACACGGGGAAAATCCTTGTCGCATTCCGCACTCAATATTCCCACAAGCTGCTTTTTCTTTTCCTCGTTTTTGCTTTTGAGCAGAGTGCCGATATATATCGCTCTGTTCTTTAAGAACGGGAACGGGTGGTTCTTGTCTATAATGCTCGGAGAAAGCAAAGGGAGAATTTCTCTTTCGAAATACAGCCTTAAGAACAGCTTGTCGTCGCCCTTAAGGTCGGCGGGCTTTTTAAGCTCGGCATACTCGCTGAGCTTTGCCGAAACCTCTGAAAAGGCGCAGTCCTTAATATAGAGCAGATCCTTTACCCTGCGTGCAATTTCCTTAAGCTGTCTTGCGGCGGTCATACCTGTCTTGTTCTCGCACTTTTGGGGGTCTACCAGATCCTGATCGTACAGTGAGCCGACACGGACCATAAAGAATTCGTCCAGGTTGCTTGTGAATATTGATATAAACCTCATTCTCTCAAAGAGCGGAACATTAACGTCCTGCGCTTCTTCAAGTACACGCTGATTGAATTTCAGCCACGATAATTCACGGTTATCATAAACGTTGCTGTCTGTCATAAATTACCTCTTTTAATGGATTAAATACGGTCTGAAGATGTAAAGGGAATGTAAAATATCCTGTAATATGAATATAACCGCCCGCTTTCACGGGCAGTTATTGTTCGTTCTTTACTTGTTTGCCTGTTCAAGCGACGCTCTTATAAAGTCCTTGAATAAGGGGTGCGATCTGTTGGGACGTGACTTGAATTCAGGGTGGAACTGAACAGCCACGAACCAGGGGTGAACGCTTCTCGGAAGCTCAACTATTTCAACGAGCTTTCCGTCGGGCGACTGACCTGCGATAACAAGACCGCTCTCTGTCAGCTGTTTGCGGAATACGTTATTGAACTCATAGCGGTGGCGGTGTCTTTCATAAATAAGCTCATCGCCGTAAACCTCACGGGAAATAGTACCTGCCTCGAGCTTGCAGGGGTATAAGCCAAGACGCATTGTACCGCCCATATCAACATCCTTCTGGTCGGGCATAAGGTCGATAACGTTCTGCTCGCCTTCGTGGAATTCGCTTGAATTTGCGTCTGTAAGACCTGCCACATGACGTGCAAATTCGATTGTAGCCATGTGCATACCAAGACAAAGACCGAGATAGGGCTTCTTATGCTCTCTTGCGTAGCGGACAGCTTCAATCTTGCCCTCGATGCCTCTGTCGCCGAAGCCGCCGGGAACGAGAATGCCGTCGCAATCATGCAGAAGCTCGTCTGCCGTTTCGGGAGTAACTTCTTCTGAGTTGATGAGTTTTATTTCAACGTGTGATTCGTTCTCAAAGCCTGCGTGACGCAGGGATTCCATAACGGAAATATAAGCGTCGGGGAGTGCAACGTACTTGCCTACAAGACCGATTACGGTATTCTTTGTGGCGTTGTACTGACGCTGCACCATATCCTCCCATTCCTTGAGATCGGGAACACGGGGATCAAGTCCCAGATGATCGCATACTACCTTTGCAAGACCTTCCTTTTCAAGCATAAGAGGTACTTCGTAAAGAGAAGGAGCGGTAAGGTTCTGGATAACGTCCTGCTTGCGAACGTTACAGAAACTGGCAATCTTATCTCTCATATCCTGAGGAATCTCCATCTCGCTTCTGCAAACGAGAATGTCGGGCTGAATGCCGAGTGAGAGAAGCTCCTTTACACTGTGCTGTGTGGGCTTTGTCTTCATCTCGTTGCTGCCTGTGATGAAGGGGAGGAGAGTAACGTGGATATAAACAACGTTTTCTCTGCCTACATCCGAAACTACCTGACGGATAGCCTCAAGGAAGGGAGTGCTTTCAATATCTCCGACCGTACCGCCGATTTCGGTTATAACAACATCTGCGGTCGTTTCGGCCGAGTTTGCAACTCTGTATATTCTTGATTTGATTTCGTTTGTTATGTGGGGGATTACCTGAACCGTGCCGCCGAGATAATCTCCGCGACGTTCCTTGTTAAGAACTGTCCAGTAAATCTTACCTGTTGTTACATTGCTGTACTTTGAAAGGTTTTCGTCTATAAAACGTTCATAGTGACCGAGGTCGAGGTCGGTTTCGGCACCGTCATCTGTTACGAAAACTTCACCGTGCTGATAAGGACTCATCGTACCGGGGTCAACGTTTATATAGGGGTCGAACTTCTGGATAGTTACCTTGTAACCTCTCATCTTGAGCAGTCTTCCGAGTGAAGCTGCCGTGATACCTTTTCCAAGTCCCGACACAACGCCGCCGGTGACGAATACATACTTTGTAGCCATTATTTTGTTCCTTCCCTTGAGCTTTTCCTGCCCGTCTTATTGATTTTATATGTCAATTTGAAAAATAAACACTACTCACTATTATACTAAATCCGTTCGGCTTTTTCAAGTGCTTTTCGATTATTTAAAGTTGCTTTACGGTGTACAAAATAAACAAATAACCTTTTTGGTATTTGTGCATATCGTTTAATTTTGAAAAAGTGTAGAAAATTTATGTGAAAAATGCTAAAATTAAAATAAGCATCTCTATAGTGTTTTTTAAATTTTGTACATATAAAGCCAGCAAAATCCTTGATTTTCTATAAAAGGAAAAAGATGCGAAAATCCCTTTGTTCAAAGGAAAGGAAAGTAAAAATGAAAAAGACTGTTTTGCGTGCCGCCGCAATAGCCGCAGTGCTTGCTATGGCAGGCTCTGCTTCCGGATGCTATTTTTTCCCGGAGGAAGAAAAATTGCTCGATCCGCCTGTGCTTAAGGTGGAGGATGTTACATATTCTACCTATAAGGCGGTAAAGAAGACTATAATAAACAAGGCGAGTGCGACCGGCTACTGCGTATCCGAGCTGCAGCAGGACTGTTCGTTTACAGAGCGTGACGGAACTCTTAAAACGATATATGTCAGAGCAGGAGATACGGTAAAGAAGGGTGACCTTATCGCTGAATACAACACCGGAGATCTTGAATACGAGATACGCACTCAGGAACTTAAGGTTCAGCAGGCGCAGAATACATACGGCTCAAGCGGTGCTGAGAATGACCGCTTACAGCTTGAGATTGAGAAGAATACACTGGCACAGCTTCAGAACGAGTACGATACCTCCAAGCTGTATGCGCCGTGTGACGGACTTGTCAGCTTTGCGGAGCGTATGAACGCCGGCTCGAAGGTGCAGGCGTACAAGGTTATCGCTACAATAATAGATCCCGATAAGATATATGTAAAGGCGGCCGTCAACGATGATAAAAAATTTAAAAAAGGTCAGGAAGTTACAATAACTATCGACGAGCAGGAGTACAAGGGTACTATAGTAAAAACGCCTGTTGAGGCAAAGGAACAGGGCGACGAGGATACAAGCTCGATATATGCCGAGTTCAAGGGCAGCCTGCCCAGCTTTGGCAAGGTGGGAACGGTTGCGGATATAAGCTATATCAAGGAACAGGCGGAAAATGCAATCGTAATACCGAAGTATCTTGTAAAGACGCTGTCGGGCAAGAACTATGTACAGGTCTACAAGGACGGAGTCAAGAAGGAAGCGGATGTCGAAACAGGCATAAGCAATGCTACGGAGATCCAGATAGTATCGGGACTTTCCGAGGGTGACGAGGTTGTTGTCAAGTAAGACGGCAAACTGAACAGGCTTTACTTTCGGAAGGAATAATACAAGATGTTTACTTTATTATGGCGCAAAATGCGCAACACAAAATGGATGGTGCTGTGTCTTTTCATCGGCTTCCTGCTTGCCGCAGGTATGATGAGCACTATTCCGATATATATGGACGCATCCTTACAGCGTATGCTGATAAAGGATATGGAGCAGTACCAGATTGACAACAACAAATATCCCGGTCTGTATTCCGTTACAAAGACGCTTCAGATAACGGCAGATACGAATGCTCAGCAGGCAACGATAGACGATGTTGTATCAAAGTCTGATTCAAGGATAAATGCTATAGGAATCGCCTCGGAGAACAGCAAGACAACGCTTATTGACGATTGCCTTTATATCGTAAACGGTGAGCGTAACGGTTCGGAGCTGTCTACAAGGCTGAAGCTTATAGGAATGACCGACAGCCTTGATCATATGAAGCTCGTCAGAGGCGAGCTGCCCTCAAAGACCTCTGTTGACGGCGTGTACGAGGGACTTGCTTCAGAGGACGCACTCAAAACGCTCGGCATAAATATGGGCAATACATATAAGATAATTTCGCTTGCGGCAGGTGTTGAGCCGTACTATGTTAAGATTACCGGCGTATATGAGCAGAAGACCGACAACGACAGCTACTGGGCAGAAACGCTCGACAGCTATCTCAATGCCATATTCGTTGATTACGATATGGTAAGAAACGACCTTATGCCCGCAGGCAGATTCAATGCGGTAAACATTGCAAGAAGATATTCTCTTGACTATCATACGCTTGATATGAACAGAATATCCGCTGTTACTGCGGAGCTTGAAAAGGACGATGCGTTCTATAAAGAGGCAGGATATGCACACGAATTCAACGTTGCGGATATAATCGGCAACTATACCGAGCGTGCGGAAAAGCTCACCCGTATACTGTGGATACTTCAGATACCCGCAATGGTAATGCTTGCGTTCTATCTGTTCATGGTATCTCAGCTGAACGTTGACAGAGAGCGCAACGAGATTGCCGTATTCAAGAGCCGTGGTGCAAGCTCGTGGCAGATATTCGGTATGTATGCCGCAGAGTCGGGCATACTCGGTATTGTAACGCTTGTGGTCGCACCGTTCATCGGACTTGTGCTTTGTCAGTTTCTCGGAGTATCAAACGGATTTTTAGAGTTTGTTAACCGCACGGGAATTGCCGCAAAGATAACCGGAATAAGCGTTATTTACGCACTGCTTGCGGTAGTGGTATTCTTCCTTACCACAATGATACCGATTATCCCTGCGTCAAAGCTGACTATCGTACAGTATAAGCAGAGCAGGACAAAGGTTGTAAAGATGTCGCTGTGGGAAAAGTGCGGTGTCGATATTGTGCTTCTTGCGGTGTCATTCGGCTTCCTTTACTTCTACACAACTAATATCACAAATTCTATAGCTGAGGGTACTTTTGAAGCGACAGGCGAGCTTGACCCGCTTCTGTTCATATTCTCAACGCTTATGATACTGGGCTTCGGTCTGCTGTTTATCCGTATCTATCCGTATCTTTTAAGGCTTGTGTATTATGTACTGCGTCCGTTCTGGACACCCTCACAGTATATGGCTATAACCACCGTGTGCCGTTCACAGGGCGGCAAGGAACGTTTCCTTATGCTGTTCCTTGTAATGACATTCTCATTCGGTCTGTTCTCTGCGAATACGGCGAGAGCTATAAACAACAATATAAGCGACAGGATTTATTATGAGAACGGCGCAGATGTCGTAATGAAGGAATACTCGCTTTCGACCTCGGAGGAGGGCGGCTCAAGCACCTATGTAGAAACCGACTTTTCACGTTATGAGGCGCTTGACGGTGTGGAGATCGCCACAAGAGTTCTTGTGAACGATAATGTAAAGCTGAGAGTTGCAAACAAGAATGTTGCAGATCTTACTCTTATGGCAATAGAACCTGATAAATTCGCACAGACAGCGTGGTTCAGAAACGATCTTCTGCCTATCCACTGGTGGAACTACTGCAACGCTCTTGTAGAGAGCCGTTCCGGTGTTATAATTTCAAGAGGACTTGCGGAAAAGTCGAATGTTTCGCAGGGCGATGTAATCTCGTTCAAGTGGGGCGGAAACGACAGCCTTGATACCACTGTTATGGCTATAGTTGACTACTGGCCCGGACTTAACCCCAACGAGTGTGACTTTGCGGTAATGAATTATAATTATGTAAGGGCGAGAACAGAGCTTGAGCCTTATCAGATATGGCTGAAGATGAAAGACGGCGCCACAAGCGAGGCTCTTTACAAGAGCATAGAGGAGTCTATGCTGCCGCTCGAAAGCGTGAAGGACAGCTCACAGATGCTGATAAGCGAAAAGACAGATCCTTCACTGCAGGGTATGAACGGTGCGCTGACGCTCGGATTTATAATCATAATGGTAATGACTATAATCGGCTTCCTTATTTACTGGATACTGTCCATAAAGGGCAGGACACTGCAGTTCGGTATTTTAAGGGCTATGGGTGTGTCATTCGGTGAGATAATAGGAATACTGGGATATGAACAGCTTCTGGTATCGGGCGTTTCGATAATCTGCGCATTTATCATAGGCGGAGTTACAAGCGACCTGTTTGTACCGCTGTTCCAGTATATGTATAACGTAAACGAGCAGATACCGCCGTACAGAGTAGCGGCAATGCAGGCAGACTACATTAAGATGTATATACTTATTGCGATAATGCTTATCGGAGGATTTGCGATACTCGGTGCTATTATCAGAAAGATAAATATCAACAAGGCGCTGAAGCTCGGCGAGGATTAATGCCGGTATAAAGGAGGAGTGTTTTTGGAGCTTGCTCTGGGAATATTCAAGAAAACACGTTTCTTGTTTGCACTGATCGCCGCAGGAGCGGCAGGTGTAGCAATAGTTACAAATAATAATACGGCTTATGTTATCTGCATAATCTTCATTGCGCTGACCATCGCTTCGGACGCAACCGTAATGGTGCTGAGCAGAAAGCTGAATATCCCTATAAAGTACCGTGAGAATTATTTCAGATTCGGCAAGAACAAAAAGGATAAGAAATAATGCAGAAGATACTGGGATATATAAGAAAAGCCGTACAGGATTTTGATCTTATACAAAAGGGCGACAAGATAGCAGTGGGAGTATCCGGCGGCAAGGACAGCCTTGTTCTGCTCGCCGGACTTGCACAAATGAGAAGGTTTGCGGAGTTTGATTATGACATAACAGCTGTCACTATCGACCCCGGTTTCAACGGTGTGCCGAATAACTATGAGGCGGTGGCAAGGCTTTGCGAAAAGCTGGACGTGCCTTTCAGCCTTGTTCATACGCAGATAGGCGAGATAGTATTCGACATAAGAAAAGAGCCTAACCCCTGTTCGCTGTGTGCAAATATGAGGAGAGGTGCGCTTCACGATGCGGCAAAGGCGGCAGGCTGTAACAAGCTGGCGCTCGGACATAACAATGACGATGTTATCGAAACATTTATAATGAACCTGTTCAACGAGGGCAGGATAGGATGTTTTTCGCCTAAGACCCACCTTGACCGCAAGGATATAACGGTTATCCGACCGCTTGTGCTTGCGCCGGAGTCACAGGTGTTATCCGCCTGCAACCGCAATGGGTTTGAAATCGTAAAGTCGGTCTGCCCTGCGGACAAGACAACGACAAGGCAGAAAACGAAAGAGTTTTTAAGGGATATGGAGCATAAGGACAAGGGCTTCAAGCTCAGGATGTTCACGGCACTCAGAAAGAGCGGCGTGGACGGTTGGGGATACCCCGATAAATAAACAACAAGAGGTGACCGTACTTGGCTGTTAAAAGACAGACGCTGAATATTCCCGAGCAGGCATTGCAGGTGCTGAAAATGCTTGAGCGTGCAGGTAACAAGGCGTATTTTGTCGGACAGTGTGTAGCTGAACTGCTGAGAGGCGGCTCGCCTATGGATTATGATATTATCACTACGGCGGACTTTAGCGAAATGCTGTATGTGTTCCGTGATATGCGGATAGTTTCGCAAAACGAGGATATGAGCAGTGTTATGGTGTCGTCACTTGGACTTGTAATACAGGTGTCAAGCTATTGCGGCGAAATAAAGGACGGAAAAGCAGTCTATACCGACAATTATATTTTCGACCTTGTTCACCGTGATTTTTCCGCATTTGCAATCGCATATCATCCAAGAAAAGGATTCAGAGATCCGTTTGACGGTATGCCGTGCATAAAGGACGGCGTGATAACGCTGAAAGCAATAGGCGAATATCCCGTTGTAATGTGGCACGAAAACGACCTTGACGAAAACGAGCTGACGCTAAAGCTCGAACCCAAGTCGAGCCTTGTTACAAACCCGTTCAATATGCTGACAGCGCTTGAACTGCTCGGCGCAGAGAATTATGAGATCGACAGCGTTACAGCCGACGCAATAAAGGCGGACGCACCGCTTCTGCGTGAAGTGGATAAGCACGAGTTGTCAAGACGCTTTACAAGGATTCTTCTTACAAGAAATATTTCGGGCGTGATGGCTCGGTTTCCGGAGGTATTTTCCGCAATAGAGCCTGAACTGCTGAAAGCGCAGAGATATAAGGAAAGATATTATGACAGCACGCTGTGGGAGCATATTTCCAAAAGCGTTGAGTTTGCGCCTCCGCAGGCTGATATACGGTATGCTATGCTGTTCCACAATGTCGGCATTCCCGATTGTAAATGCCGTGATTCGCACGGCAACACATTCTTTTACGGTCACGGGGAGTACGGCAGGATAACAGCGGCGAATTTCTTCGAAAAGTACAGGGCGGAGCTTAAACTCCGCAGTGACACGGATATGCTGATAGAATCGCACGATATAAGCATCACGGAGGACAGGACGGCTGTTAAAAGGCTGCTTTGCGAGTATTCGCACGAGGAGCTTAAAAAGCTGATAAAGCTCCGTATAGCCGATGATACGGCGAAGCCTACGGTGCATGAGGGCGTTATAGCAATGTACCGCAGAACATTGACAATGCTTGATGATATAATTGCGTCGGGCGAATGCTACAGTATATCACAGCTTGCCATAAAAGAAAACGACCTTATCACGCATCGCCTTGTCGCAAACAAGGCGCAGGCGAGAGCTGTTATAGAGTCGCTGTATGAAGCGGTGCTGGCCGAGCCGTCGCTGAACGTTGCTCCGATACTGCTTGATATGGTGAGAAAAAGTATGCGCCGCTGAAAAATGTACGCTTACGAAAGGATTGATGTTATGCAGAACTGTTGCCTCTGGATAGGCGGAGTAAAGGTATCCGACCTTGACGGTATCAGGGACAATTTCAATATAACCGATGTTAAAGGCTATTATCTCGGCGGCAGACTTGCTGACTGGTTAAGGCTCGGAGGTTATGATAACGAAGCGGCAAGAATTGATAACATCGACAGAAACGGCGACGTGGACAAGGCTCTTGAGGATATATTTACAGGCTCTGCGGAAGAATCCGACAGCAATAATAAAGACAGCGAATACGGCGGTTATCATTTCAAGACGGTGACACCTCCGTTTTTAAAGCGTGAAGCAGGAACAGTTGTTTTATCGGCAGACGGTTCGTTCAGATTTCCCGTTATGACGGGAAGCGGTTCGTTTGCCGGTTCTTTCACGGCATCTTCGTTTGCAGGTTCGTTCGGTTCTTATAAGCATCAATATGAATACGAATATGAATACGGCTCGGGTAAAACGAGCTTCGGCTCGTTCAATATCGGCAGTTTTGATATAACGAGCTTTCTTTCGGGCAGTTTTTCGTATGACGAGCTGTGCGTGGGCGGCAGCTTTACGCCTAAGGCACTTATGCTTTTCTTTTCGTCCGAACCGCTTAACCGCTACGGATACGGGATACACCTTATATGAACGGATTTCATTCATTTTCATCGGCGGCTTTTTTCGCCAAAAACCCGGGCAGGAAGCTCGCTATGAGCCTACCCGACATATACTGCACAGTGATTTCGGCTTTGCAATGGCGCAAGAACGGCAACAGCATAACTATGCTTACCGACAGCGCAGGAGCAGAGCTTTTTTCCGCTCTCGGCATAAACGATATATGGAACGATATAAGAATTGTCATTCCCGACGATCTTGACGGGATAGACCCTGTTATGTTCTGGGCGGGAGGAAAGCTGATTGCTTTACAGCAGTTTCCTGCACCGTGCGCAATGATAGATACGGATTTTATCGTGTGGGAGGATCCGCCGTTTGAGGATAAGATAATTGCGGCACACGAGGAGGAGCTTATGCCGTCCGTCTACCCCGATGTTTCATCGTTCAGGCTGAAAGGCAAGGTGCTTGACGAGGGACTTGATTACGCAACGTTACCGCTCAATACGGCATTTTTGTATATCCCCGATGAGGATTTCAAGCAGTATTACACATCACGCTCCATAGCGTTTATGAAGTCGGCGGTATACGGCGGAGATTATCTTACATATATGGTTTTCGCCGAACAGAGATTGCTCCCTATGCTTGCAAAAAGGTGCGGCATCGGATACACAACGCTTCTTGACAAGGACAGGCTGTTCCTGCCTCAAAGCAGATATACGCATCTGTGGGGTGCAAAGCAGAAAATGCGTGATGACAAGGCACAGCTTGACAAGTTCTGTGAGCGGTGCAAGAAAAGGATAAGAAAATCATACCCCGAGTACGAATATGTTATCGGGAATATCGAAAGAGCAGAAAAATAAGCTGTATACTACGGGCGTCCGCAGTATACAGCTTTTATCATTTATCATTATATCCGATTATCTTTATCAGCCTTATGTCCGTATATCCGTATGCGCTCATAGGATAATCAACTCTGTCGGTTGTATTGCTGTTAATGAGAAGATCGACAACGTTGCCGTCATCGTCATATATTACCTTTGTTACTATCACGCTGTGGTGCGCCCAGCCGTCAACTACATACTGGATAACATCGCCGGGCTGTGCGGAGAAAATATTACCGTCTGTTTCGGCTACAATGCCCTTGCCCGTATTCTTGTTGCAGTATTCGTAAAAATATTGCGTTCCCGACCACGATCCCGACCTTCCCGTAGGAAGCTCGGAAAGGTCGCTTTCATCGTCAAACCATTTCCACTGCTCACTGCCGCTCCAGTCCATAGGTATCCCCGAAGCAAACAATGACTGTGAAACGTAGTTCTGGCAATTTCCGCCGTATATGGCATAGTCGCTGTAAGCAGGGTTTCTGACTACGCTTTCGCCGTTTACCCATTTGTATGAATAAGCAACGGCTTTGTCACGGTCGTAGCTGTGCTTTGCGGTCTTTGAGGTTTTGAAGCTGTCGGGATCGGCGTTATAGTTCGCAAGCATCTGCTCCTGCTCGTTTACGTTGCTCTCTGCTTCCGCCTTGAGCTTTTTGAGAATGCCCGAATACATTTTATCGTAATCAAGGTTGTCGGGTATTTTCATATCCTTGAGATAATATTCTTCATAATCATACCCGAGATAACTCATTACACGTTTTTCTATGAGCAGGTTTACATCGGTATCCTCCGCCAGAATGTCAAACTTGTATTTCCCGTCTGTGCCTTTGGAAATCTGCGCCTCGACCTCCATACCGCAGGACTCGGCAGGGGTATCGCATATTGCGAACGCAACCTTTTCGCTTATGGTATAGTTTATTGTGTAAACGCCCTTTTTCACGGTTGCGCTTTCAACGTTTATCACAAACGATGCCTCGTCATAGCGAAGATCGGCAGAGCGGCACTGCCTTGCATATATCAGATATTGAAGCGAAGTATTGCAGAAACCTGCGTACAGCCTGCCGTATGTACTGTCGGTATTGAAATACTGCGACAGCGGGCTGTATTTCAGTTCACCTGCGTATTCGTATTTATCCGAGGTGTAGTCGAGCAACAGTTGTTTTATCTCATCGGGGAGCTTTACGCTGTCGGCTGTTGTGACATTTCCGCTTATAAGAGCAATCTTTTCAGGCTCGGCAATGTCATTCACAGGCACGGCATCGGCAGCAGTGACGGTGGTTTCGCTTTCCTGCGCCGATGAAGCACTGTCTGCGTCAATTTGCTTTTCGATATTCAATAAGGTCAAAAACGCACCGATCGTGACCGCCGCCGCAAATCCTATAAGGGCGAGCTTTTGCGGCTTCGAGCTTTTGCACCTGTATTGTCTTTTTCTGTACAATGTATATTCTCCGTTTCTGTTCTTCCGTCATATTTATTATATTCTTTGAAACGCAGGTTTGCAATAGCGGCATCTCCGTTTTTAATATGATATATCCGCAACCTTAAACAAACCTTAGCCCTGCCTTGCTCTGATACTTGTCAAAGTGCATAGGTATAAACTGCGTTTTGATGAACTGTGCACAAAAAGCACGATATTTAATTGACTTTGATATGCAATTGTGATAAAATCAATAGTATAAACAGCAGAATAACGTTTTGCTGTCTTAAAATTGCATATTACATAAAACAGGAGCAGACAAATGAATTACTGGAACAAAGAAATCGAATGTGCGCCGAGAAGCGAAATAGAGGCGTTACAATCCTACAGACTTTCACGCACAATAAGACGTGTATATGAAAATGTTGCACCTTATCGTAAGAAGATGGACGAGGCAGGAGTAAGACCCGAGGATATAAAATCTATCGCAGATTTGTCAAAGCTGCCTTTTACAACAAAGCAGGACCTCAGAAACAATTACCCCTACGGTATGTTTGCCGTACCAAGCTCAGAGGTCGTAAGAATACACGCATCATCGGGTACAACAGGCAAGCAGACAGTTGTCGGCTATACGGCTCATGATATTGACGTGTGGGCTGAATGCGCCGCAAGAGCGCTTACCAATATCGGCGGAACAAAGGACGATTATGTTCAGGTCTGCTACGGTTACGGATTATTCACAGGCGGTCTTGGTATGCACTACGGAACAGAAAAGCTCGGTGCTACCGTTATTCCCGCATCGGCAGGAAACAGCCTGCGTCAGCTTGAAATGTTCAGGGATTTCGGTACTTCTATAATCTGTATGACCCCTTCATACGCTATAAGCCTTATAGAGCTTATGCACGAAAAGGGCTTCAAAAAAGAGGATTTCAATCTTAAGGCAGGTCTGTTCGGCGCAGAGCCGTGGACAGACGAGATGAGAAAGCAGATTGAGGACGGACTCGGAATCAATGCCTATGACATCTATGGACTGTCGGAAGTAATGGGTCCCAGCGTGTCTGCCGAATGTCAGTATAAATGCGGTATGCACATCTGCGAGGATCACTTCATAGCAGAGGTCATCGACCCCGATACGCTTGAGGTATTGCCCGCAGGTCAGCAAGGCGAGCTTGTATTTACCTGTATAACAAAGGAGGCACTGCCTCTTATCAGATACAGGACAAGAGATATAGCTACTCTTATCTATGATAAGTGCGAGTGCGGAAGGACGCATATCAGAATGCTGAAGCCCCAGGGCAGAACAGACGATATGCTTATTATCAGAGGCGTAAACGTATTCCCGTCACAGATCGAATCGGCACTGCTGTCGGTTGACGAAAAGGCTACGAACTACCTGCTGGTCGTTGACAGAGTGAATAATCTTGATACCCTTGAAATTCAGCTTGAAACCCGTCCGGATATGTTCGGCGACGGCGTAAAGACGCTTGAAAACTACACAAAAAGGGTAAAAACGGCGATAGATTCCGCTATCGGCGTAGGAATCAATGTAAAGCTGCTTGAACCCAAGACCCTTGCACGCTCAATGGGCAAGGCTGTAAGAGTTCAGGATAACAGGGCTATAAAGAACAAGTTTGAAAAGAAATAATTTGGAGGAGGTACAGTATGTATATTGATCAGATTTCGGTTTTCGTTGAAAACAAAAAAGGCAGACTTGCAGGTATTATGGAGGTACTGAACAAGGCAGGCATCGACATAAGAGCAATGACTATTGCGGATACGGCGGACTTCGGCATACTGCGTATGATAGTAGATGATACCGACAAGGCACTTGAGGCACTGAAGGCTGACGGCTGTACAGCGGCTGTTACAAAGGTCATCGCATTCACTATCCCAGATGTTTCGGGAGCATTATATAACGTTATGGGCAAGATAAATGCCTGCGGAATAAACGTTGAGTATATGTACTCCGTAATGGGTAAGGTTGCAGGCAGAGCGGATATTGTTATCCGTGTCGAAGATGTTGAGAAGGCATCTAAGGTGCTTATCGACAACGGTGTAACTCTTATCGAAAAGAAAGACCTCTGCAAGTAAGCGATAAGCAGAATATTTTCCGCTCCGGTGCGTATTGCCCGGGGCGGATTTTAATAAATGCTTATAACGTTAATGCTGATGAAAGGAGAGTTTTATGTATTCGGTAACGGGAAGAATTCAACAAATTAAACAGCCACGGGGTGGATATATACAACCTCGTTCGTTTACTGTTGTAAATTTTAATGATGGTAAAAGTGTAAGCGAAGATATAAATGTTAGTGCTGCTATCATTGGATTGGCTGTCGATTATATGCTACGATATTTAATGAGTGAAAAAGCAAATATTATCAAAGCATTTGAAGTGTCTTGCATGGGAGCAATAATTTCTGAAAAGCTTATGAATAATGAAGCTAAAAAAGAAATATGTGGATATTTGAAAAATATAAAAGGACTTGATGATAACTCTATAATTAATGCTTGCAAAGCTGTAACTTTTGATGTATGGTTTAGAAATTTTTCTGGTGCAATGAAATCTAGAAAAGCTTGTGACACCAATCCAAATGCGGAAACGATAGAAAATATTAGAATTTATATACAACGTTCATTGAAATTTTGGGATTTATATGGTCCGATTAAAGCAGAAGGAATCACGTTTGAGAAAAAAGGTTATACCAAAATTGTTTCTACAGGAGATGCAGATTATTTGACCAATGACACTTTATGGGATATTAAAGTGCTGAAATCTTCAATCCAGTCTAAGCATACATTACAACTATTGATGTATTATATTATGGGAAAACATTCGGAAAAGAGTGAATTTAATGATATAACAAAAATCGGAATATATAATCCAAGATTAAATGAAGCTTACATTTTAAAAGTGAGCGAAATTCCTGAAGAGATTATTAAGATGGTTGAAAAAGATGTGATTTGTTATGAGTAAATATATCATAAAACACAACGGAGTAAGCGGCACGGGCATATTTGTTGAACTGTGTGCCGCTCCCGATAAAGTACCGTTTTATGAAAAGCTTGGATTTGATCATAATGACGCAATACGAATGAAGATGATGTGTGTGGCAGAGAAATAGGCTTGCGTAAACGTGCGGCAAAAACTGCCATATAAATTTTACATTTCCGCTATTGACAAAAACATATAGCTGTGCTATACTCAAACCATAGGAAACGGCAGTTACCGCTGACGGATAACCGTGAATCAACACGGGTGCTGTAACTGCCTGCCCGCCGAATCAAGCGGACACCTTATGCCGACCGTCTGGGCAGTCCGAATAGGGCTGCTTTTTGTTTTGTATGCGGAAAAATATTCCGCTGAAAAGCAGCAAACGTGTATTGCGATTATTCGCAGGAAGGAAAGGTAAAATTATGGGAAACACAACTGACCTCAGCGTTCGCTTCAAGGATTACTGGGACGGATTCAAGCCCGGTGAATGGCAGGAGGGTATTAATACCCGTGACTTTATAATGACAAACTTCACGCCTTACTCAGGCGGACCGGAGTTCTTATGCGGTCCTACAGAGCGTACTAAGGCTCTCAACGCAAAGCTCGGCGAGCTTTTCAAAAAAGAGCGTGAAAACGGCGGTGTACTGGATATAAACACAGAGGTGGTATCATCTCTCTGCAATTATCCTGCGGCATATCTTGATAAGGAAAACGAGCTTATCGTAGGCTATCAGACAGACGCTCCGCTTCGCAGAGGAGTAAATCCTTTCGGCGGTATCAGAATGGCGAGAGGTGCGTGCGAGGCTTACGGCTACAAGCTGTCGCAGAGCGTTGAAGAACACTTCGAGTACCGTACAACACATAATGACGGCGTATTCAGAGTATACACAGACGAGATGAAGCTCGCACGTCATATAGGCATAATCACAGGTCTGCCCGACGCATACGGCAGAGGAAGAATAATCGGCGACTACCGCAGGGTAGCGCTTTACGGCGTTGACTATCTTATAGAGCAGAAACAGCTTGACAAGAAAAAGGTCGGAGAAAACATAATGGACGTAGATACGATCCGTCTTTCCGAGGAGCTTTTCCAGCAGATAAACTTCCTGAAGAAGATGAAGGAAATGGCGGCTATGTACGGCTATGACATCAGTATGCCCGCAAGAAACACAAGAGAGGCTATCCAGTGGACATACTTTGCTTATCTTGCGTCAATCAAGGAGCAGAACGGTGCGGCAATGTCGCTCGGCAGAACATCGACCTTCTTTGATATTTACGTTGAGCGTGATATGAAAAGAGGCATTCTTACAGAAGAACAGGCGCAGGAGCTTATAGACGATTTCGTAATGAAGCTGCGCAGTGCAAGACATCTGCGTACTCCCGAATATAACGAGCTTTTCGGCGGCGACCCGATGTGGATAACGGAAAGTGTCGGCGGTGTGAACAACAGCGGTGTTCCTCTGGTCACAAAGGGCAGCTACAGAATGCTGAACACCCTTTATAACCTCGGTTCTTCACCCGAGCCTAACCTTACTATACTGTGGTCTGAAAGACTTCCCGAACCTTTCAAGAAGTTCTGTGCAAAGCTGTCTGTTGACACAGATTCGATACAGTACGAGAATGATGACCTTATGCGTATGGAATACGGCGATGATTACGCTATCGCCTGCTGCGTATCGGCTATGAAGGTCGGTAAGCAGATGCAGTTCTTCGGCGCAAGATTCAACCTGCCCAAGCTCCTGCTCCTTGCCATAAACGGCGGCTATGATAATGTTACGGGAATGAAGATAGGTCCTCAGATGGAGCCTTTACAGGGTGACAAGCTTGACTATTACGAGGTAAGAGGCAGACTTGATATTTACCGTGAGTGGCTGTGCAAGCTGTATGTGAATACAATGAACGTTATCCACTATATGCACGACAAGTACGCTTACGAAAAGACGCAGATGGCTCTGCACGATACAGACGTTGACAGAATGATGGCATTCGGCATTGCCGGACTTTCTGTAATGGCTGACTCGCTCAGTGCTATCAAATATGCCGATGTAAAGCCTATCCGTGACGAAAACGGTTATATAATTGACTTTGATACAAAGGGCGACTTCCCGAAGTTCGGCAATGACGACAACAGAGTTGATAAGATAGCTCAGAACATTATTCAGAGAGTGTCAACAGAGCTTCGTAAGAATCCGACCTACAGAAACGCACGTCATACCCTTTCGGCACTTACAATCACATCAAACGTAGTATACGGCAAGAAGACAGGCTCAACTCCCGACGGAAGAAAGAAGGGCGAGCCTTTCGCACCCGGTGCAAACCCTATGCACAACCGTGAAACAAACGGTGCTATAGCATCGCTGAATTCCGTTTCAAAGCTTCAGTACGATTACTGCCGTGACGGTATTTCAAATACATTCTCTATAGTTCCCGATGCGCTCGGAAAGACGGACGAGCAGAGAGTGGAAAACCTTGTTGCCGTACTTGACGGTTACTTCTCAAATTATGCGCATCACCTCAATGTAAATGTCCTCAACAAAGAGATGCTTATTGAGGCATATGAAAATCCTGAGGCTTATCCCAATCTTACCATCCGTGTATCAGGCTATGCTGTCAACTTCCACAAGCTGACAAAGGAACAGCAGAGAGAGGTCATCAGCAGAACGTTCCACACGGTGATGTAATATGGAATGCAGATACAGCGCAATACAGACGCTCGGCACGCTTGACGGTCCGGGAGTGCGGTTTGTATTGTTCCTGCAGGGGTGTCCGCTTCGTTGCGGATACTGTCACAATCCCGAAACAAGAGATGCAAGCGGCGGAAAAACAGCTACCGTCAAAGACATTATGGAAAAGGTGCTTAGATGCCGTAATTATTTCGGCAAGAACGGCGGTATCACGGTATCCGGCGGAGAGCCGCTTATGCAGGCAAAATTCGTAACCGAACTTTTCAAGGAATGCAAAAGGCAGGGGATAAACACCTGTCTTGACACATCGGGCTGTATAATGAACGATGACGTTACGGAGCTTCTCAAGGTCACCGACCTTTGTATGCTTGACATAAAGATGACAAATGACGAGGACTACAGGAAGTATATCGGCTGCTCCCTTGACGCACCGCTGAAATTTCTTGACAAGCTGACCGAAATGAACGTTGAAACGTGGATAAGACAGGTGACGGTATGCGGCGTAAACGACGATGATACGAATATCAAAAGGCTTAATGATATAGCAAATAAGCACGAAAATGTCACTTTTGCGGAGCTTCTCCCGTTCAGAAAGCTGTGTAAGACGAAATACGACGATATGGGCATCGAGTTCCCGTTTGATAAATATCCCGAAACTTCACAGGATATTATCGAGGAGCTTAAACCCGGTCTTGATAAATTTGTATTATGAATAATTGTGTCCCCGACAGTACGGCTGTCGGGGATTTCGTCTGTTGAAAAACCTCTTAATTATTAAAAATTGGGGTCGCAGGGGCGAAGCCCCCGACAGGGTCTAGGGGCGGTAGCCACAGCAAAATAGCCCCTTCCCGAGGGGAAGGGGTTTGGGGATAGGGATAGAGAACTCGCTCTATCTTATAAAAAAACAGACTTTTTCAACACGCTGGTATCCCCGACAGTACGGCTGTCGGGGATTTTTGTATGCTGTACCATAAACAGGACTTGATTTTTTGTTTGTATTGACTTAAGGGACGGATTCCTTGTATAATTATGTCGATACAAGGAGCAAAACAGCAAATTACGCAAATATTTATATTCGATAGGAGAATAAAAATGGCAGTATATCTTGTTGATTTTGAAAACGTTCATTCAGAAGGTCTGACAGGTGTCGAAAAACTCGGTGAAAACGATGAGTGCTATATCTTTTATAGCGTCAACGCCTGCTCATTGTCTTTTGACCTGCATCAGAAAATCATTGAGAGCAAAGCAAAATTCTACTACAAAATGGTTGATGCACACGGCAAAAATGCACTCGATTTTCAGCTTGTCACCTTTCTGGGCTATCTGGTCGCAAAACATCCCGATGAGCATTTTTACGTTGTATCCGGAGATAAAATGTTCTGTTGCGCTACAGATTACTGGTGTAAGGAAAATGTCGATGCAGACGTCCTGGAGGATTTTAGTGAACTGCTCTTTATGAACAGCAACGAAAAAAATATATCCGATTATATCGGACAGATGCTTACAAACAGCTATGAGAGAGTGCTGACGCAAAGAGCCTACCGAAGAATGCCTTCGCTTACACAAACACAGGAATATTTGACATCAAAGCTCGGAAAGAGAAGGGCGAGGGAAATCCGTAACCTTTTGTCGCCTGTGGTTGACTGCAGATACGACAGCGAACGTTTAAGGCTGTTCAAAGAAAACAATGTTTTCGAGAAAATCGGGAAACACGGTTTAAATGAAAACGAGATGATCGTTGTCGATGAATGCTTGAAAAAGAAAATCGACAAAAAGCAATTCAATAATATTCTAAGCAAGCATTTCGGAACAATCAGAGGCGGAGAAGTTTACAGGATCGTTCAGAAGATTGTAGGTGACGCTACAATTGACAAAGTTATGAGCGTTCCTGTAAAGGATAGTGCAGATGCCGCAAATATTGCGTCACAACAGGTGTCCGAAACAGAGATAAACGAAGCGCAAAACGTGACAGAGCCTGAGGATACCGATGTATGGGCAGATGCACAGGAAGAAGTGCCGGCTGAAAAAAGAGTGCCGGCGAGCGACAACGGACTGGAAGCTGTGCTTGATGACGAGGATGAATGCAATTTCGTCAACAAGTGTATTTCTGAACTTATAACGGTACGGGGAATAACCAGGAGAATAACCGTAAAGTACGGTAAGGACAGGGCGGAGCAGATAATTGCGATAATTCAGCCGTTTTTGAGCTATAAAAGAGGAAGATAGATATAAAGCAGGTGCAATAAGCGCCTGCTTTTCACGCCATATTCTCAAATTTTGCTCACATAGTGCATTTCTCCCAAATAATATTGACTTTTTTCCGATGATATAGTAAAATTAAAGCAGTGTATACGATTGAATAGTTGTATTTCGGTTTTTATTTTTTTCTGATAGGGGGCTGTATTTATGAGTAAGACCGTGTTATTTGTTGCGTCTGTTACCAAAAAGCATATTATACAGTTCCATCTGCCGTATATGAAGTGGTTCAAGGATCACGGATACAAGGTCCATGTATGTGCAGGCGATGATTTTGAGCCGGAAGAGGCAAGACATATACCATACTGTGACGAATATTACATAGTTCCGTTTTACCGTTCGCCGTTTGCAACGCAGAATTTCCGCTCATATAAGGAATTACGCAAGCTGATAGAAGAAAACGAGTACGAGCTTGTGCATTGCCACACGCCTGTGGCTGCGGCTATTGCACGTTATGCTTTCAGAACCGCAAGGAAAAAGCACAACACAAAGGTGCTTTATACCGCTCACGGCTTTCATTTCTACAAGGGCGCACCTAAGATAAGCCACTTATACTATAGCGTAGAAAAGGCTATGATTCGTTACACCGACGGAATTATCACGATAAATGAAGAAGACTATCTTGCGGCAAAGAAAATGTGCCGCAACAAAAAATGCGATGCCTATAAAATTTCCGGTATCGGCATTGATTTAAGCCGTGTCAGAAATTCTACCCGTACAAGAGAAGATATAAGGGATGAATTCGGAATACCGCACGACGCTTTTCTGGTAATGTCAAATTCCGAGATAAATGAGAACAAGAATGTTGAATGCTCAATAACTGCGGTCGCCGCCAACAAGGGTGTATATATGCTTATCTGCGGTTCGGGAAAAAGTATGGAGAAGTGCAGGGAGCTTGTAAAGGAACTTGGCTGCACCGACAGGATTATATTCGCAGGATACCGTTATGACGCAAAGGAGCTTCTGCACGGGGCGGATGCATTTATTTTCCCAAGCTACCGTGAGGGACTCGGACTTGCGGCTATAGAGGCTATGGGGGCGGGTCTTCCGCTCATCGTTTCGGATAACAGAGGAACGAGAGAATATGCGGTAAACGGCGAGAATTCCATTGTGTGCGAGTGCAACAATGTGTCACAGTTTATTAAGGCGGTGCATTTGTTAAGCTCGGACGATGAGTTATGCAAAAAGCTCGGCAGAAACGGATATTCCTGTGCCGATAAATACGCAATTGAAAATTCGCTTGCCGAAATGGCTGAGATTTACGGAAAATACGTTGATATACCAACGTCAGAAACTGAAACGGAAGTGTTGTCGGGTGAAAACAGATAAATACAGAAGGCTGTTATCCTGCTGTCCGTCACTTCTTGATGCGGCAGATAAGACGGCAAATGATAAGAACGGCGCTTTGCAGAATAATATTCCGGCACAGGTCACGGCATACGTTACCGCACCTGTGCTGTTTTGTTATGTCTGCTATATTCTCGACAGCGTAAAAAAGAATAATATAAACAGAATATTTTTTCTTTCCCGTGACGGATATATTTTAAAGCAGATAGCGGATATAATAATCGAAAGAAAAAAACTCAAAATACAGACGAGCTATCTTTATGTTTCACGCTATTCGCTTCGCAATGCGCTTTATTACAAGTGCGAAACAGCGGAGGATTTCGAAAACGCAGGATTATTTACAGGCTATACATTAAAGAGTGCAAAGAATTTTTTAAAGAGAGCAGGACTGAATGATTGTCAACGTGTAGAGGTTTACAAAGAAATCGGCTTTTCTGATGACGAAAATAAAGACCTCGGCGACAGCGAATATTCCGCATTTTGTGAGAAAATTAAAAACGATCCTGCTTTGCTTTGTAAAATAAAAAATAATTCCGAAAACAATTATCATAATATAATGAAATATTTTGAGCAAAGCGGTTTATTCGAAAAAGGAAAAATCGCCGTTGTTGACAGCGGCTGGATGGGTACTGTGCAGAAAACGCTGACAGCGCTTGTAAACGGCAGAACGGACGAAAATATTATCGGATATTATTTCGGGCTTTACAGACGTGAGGACGATAATTACAAGGCGTTCCTGTTTGACGTGACCGATGCGTACAAATATGTGCCGACCTTCTGTAATAATCTGTTCGAGTGCTTTTGCAGTGCGCCGCACGGTATGACTACAGGGTACAGGGAATGCGACGGAAAAATCATTCCCGTGCTGTCCGACGCAAACGCAGAAATGGTAAAAATGGCTGAAATACAGACGAAAACAGCCGTAAGATTTACGGAATATGCGTGTAAAAATGAAAATTATATCCCGATATGCAAAATGAGAGATATATCCGCCGGACTTCTAAAGGCTCTTATGTACAAGCCCGATAAACAGGAGGCGGAAATTCTGGGAGCGTTCCCGTTCAGCGATGATGTGACCGAAGCGAAGATTCAGCGCCTTGCGGGAAACTGTAAAGGCAGTATTTCAAATATTCTTCTGCCTGTCAGAATTATCAGAAAGAAAAAAGGAAAAAGCATTTATCCCGATAAATATATTTACTGGCTGTACGGCAGTATTGTGCTGACAGGGTGTAAGCCTGCGTGGGTTTACAGGCTCAGCGTGCGTGAATGGGAAAGGCTAAGACTGCTCAGGGAGAGAAGAAAATTATGCCGTTAATATCAGTAATAATGGGAGTGCATAACAGCGAAACCGATATGCTCTTAAGTGCTGTAGGCTCGGTTTTGTCGCAATCGGTATCCGATATTGAGCTTATAATATGTGATGACGGGTCTGAAAACGGCATTGGGAAAACGCTTGACAGTATTAAAGACAGCCGTGTGAAGCTGATTTCCTTCAAGGAAAACAAAGGACTTGCGGCGGCTCTGAATGCCTGTATTGATGTTGCAAGCGGAAAATATATCGCAAGGCAGGACGATGACGACATCAGCCTTCCGGGAAGGTTTGAAAAACAGACCGAGTACCTTGAAAATCACAGAGATATTGATTTCATCGGAACAAATTGCGAGCTTTATTCGTCGGGTGAGGGCGTATACGGCGAGCGTATAATGCCTAAAGCCGTTGACAAGAGGAGTTTTCTGTTCAATTCGCCGTTTATTCACGGCAGTATGATGTTCAGACGTGAGGTTTTCGATAAAGAGCGTTACAGAACGCTCGGCAAAAACCGTAAATACGAAGATTACGATTTATTTATGAGGCTTTGTGCAGACGGTTTCAAGTCCGCAAATCTGCCTGAGAAGCTGTACAGATTTCATTATGATAAGTCAACAAGGCGTGTTTCGTTTTCGATGAGGTGCGACGAATTCAAAGTAAGGACAGAGGGCTTTAAAAGGCTCGGCCTTATGCCCATCGGATTCTTTTATGCACTGAAACCGATTTTGCTCGGATTTATACCCCGTAAAGCAATGATAAGGCTGAAAGAAAAGACTACCGGAGTATAAACGGGCGGGAACATAATCTGTATAACGAAGCACTTTCTGCAATTTTTTCTTTGTTGCAATTGCACATTGTAATAAACACGGAAATGTGGTAAAATTAATTGTTATTTTGATGCTTGGAAAAACTATGTGACAAGCTACTGTTAAGGGAGTTGAATTACGATTGAGCGATAAATTCAGTATTGACGATATATTGGCTGAAATCGGCAGTGACAATGACGTAAGCAAGAAAACCGCAAAAAGCTCAGGCGTTGCGGACAAGAAAGCACCGTCACAGTCAGCGCCGGGTGCGACCATGATACTTAATTCTATAGACGAAAAGAAAAAAACACAGGGTAAAGAAAATACCATTGAAATATCCGCAGAGAACCTTCAGCATCTGAAGGGTGTTGTCGGTGAAGGGCAGAGAAGGCCGAAAGAACCTGCACATCAGACGCAGAAAACGGCAGAGTCCCCAAAAGTAAAAAAACCGGACAGTGATGTACATTACAAAAGCCTTTCGGAGTTTGAAGATGATGAAAAGCCTGTAAAGCATAGATTGAATGCGTCGCATGACAGCGTTTCACCGTCAAAACCGTCAAAGGAAAAGCCTGCGGTAAAAGCTGCCGGAAAACAGGAGAATAAGTCGCAGACAATATTCGGAAACACTGATGAAAAGCCTAAGGAAAAAGCCGAAAAGGTAAGCGTATCTATCAATACAAGTGCGAATATGACCTTCAGGCAAAAGGTGAAGCAGTACAGATTCCTTTTTGAAGAGCTGACAAAGCGTGACTTCAAGAAGAAATACAAAAGAACGCTTCTCGGCGTGCTGTGGAGCATAATTTCACCGTTTCTGACGTTCCTTGTTCAGTATTTTGTGTTCGGATATATATTCCACCGTCTTGATTCGGGATTTGTAATCTACCTGCTCACAGGTACTCTGATGTTCAACTTCTTCACCAATGCGACTACTAACGGTATGTTCTCGATGTATTCAAACGGGGCGATATTGTCAAAAGTCAAAGTGCCTAAAAGCCTTTTTGTGCTGTCGTCCAACTCTGCGGCAATCTTTAATTTCCTTCTTACACTGATTGTTTATTTTGCATTTATGATATTCTGCAAGATAACCTTCGGCTTGCATCTTTTATTGATAATCTACCCGATACTTTGTCTAATTATTTTCAATATAGGAATGAGCTATATCCTGTCCGCACTTTTCGTGTTCTTCAGGGATATGCAGTATCTTTACCAGATATTCACAATGCTTCTGATGTATATGTCGGCTATCTTCTATGAAGTCAAGCACTTCCCCGAGGAGCTGAGATTCATATTCAATGTAAACCCGGTATATCATTATATATCATATATGCGTCAGCTTGTTATGCAGGCGTCCGTTCCGAGTTTAACGGAGCATATTATCTGTCTGTCGTTTGCACTGGGTATGCTCGGTATAGGATATTTTGTCCACAGCAAGACAGAGCAGAAGTTCGTATATTATTATTGATGAGGAATATAAATGGTAATTGATGTAAAGAACGTTACGGTCCAGTATACGATAAGCAATTTCAGAGAGATCGGACTTAAGGAATATCTTATCAAAAAGATAAAAAGGGACATAAAGACCGAGCAGTTTACTGCGGTAGACAATGTTTCGTTCAGCCTTGACGAAGGCGATTTTCTCGGGATAATCGGCACGAACGGTGCAGGAAAATCGACCCTTCTGAAAGTAATATCCGGCATTATGAAGCCTGCAAAGGGCAGTGTTACCGTAAACGGAAAGATAGCGGCACTGCTGGAGCTCGGATCGGGATTTGACCCTGACCTTACAATAAAGGAAAACATTTTTCTGCGTGGAGCGATGCTCGGTTATACAAAGGAATTCGTTACCGAAAAGTACAAGGATATACTTGAATATGCGGAGCTTACCGAGTTTGAAAACAGAGCCTTCAAGCAGCTTTCGTCCGGTATGAAGTCACGTCTTGCATTTTCAATATCCTGCCTTATGGAGCCCGAGATACTGATACTCGACGAGGTACTTTCCGTAGGCGATGCGGCTTTCAGGGCAAAGAGCGAGGCGACTATGATGAACATTATCAAGAGCGGTTGCTGTACTCTGTTTGTTTCACATTCACTTCCGCAGGTACGCAGACTTTGCAATAAGGTGCTGTGGCTTGACAAGGGAAAGCAGATAGCCTTCGGTGATGTGAATACCGTGTGCGACAAATACGACAGATATATCCGCACCGTAACCAATATGCAGAATATAAAGATGTAAACTGACAGGAGCGTTTATGATATATCTTATTGATTTTGAAAATGTTCACTCTGACGGGCTTAAGGGAATAGAACAGCTCGGCAAGAAGGACAAGTGCTATATCTTTTACAGTGAACACGCAGGTGTGCTGACATTCAATATGCATAAAAGAATAACCGAGAGCAAAGCCGATATATTTTATGTCGAGGCACAGGTGGGAATGAAAAATGCGCTTGATTTTCAGCTTGTTTCCTATCTCGGATATATGATACGAGAAGCTCCTGAGGAAGATTATTGCATTATTTCAAACGATAAGGCTTTCGAGCTGGTGGGAAGGTTCTGGCAGGATAAGAACGTAAACGTTTGCTCAGCCGTTTCACTTGAACAGGCTAAAGAATCCGGAGAACACAGCAGGCTTCATTCCGAGCTTGAAAAGCTGATAACAAACAGCGATGAGCTTGAGTTTGTCGAGAAGTGTATCAATGAGCTTACTACCAAGTCGGGCATAAATAACCGTATCGTGAAAAAATACGGCACTACACGGGCAGGCGAGATATACAGGCTGATAAAGCCTCTGCTGACCGATAAAAAGGGCGACAAGAGGCAGAAATAAAAAACAAGGCGGTCATTGCTGTTATGCAGTGACCGCCTCAATTTATACGGCATTGAATTTTCCCGTCAGTCCTGATACTGTGACGTTATCCCGAAATATTCTTCAAGCGAAAGACCGCTCTGCGTTACCTTTGTGGCAAGGTCTACGCCGATGTATCTTACATGCCACGGCTCATACATATAGCCTGTTGAGCTTTCTTTGCCCTTAGGATAACGGATGATAAAGCCGTACTTGTAGCAGTTCTTGTCAAGCCACTTGCCTGCGGGATCGTACTGGAAGTCCTGTTCGAGAGAATTAAGATCGAATGTGTATCCTGTCTGGTGATCGGAATGACCCGGACGTGAAGAATATGTATCTGCGGCATCTCTGCCGTCCTGTGCTACATAGCGGTTGTATATAACGTCCTGATCCTCATAGGAACGGAAGCTGGATAAAATCCACAGCGAAATGCCGTCAGCGGCGGCGGCAGCCTGCATATCGTAGAAAGCGTCCATAGCGACAGGCTGAACACCTGGGTTATAGCTTGCGGGCAGAGTGTATGTCTTGTTTGCTATCATAACGCCGTCAAAATAAGTAATGCCGTCTATAACTTCCATTTTGTGCGAGCCGTTATATGACGGGGCTGACGGCTTTGATGTTTCGGGCTTCGGAGTTTCGGGAACGGTTGTTTCGGGCTGTGTTATTACATACGGATCTATGATATTCACCTCCATAGTAGCAACAAGTCGGAAATCATTTTCGTAGTACGCCTCAATAGTACAACTGCCCTCGCTTTTTGCTGTGATAACACCCTCGTTTGTGACAGACGCTACCGATGAGTCGCTGGTATAGTATATGGCGCTTGTGTGTGTAATATCCTCAGGCGAGAATTTTAAAACGGAATTATATACCTCTCCGACCTCAAGAGTAACGCTCTTTTTGTCAAATTCCATCGAATCGGGCAGCTCAAGTCCGTTTACAGTGACGCTTATATCCTTTGAAAGCCCTGTTACGGAGTCGGTTACCGTGACTATGGTTTCGCCCGTGTTCACGCCCTTTATATTTCCGTCCTTGTCAACGGTCGCAACTTCCGTGTCGGCACTTTTCCAGCTGAGCGATACATCCTTTGCGTCAGAGGGGGTCAGCTTTGCAGTAACCTTCTGTTCCTCTCCGCCGTCAAGTGACAGAGCCGCAAGAGATACATCGAGCTTTTCGATTATATCCTTCTTTACAATAACGATAATGCTGTCGGAAAGCTCTCCGCTGCTTACCGTAATTTCGGTTTTTCCGTCCGACACACCTGTGATTTTTCCGTCAAGTGAAACGGTCGCAACAGACGTATCCGCACTGACATATGACAGCGCATATTCCGTGTCTGACGGCTCGGTTTTCACTTTGAGTTTTTCAGAATGACCGATACGCAGTGTAATATCACCGCTGTTTGTTATCTCAAGCCCTTTTATGCTGTCGCCGTTATTGCCCGTGAAAATCAGCGTTACAAGCACGGCGCACATTATTATCAGCAGTGCTATACCGCTGTATATCATAATATTCGCTATCAGGCGGTTACGCTTTTTCTGCGCTGTGGTTTTCCTTTTCGGATATTGCGACGAGGACGCTTTAACGGGCGTTGCGGCAGGCTTTGGCTTGAATTTGCCGTCAAGCTCGTCAAGCGGAATTATATTATCGTCCGTTCTTTTTTCAAACAGTGCCTTTATATCATCGATACTGCTTGTTTCGTACTTCTTTTCAGGCTCCATATTTTTATATCCTTTCAAATAAACCGTACAGACGGTAAGCTCCGCTTTTATGTACGGCAATACCTATACAAACGTTACAATTAATGTAATTATATCATAAGAACCGTGTTTTTGCAAGTGCTGTTGCGGTTGACAAAACCGTACAGTTGTTGTACAATTACAATATGGATGTGAATACAGGATTTGACTTTTTCACAAGGCATTGTGCAAAGGAGGATCATATGAAATACAAAAGATCGGTATCGGTTTTTCTTGCTGTTTTGGCGCTGATTCCGGCAATGATGACAGCAGGCTGTTCCGAAGAGAGCCATATTATAACTCAGCACACCTCACGTCCTGACGGTACGGCGACGTCAAAGCCGTATGCCACCAACAACAGTCTGACAAAGGACGATATAACGCTTACGGTATGGGAGTCAAAGGACGGCCCCGATGAATTTATCAGAAAAGCGGGAGACAGCTTTCACAAGCTTTACCCTAACATAACGATTGAATATGTCAACGTAGAGATACCCGACGCTATAATAAATCTTAAGGATAAGAACAGTACGGTAAAAAGACCGGATCTGTTTGCATCTCCCTGCGACATGGCAGGGGAGCTTATCGCCAACGATCTTATACTTCCGACAATCGACACATCGTTTGTAAATACAGTGGCAATGACTTCTGCAAGGGATTCCGTGATGTACGGCGATACTATGTACGGCTACCCGGTTTCCTGCGAAACGTACGCCCTTTTCTACAATAAGAAATTCGTAGATCTGAATGATATTCCGTCAACGTGGGAAGGTATGATAGGCTGGAGCAAGGGCTTCAATACGCTCTATCCCGGCAAATACGGCTTTATTTTCCACGCAGATACGGTATATTATCTTGCTATGCTGATGAGCAGGGACGGGAATAAGCTGATGAGCGGCAATGACTACGGCTTGCTTAACGAATCCGCAAAATACGGTATGGATCTTCTCGGACAGATGAAAGAAATATTGCCGCCGAACGTTACGGATTTTGAATATGACGATTATGACAATCTGTTTCTTAACGGCGATGCGGCTTTCATTGTGAACGGACCGTGGTTTGTAAGCAAGGCCGATGCCTCCGGCATAGATTACGGCATAGTAAACCTTCCGTCTTTTGAAAGCGGAAGCAATACATATTCCATTGCAGGTGTCAGAGTTATGTATGTGTACTCAAAAAGCGAGCATCCGAAAGAGGCGGACGAGTTCGCACGCTATCTTCTCAGCGAGGATATGCAGAGGCTCAGAGTAAAGATGACAGGAACCCTGCCTGCCGCTAACGTGGATATAGATGAAAAGCTGGACGGATTTGTGAATCAGCTGGCATTCTCCTATGCTATGCCGAACACGCCTCAGACGGCTCGGTTCTGGGAATACGGGATAACTGTTACCAAAAACGTTTATGCCGGCAAGGACCCCGACGAAGAGCTTAAGGATTATGTCGATTATCTGAACGGTACAGACACTCTCGATAACGAAAGCAATATCACCGACAGCCTAGACAGCAGCACCGAATAATTTTATTTTAACGGAAGGATATAACCTATATTATGCCAAATGCCGAAAAAAGCATATCACTTGAAAATGCAACAGATGTCGGCGCGGGACTTACCTCGAAAGAGGTAAGCGACCGCATCGCACAGGGAAAAGTAAACGGAGATTTCAATATACCAAGCAAATCGGTAAAGCAGATATTCAAGGATAACTGCCTTACATTCTTCAACCTTATCAACATAATACTGGCGGCTTTTGTCGTTGCGGTAGGCTCGTTCAAGAACTGCCTGTTCTTAGGCGTTATCATATGCAACACGGCAATAGGTATATTCCAGGAAATACGCTCAAAAAGAGCCATCGACAAGCTGGCTCTTATTTCTGCGCCTAAAGCGGATGTGCTGAGAAACGGCGAAATACAGACTATAGCCGTAAAGGATATTGTTCTTGACGATATAATGATTTTGTCGGCAGGCAGACAGGTCTGCTCGGACTGCATAGCGGTAGAGGGCGACTGCGAGGTAAACGAGAGCCTTGTAACAGGCGAAAGCGACCCTATCGTAAAGCACAAGGGCGATGAGATATTGTCCGGCTCGTTTCTGATAAGCGGAAATGCAAAGGCGCAGGTTATCCGCATAGGCGCAGACAATTATGCCAATAAGATAACAAGCGGCGCAAAATATATCAAGAAGAATAACTCAAAGATGCTCGCAAGCATAAACTATATACTGAAGATGATTTCCGTATGTATTATACCGATGATACTTCTGATGTTCGGCAAGGAAATGCTTCTTGCACACAGCACGTTCACCGATGCCGTTGTAAACACGGTGTCGGCTATAATCGGCATGATACCCGAGGGCCTTGTGCTTATGGCAAGTATGGTGCTTGCGGTAAGCGTTATCAGACTTGCAACGAACAAAACGCTTGCGCAGGATTTGTACTGCGTGGAAACCCTTGCAAGAGTTGACGTTCTCTGCCTTGATAAAACGGGTACGATAACCGAGGGCAGAATGGAGGTATCCGACGTTATCTCTCTTGACGGCAACGATCACGAAAAAGCTCTTTGCGAGATGATATATGCGCTTGGCGATAATAACCCCACTGCGCTTGCCGTAATGGACAGATACAAAAAAGACGGTTTCCTGCCCGAAAGAGAATGGTCGGCAAAGACGGCGATACATTTCTCAAGTGCGAAAAAGTGGAGTCTTGCGGCTTTTGAGGATAAAGGAACATATATTCTCGGTGCGGCTGAATTTATTCTGGGCGATGCTATGACAGATGCTCTGAGAGAACAGATAAAGACGCTGTCGGAGGGCGGATACAGAGTTGTGCTGTTTGCACACAGCGACAATATGCCTCCCGAAGTTGAGGGCGGCGCATTGCCCGAAAATATAACTCCTGTGGCGCTTGTAAGAATCACCGACTGCATAAGAAAAGAAGCCCCTGCAACGCTGAAATATTTTGCGGAGCAGGACGTTGACATAAGAATTATTTCGGGCGACAGCCCCGTTACCGTTTCTGGGGTAGCTCAGCGTGCAGGGCTTGAGCATTATGAAAATTATGTAGACGCATCGACATTAACAACCGATGAAGAACTGTGGGAGGCGGCTGACAAATATAAGATATTCGGCCGTGTAACGCCGTATCAGAAGCTGGAGCTTGTAAAGGCGCTTAAAGCCAAAGGTCATACCGTTGCGATGACGGGCGACGGCGTAAACGATGTCCTTGCACTGAAAGAATCCGATTGCTCTATAGCTATGCAATCCGGAAGCGATGCGGCACGAAACGTATCCAACATCGTCCTTCTCGACAGCAATTTTGCTTCAATGCCGAAGATAGTAGGCGAGGGCAGACGCTCTATAAACAACATTGAGCGTTCAAGCGTGCTGTTCCTTTACAAAACCGTATACTCGTTTTTAGCGGCGCTTATGTTCTGCTTTGTGCCTATGGGTTATCCCCTTCAGGCAATACAGCTTACGCAGATTAATATGTTCACAAACGGCATACCCTCGTTCTTACTTGCTATGGAGCCTAACTTCAAGCGTGTAAAGGGCGAATTTATAGAAAATGTCCTGCCGAGATCCATAATGCACGGACTGCTGATAACGTTCAATTTTGTCGGAATAGTGCTTATGCGCTATATTTCAAGCTGGATGGACATAATTCCCAGAGAAACCTTCGATTACAGCATCGAAACAATGTCAACCATATGCATAGGATTTGCGGCATTCGTGATACTGTTCAAGGTTTGTATGCCCTTCAAGCCGTGGAAAATAGGTCTGTTTGTTTTCCTGATAGGCGGATTTACGGCAGATATATTCATTTTGCGTGATTTCCTGCTCGACCTTAAGCCTATGTGCTTTGAAATGATAGTTATGACAGGAATTCTTATGGGCGCAACTGTTCTTATAGAGGCTCTGTCCTCGTTCTTTGAACGACATATAACCGATAATCTGCTGGCGTTCCAGCGGTACTGGAAAGATGTGTTTGTAAAAATGTCGGCAAAAAGAAAAGCCGGAAAGGAAAATAAAAATGCCTGAAACGACAGTTGAGATATTCAGCGACGGAGCGTGCAGCGGCAATCCGGGCCCCGGAGGGTACGGTGCGATTCTCCGTTGGAACGGAAAAGAAAAGGAGCTTAGCGGCGGCGAAAAGCATACCACCAATAACCGTATGGAGCTTACCGGAGTTATTGAGGCACTGACGGCACTGAAATATCCGTGCAAGGTGATACTTACCACCGACAGCAAGTATGTTGTGGATTCTGTCACAAAGGGTTGGGTCAACGGCTGGAAACGCAGAGGCTGGAAAAAATCCGATAATACCCCTGCACTTAATGTCGATCTGTGGGAGCGGCTGCTTCCGCTGCTTGATACGCACGATGTGGAATTCCGCTGGATAAAAGGCCACGCAGGACACCCCGAAAATGAACGTTGCGACAGGCTCGCAGTAAAAATGCGTGATTACTACAGCGCATTATAATAAGCCGAAAAGAAGGCGTTTTTATGAAAAATGAAATCAAAGAATATAAGGAATATATAAAACAGCAGGCGGCAGACCCTGACGTTGACAAGAAAGCACTTGCACAGCAGCTTCTTGTCAGGATAGGCTTCTATCAGCACGAAAGGCTTATCCACCTCATAGTAACGATGAGCTTTGCGATATTCTTCCTGTTGTCGCTGATACTGGTGTCGATAAATGTTTATTTTCTTGCACTGTCGGTGCTTCTGCTTGTACTTCTTGTTCCGTACATAGCACACTATTATTTTCTTGAGAATTCAACGCAGGAGCTTTACAGAGTGTATTACTCGATTATTTCGGGGCAATAATTCTTGCAGACGAAAAATAGTTGTAATTGTTTAAGCAAAAATCACACAAAACCGTGAATTTATTACCAAGTTTCGTTTAATCCTACAAAATTATCTTGCAAATATGGATTTTTTCGGTTTTCTGTAGTATAATTATAGCATTAATCTGCCGAATCAGTCGCATTATGTTTGTTTTTCAGTGTAACAAGAGGGGTGAGCCGATGAAAAAAGATATATTTTCAATTCCGAACATACTGAGCTTTGTGCGAATATTGCTTATCCCGATATTTGTATGGTTATATGTCACCGCAGGCACGAGCGGAGAGTATTATCTTGCCGCCGCAGTTGTCGTAGCGTCGGGAATTACCGATTTCCTTGACGGACAGATAGCACGGCGATGCAATATGATAACCGAGTTCGGCAAATTTCTCGATCCGCTTGCCGATAAGCTGACGCAGGGAACGCTGTTTCTTTGCATAGCAATAAATTATCCGCTGATGTGGATACTGCTTGCTATATGGCTTTTGAAGGACGGCTTTATGGCAATTATGGGACTTGTGCTTTTAAAGACAAAGCAGACAAAGCTCGACGGCGCACGCTGGTACGGCAAGGTCTGCACGGCTATTATCTATATTGCAGTGCTGGCTTTACTGTTCTTCCCCGGAGTATTCCCGGAGGGTTCGCCTGCATCATCCTTACTCATTCTTATCTGTATAGGTGTAATGCTTCTTTCCGGTATTCTTTATTCGGTAGCACTTATAAAGATGTGGCTTCACAATGAAACGATAGCCAAAGAGAACAGAATGAAGCTCAGGGAGATTGCTAAGGAAAGCACCCACGAGCATAGCAATATCAAAAGTGAATAAAAATGCGACCTGCAGGATAAAACCTGCAGGTCGTTTTTTAGAAACTTCAGTGACAAACTCGCAAAAATAACACGCTCTTTTCTGAACAGGAATTGTTCGGAAAGGAGCTTTTATTATGAAAAGCAATATCAGAGCTGTTTTAACTGACAGCGTACTGCCAGATGCAATGAAAATGTCATTTGTTATGTCTGTTGCGAGGTGGTATTATGTCAATGGATGAAAGAAAGCTGAAGGAACAAGATACGGAGCTTATGAAAAACGAGATTAACGGATTGAATGAGGTCTATCGTGAAATAGCAAATGAAATCGGAATTGAAAATGCCAGAATAATTCATAAAATGTTTCACGGAACTCAGATTTCGTTCCCCGGCCGCCTGTATTCAAAGGAATACACGCACAGGGCAATTATCAGGGAATATAACGGCAAGAATATTCTTGGACTCGCTAAGAAATATGACTACTCCGAGCGTTCAATATGGCGGATCATCAAAACAAGTAATACTAAATGAGAGGTATTTATGAAAGTCACAGTAAAAAAATCAAGAACACGCTTCATAGCGATAGCGGCGGCACTTATATGCACATTATCACTCACAGCGTGCAACAGCAACGGCACATCTTCTCAGACGGAAAGCAGTAACACCGTGAATAGCTCGGTATCTGCCGACAGCAGTACCGACAGCAGCGGCAGTAACAACAGTTATGAAGCGTGGTCGGATGAAATAGTGCTGAGCAATATTATCCCCGAGGTAAAGGGAACGGTAGATCATACATACGAGAATACCGAAGAAGAATTATGGATAAAATTTTCATCGGTAGACGATAATCAGTACAAAGATTATATCACAGCCTGCAAGGACAGAGGCTTTACGGTAGAAGAAGAATCAGATTCATATAAATTTGAAGCATTCAACGGTGACGGCTATAAATTGGAGTTAACACATTTCAGCGGCGGCGACAGTCTGAGTGTTGAACTTGAAGCGCCTATGGAAATGGATGAAATCATTTTCCCTATTGGTCAGGCCGGAAAACTCGTTCCGAAGCCGAAATCAACATTCGGTAAAATCAATTTTGAATATGATAACAACTTCTGCTTGTATATGGGCAAAACGCCCAAAGCGGATTATAATGCGTATGTATCGGCATGTATAGAAAAAGGATTTACCGTTGGGTACAGCAAATCCGATACCCGTTTTGACGCTTATAACAGTGATGGGTGGCATTTGGAACTGTCGTACGAAGGAAACAGTGTAATGTTTATAAGAGTTGATCCTCCCCGAAAATCCGATGAAAGCGAGCAGTTATCCGATACTTCAAAGCCCGAAACGACTAATGCCCCCGAAACAAGCAAGCCGGCAGAAGCCGATGCAAGCGGTCTGAGAAGTGATTTCAAAGAGGCTATGGACAACTACGAGAGCTTTATGAACGATTACGTTGACTTTATGAAGAAGTATAAGGCAAACCCGACCGATCTCAGCCTTATCACAGATTATACGACATATATCAGCAAATATAACGAGCTTTCACAGAGCTTTGAAAAGTGGAACAGCTCGGATATGAACGATGCTGAAAAAGCCTACTATATCGAAGTGCAGACAAGAGTAAACAACAAGCTGCTTGAAGCGGCACAGTAAAACATCAAAAGCGAAGCCTTCCGCCCGTCATTATGACAGCGGAAGGCTTTTCTTTATGCAAAACAAAAAATAAACTTAAAATTTACCCGATGTGAACAAATCTTTGTTGAGTTTTGATATATACAAATTTCTCTTTCGGGTATAGAATATAGAGGTTGCTTTTTGTCCGCAGGACAAGGGAACAGAAAGAGGGAGAGAAATGATAAAGCGTTATTTCAAACGTTTAAAGACAGAATTCAAAGGCTATAATGCAGGAAAATTCGGAAAAGATGTGCTTGCCGGTATCACAGTAGCGGCTGTGGCACTTCCGCTTGCGCTTGCATTCGGTATATCGAGCGGTGCGACTGCCGCCGCAGGACTTATCACTGCACTTATCGCAGGTGTTGTAATAGGACTGCTTTCGGGTGCTTCGTATCAGATCTCAGGACCTACGGGCGCTATGGCGGCTATCCTTTGCTCGCTTGTGGCTACATATCAGATACAGGGTGTGTTCATCGCCTGCTTTATGTCGGGTGCTATACTTCTGCTGTGCGGAATATTCAAGCTCGGCGGACTGGTACAGTTTATACCCACACCTGTTATCACAGGCTTTACATCGGGTATAGCAATAATCATTGCATTCGGTCAGATAAACAACCTTACGGGACTTAAGTGCGAGGGTGCTTCTACTATAGATAAGATAGTAAGCTACTTCAACATGCCTCAGACGCTGAATTTTGAGGCAATAGCAATCGGCGTATGTGTTATAGTGTTTATGCTTATATACCCCAAAAAGCTCAATGCTATCATTCCGTCGTCGCTTATGTCTATTATAATAGCAACGGCGCTGAACTTCATATTCAATTTCAATGTCGGCATTGTAGGCGAGATACCGCAGACGCTTTTACTTAATGACCGACTTGATATTACGGCGATAGATTTTGACACGGTCAAGAATCTTATATTCCCTGCAATCAGTATTGCGGCACTCGGACTTATCGAGAGCCTTTTGTGTGGTGCGAGCGCAGGCAGAATGAAGAATGAAAAGCTCGACAGCGATCAGGAGCTTGTAGCACAGGGCATAGGCAATATGCTGATACCCTTTTTCGGCGGTGTGCCTGCGACAGCGGCAATCGCAAGAACGAGCGTTGCCATAAAGAGCGGAGCACAGACAAGAATAGCCGGTGTAATACATTCACTGGTGCTTTTAGCGTCAATGTTCCTGCTCGGCGGCGTAATGTCAAAGATACCTATGGCGGCGCTTGCAGGCGTACTTATCGTAACTGCGTGGAGAATGAACGAGTTTGCGGTAATAAAGGACATTTTCGGCAGAAAGATAAAGACCGCAATGTTCCAGTATCTTATCACAATGGCGGCAACGGTTATATTCGACCTCACTGTCGCAATTATAATCGGTATACTTTTCTCGGTCATCATGTTCGTGCTTAAGGTTTCGGATATGACGGTTAATGTTGCGGATGTTGACCCTGCTAAGATAGATATAGCCGACAAGGACGGAAAGCTCTGCGGCACAAAGGTCGTATATGTCACAGGCCCGCTTTATTTCGGAACATCAAACAAGCTGTCAGAGAAGCTGTCACATCTTGAGGTTGATGACGGCGGAAAGCTGATATTCTCAATGCGTGGCGTGCCTATAGCGGATATTTCCGGTGTACAGGCTATGAAGGAGCTTTGCGACATTCTTTCCGCAAGGAAGATAGAAATATACTTCTCGTGCGTACAGCCTGCCGTTGACGAAATGTTCCACCGTTGCGGCCTTATCGAAACCTACGGCGAGGAGCGTTTCTTCTGGAGCACCGACAAGGCGATGAAATTCATTGCAGTCGAAACCGCAAACGTCTGCCCCCTCTGCTCCGCATACACATCAAATACAGCCGTAACCGCAGAAACGGCAAGCGTATAAATCTAAAACAAAAATCAGCCCGCAGGAAGATAAAACTCCTGCGGGCTGTCAGTCTGTCGAAAAACCTCTATCGTTATCCAAAAATGGGGTTTGGGGCGTAGCCCCAAGGCAGGTCGCAGGGACGCCAGTCCCCGTATTCACCCCCTTTCCGGGGGAAAGGGGGCAGGGGGATAGGGATAATAAATCAGAAGTTTATTTCAAAAACAGACTTTTTCTACAACCTGTCAGCCCGCAGGAAGATAAAACTCCTGCGGGCTGTTACTTTATGCTAAGCGTTTTAGTCGTCGTTGCCTTGCGACATTACGATAAAGCCTACTATCACTGTAACGAGCAGAGCAAGTAATCCAAGCAGCTGATTTTCAATACAGCAAACTATAAAAGCAACACCGCCGATTAAAATAGCAATTCCGAAAATCATCCACAAGCATTTTACCGCTTCACTGCGGTTGTCGGTTTTGTTTTCATCTTTGACGTGGTGCGAATAAACCGTCCTGCCTTTATTCTGTGCAGGCGACTGTTCGTTTTTCTTGCTGTCCTCGATTATATGATGAACAAGCCCGAAGGTGACAAAGTCATCAAAGGCATCGTGCTTACCGTTTCCGTTCCAGTCAAACATAATACCACTCCTTCTTAGATGTGACTTTTGTTTATGTCGTTATTGTAGCATAAGGATTGTACGATAAAAAGGACAAATATCTCAAAATCAGAATAACGCTGTGTATTTGTTCAAATAAAACGAGTATAATATTACTGATATCAAAAAGCGTAAGCTTTTGTAAGGGCGGCGTTGCTGACGTTGCCCTTATTTTGTTTTATTAAGTAAATTTATAATTTTGCGCGTTCTCCTCGCAAGGCTGACAACAAAAAACAAGCACCGCAATCAAATACGGTTGATTATGACTTTCAGTATGTTAAATTTCATTCAATACGGCAAATAGGATGAATCATCTCCCATAGCATCAAAGTGTCGCCTGTAACGGCGAGGGATAGTGAGGTCTGAGAAATATCCTATATCAGACAGGACGTGCGAAATAGCCGTAAATCCATCGTTATAGAAGCGTGTTATACGTTTCTTCCTGTCGGTAATTCCGCAGTAGTCATGCGGGCATACGAATGTCCATTCGGCAGAGCGGTCGTCAACTATTACTCTGAAATATTTATCAATGTCATTCTGGCTTATGCCGAAGTTTGCAAGCAGTATATGATGCTCAAAGCTGTCGTCAAGCCGTGACATAAGTACTGTTTCACCGTCAAAGGAGATTGCAAATATCAACGGTTCTTTTTTAGCAATATATTCATTTACCGTTTTTTCGTCCGGGTATTTACGATATGTCATAAATTCACCTGATTTCCGTATTTAAAAACTGATTCCGAATCTTATATATTAATTATAGCATTTCCGCCGGCAAATTGCAAATCCTGTCTTTATGCGTTCTCCTCGCAAGGCTGACAGCAAAAAAACAAGCACCGCAATCAAATACGGTTTACTGTGGCGCAAAGCCGGTGACCGCAAAAAAGTTGTCAGCGAAGGCAAGGCTGACGAGTGCAGTACAAGCGAGCAGCCTTGCCGAGCGTTACTTTTTTGCGAAAAGGAGGAACAGTGGAGCGGGTGACTGATTTTTTATAGCATAAAAAATCGGAACAAGCGTAACTCGTTCCGACGTGGCACGCCTGATGCGATTCGAGACGCACCTGTGCGTTCTCCTCGCAAGGCTGACAACAAAAAACAAGCACCGCAATCAAATACGGTTGATTGCGATGCAGTTTTTTGGCACGCCTGATGCGATTCGAACGCACGACACATAGCGTCGGAGGCTATTGAAAAAGCACTTGTTTTCGGCTTAAATAAGCAAAATTACTGTTTTAATTGACGCCCCTCTGACACCCCTCTGTACTGCTTCTTGTGAGATATTCATCCAGTTTGACAACCTCACGATTTTTATATATTCGGTCAAGGTGGGTGTATATATCAGCAGTAACTTGTATACTTTTGTGACCTGCTTGCTCTTTTGCGGTCAGCAGATCAACGCCAGCAAGATACAGGAGCGTAACGTAAGTGTGCCTGAGCTGATGAGCGGTAAAGGTGTCTATAACCATAGGAACCCCACCGGGCTGGAATCTGCTGCTGGGCATAGGCAGAGGCTTACCGTCAACTATGACGTTGCTGAAATCGCCGTATTTGAAATTGAGAACGGACATGTAGCTTTCCCACAGTCTGCGCCAGGAAGTATTCCCGTGCATCTGACCTTTTGCAGTAGGGCAGACAAGAAACGATGTTTTAGGTTGTTCTTTCAGATAATCTACAAGCAACTGCGGAATGGCGATTGTACGTTTTGCATAATACGTCTTTCCACCTCTTTTCTGCGACGGTTTGCCGTTTATCATTTCTACCGATTTAGTAACGGATATTGTTTTTTCGGTTAAATCTATATCGGTCCATTGCAGAGGGATAAGTTCGCCCCTCCTCAGGCCTGCATATAACATAATCATAGCGGCTGTCTGTGCTCTGTGCGGTGTATTGCGCACCCAAGCTTGTTGTTCTTCGGTGATAGTTTCACGTTCAACAGCCGGCTCGGTACGAGGAAGTTCCATACAAGAGATAGGATTATACTCGATAACTCTTGCTTGTACCGCAAGGCGCATCACACCGTTTGCAATATCACGTACTGCCTTAATGGTTCGTTTAGCTTTGCCTTCATGTGCCATATCGTTAAGGATCTCCGATACATCAAGAACAGTGACAGAGCCTATCGGCACCGCTGCCATAGATGCAAGTCGCTTGGCATTTGTACGGATAACACTCATCCAGCTTTCGCTTACAGTGCTTTGTTTATACTGAATCCAACGTTCAAGCCAAAAACCGAAACTGTTTCTTGCACCGATAATATCTATACCTTTGCCGAGCTGTGTTTTCAGTTCGGCCGCTTTCATTTCGACTTCTTTTTTGCTGTAGCCGTAGACATAGCGATACTTTTTAACACCGTTTTCAAGACCGACGTATACTTTTTTCTGTATTCTGCCGTCCGCACGTTTTTTCATATTTGCACCTCCTATTTCAAACGCTTAATAACAACGACTGCTTACTGCAAATATGTAATCCTTCGAATAAAAAAAGAAAGGTTTTATCGGTACTTTAGTCTGCTCGTAGTTCCAACAAGCGTCAAACATTTTGTTTTCGATATCGAGTAATGAATCTACGTTAATACCTTTGCGTTGCTGTTCAGAATGTGACATCAATTGTATTTCGTCAATATCAGTACCACTAAGATACTGCCATATTTCGTATGACAAACTGGATATTCTATTTTGCACCACAACGGTAGACACATTGTACATATTACTTAGTTTTTCCGATAAATCAAAAATTGGCATTGAGTGCTCGTCAAATGTTTTACTTTCATTTCTAATTATCGGAAGTATTTCTTTGTATGGCATAAGAAATTCAGCTGCACCCTCATTTGCAAGCCATTCAATATAACTATTTTGATTAGGTCTAGTATTTCCAAAACAATTCAAAGTAGTTCCAGGCTCATCAACAGTCAAAATGTGTGTTAGTTCATGAAATCCATGATAGTTTTGTTCGACAAACGACTTGTTTTCGTTTAATAGTATAACATGATTCTCATCTCTGTTTTTAGCAATTCTAACAATTCCTCGCAAATCATACGTCGAAAAAGGAAGTGTTTTTATCTTAACATTCTTAAATTTCTTACATAATTCAAAAATATCAAGAGGATAATCTGAACTAGAAATATTAAACTGGACTCTTTTTTCTGCGATTAACTTATATAGTTTTTCCTTAGTGTAGTAACTAATAATTATTCCTCCTTATTGCCCTTATCTTTAAGTTTCAAAATCATTGCAATTGCCATTTCAATATCATTAGGGTCTATTCCATTGTCTTGTGCTTTTTTTGCGAAACTAAAATAAATATTATTCACTTCATTGTTTAGATTACTATCGTCACCTATCAAATCACTAACTGAGACGCACAAAAAAGTTGCAATTTCTTTTAAGTATTTATTGTATGATCTGCTTTTTCCGTTTTTCCATGCTGAATAAGTACTTTTATCTAACCCTAGATAATCGGTGAGTTCTTTTTGTGTTTTATTTTTTTTAATAAGCAATTCTGAAATTTTATCTATTATCTCCATATTTTCACCCTCCTTTTTGTTTGAATTTAACAAAGTTGAAAAAATAACAACTTAAAGGGTTGACAATTGGAATAATATCAACTATAATATGCGTATACGGTTGATGAAATTCCAACTTTTCTTTAGTTCAAGTTTAGCTGACAGACTAAAGGGAAGTTTACAATTTTTAAACTTTGCTGATTTAATAGTAACAGTTTTATCAACTTGTGTCAATAGCATCAAACAAAATTTGTTGATTTGTTGAAAGGAGGTAGGAATATGTACGATGAATTTAGGCATTTTGCCAAAGAAAATCTTAAGAGTAAGCGGATGACATATTATAAACTTGCGAAGAAGATTGGTTTTACAGAAAGCACGATTAAATGTTTTATGTGCGGGGCAAATAACAGTCGAAAGGTTGCTGAAAAAATTGCAGATGAATTAGGAGTAAAACTAGTTTACTGTGATAAAAAGTACATACCATTTTTTAAAGATTAAAGGAGGACATACATGAACAATTTACAGATTTTCAACAACGCCCAGTTTGGCGAGATAAGGACAATTGATGAGAACGGCACAGTGCTGTTCTGCGGTTCGGACATTGCAAAGGCACTCGGGTATTCAAACACAAAGGACGCACTTGCAAGACATTGTAAAGAAGATGGGGTAGTGTTTCACGACCTCATCGACAACATGGGCAGAGAACAGCATGCAAAATTTATCAACGAGGGCAATGTCTACCGCCTGATAACGCACAGCAAGCTTCCTGCGGCTGAACAGTTTGAGAGCTGGGTGTTTGACGAGGTGTTGCCAACAATACGCAGAAACGGTGCATATATGACAGACGATACACTTGAGCATGCGCTGACGTCTCCGGACTTTCTGATACAGCTTGCAACAAAGCTCAAAGAAGAAAAAACAAAGCGAATAGAGTTAGAAGCACAGGTTGAGCAGGACAAGCCTAAAGTGTTATTTGCGAAAGCAGTTGAAACGGCACACACATCAATACTGATAGGCGACCTTGCAAAAATCCTTAAGCAAAATGGCGTTCAGACAGGGCAGAAAAGGTTATTCGAGCAGTTAAGGCAGGACGGCTATCTGATAAAGGGCGGCAATTCGCACAATATGCCTACACAGAGAGCGATGGAAATGGGATTGTTTGAAGTCAAGGAAAGCACAGTGAACAATCCGGACGGTTCGGTACGAATAAATCGTACAACAAAGGTAACCGGGAAAGGTCAGACATATTTTATAAACAAATATATTGCGGTGTAAGTTCCGGTTCCTATTCATAGACGAAGGAGGCACATTATGAAGTTTTTTAACAAAAGCAAAGTCATCTATGACTGGGACGAACTCCCGTTGCTGATGACCACAGGAGAAGTGGCGAATCTGTTACACTCGACAGATGACCATATCAGGAGCTTAGCGGCAAACGGCGTAATCAAAGGCTCTAAGTTTTCTCGTCGTTGGCTGATAAATAAGCACGATCTCAAGGATTACCTTGAAAGCATTTCTAACACGGGGGTGACAGCATGAAGATAGGAAAGATAATTGCCCGTATACTGTCCCTGCTCCTCAGAGCCTGGATAACAGCCTCTGCGGCAGTAATGATGTACATACCGATGTCGGCACTGGCTTACGCCCAGAGGGGCTATCGTGCGGTCGGCGGCGAAATGCTCCCCGTTGCAATAGTCGCTGTTGCGGTCTGGTACGGGCTTGGGTGGCTGATGCGGGAGTGGTACAGGACGATGAGAGGAGGACGCAAATGAAAGCAAACGACCCTAACGCCCTACTCGCACGTGACGCAAACGAAGCAGCAAGAGCGGGGCTAAGCTATGGGGCGTGGCGGTCACTCAAGGACGGTCAGAAGCTCGCCGACAAGGTACACTTCCGCAGAGCACAGCAGGTAGCGGAGATACGAAGAAAGAGAGGAAAGAAGAAATGAAGTTTACGGTTAGCACAACGGTTACTTCCTATAAAGAGGTAATGGCAATTGTTCAGGCACTTGCCGGCGTTGTAAACAATATCAATGTAACAGACTGTGAAGGCGAGGAGGACGAAGACGACGATGATTAGATATGACAAGCCGATTATCAAGACCGCCGCAGAAATGAAACCGGGTGACATCTTCCGTACCGAGTATGGCGATTACGGTAACTGGTGCGAGTTTGTGTTTGAAAGCTGTAATGCACACCTTTTCGATGCGACAGAAACGCACTTTCATCGTAAAGGACATACGCAAAGCGAAACGTGCTACAGTATGACAAACATACGCAAAGTGGTCTATGAGGTTGTCGGTAGAGAATAAAAAAAGAGCTCCCCGAAGGGAGCAAAACAAATATTTATGCAAGACCAGTATAACACTGGCAGGAGAAAAAGTCAATGGATATCAAAGAAAAACTTACAGCTGAGCTGACAGACGCAAAGCTCGGCAAGTATGAAACAGAAGTAAAAAACGCTGTTTTAAGGACTATCTGCAAGTTCTGTGAGCAGAATGCAGAGTTTAAACAGGCCATAGAGCAGTCAGGCAAGTCTTTTGCCGACTGCCTCAAGGCAACGGTCAAAGGTGCAGGCGCAAGTCTCGAAGATCTCGATGTATACAAGCGTGCAGTAGCGTTTTACTTTCCCGGTGCTGACATCAAATGCACTATGACGCTTGATCTCGGTGACGGCGGATTCAGCAACAACGAAACGTCCACAGAAGCAGGCAGCGGCAAGCTACAGCTTGACCTTGACAGCCTGCTCGACTTCTGAGGTGCGGCAGTATGACAAGAAAAGAAGCCGAAAGCTATACAGACAATTTTCCGCCGCTTACAGCAGAGCTTGAACGTGAGCTTAGAAAGACATTGCCGATTAAGTATCTTATTATAGATAATGACGGCACAGCATATTGCACGGCATGCGAAGAAAAGCTGTATCCCGGTGAGTATGACAGCTCGATCAAACACAGACAGACTACCGTATGCTCGCACTGCGGCGAAATTGTCACTGCGATATACAATTATCACAATTTTCACGGCTCGGTTGTTGAGTGCAAATCAAATGTCGGAGTGTTTTTGTCAGACGGCAAAACCGATAATCTGTACATACGTTTCTACACGGTTACGCTGTTTTTTAATGCTCGTGAAATTATGCCGCATATCGCAATCAATGAGGTTCAGCGGTATTTGTTCACGGCAAATCAAGCGTTTCGTTATGGTCCTAAATACGCATGGGAGAGTAAAAACGGTTACTACACAAAGGTAGTGACAGGCTGGGGGCTGCGAACAAAATTTGGTAAACCTGTATTTCAAAATTGTTGGGATTATTATACCTTTGTTAATTTTCCCGCATTAAAAGGAACAGCTTGCGAGCATTCGGCAATGAGCGAGAATTTCGGAAGCATATCATATCTGCGGTTCTGGCAGTCGCACAAAAATGTTGAGGCGCTCGTTAAGTGTGGCTTATATAATAGCGTAGAGTGCAATAAAGACATGATCAACTGGGCTGAAACCGAACCGCACAAAATGCTCGGTGTAACAAAAGATGTTATGCGGGCAATCCGCAAAGGACAAATCGGGTACAGAGATTATTTTGAAGCGAGAGAGGCATTTCCTAAGATTATCGACCTTAAATGTCTTATTGATACATTCAATTTTGTTCACTATTCTTTTGGCACACTTGACGAACTTGAAAAAAGACTCGTTTTGTTACCTGCCGACAGATACGAAATTATGAAGTATCTTGTAAAGCAGAAAACCCCGATTTATGACTATATGGATTATGTCCGTATAATGCAGAGCTTCGAAGCCGATTTCAGCGACAGACAGATATGCTTTCCGAAAAATCTTAAAGCGGCTCACGACCGTGCAGAAGCTATGCGACAGGCACGGGAGCTTGAAGAAAAAGCAAAGAAAAACGCTAAACTGGCTGAACAGCTGAACACTTTGAAATTAAAGCGAAAGATACTTGAATTTTCGATTGGTGATTACTTTATCCGTCAGCCCGCCAGCACAGACGAAATAGTTGCCGAAGGTCAGAAGCTAAGCCACTGTGTCGGCGGCTACGCCGAAAGACACGCAACCGGCAAGCTGACGATTATGTTTCTTCGCCGAAAATCCGCACCGGACGAGCCGTATTACACGATAGAGGTATCAAACGACTATAAAATAGTCCAGTGCAGAGGTTATAAAAACAACTGGGTTACAAACGGCGGGCAGGAAAAGCCACAAGAAATAATCAATGTCGAAAAGATGTATCAGCAGTACCTTGACGGTATTGCGGCGAAAAAATCAAAAACAAAATCAAGGAGGAAAACAGCATGACCGAACAGCTTACACTGTATCAGCAGGCTCAGGCGGTGCATCAGGATCTGATGATTCAGGAACAGGTTGCAGCTCAGTCTTTAACGCAGATTGCCATAGATCTTAAAGAAATCAGAGATAGGCGGCTTTATGCAGAACTCGGATATTCCGATTTTGCCGAATACTGCGAAAATGCCACAAAGACGGGAAAAAGACAGGCTTATAATCTCATATCACTTGTTGAACAGTACAAGATAGATGATCTTTCCAGACTTGCGTATCTCGGCAGTACCAAACTGATCGCTCTTAAATCTCTCGGCAAAGAGGAACGTGAGGAGCTTATAGAGAGCGGCAAAGCCGAAGAACTGTCAGTGAGAGAGCTCAAGGAAAAGATAAAGGAGCTTACCGATAAAAATGAACAATTACGCTTTGAGTTTACATCAGTAACTGACAGTGACAAAATAACGCAGCTGGAAACAGAATTAAAATCAAAACAAGTAGAAATGGAGCGGGTTGGCAGAGATAAAGACAGCAGGATCAATTCGTTACAAGCACGGCTTGACAATACAGGAAATGCTATGCGGCGAACCGCAGAAGAAAATGAAAAGCTGAAGTTACAGATAGCTGAACTTGAAAAGCGTCCTGTTGAAGTGGCAGTTGCCGAACCCTCAGCGGAGGATATTGCAAAAATAAGAGCAGAAGTCGAAGCTGCCGCAAGAGCGGAATACGATAAAAAGCTTGCTGATGAAAAGAAAAAAGTGCAATCGATTGCACACGAAGAAGCAAGTGGCAACAGTAAAGAAATCTTCAAGATTCATCTGAAAAATATACAGCGTGAATTCAATGAAGCGTTAGAGCTTGTAAGCAATGCGTCAGAAAATGAACGCAGCAGTTATATAAAGGCTTTCCGTTCCGTTCTGAATGCGTGCGGGGATTTGATTGCTAAATTATAAGGAGGAAAACCAAATGTCAGTAAAAATCAGCTCACTTGAAATTGAAAATGTCAAGCGAGTAAAAGCGGTACAGTTAACGCCTGCCGAGAACGGTCTTATGATAATCGGCGGTAAGAACAATCAGGGCAAGACATCGGTGCTTGACGCTATTGCATGGGCACTCGGCGGTGACAGGCTGAAACCGTCACAGGCTGTGCGGGAAGGCTCTGTGATTCCGCCCCACATGGAAGTTACGCTCAGCAACGGTATAAAGGTAGTCAGAAGCGGCAATAACAGTACGCTCAAGGTTATTGATCCGGACGGCAACAAGGGCGGTCAGCAGCTGCTCAACGAATTTGTAGAACAGTTTGCACTTGATCTTCCTAAGTTTCTCGACCGGTCAAGCAAGGAAAAGGCGGATACTCTCCTCAGAATAATCGGTGTAGGCGATAAGCTGTACGAACTTGAAACCGAAGAACAGAAGCTGTACAATCAGCGTCACACTATCGGTCAGATAGCGGATCAGAAGAAGAAATACGCTAAGGAAATGCCGGTATTCGCAGATGCTCCGAAAGAGTTTGTGTCTGCAACCGAGCTTATCAGACAGCAGCAGGATATTCTTGCAAGAAACGGCGAAAATCAGCGTAAAAGACAGCTCAGAGAGCAGTACGACAGAGAACTTGAGTTGGCTCGGAAGGCATACGAAGAAGCACAGTCAAGACTTGAAACGGCAACGGTAAACGCAGAAACCGCACATCGTGACGCTGAAGACCTTGCAGACGAGAGCACGGCAGAGCTTGAACAGAGTATAGCAGACATTGAGCAGATAAACGCAAAGGTCCGTGCAAATCTTGACCGTGAAAAAGCTGAACTTGACGCTGAAGCGTATAAAACTCAGTATATACAGCTTACCGAAGAAATACAGTCTGTCAGAAAAGCTAAAACAGATCTTCTTGACGGTGCAGACTTACCGCTTGAGGGCTTGTCGGTAGATAACGGCGAGCTTACATACAACGGTTTTAAATGGGATAATATGTCCGGCTCGGAACAGCTCAAGGTTGCGACCGCAATTGTCCGCAAGCTCAATCCTAATTGCGGATTTGTGCTTATAGACAAGCTGGAACAGATGGATACCGATACGCTGAACGACTTTGGCAGATGGCTTGAAAGCGAGGGCTTACAGGCAATCGCCACAAGAGTAAGCACGGGTGACGAGTGCAGTATCATAATCGAGGACGGCTATTCAAAGCCGGTTGAAAAGAAAGAAACTACAACATGGAAGGCAGGTACATTTTGATGAGTACAACAATGAACATCACTAAAGGCAGAATCGAAACCGCCAAGAAGGTGGTTATATACGGCCCTGAGGGAATAGGCAAGTCAACGTTTGCATCGCAGTTTCCCAATCCGTTATTCATCGACACCGAGGGTAGTACAAAGGAAATGGACGTTGCCCGTTTTGATAAACCGACATCGTGGGAGCTGCTTAAGAGCCAGATTGAGTATGTCAAGCTCAATAAGCCTTGTGCCACGCTTATAATTGATACGATAGACTGGGCGGAACAGCTTTGCATCAAGTCTATCTGCGATAAGTACGACAAAAAGGGTATTGAGGATTTCGGTTATGGCAACGGCTATGTATACGAAAAGGAAGAGTTCGGCAGGTTCCTTAATCTGCTTGAAGATGTTATCGAAGCCGGAGTTAACGTTGTACTTACGGCTCACGCTATCCTCAGAAAGTTTGAACAGCCCGATGAGCTCGGAAGCTATGACCGCTGGGAGCTGAAGCTCGGCAAGAAGACAACCAATCTTATATCTCCTCTTGTTAAAGAATGGGCTGATATGGTGCTTTTCGCAAACTACAAGACTATTTCGGTAGCGGTTGACAAGGACGGCAAAAAGCATAAGGCACAGGGCGGCAGACGCATAATGTACACGTCACATCATCCCTGCTGGGACGCAAAGAATCGTTACGGTTTGCCGGAAGAAATTCCGATGGAGTACGGGCAGATAAAGCACATTATCGAAAGAAATATTGCCGCACAGCCTGCCGTTACCGTTCAGACTGCACCTGTTGCAAAAGTGGCAGCTGCAGAAAACGCAACAACCGCCACGAATGATAATATAACGCCGGCTCCTGCTCCGGCAATAACACAGGAAAGCTCAGGAATACCCAAAGCTCTTGCGGACCTTATGACGGCAAACAGCATAACGGAAGAGCAGATAAGAGCGGCAGTAGCAAGCAAGGGATATTTCCCTGCCGATATGCCGATAAAGGACTATCCCAAGGAATTTATCGAGGGCGTGCTTATCGGGGCATGGGAGCAGGTAAAAGCAATGATAACGGAAATGCTTATGACAGACTATGAGAACGAGGCTTACCCGTTCTGATAAACGAAAGGAGAAATAACATATGAGTGAATTTGAAAAAGAATTAGGCTGGGACGACGTAATTGAGAAAGAAAGCGATTTTACGCTTCTTCCCGCAGGTGACTACGACTTTACGATAACAGGCTTCGAGCGTGCAAGGCATGAGGGAAGCGAAAAACTTCCCCCTTGCAACAAGGCTGTAGTATCTATTCATATAGACGCTCCGGAAGGCTCAACCACAATTCAGCATAATCTGTTTTTGCACAGCAAGTGTGAGGGTATGCTTTCGGCATTCTTTATCGGCATAGGTCAGAAGAAACACGGCGAACCGCTTCGCATGAACTGGAACAACGTCATCGGTGCCAAAGGTCGTTGCAAGGTGTACATAGATACTTGGAAGAACAAGAATGGCGAAGAAATGCAGTCTAACAGAATAAAAAAATTCTATGAGCCGTCACCGGCACAGACTGTTTCTCAGGCACCTGCAAGCTCTCAGGCGGGTGTATTTACACCGGGTAAATTCTGATGGAATTAAGACCGTATCAGAAAGAAGCCAAAACAGCGGTACTTTCACAGTGGGAGCAGGGTAATTCAAAAACCCTGCTCGTACTGCCTACGGGTTGCGGTAAAACGATAGTTTTTGCAAAAATCGCAGAAGACCGTGTCCGCAACGGAGAAAGGGTACTTATACTTGCGCACAGGGGCGAACTGCTTGAACAGGCGGCGGACAAGATACTGAATGCCTGCGGGCTTGGCTGTGCTGTAGAAAAGGCGGAAGAAAGCTGTATAGGCTCATGGTATCGTATAACGGTAGGCTCTGTACAGTCGCTTATGAGAGAAAAGCGACTTGCACAATTTTCAAAAGACTATTTCAATACGATCATAATTGATGAAGCGCATCATTCCATTTCGGACAGCTATCAGAAGATACTCGGATATTTTGATGAAGCAAAGGTACTCGGAGTTACGGCAACACCGGACAGAGGAGATATGAAAAATCTCGGACAGGTATTCGACAGCCTGGCGTATGAATATACTTTGCCGAGAGCTATCAAAGAAGGGTATCTTTCACCGATAAAGGCACTTACCATTCCTCTGAAACTCGATCTGACAGGTGTCGGCACTCAGGCAGGAGATTATAAGGCGAGTGACATTGACACGGCTCTTGACCCTTATCTGTATCAGATAGCGGATGAAATGCTGAAATATTGCAAGGAACGTAAAACGGTAGTATTTCTGCCGCTTATAAAAACGAGTCAGAAATTCTGCAAGATACTTAACGAAAAAGGCTTCCGCTCGGCAGAAGTCAACGGAAACAGCATTGACAGAGGTACTGTTCTTGCTGATTTCGATAGCGGTAAATATAATGTGCTGTGTAATTCAATGCTTCTGACGGAAGGCTGGGACTGTCCAAGCGTAGATTGCGTAATAGTTCTCAGACCTACTAAGGTAAGAGGGCTGTACTGTCAGATGGTCGGCAGAGGAACAAGGCTTTGTGAGGGTAAGAAAGATCTGTTGCTGCTTGACTTTTTGTGGCACACAGAAAGGCACGAGCTGTGCCGTCCTGCACATCTGATATGTGAAAGCCCTGAAGTTGCCGAAAAGATGACCGAAAATATAGCGGCGGCAGGTATGCCGGTTGATATTGAACAGGCGGAAGAAAAGGCAAAAGAAGATGTAGTTGCTCAGCGTGAGGAAGCGCTTGCAAAACAGCTTGCGGAAATGAAAAAACGCAAGAGAAAACTTGTAGATCCTCTCCAGTATGAAATGAGCATTCAGGCGGAAGACTTATCTTCCTATGTTCCGGCATTCGGCTGGGAGTGTTCTCCTCCGTCGGACAAGCAGAAAACAACGCTCGAAAAGCTCGGTATATTCCCCGATGAGATCGACAATGCCGGTAAAGCTCAGCTTTTGCTGGACAGGCTCGGCAAACGGCGCACTCTCGGACTTACAACACCGAAGCAGATACGTTTTCTCGAAAGCAGAGGCTTTAAGCACGTCGGCACATGGCAGTTTGAAAGTGCAAGAAATCTGATTGACAGAATAGCGGCTAACAATTGGCACGTTCCGAACGGAATAGATCCTGCAAGCTATGAACCGAAGGTGGTGAATAATTCAGATGTCGGAATTTGATTTTGACCTTAACGAAGCACTTAAATATATAAGCCCGTCAGACCTTTCCTATCAGGAATGGGTGAATGTCGGTATGGCACTCAAAGAAGAGGGCTATTCCGTTACCGTATGGGATAACTGGTCGGCAAATGACAACAGATACCATAAAGGCGAATGTGAAAAGAAATGGGAGAGCTTCAACGGCTCTTCCTCGCCTGTCACGGGCGCTACCATAGTTCAGATGGCTAAGGACAGAGGAATGATGTTCGGCACGGGAGAAGAACGTGAGCTTGACTGGGACGATGAAATATCATACGAACATCACGATGAACACGTTGTTGTAAACAAAAACTGGATAGAGGGCAAAGAAATAAACGCTCCGACAGACTGGCAGCCTCACAGAGAAATAATCAGATACCTTGAAGCATTATTCGAGCAGAGCGAAAATGTCGGATATGTTGTGCAAAGCTACGAAAAAGACGGTAAATTCATCCCTGCCAACAAGGGCTATTATGACCGCACGGCAGGTCAGCTTATCGAATCATTGTCGCAGTGTGACGGCGATATAGGTTCTGTTCTCGGTGATTACAACACTCAGGCGGGGGCATGGATACGTTTCAATCCTCTTGACGGCAAAGGCGTTAAGAATGAAAACGTAACCGAATACAGATATGCGCTTGTTGAAAGTGACAATGTAGATATAGAAAAACAGCACGCAATCATCTGCGAGCTTGAACTGCCCGTAGCTGTGCTTGTATACAGCGGAAAGAAGTCACTGCACGCTATTGTAAAGGTAGATGCCGCAAATTACGATGAATACCGTAAACGTGTAGATTTTCTGTATCAGATATGTCAGAAAAACGGACTGTCACCCGATACGCAGAATCGTAATCCGTCAAGATTATCACGTCTTCCCGGTGTTCAGCGTGGTGAAAACAGGCAGTACATAGTTGATACAGACATCGGTAAAAACGGTTGGGATGAGTGGCGGGAATGGATAGAAAGTGTAAATGACGACCTGCCCGATACCGAGAGCATGGCTGATGCGTGGAGCAATCTTCCGGAACTTGCGCCGCCGCTTATTGATGGTATACTCAGACAGGGACATAAAATGCTTATCGCAGGACCGTCAAAGGCGGGTAAGTCGTATGCTCTTATAGAAATGTGCTGTGCAATAGCGGAAGGCAAAGAATGGCTTGGCTGGAACTGTACCAAAGGTAGGGTGTTGTATGTAAATCTTGAGCTTGACAGGGCTTCCTGTCTGCACCGTTTCAAAGATGTATATACAACACTTGTCTGGGAACCTCAAAATCTCAGTAATATTGATATATGGAACCTAAGAGGTAAGTCTGTCCCGATGGACAAGCTCGCACCGAAACTTATCCGCCGTGCGAGCAAGAAGAACTATATCGCCATTATCATAGACCCGATTTATAAGGTTATTACCGGTGACGAGAACAGTGCCGATCAGATGGCGCATTTCTGCAATCAGTTTGATAAGGTATGCACGGAGCTTGGCTGTGCAGTTATATACTGTCATCACCATTCAAAAGGTGCACAGGGCGGTAAGCGTTCAATGGACAGAGCCTCGGGTTCAGGTGTATTCGCAAGAGATCCCGATGCACTGCTTGACCTTACGGAGCTGGAGCTTACCGACAGCATAATAAAGCACGAAAAAGACAAGATGACCTGCAAGATATGCTATGACCAGCTGAAGAAATGCGGACACGAAGACGATGTTTCACAGGATGATATATGCAGTGCAAAGCAGATGCGTGAAGCACTCAGAAACGCTGTGCCGGACGCAGATTATAAGCATGTGTGTGATTTCATTACCAAGTGTGAAAAACGCACAGAGAGCCGTACAGCGTGGCGTATAGAAGGCACGCTCCGAGAGTTCCCGAAGTTCCCGCCGGTGAACGTTTGGTTTGATTATCCCGTTCATCGTATAGACAAGACCGACGTATTAAAAGACATACAGCCCGATGACGGCAGAGCAGCAGGCTGGCAAAAGAATTTCAGCAAGAAAAAGACCGAAAAGGAACGTAAGGACGAGCGTAAAGAATCGCTCGAAACGGCATTTGATGCTTGCATGATTGACGGCAAGGTTACTTTATCCGGTATGGCCGAGTATATGGGCGTGACCGAAAAGACGGTCCGAAACCGTATAAAAGAGCATGGCGGTTTCTGGATCGACGATAACGAGGTAGGGAAAAAGTCGAAGTGAAAACTTTCACTGCGAGGGAAAATCTCGGTGATTTTCATTTTCACTGTCAGGGAAAATGTCGAGAAAATTTCTTTCACTGTCAGTGAAAAAGTCGAGAATTTTCACTTTCCCTACAGAGTGAAAAAGTCGGTGAATTATCGAGATTTTCACTGTCAGGGAAAATCTATTATTATAAACAATACTTCTGTCGGGGCAGAGGTAGCCCGACAGAAAGTATTTTGAATAATGACGCACACGAGGAGGTGCAAACTTAAATGGCAAAAACAAGCAAAGCAAGACAAGCTATAATCGAGGCAGCTAAAAAAATGCCGCCGCTGTTTCACAAGATTCCCGATGAGGATTTTGATTACAGAAAAGCAAGGACACTCTGGTGGCTCGTCAAACAGCCGGAAGTTCTTAAGTATGTCTGGGATATAGTCAAACAGTCGGGCGCAGTGATATATGACGGCACAACTCGCAAATGGCACGGTGTAGATTTTGAGGAGGCCGATGATGAAGACTGAATTTTTTATGCCGATGATACCGCCTACGGTAACGGCACAGGAACACAAAGTAACGGTTTCTCACGGCAAGCCGATATTCTATGATCCGCCCGAAGTCAGATCGGCGAAGGCTAAACTGACAGCGTACCTTTCTCGGCATAAACCCGACAAGCCGTATAAAAAGGGCGTAAGGCTGACGACAAAGTGGCTGTTCCCGAAAGAAGAACAGCACAAAGACGGAGAGTATCGTATAACGAAGCCAGATACCGACAATCTTCAAAAAATGCTGAAGGACTGCATGACTGTTTGCGGTTTCTGGACTGACGATGCGCTTGTCGCAAGCGAGATATGCGAAAAGTTCTGGGCGGCAAATCCCGGAATATATATCAAGGTCGAGGTGCTGAAATGACGATAGACGAAGTTCAGCAGGCTATGTTAAGCGGTCAGACCGTAAGGCATACACACGGAGGAATAACCGCCGAATACACAATAAGCGGTGTTATATCCCGTTACAGCAAGATAAGAGGCTGGTATTATGTGCTTGAGCTTAAAGACAGAAAAGCGGACAGCTTGTCTGTCGTGAATATGGAGGAGGTTGAAAATGACAGAGTATATTAAGCGTGAAGTATTGTCAAAAATTATGAACGATATAGCAGGAGATGAAACTTGCCCTATGAACATTGCGGCAGATATTTATTATGCTGTAGATTGCATACCTGCGGCTGATGTCGAACCAGTAAGACACGGGTGCTGGGAAGTAGGGTATTTTCACGATCGAGTGTGCAGCTGTTGCTTGCACCCCGACAATGACCTTGACGATTATCCACATCCGTACTGCCCTAACTGCGGGGCAAAGATGGACAAAAAAGACGGACAAAGGAGATAAATAATGACTAAACGCAAACCCGCAACGGAAACCTGCCTGTTCTGTGGGCAGGCAATACCGAAGTGGATAAAGTGTAAGGACAAGCTTCCGCCGGATCAGGAAGAGGTGTTAGTATGCACTGTGTCACAAAAAGGAATACGAAACATTGATAAAGGATATTGGTCTATTGATCATTTTATCCATAGAGGGCGTGCACGGGTTACTCATTGGATGCCGCTTCCAGAAGCGCCTAAGGAGGAAACATGAAAGCCTGGATTGTAAATGAAAAATATGAAACAGCTTCTGCAGTTGTTTTCGCCGAAACACGAGGCAAAGCAAAATCGCTTGCGCTATGCACAAGTTGCTGTAAAGACGCAAGCAATATTGAAGTAAGACGAGTACCACAAATGGACAAGTATTACGTCGAAGGTAAAACAGAAATGGAATGGTCAGATCCGAAAGACAGAATCACATTGGTGAAAGAATGCGGATTTTACTGTAGACATCCAATAGCAGAAGAGTGCAAAGACTGTCCTGCAAAAGATTTTTGCGATGAGGCAGTGCTGGAAAAGGAGCACCCCAATGACCGCTAAAGAATACCTATCACGCTATCACCTTATCAACATACGCATAAATCAGAAGATAGACCAGCAACGACAGCTCAGAGAGCTTGCAACCAACATATCGCCGTCATCGGGCGGAGGACACAGCAGCGGGGTATCGGACAAGGTGGGTATGGCTGTTGCAAAAATTGCAACACTGGAGCAGGAGATAAACGCAGAGATAGACGAGCTTATCCGTGTTAAAGCAGAGATAGAGCATACTATATCGGCAGTGGCTGACGAGCGGTTAAGGCTGATACTAATAGCACGGTACATAAACTGTAAGACGTTTGAGTATATTGCCTGTGAGATGCACTACTCGTATAAGCAGATATGCCGACTTCACGGTAAAGCACTTCTGAGAGTGCAAGATGTCCTTGAATGTCCTATTGCATCTGTGGTATGATTATGATAGAAAAGAAGCGAAAGCGTAGTGACCGAGGAGCGGCTAATAAGCCGCCAGGTCACCTTTTCTATCAATTATGCGTACAAGAGTATCCATTGGACCTCCTTTTTCTTAGTCGAGCCGTCCGCTCTTCTGATTCTTTCGTGCGGACGGTGACGAATACTTCAAGCACTCTGCAAAGGGTGCTTTTCTTATATTTTAAATTTATGTTAAAAGCTTGTTCAAGATGTGGCAAGATCCATAAGCCCGGAGAATGCACGGCCGGGATAAAGTATACACAGAAGATACGGGACAGCGAAGCCGACAGGTTTCGTAACCGCAAGATATGGCGCAGAAAAGCCGATGAAATACTTGAGCGTGACGGTCATTGCTGCAGGGTGTGTCTGTCGGCAGGCGTTATCAACAGCACGGACCTGTCTGTGCATCATATCGTACCGCTAAAGGTCGATTATGACCGCAGGCTTGATAACGATAACCTTATAACGCTGTGCCGCTATCATCACGAGGCGGCGGAACGTGGGCGTATCAGCAGGCAGGAACTGGCAACTATGACTTGTACCGTCGATTTTTCACACCACAACATATAGTGGTATAATGCTATACACCACAATATATAGTGTGCCCCCCTACCCTTGCGATTTTTGAGGGGTCCCGGTCTGACATCTGACCGCCACCTCTTTACACGATATATTCCCGATATGACTTTGAGAGGAGTGAGTATGTGCCCAGAGGAGCAAAAACGATAGACAACTGTGCAGGACACAGGACAAAGAAAGAAAAAGAAGCCCGTGAGAAAGCTGAAGCGGCTATGCTCACAGGGCAGAGGTGCTTCGAGCGTGACTGTGTAAAGGCTGATCCGGTAGCGCACAAGGAGTACCTGCGGCTGACAAAGTTACTCAGCACGATACAGAAAAACGACGCACTGTACGGAGCAAGCATAAACCGATATTGCGAGCTGTACAGCGAAGTAAACACTGTCAAAGCTGATGCGGTAACGCAAAGAGCAGTGCTGTCGAAGATTGAGATAGCTTTTAACAATTTGCCGGACGAAGAAGCGACAGGCGATGAGCTGATGAAGTTTACAAAGCTGATGTCTGGAGCTCTTGCAAAGATAGCCGAACTTGATAAGATAATAATGCAGAAACGAAAAATGATGAGCGACATTGAAAAGGAAAACGGTTGGACGGTGCTTTCCGCTATCAGAGCAATACCGAAGCAGGCGGAAAAGCCCGAAGATGACGCTTTAATGAAGATATTACAGGGAGGTGAGAGCAGTGAAACTGTTTGATAAGATATTCAGACGTGACACTGAAGGCACGGATATTGAAGTGGCTTTCGGACTAAAGCAGATAAGCAACATAACACGAGAACAGGCGCTTGAGATCCCTGCGGTTTCAGCGGCTGTTAATTTTATAGCCGGCACAATAGCAAGTCTGCCGATAAGGCTGTATAACAGCAATGACAAGGTTCAGACAGCGGCGGAAATCACTGAGGATAACCGCCTGTATCTGCTGAACGAAGAATCGGGCGATACTCTGAACCCGACAGAAATAAAGCGTGCGGTTATCCGTGATATGCTTCTTGATGGAACGGGATATATGCACATAGAGCGGAGCGGAAACGAGGTTTTGGCTCTCAGATATGTCCGTGACAGTGCTGTAAGTGTGGAGAAAAATTCTGACGCTATTTATAAGACGCTCCGTATGCTCGTTGACGGCAGAGTGTACAACCCGTGGGATTTCGTCATTCTCAGCCGTAACAGCGTTGACGGAGGAAAGGGAGTAAGCATACTTGCCGAGAATCCCACGCTCTTGACATCAAGCTATATGCTGTTACAGCTTGAAAAGGCGATGAGCCGCAGAGGCGGTAACAAGAAGGGCTTTCTGCGCACAGAGCACAGAGTAGACGAGCCAGCGATGCAGACTATACGTGAAGCATGGAGAAAACTGTATAGCAATAATGGCGACGGTATGATGATACTGCAGAACGGCCTTGACTTCAAGGAAAGCAGTTCTACTGCCGTTGAGATGCAGTTAAATCAGAACAAGGTGACAAATGCCGAGCAAATAGCAATGCTGTTTGGCTTATCTCCTGATGTGCTGTCGGGCAGAGCCGATGACAGAAAGTATATCAACAGCATAAGAACAGCCGTACTGCCTGTTGTTTCTGCGTTTGAAATGGCGCTCAACAGAGCACTATTGCTTGAAAAAGAAAAGAACAGCAAGTATTTTGTCATAGATACTTCCGAGCTTCTGAAAGCGGATATTCTGACACGCTATCAGGCATATCAGATAGGTCTTGCGGCAAACTTCTTACAGCCGGATGAAATACGCTTCAAGGAAAACCTTGCGCCGCTCGGACTTGACTTTATCAAGCTCGGGCTTAACGATGTGCTTTATGATCCGAAAACAAAGCAGATATACACACCGAACACCGACAGCCACGCTAAAATTGATGATGCAGGCTTGCAAAGCGGCGATGAGGGTGATATAATAACAGAAAAGAGACACAATGATAAGCATGATGAAAAAGGGCGGTTTGCAAGGAAGGACGGCGGTGCGATCAAATCCGTTACGGTCAACGATGACGGCACAGTGAATACGGTTTATAAAGCACAGGCTAAAACAAAATACGCACCGTCACCGCAGAGAAATCACAGCGGTATACAGGTAAAGCCAAAGACTTATGCAAAGCTGCGTGGAGAGTTTAATACAATTTATCCGGGTAGCAAAAAAGGAGAAAGCGGATATATAAGCAAAGGCAAGTATCGTTATAAAGCAGAATCAGACGGAGAGGGCGGCATAATTATACGAAAGAAATGGAGGCAGAATTAGTTATGAAAAAAGAAGAACTGTACGGAAAATATCAATCAGAATATCAAAAACGTATTATAGAACGTTTTGCGGATACAATTCCTGAATATATATACCCGCCAAACGATGACGTTTCACGTAAAAATTATGATGTATATATGAGTTTTATCTGCCTTCTTGAAGCCCCAGAGCAATATCAGACGGCAGATAAAGTCATAGATTATTTAGAAAAAAATCCGAAAGCAACAGTCGAAGATACGTGCAAGTATTTTGACGAGATAACACCGGACGGTTTACCGCCCTGCGCTTCTGAATGGGAAGATGACGAGGACGAAGAATGAAATTGAATATGACGACCGCTCTTAACAAGAGCGGTTTTGTTATATCCCGTGTGCAATTGATTGCACTTGACTTGAACACAAACTTTGCAAAAACAGCCGTTTTTTTGTGAAGTTCGGTGCAAATTTGAACGAACTTAATAATTTTACCGTTCCGAAAGGAGCGGTATTTTTATACCTGAAATACGAAAGTGAGGTTTTTAAACATGAACAAAATTAAGAAAGTTATTATTGCCGCAGTCGGTGTTTTACTGTCAGCGGTTCTTCTGTGTGGTTGTACCGAAGCGAGTAGAGTAACATACAATGTGCAGAAAGAAGCTGATAATTTCAATGTAACAAGGCGGCTGTCGGTTATAAACGCAAGAAGCGATAAACCTGTACTTGAAATTATCGGCAACTTTTCTCTTTCAAACAACAGCAAGAATGAGCTGGTTGTAACAATAGAAACAGCTCCAAATGTGTATAAAGTTGATTATGTGTATCTTAACGACTGGACAATGTACACTGTAGAAGATGTAAGTGGAGCATACGTTGACAAATATCATTACGAGATCAATTTCTTGCCTGAAATGATTGTGCCGATTACATTCACAAGCAAAGACTGATAATTTTACCACTCTGCAAAGAGCGGTATTTTTATACCCACAACACAGAAAGGAGTGATAAAAATTGAAAATCGAAATCCGTTCCGCTGATCTTATGCACATCAGCGGATATGTAAACGCTGTTGAGCGTGACAGCAAGCAGCTTCCTGCATCAATGGCGCCCGGCATGACAACGCCGTTTGTTGAGCGTATCGTAAGCGGTACGTTTGCGAAAAGCCTTAAAGATCATCCAAAGGTCGAACTGAGATTCAACCACAGCAAAGTGCTTGACACTACAGACGGAACACTTAAACTGCGTGAGGACAGCATAGGACTTCACGCAGAAGCCGACATCACCGACAGAGAAGTGATTGCAGAGGCGAGAGCAGGACATCTGACAGGGTGGAGCTTCGGTTTTTCGGGAGCGCAGGCGCACCTTGAGCCGTGTGACGAGGGTGTACAGCGCAGAATGATTACGGGGCTGACACTGCACGAGGTGTCAATTCTCAACCGCAATCCCGCTTATATCGCCACGTCAATAGAAACAAGAGGCGAGGAAACGACCGTGACGGAACAGCGCAGTGCCGGAAACGATACGGTCGAGGTAACAGGTGAAATCCGGGAGTTTATCCCCGATTACAACAAGGAAATAGAAATTTTACAGCTTATGTCGGATTACTTCGACGGAAAGGAAACAGTATGAATTTAAAAGCACTCATCGAAAAGAGAAATGCTCTTATCGCCGATATGAAGTCACTCTGCGATAAGGCTACAGCAGAAACAAGAGCGATGACAACAGAGGAGCAGACAGACTATGACGCTAAGAAGTCGGAAGTCGAGGCACTGAACAAGACAATCCGCTCAATCGAGGAGCAGAACGCTCTTAATCTGAACTCTGCAAAGTCAGACGGCACAGCAACCGACAAGGAACAGGCAGAAACAAGAGCCTTCGAAAACTATCTGCGTACAGGCCAGATAGTCGAAACAAGAGAAGATGTCAATCTGACAAAGGGCGATAACGGCGCAGTTATCCCTGCGACTATCGCAAACAAGATAATCCGTAAGATTATCGACAGCTGCCCTATTTATCAGATGGCAACAAGATACACGCTCGCTGGTACGCTCTCGATTCCCTACTACGACGAAGGAACGCAGGCTATCTCAATGGCGTATGCCACAGAGTTTACGGACCTTGCAAGCACATCGGGTAAGTTCCTCAGCATTGAGCTCAAGGGCTATCTTGCAGGTGCGCTCTCAAAGGTTTCGAGAAGCCTTATCAACAACTCGCAGTTTGACATCGTTTCATACGTTATAAACGAGGTTTCGATTGCGGCAGCAAAGTGGATCGAAAACCAGCTTATCAACGGCACAGCAAGCAAGATAGACGGTCTTGCCGCAGGTGTTACACAGATGGTAACGACCGCATCGGCGACATCTATCACAGCAGATGAGCTTATCGACCTGCAGGAAACAATCCCCGACGTATATCAGGATAATGCCTGCTGGATAATGAACAAGGCTACAAGAACCGCTATAAGAAAGCTCAAGGACAACGAGGGCAGATATATCCTTAATCCCGACGCAACGGCAAAGTGGGGCTATACGCTGTTCGGCAAGCCCGTATACACAACCGACAGCGTATCGGCTATTGCTTCCGAAAAGACAGCTATCTACTACGGCGATATGAGTGGTCTTGCAGTTAAGACCTCCGAGGACGTATCAATCCAGATCCTTAACGAAAAGTACGCAACACAGCACGCTGTCGGCGTTATCGCATGGGTGGAGATTGACGCAAAGGTCGAGAACGCTCAGAAGATAGCCGCTCTTAAGATGAAGAAGGCAGGAGGCTAATAATGATAGTAAAGGCAACGACCAACTTTTCGGGCACCGTCAGTATGGCAAAGGGCGAGGAGCGTGAGCTCCCTGCCGGTCCTGTGCTGAACGACCTGCTCTCCTGCGGGTACATAGTGCCTGTAGACAAGGAGGAGAAAAGTGAAACTAAGCGAGGTAACAAGCGCAAAGATTAAAGCATTCTGCGGTGTCAGCGATGACGAGGACGGAATGCTTGAAATCTGTGCCGGAGCGGCGAAATCCTATATCAAGGGCTATACGGGGCTTGATGATGCGAAAATAGACGAATATGAAGACATCACGGTGGCTTACTTAGTGCTTATAAACGATATGTATTCCTCTCGTGACTTCTCGTCCGACAGAGCGTCGCAGAACCCCGTGACCGCTCAGATACTCGCCCTGCACAGCGTAAATTTGCTGAACGGAGTGAATGAGAATGACATTTAACAGAAAAATCACGCTCATATCCTCCGAGCAGAAAAACGGCTCGCAGGGCAAAACAGACAGAGCGGTAAAGACCGTATACGCAAAGGTTTCCGAGCCTGGCGTAACGGCAAAATATGCCGCCGAAACAGCAGGGTACAAGTCGGAACTTACGGTGTATATGTGGAGACGTGAATACAGCGGTCAGTCTGTCGTACAGATTGACGGCAGGCGGTATCACGTCGAAACAACCGGAGCGGCTGACAGCGACCTGCATATAAAGCTGATACTGGCGAGAGGAGGCTGACAATGATAACAGAAAAGATTGATTCGGCACTCTCGGCGGTATTTGAGCATTTTTACAGCTATATGCCCGAATTTGAGGACGGCGAAGAGCCGGAGAAGTATGCAGTGTACAATTTATCGTACAGAGATACGTTCTTCAGCTCCGGCAGGGCAAATATACGGCAGTATGCGTTGTCTGTGAGCGTATTTTCACCGCAGGCAGACATTGAGCTGTATGACAAAACGCAGACGGCGATAGAGAATGTAGGCGGTATATTTACCGGCACTACCGATCTGTCGCAGTTTGATGTTTATCCCAACAGAAAAATTTTAGTCATAGAGTTTACGCTCTATGAGGAAAGGACATAACTATGGCAAAAGTAATACAGGGTACAGATCGTAAGTCGGCTGTGTGCACAAAGCGTTTTGCGTATGCACCGCTGACAACGGATAACGCCGATACGCTGGCATACGGTGATGTGACCGAGATCAAGGACATACTTATCACAACAAAGTACACGCCTAAAATGAACAGCGCATCGCAGTATGCGAGCGGCGTTGAGGTTGACAGCTATGTAGCTAAGGCAGGCGGTACGCTTGACGTAACAATTGTGAACACAAATTCCGCTGACGAGGTGGCACTTTTCGGTGCAAAGGTGAACACGGCAACGGGAGTGCTTGAAAGCGGTAAGGATGATGTTGTACCCGATGTAATGTGCATCTACAGCACTATGACATCAGACGGCAAGATAAACCTGTATAAGTTCCCCAAGTGCAAGTTTACTTCACAGGGCGAGAACGTACAGACGACTGATGAGAACGGCGTAACATTCAATAGCCTTGCACTGCAGGCAAATTACAAGGCGCTTATCAACACAGGCGTTGATAGGTACTGCGTAAAGGGACTTGATCCCGTTACAGACAAGGCGAGCATTGACGCATGGTTTGCGACTGCATCAGGCGTTATTGTAGCTGAAGCGTAAAAAAAAGTACAGATATGACGGGGCGGGAAACTGCCCCGAAAATTATCTACAGGTGAAAAATGGAGCTGATATTAAGATACATAGAACTGTTTGAATTATGCCACAGCGACAGTTATGACCCGTTTCTTGTCGATATGGAGCTGAGGTGCCTTGAAGCGATAGGAATACTGCTAAGGCATAATGAAAACCACGACCCTGTAACAGGTCGTTTTACATTCGGAAAGCAGTATATTGATGTTACAGAGGAATATAAAAATAGAGCCACTCCGGGAGAGGGCTCGCTGACATACGATGTTGGGTATAATCTTCGGACACATAAAGAAGAAATTGATTTCGCACAGTGGTTACATAATGAATTTGGCGGAGATATTCATTTGTTAAGCGAATCAAAAGAAGACGGCGTTAAAATGCCTGATTATATCTGGAACGAAAAAATGTGGGACTTGAAAATTATTTCAAGTGAAAAGGCTGCTAATACGGCAATTAAGAGAGGTCAAACTCAAATAAAGAAAAATCCGGGAGGAATTATACTTGATTTAAAAGAGAAAGAATTTTCGCAGGATTTACTAATAGAAATAATAAACAACAGGATGAAATGGTATTCCGAAAATGTCGGCGATATAATGATAATAAGCAACAGAAAAGTGTTCAAAGTACTTAGATATAAAAAATAACAGGGAGCACCGCCCGCCGTAATAGCGAACGACTCTCCCTGAAGGTTTCCCTTATTTAAATTATATCATTAACAGCTAACTTTGTCAAGAAAAAATTAAAGGAGTAACAATGTTCACAGAACTTTTAAACAAGAAAATTTACATCACAGATACTTTATATCTGCGATATGACATAAAAGCGTTTATAGAAGCGGAAGAAAAGGGCATCAGCCCGTTTGAACTGACATTTCCTCTGCCGCTTGACTACATCAGAGCGGGGCTCAGATGTTGCTTTGATGAACTGGGGTTCAGCTCGGCACAGCGTTCCGAAATAGTGTCCGACCTAACAACACAGTTATCACAGGAATACCTGCAAGACAGGGTGCTTGCCGCTACGACCGCCGCACTTCCTGCGCCGATAGTGGGAAGTAAGCCGACAGAAGAAAAGCCCGACTTCAAGAAGCTCCGCAGTCTGTTTATAGATATTATGGGACGGACGGAGGAAGAATTCACATATTCCACGCTGTACGAAATAACGGACAGATGGAACGACTACGCAACATTTATGGGGTACAAAGCCCCAACAGAGAGGTTTGTACAGTATGACGATTAAAGACAGCCGTGCATACAAATACGCCGTGTGGGCATTGCAGGACAGCTCCGGTAAGGTCGGAAGATACGTCAGAAAACAGTGCGCCGAATGGCTTAAAGCTGTCGATGACGGTTATGTAGATGTTCAGGAATGGAACAAGATAACCGCATTGCTCAAAGCCATACAGCACCCGGACTTAGGCCGTGATATGTACTCATCGCTTGAAGATTACAGCCTGCTTTTTATATATGCGGTGCTTTGCACGAAAACAGACGGGAAGCTGTATTACAGCACGGGACTGCTCGAAATCGCCCGAAAGAACTACAAGACGTTCACAGCGGCGGTAATATTCATCATCGGTATGCTGACACTGCCACGCTTTTCCCGTCTGTTCTCTGTAGCTCCCGACTTAAAGCTGTCGAGCGAGCTGAAAGTAGCTATCAAGAAAATTATAAAATCCTCTCCGCTGCTTGAAAAGCATTTCAAGGTTATGCGGTCCGAGATCAGATGCTTGATGTGTGATACGGAGTATACTCCGCTTGCTTATAGTAAAGATGGACTTGACGGTAAACTGGCTCACCTGTTTCTTGCCGATGAGGTTGGCGCAATGGACAGCTATCCTATTGAAGCAATGCGTTCTTCACAGATTAACCTTAAAAGCAAGCTCGGAATACTTATTTCCACACAGTACCCGAATGATGATAACGGATTAAAGGACGAAATCGACATAGCAAAGAAACAGCTTGACGGGGTGTACATCTCCGGTAAGAAATATTTTGCACTGTTGTATGAGCCTGATATAGAGATCGTCCCAGACTGGAAGACGAATGATAGCGTGCTTTTACAGTCGAACCCTGTAGCTGTGGATAATGCAGATCTGTTCTCGGAGCTTAAGGACAGTCGTCAGATTGCCGTGCTATATGAAAACAAGCGTGAGAACTTTCTCTGCAAGCACTGTAATATTCAGTATAAGGGCGTAGGCAGTGAGGGTTATGTTGACCTTATAGCCATACAGAACTGCTCGCAGGACGTGCCTGACGAATTCTGGCGGGGTAAGATAGTCTATCTCGGACTTGACCTCTCTCAGACTGAGGATAACACAGCGCTCGCTATGATATGCTATCACGAGGGCAAGATATATGTTAAAGTGGTAGCATTTGTTCCTGCCGAAAAGGTTGAGGAAAAATCGGTAAAGGAACATGTTAATTACAAGACGCATATTGCAAACGGTGATTGCTTTGCGTGCGGCGATTATATCATAGACTACGGCTTTGTCGAGAATTACATACTGACGCTGAAAGAAAAGTACGGCGTTATAATAGCTCAGCTCGGCTTCGACCGTTGGAATGCGCTCTCCACAGTGCAGAAGCTCGAAAGCGCCGATGATCCGATAGAGTGCGTAGAGATACGACAGCATTCAAGCGTACTCCACGCTCCGACAAAGTGGCTCAAAGAACAGATACTCACAGGAAATGTCGTTTTCGCAAAGAACGAATTGCTTGAAATTAACTTCAGCAACGCCCGCTGTACAGAGGACACGAATTTAAATAAATACGTTAACAAAAAGCGTTCCGCAGGCAAGGTCGATATGGTGGTGTCGCTGATAAATGCGGTGTATCTGCTTCAGCAGGAGATACTCAACGGCGATTGCGGTGTGTTCGTGCAGTATTGACAATGTTCTCCGCTTGCTGTATAATGTAGGCAGAAAAGGAGGAAATACTTATGTATTTGAAATTGTTGACTACTGATTCTGCAACTAATACCGTGAATGGTATACTTATTTTGATTATGCTGCTTATATGTGCGGCAGGCATCTATTGCTTTTATCGCTTAATAAAACGTAGCAAACAAAACGAACAGTATATTGAAGAAAGTGGTTACAAAGTCACAGATGAATTGGGCGATCTTAAAGTAGATAAAAATAAATCTGTCTGGTGGGTAAAAAACTATTTTGGTGAGCCTAAAATTCACAACTTCAACGAAGTAATTGACTATGAGCTTGTTGTAAATGACAACACTGTTAAAGGAAAAGGCGCATTTTCAAGGGCTGTTGCCGGTGGATTACTATTCGGCGGTGTTGGAGCGGTGGCAGGAGCTTCAACAGCAAAACGGGTAACTGTTGTTACGGCACTATATATCAATGTGTATCTGAAAGACGGCACACTTGAAAGAATAAACTTCATTAATACCGCAACTAAAGCAGATTCTTTTACATATAACACGATGAAGGATTGTGCTGAAAAAGCCAGTGCTTTGTTTACGGCTATGATTGCGGACAATGAAAGCAAAAATGCCTCTCCTGCTTCGGCTATAAGTGCGGCAGATGAGATAGCAAAGTACAAAAAACTGCTTGATGACGGCACAATAACCGAAGAAGAATATAATGCAAAGAAAAAGCAGTTGATGGAAATATAACGAGAGATTAAGCCCAAAACTGAATAAATCATCCACTCCGAAATGGGTGGATTTTTTATACCCAAATTTCTGAAAGGAGCGATAAAATGTCCGATGATTTATTTACTCTTGATTTATCCGGAATGGACCTTAAAGATCTCATTCAAGTAGTAAACGAAATGGATAGCAAGCTGAACAACAAAATCATCCCCGAAATTCTTGAAGAAGTCGGCGATGAACTGATAGACGAAGAACGGCGAATGCTGCAGGGCAGGTCGAATAAAGACGGATCTCCGACAAAGCTCAGCGGATTGCTGACGAAGCAGATAACAAAAACAGGCAAGCTGTACAAGGTAAAAGCCGGGTATGACACAGCTACAATTAAAGCACATCCTGAAAGCGTGATTATAGAGTTTGGCAGACCGGGTAAAAAGAGCCGCAAGAAAGGCGGCAAGGATAAGCTTGGCAGAAAGATAGGCGCTGTGCAGGCATACTCGCACATCAGAGCGGCGCTTATATCAAAGAAGAAAGCAATCACGGAGCTTGCGGAAAACCGCTTCCGTGATGAAATAGAAGAACTGTGGGAAAAGGGAGGTAAAAAATAATGGCACAGGAACTTACTGCGAATTTCGGGGCAAACAGTACAAAATTTTCTAAGGGCGTACAGGAAATAAAAGCCCAGCTCACCGAGCTTAACAAAGCCCTTGAACTCAATAAGCAAGCCGTTGCAGACACAAACAAAAAAGCTAAGGAGTACGAAAAAGAACTCAATCAGCTGAAAACAGCCGAGAAAGAAAACGGCACAGTTACAAAAGAACAGAAAGCCCGGATGGCAGAGCTTGAAAAGGAGATTGACAAGGCACGCACCAGAGCTGCACAACTTAAAGCTGAACAGATCGACTTGAAAACCGAGCTGAAAGAAACCACAAGCGAGTTGAAAAAGCAGAAGTCAGGCGTTTCCGGTGTTTCCGATGAGATGAAAAAGATGAAAACGCTGATAACCGGCTTTATTGCGGCTTACGGCGGTAAAAAGCTTTGTGAACTGCTGATAGGCTCGAATGACGAAATGGAGCAGTATACAACCTCGCTTGAAGTTATGCTCGGTTCTGCATCAAAAGCAACAGCAATGATAGAGAAAATGCGGGACTTTGCCGCAAAAACGCCGCTTACGCTTGAAAACGTAATCTCCGGCGGTTCGCTTCTGATGAGCTATGGCGTGGACGAAAGCAATCTTATCGATACTATGACAAAGCTCGGAGATCTCGCACGTGGTAATGCTGAAAAAATGGACAGAATAACACTTGCCTACGGTCAGATGCTTGCAAAGGGCAAGGTTACAGGCGAAGAACTTATGCAGATGGCGGAGGCAGGTGTACCGCTTCAGACAGCACTTGCCGAAAGCATAGGCGTGACAGGTGAAGAATTTTCCAAGATGGTTTCCGCAGGCAAGGTCGGCATAGACGATCTGAACAAGGCTATAACTGGGCTTACAACAGGCAACGGAAAGTTTGCGGGAATGATGGAAAAGCAGTCACAGACTATGCATGGTATGCTCAGTACCTTGCTGGATAATCTGTCCGAATTTATGCGTAAAATGGGCGAGGGCGCTTTCGGAGAAGTAAAGTCGGTATTGCAAGATGTCAGCGATCAGCTGGCAGAATGGGAGCAGGACGGAACGCTTGACGAGTGGGCGCAGAATTTAGGTGTATTGCTTAAAAATCTTGTTGCTTTTATGAAGCAGGCTATCTCTGTAGGTCTCGACTTTAAGGAAGCAATAATAGCGGGGGCTGTGGCTCTCGGTACGTTTAAGGTTGCTATAGGAATTGGCAATATTATAAGCACAACGGTCTTGAGAATAAAAGAGTTTGGCATTGCGACAGAACTTGCGACAATCAAACAAAAAGCTTTTAATGCAACCGGTGCGGCTAATCCGTATGTGCTTATGGCTTCGTTGTTAGCTACATTAGTGGTTGACACAATTGCGTTCACTTCCGCATCGGATGATGCAAAAAAGTCAATAGATGAATTGAAAGATTCGGCGAACGGAGCAAAAGACAAGGCAGATGAACTATCAGATGTGCTTGAACGTTATAAGGCCATTAGTAATAACACAGGCACAGCGGCAGAGAAAACAGAGGAACTCCAGTCATTACAAAAACAGTTGAATGATACGTACAGCACTACAGCTGAAAAGCTTGATCTCGTAAACGGAAAATATGAGGATAATATCGAAAAACTGCAAGAAGCAACAAGGCAGGAAAAAGAGTTAGCATTAGCAAAAGCACAATCGTATTACGATGAATTAACGTCCTCTGATGCAAATCGAAACTATGATGATGTTCATAGTGTAGATTCTGACGAGGATATGAGCGCCGTGAGCAAAATAACAATTGCCGCACACAAAGATCACGAAGGTACGGGCAGAGGAGCATATAAAACTTATCCGCTTTTTGGCGATGCTAATTTGTACGATCAAGTAACTGGAACTGCTCGTCAGCGAGCCGATTATTATAAAGATGTTGTAACAAGGCTTAAAGAAGTAAATCTCGAAGCAACGGAAGCCTATAAAAATTACAACGATTTATGGATTAAGTATGAAGATGAAGCACAGAAAATAGAAAAAGCCAAAGTTTCTGTTGACGAATTAACTGATTCAATCGAAAAATCATCAAAGAAAACCGAAGAAAACACCGAGACCAAAAACAACAACATAAAAACCACCGAAGAACTTGCCGACAGCACATCAACACTCATTAAGAATCTTAACGAGCTGGCTTCCGCCTACGCAGAGCAGGGGAAGAACGGCAATATATCCTATGACACTATGCTGAAGCTAATAGACGCAGGGTATACGCAGTGTGTCAGCCTTGACAACGAAACAGGCAAAATAAAGCTGAACACAGAAGCGTACAAAGAGCTTGCAAAGGCAAAGCTTGCTTCACAGATAGCAGAGTACGATGCAACAATCGGCACGTCCGACACACCAAATATTAACTCATACTACGATCAGCAGGAATGGGAAGCAAAAAAGGATCTAAGGCTCAAGCGTGATGCACTGAAGGCAATGTATGATAACTTCGATAACTATATGGAAGCAGGCAGTTTCAGCGGTTCGGGCAGTTCTTCATCATCAAGCAGTTCCGATAATGAATTCAAAAAGGCATCTGAGGCATATAAGACCGAAGCAGATAAAAAAATCGCCCTCATAAAGCGTGAACTTGAAGCAAAGAAAGAGCTTCGTGATGCTACGATAAAAGCGATTGACGATGAAATCGAAGCCCGCAAGCGTCTGAATGAGGACAACGATCTTGAAAAGCAGATAAACGAAGTTAAAGCACAGCTTAAATACAGCCAGCTTGACGAATTCTCCCGTGAGCAGATGGAGAAAAAGTTACAGGGATTGTACGATGATAAGGCGGAAAAGGAATGGCAGAGAAATGCACAGGAGCGCAAAAATGCCGCAAACGCAAAGTATGAAAGCGAGCAGAAAAGCTACAACAATCAGATCAGCGCAATCAATGAGAGCCTGAAAACCGTACAGCAGATAATGTCGGCTATGGCCGATGGCTCAAAAACCGTTGAAAGCATAGTCAATAACGACAACACACGGAATAACACAGCGAATGTCAATCTTATCGGTACGGCTCTGACAATGGCTCAGATAACAAAGGCGGTCAAGGACGCACTGATGGACGATATTGTAATCAGATAGGAGAAAAGTATGGAGAAAATCACATTTTCAACCGTTCTCGGCACGGCGGTGACTATCGATGATGTTAATACATCATCCGACGCAGACGGATACATACCGCTCCACCTGCTTAGCTTTGAGGGAAATGCTCTCGGATATAAGCACGACAGCTCCGAGCGTGTAGGCTTTGACGGTGCGGGATTTTACGGCGCAAAAGCAAATGTCCGTACTATCACCGCAGAAATTGCTCTGCTTCCTCGCAACGGAAAGCCGGCTACAATGTACGAACTTCGCAGAAAGCTCCTGCGGTACTTTCCCGCCGGTGTTGAAGGTACGCTGAAATACACGAACAGCGCCGGCAAGACATATCAGATTGAGGGCGTTGTCAGTGAGCTTTCTGCGGTAGAACGGCAGGCAGGTGTGCTGTGCACAGCGAAAATATCGATACTGTCATACGTTCCGTTCTGGCGTGTAAAAGCGGCAGATGTGGAATTGTCGGCAGCTGCGGGAAAAACGCAGTCGGTAAATTTCACAGCGCAGACGGAGGATAAAGTGCCGGCTATGCTCAGCATAACGGCAACAGCTGCCATGACGGGTAACGATACGCATTCGGCAATAATTACGCTTTCGGGGCGTGAAATGCCTGTGTCGTACAACAGCATGAGCGTCTACGGCAAAGAGCCACAGGGAACATACAAAAGCGCCACAGGAGAGCTTCAGCTGACAAAATATCTGAGCACAAGTGATGTGATAAACATCGACTGGGGGCTGCTTGGCAAGGTGTATATACCGTATTCGCAACGTTCCGGTATCGACCTGATAAAGTCAACATCGCAGTATATCTATCCTGGCAATAACAATTTATCGGTAAAGAACATTGCAACAGCAGGCACGATAAAAGCAAAGCTGGTGCGTTTTGATTATGTAAGGAGTATCTGATGATAGTTAGAGTATACGATTTTTTATCGGTAAAGAAGCCAAAATTCTCGCAGAATCTCGTCGGTATCGTATCTGATGTTGAAAGTTTCAAGTATACACGCAGAGCATACGACATCGGCAGTTTCGAGATGATAATACCTACACATGCTGATGAAGCCGGATGTATACAGCCGGACCGTATGCTGATAGTCGGGGAAAAGCTCGGTCAGACATATATAGCAAGCGATCCGACAAAGCGTATAGTAAGAGGAACGTTTCTTTATGTTACAGACATTGAGAAGAAGGACGATAAGATAACCGTCACCGGATATGATTTAAAGTATCTGTTTGCACTTCGAGTCACGCTTTTCCCGAAAGAAGAACAGGACAAGGGAACATACGGCTATTATGTCACAAGCGGCACGACATTTTCGTGTATCTCGGATATCGTCAACTACAATATCGTAAACGCTACAGACAGCGACAGACAGATATACGGTATGTTTGGCATAACGATGCCTGTAAATCAGATCAACGCAGACCCGCCGCTTACGGGCATACAGGATGACCGCTACATGACACGACTTGAGCCTGTCAGCACAGCAATTTTTAATCTGCTAAAAAACTGCAAGACGCATTTTTACGATATGCGGCTGATTATAGATGATAATGCAGAGGACGGCGATAACTATAATCCGCATATGGAATCAAGCGAGGACAAGCCGACTATCATCATAGACGAGAGCAGATACAACATCAAGAGCTATACTCGCAAGGACGGAACATCAGCATACAAGAACGCTATATATGCCGTAGTCGGTAGTGGCGATGATGTCACGATAAAATGCGTGAAGCGTCCCGATGATACCGCAAGCGGAGTAAAGCGTAAAGAGGTTGTGCTTGATGTCGATACCGACAGTGTAGCCGAGATAGACAGATACGCACTAAAAGCGGCGGAAGAATATGTAATATCCGATGATTTTGAGATAGAACCACTGTTTATGGACGATGAAACCGAACCTGAGCTTGCGCAGAAGGTATCCATCCGCATTGACGGGGTAGAGTACGAAACGGTCATAACCGAGATCACGGACGAGTACGCAAACGGCAAACACACGCAAAGCTATGCCTGCGGTGACAAAAAGCTGAAGGTGCTTAATGTGCTGAACAAGGCAACGGCAGGAAATACGCAGAAAATCATAAACAACAAAATCACTACCGGCAATGCCGGCGGTGTCGGCAAGCTCACCGCTACAGGCATCGGCTGTGAGATATTCAACGACTATGAAAATAATATCGCAAGCTCGCTTTATGCACACGCTGAAGGAAACGGCACGAAGGCAACAGCACCAAGCACACACGCAGAAGGAAACAGCACCACAGCAAGCAGCACATACGCACACGCAGAAGGGAGAGAAACAACTGCTTCAGGGCAGAGTTCGCACGCTGAAGGAGAGAAAACCACAGCAAGCGGTGCGTACAGCCATGCGGAAGGATACAATGCCGCTGCGAGCGGCGGATACAGCCATGCAGAAGGGTATAATGCCGTTGCAAGCGGTTGGTACAGCCACGCAGGCGGCATTAACAGCGAAGCGAAAGCGGAAGCATCCTTCGCTCACGGCGAGTATGCAGTATCCAATTATCGAGGCGGTGCGGCTTTCGGCATAATGAACAAGACTAAGGACGCACTTTTTGTTGTCGGTAACGGCTCGCCGGGAGGAAGTTACGAAAGCGATGCACTGGTGCTTGACGATGGCGGGAATCTGTGGGTGGCAGGCAGTATAAAGTGCGGCGGTGACAGCGGAGGTTATACCTTGTCGCCTGCGACAGCCGACACGCTCGGCGGAGTGATGATAGGCGATAACATATCGGTAACGGCTGACGGGGTTATCTCGGTGAATCTGTCGGCGTATCTGAAATCAGACGAAATATCGGACTGGGCGAAGGCAGAAAATAAGCCTGCGTATACGGCAAGCGAGGTTGGACTTGGCAATGTAGACAACACCGCAGATATAGACAAGCCTATATCGATAGCGACACAGACAGCACTTGACGGTAAGTCAGATACAGGACACACGCACACGGTATCCGACATCACGGATATGCCTGCATACTTGACACAAGAAACCGATCCGACAGTGCCTGCGTGGGCAAAGGCAAAAAATAAGCCTACATACACAGCCGATGAAGTCGGGGCGGCGAAAAAGAAGCATACACATAACGTGTCGGATATCACAGATATGCCAGCATGGGCGAAAGCCGAGAATAAGCCTGTATATACGGCAAGCGAGATTGGAGCGGCAACAGCGGCAGATATTACTGCGGCGGTGAATGCTGTCGAGATCGGCGGCAGAAATCTGCTGTATGACAGCACGGGGAACATCAAAAACGGCTGGAGCGGTAACACTATAATAACGGTTGATGGCGGAATATCAGGAAATAGCCTTGCAATATCCAGAACCGGCTATTCCGGCAATGCACGATATTTTGGCACGAGCAAGAGGCACTTTCTGACGGATTTCGAGGTTGGCACAAGCTACACGCTTTCGGCGTGGATAAAGGTCAGAAGCGATGTCGAGCTTGACGCAAGCGGCTATGTAATGGCAAGATTCCGTTCCGCTGATAATACGAAGCTGCATATTTTACCGCTTACCGTCAACAGCAAAACCAAAAAGGACGAGTGGCTCTACTGCGAAAAGACTTGGACGATAGACGACAGCGACATAGCGAAGCTCGAATGCGTGGCGCTTGCACTTGATAAAAACGGTATGATTGAGGCTTGCAACATCAAGCTCGAAAAAGGCACTAAGGCTACAGACTGGTCGCCCGCTCCCGAAGAGGATACAGAGCGTATCGCAAGCCTTGAGGCAAGAGTTGCGGCGCTTGAGGCTATGGCGGTATCGGGAGGTGAGGTATAATGTTGGATTTTGGCAGATGGATAGTCGAGGTTGCTGTGAACGGCGTTAAAAGCGGCAGTTTTGACAGGGCTTGGGCGGCTATGCAGCTTGGCAATCATTACAGCCGTGACAGAATCACGGCGGAGGATATTGCGAGGTTTGATGAGAAGATGAATGAGTTTGAGGCAAAGATGAAGGCAGAGCAGGAAGAAATCGGTGAAGAACCGGTTGAAATAACAGATGCCGAGTAATCGGTAGAAAGGAAAAAAGTTATGGAAAAAATCAACGGCATTTTCGGCGGAATAGTGGCTACTATCGGCGGCATGATAGGGTGGATATGGGGCGATTTTACGCCCTTGCTTGCCGCTCTGATCGTGTGCATGGTGCTTGATTACATATCTGGCGTTGCGTGTGCGATTGTCAGAAAAGACGTGTCAAGCGAGGTCGGCTTTAAAGGCATAGTCAAGAAAATACTGATTTTAATGCTCGTCGGCGTTGCACACGTTTTAGACGCTTATGTGCTTAATTCGACTCCCGTACTACAGTCGGCGGTCATGATGTTCTTTATCGCCAATGAGGGTATATCGCTTGTGGAAAATGCTGCAGGACTTGGCATACCAATACCGAAAAAAATGCTTGAAGTGTTAAAGCAGCTGAAGCTCAAGGGTGACAGCACAGAGAAAAGCGAAAGCGAGGAAAAGTAATATGTTAAAAATCAAGGGCATTGACATCAGCAGGGCACAGGAGCAGTTCGATTTTACGGCGGCTGTGTCGGCAGGCGTGAAATTTGTAATTATCCGTGCCGGCATACGCACGGATGAGGACACTTACTTCAGACGCAATATCGAGCAGTGCAGAAAGCTCGGTATAGATTTCGGCTGTTACTGGTATGTTACGGCGACAGACACGGCGGAGCTTGACAGGCAGATAAATGCGTGCGTCAAGACGATAGGCGATGAAAAGCCGTCATATCCCGTGTTCTGCGACATGGAGGAACAGCGTCAGATTGACAACCTCACAAGCAAGGAAAGAACCGATATGGCGCTTGAGTTCTGCGACAGGCTGAATAAGGCAGGGCTTCCCTCCGGAGTGTATGCAAATCCTTCGTGGCTTGAAAGCTACTATCAGAAGGAACGTATTGTTGGGAAGCGTGATATATGGCTTGCACACTGGACCGAAAGCCCAGACAAACCGAGCAGATATGACTACGGGCAGAAAATGTGGCAGTGGGGTATTGACAGCATCGCAGGCAAGGACGTTGACGGGGATATTTGCTTTATAAATTATCCTGCAAAGATTGATTATTGGTATAAAACACATACAAGCGCCGCAGATAAGCTGTCAGAGCCGGTGAAACCTGTTACACCCACAGAAAAGACATACAAGGCAGGTGACGCAGTACAGCTGTCAAATACTGCGCTGTATGGTTCATCGACGACTTCACAGCCTGCAAATCATTTGACAGGCACATACTACATACACACCGCAGATGATGCGGTAAATGGCAGAGTGCGTATTACCACACCGAAAGGCTGTAATGCCGTAACTGGCTGGGTAAAAGTTAGTGATATAGGCGGTAAGACTGCTGAAAGCAAGCCTGCGGCAGAAATTCGCAAGGGTGACCGTGTGCAGATAAAGCAGGGAGCTACATGGTACGGCGAAACGAATCCGCTTAATGACTGGTTGTTTGAAAAGATCTGGATAGTCACCGAAGTTGTCGGCAATCGTGCTGTACTCGGTAAGGATACAAACGATATTTTTGATATTCAGAGCCCGATTGATATTAAGTACCTCATAAAGAAGTAAAATGGCAGAATCCCCCGGCGGAGCGAAAAGGCTCTGTCGGGGGATTTTTTGTTTAATATATAGTTAGCTTCCTAACTTGACACCCCTTTTGACACCCACATTGACACCTTTTTGACACTTTTTAAAGGGGTTTGATAGTTTTAAACAACTAAATTCAAGCAAGCAAAAATCCTCGCAAACCCGTCTGTAATGCGGATTTACGAGGATTTGAATTTGGCACGCCTGATGCGATTCGAACGCACGACACATAGCGTCGGAGGCTATTGCTCTATCCAGCTGAGCTACAGGCGTAAATATAAAGGGCTGACGTAAATCAGCCCTATTATTATAACACGATTTTAATGTTTCGTCAACATTATGAAAGAGAAATCACTTTAAAAGCGATTCGGTAGCCGCAATCTTTACTGCAACGCAGAATACCTCCATAGCCTTTGCAAGCTCTGCCTCGGTAGGATACGTCGGAGCGATACGGATATTGTTATCGTGAGGATCCTTGCCGTAAGGATAAGTTGCACCTGCGCCTGTCAGAACAACTCCCGCCTGCTTGCAAAGCTCAACAGTACGCTTTGCTGTGCCTTCAAGACCGTTGAACGAGATGAAATAACCGCCGTTGGGCTTGTGCCATGAGCCGAAGCCTGTGGGGGTAATCTCCTTGTCGAGCATATCAAGAACAATCCTGAACTTAGGCTCGATTAGAGCTCTGTGCTTTTTCATATGCTCCTTTATGCCGTCAAAATCCTTGAAGAAACGAGCGTGTCTTAACTGGTTGAGCTTATCGTAGCCGATAGTCTGGAATGTCATCTGGCTCTTGATAAACTTGATGTTTTCCGCACTCGCACCGATGAATGCAAGACCGCTGCCGGGGAACGAAATCTTCGATGTGGACGCAAACATAAACACCATATCCTGCTTGCCTGTCTTTTTAGCTTCTTCAAGAAGGTTCAGCAGAGTGTCGGGAGTATCTGTAAGGTGATGAACGCAGTAGGCGTTATCCCAGAATATTCTGAAATCCTTTGCTTTAGGCGAAAGGTTAGCAAAACGCTTTACCGTTTCGTCTGAGCAGGTGATGCCATCGGGGTTGCTGTACATAGGTACGCACCAGATACCCTTGATAAGCTCATCTTCGCTTACCAGCTTTTCTACAACGTCCATATCGGGACCGTCGGGAGTATAAGGCACTGTAATCATCTCAATGCCGAGGCTCTGGCAGATAGCAAAATGTCTGTCATAACCGGGAGCGGGGCAGAGGAACTTTACCTTCTCGTTCTTTCCCCAGGGCTTATCGCCGCCGAGAACGCCGAGGAGCATCGCTCTTGCCATTGTATCGTACATAAGCTGAAGGCTTGAGTTACCGCCGATGATTATTTCATCGTGAGCAACACCGAGCATAGGCATACAAAGTCTTTTTGCTTCTTCTATACCGTCAAGCACACCGTAGTTACGGCAGTCAACACCGGTTTCCGACATATAATCACCGTCAAGACAATGTGTCAGCATATCAAGTGATAAATCAAGCTGTGCGGGAGAGGGTTTGCCTCTTGACATATCCAGCTTCAGACCCTGCTTGCAAAGCTCGTCATACTGCTTTTTAGCTTCTTCATTCAGCTTTATCAGTTCATTCTTTTCCATTATCGCAAACTCCTTATAATAAAGAATTTTAACGCAGTTTTTCACTGCACCCATGTTTTAATTATAATGCAAATGAAGCTGTTTTGCAAGCGTTTTTTCGTTTTCTTGCAAAGAATTATGCAATTTCGTCAAAAAAACGTTGCACAGTAACATAATTATGGCGATTAGCAACTATAAAATATCCATTAAATGTTTAATCTGTGCAACTCTTAATTTTAATTTTTGCATTAACCTGCAAAGGCGGCTGTCACAACACCGTTGTTGTTAGTGAATGTAATGTCGGCGCTCACCGTCTGCTCGTCAAGCCCCGATAGGTTCAGCGGAACACTGCAGCGTACATTATATGTCCATTCAAACGTCAGCGTAGTGCTTGTCTTGCCGTCAAGAAAAGCAAGGCTCATATCAAAATCTGTGCTGTCGCTGAGAAGAGTGGTTGCGGATAACGCATCGTCATATATTACAGGAAGAGTAACATTCTGACGTGTAAGCTCAGTAGGCATTATGTTCCGCAGGGATATTATCTTTGAGTTTCCGTCCGTATATATATTAAGCGTAAGGTCGGCACAGTAGAAGCCTACCTGCTTCTGATTATCGAGCGGTATATCCTCCGCATATCCCTGCACGGCAAAATAACCCGTTCCGTAGTCCGATAAGGCTATATTGAAGGTGGGATGGAACACCGGCGTTCCCTTTGCAAGAATTGCGTCATAAGCCGTCAATGCGCCCTCAACGCCGTCCTGCACATCAAGCAGGGCAGTATCGACCTCTGCCTTGTCAAGCCCCGAATAATAGCTTGCCGAAACGGCAAAATTTGAGCCGTCGCTTATAATTTCCCTGCTGCTGCCGGCGTACACGGGAGTTGTGCGTGTAAGCAGCATATACAGCAAAAGCCCTATTCCTGCGGTAACAAGCACAAGCAGGATAACAAGTACGATTTTTTTCATTCATTTCCCTTTCAGAATTGTTTTATATGCAGTAAAGATTCATATCCCACGCAGGAATATACGGGTGCTGTCTTAAATACAGCTTGTATGACGGATTCAGCTCCGTTACCTTTATGGGCAGGGCAAACATATCCTCCGTGCGATGATAGAGCGAAACGAGCAGCTTCGGCTTGTCACGCTTTATTACCGTCTTACTGCCGTCAAGAGCCTCGCTCTCACTGCCCTCAACATCATATTTTATATAGGTTATACGCTCGTCCTTTACAAAGCTGTCAAGACTGCGCATTTCTATCTCCTTTATCCGTGACGGATTTACAGGCTTTCCCTTTTCGTAGGGGATAAGCGATGAATTCCTTCCGCCCTTTGATATGAACTCGCAGACCGTGTCACAGCTCCACGCACCCGCATTCGCCGTTCTGAAGTCATAAGGACTCAGCTTGTAGTGTATGCGTTTCATCTTTGCGTAATTCTTCCCGTCAGGCTCCATCGCAAAGATTTTGTTGAACTGTCCGCCCGTCACTTCCAGAAACTCGGTTATCGTGTCGCCGTTGTAAGCGCCGAGATCCGCATAGGTTTCGTTGCCGCCGAGGTCAAGAATTTCATATCCTTCCGCTTTATCCGTCTGATTGCGTAAAAGCGGCTGTATCCTTCCCGTTATACGATATTCAAGCCAGCCGTCGAAGACCTGTTTTGATTTCTCGTCTGCAAGCATCGAGTAAACTCTTTCAAGCTCGGCTCTGTGCTCCTCGGCGTATTCTTTTGTGAATAAGCCCCCGCCTATTACCGGAACATCAGGAGCGTATAATTCGTGCCTGTCCGAAATGGCAATGATACGCTGTATCACCTCGTCAATATGAGTGCCGAAAGCAACGAGTATGATGCAGTCACCGAACTGCCGCTCAATATCGAACAGCTTTTTCACCTCAAAGCCCGCAAAGCTGTGACCTCTCACGAAGTCGTCGCTCGCCATGAATCCCGATATTTTTACATTCTTCAAGGAGCATACATCGAGTATTTTCTGTGCGCCGTCACCCATACCGTATATTATTATCGGCTTTGAGGTTTCAGCCAGATGATCCCACAGAGAAACTGCGCCTGTTATATCGTACATTTGAACATTCCTTTTCCGTGATTATTCGACCGTTACCGATTTTGCAAGGTTTCTCGGATGGTCAACATCAAAGTTTTTGAGCGCCGCAGTATAATATGCGATAAGCTGTAGCGGTACTACAGCGACAAGCGGCATAAGAAGATCTCTTGCAAGAGGGAGCATAACGGGATAATCAACATCGTTCCCGTCAAACTTCATATCCTCACTGCATACCATTACAACAGTAGCGCCTCTTGTCTTTACTTCCTTTATATTGCTCATCGTTTTTTCGTAAAGATCGTGCTGTGTGGCAACTGCGATGACCGGCATACCGTCTTCGATAAGGGAGATAGTGCCATGCTTCAGCTCGCCTGCGGCATAGCTTTCCGAGTGGATATAGGAAATTTCCTTCAGCTTAAGACTGCCCTCCATACTGAGCGCATAGTCAAGACCTCTGCCTATATACAGCAGGCTGTCTGCGCTTATCAGCTTGGACGCTACCTTCTGGTACTGTGTCTGATCGTCAACGCATTTCTGTACCTTTGAGGGGATCTGTGAAAGCTCCGATATAAGCTGTCTGCACTGTTCTTCGTCAATTGCATTTCTTGCATACGCAACACGGAAAGCAAGCAGATACATAAACGCCGCCTGTACCATATATGCCTTTGTGGAGCATACCGATATTTCGGGTCCCGCAAGGGTATACATTACCATCTTTGCTTCTCTTGCTATTGATGAGCCTACCACGTTTACTATCGCAAGCGTGTCTGCGCCTATTGAATTTGCCAGCTTCAGAGCGGCAAGCGTATCTGCGGTTTCGCCCGACTGCGAGATAATAACTACAAGATCGTCCGGCGCAAGCAGAGGATCACGGTAGCGGAATTCCGAAGCAATATCCACAACAACGGGAGTGCGTGCCAGCTTTTCTATAACGTATTTTCCTACCATGCCTGCGTGCATTGCAGAGCCGCAGCCTACTATATAGATATGGTGATAGCTCCTCAGCTTTTCATCGGTAAGACCGCATTCTGAAAAGTCGGGTAAGCCGTTCTTGATACGGGGATTTATTGTCTTTTTGAGTGCGTCGGGCTGTTCGCATATCTCCTTGAGCATAAAATGAGCATAACCGCCCTTTTCAGCCGCCGAAACATCCCAGGTAGCAACCTGTAATTCCTTTTCTATGACATTCTTGTGCATATCATAGAACGTAACGCCGTCGGCTGTTATATCCGCAACCTCTCCCGGCTCAAGCAGATAGTATTCTCTTGTGTATTCGATTATAGCGGTAACATCGGACGCAATAAACATTTCGCCATTTCCCTTGCCGACTATCAGAGGACTTTCTTTTCTTGCCGCAAATATGCGGTTTTTATGCTCCCTGAACATTATGCCGAGCGAATATGCGCCCTCTATATCGGCAATCGTTCTGATTATTGTATCTATAGGGTCGCCGTCATAGTTGTAGTCGAGCAGCTTTGCCACAGCCTCCGTGTCGGTCTGGCTCTCAAAGCCGTATCCCTTCGATATGAGAAATTCCTTCAGCTTGCGGTAGTTTTCGATTATACCGTTATGAACGATTGATACTCTGCCGTTTCCTATCGGGTGAGAGTTAATGTCGCTCGGCTCGCCGTGCGTTGCCCAGCGTGTATGACCTATACCTGCCGTAGCTGTGAAATGAGGCTCGTTTTCGAGCTTTTTGATAAGCCCTTCCTTGAGCTTGCCCTTTGCCTTGACGGTTTTTATTCTGTCGCCCTCAAACACGGCTATACCTGCCGAGTCATAACCCCTGTATTCCAGCTTCGTAAGTGAGTTTACAAGTATTGCGGTGCATTCTTTTGCGCCTACATATCCTACTATTCCACACATGATCTTGTTCCGCCTTTCTTTAATCGGATGAGCAGCCATACTGCTCTGTAATAGTAATAATCATATTCTGTTTGTTATTCATTAAGTACATTTATCTGTAAGCCGACAGTCTGTGTGACGGCTTATATAAAAACAGTATATCACATTAAGCTCCAAAAGGCAATATATTTTGTGTTGACTTGAGTTATCAACTGTGTTAAAATGGTGTTGTAAATCACATTTAATGTGATGAAATAATTTACGGAAAATACAGTTATCCGTCATTAAGGAGGAAAATTATGGAGTTAGGATCACAGAACGTGCAAGAGCTGACAGGCTACATTGAAGAAATGTTTTCGGAATATATGACATTTCCGACAATTTTATTCATAGTTGCCATTGTGGTGGCTTTATCATCAATAGCTTGCTTTATTCTTGCGCCGTTTTACATAAAAGGAAAGGCAAGAGGAGCAAAAACAGCCGCACAGGTGATTTCTGTCATTGATTTTATCATCGGCATATTACTCATTTTGGCATTCATTATCATTACATTGTTGTTTAATATGGCGTCGGACGGTTTCTTTGATTCGGCTGATGGATTTCTGAAAGCAGTGCTCGGATTTTTAATAGCTCCTACGAGATTCGGTATGTCGCCCTTGTCGGTTTTCGGCTCAGAGGTAGGTATCGGCACGCCTATATTGTTTTATGCCTTGTATTTTGTTACGGCAGGCTTGCTCGGACTGGCGGCATTTATCGTAAGCTGTATAGCAAGAGGAAAATTCAACGCCGCAAACGGTCTTATAAGAGGCGCAGCCGCACCTGCGGGAGCACCTCAGTATAACCCTTATCAGCCTTACGGTCAGCCTAATATTCCGCAGGGCTACCCTCAGCAGTACGGACAGAATATTCCGCAGGGTTATCCTCAGCAGTACGGACAGAATATTCCGCAGGGTTATCCTCAGCAGTATCAGCAGAATGTTCCGCAGGGTTATCCCCAGCAGTATCAGCAGAATGTTCCGCAGGGTTATCTCCAGCAGTATCAGCAGAATATTCCGCAGGGCTACCCCCAGCAGTATCAGCAGCCCGTTTTGCAGGAAGTGCCGCAGAATATACCGCAGGATAACGCACAGTATCAGCCTGTTTCACAGGATATACCGCAGGATAATGCACAGTATCAGCCTGTTTCACAGGAAGTGCCGCAGGATAATACGCAGTATCAGCCTGTTTCACAGGAAGTACCGCAGGACAACGCACAGTATCAGCCTGTTTCACAGGAAACTCCGCAGGATATACCGCAGGATATACCGCAGGCGGATACAAACACAGAAGTTCCTGTTCAGGCGGCTGTGGCGCAAGCGGCTCCCGTACAGCAGACTTCGCCGGCATTCTGTGGCAATTGTGGCACTCCGGTAACTCCGGGTGCGTCATTCTGCCGGAATTGCGGCAATAAACTCAATTGACAATCGTTTAACGGGCTGCTTCAGGCAGCCCGTTAACTTTTTACATTTCATCCGTAACGCCTATGATAATTTTTGTTGTTTTTAACAATAGAAAGATATGCGGCAATGTGCTACAATTACTATCGGTGATGTTATGAAAAAGAAAATCAGCGTCTGCGAAAATTCTATGGTGCTTGTATACATTCTTGCAATGTCCGGAGGATTTATGGACGCATACTCCTATATGTGCAGGGGAGAGGTATTCGCTAATGCCCAGACGGGAAATATTCTTCTTATGGCGGTGAATCTGGCAAAAGGCAATTTTGTTGTCGCACTCAGATATTTTGCTCCTGTAATGGCATTTATAGCAGGCGTTGTGCTTGCACAGACGGTGCATCATATCTTCAAGGGCAGAGCACTCCACAGACGGCAGATAGTTATTCTGTTCGAGGCGGCGGCACTCTTTGCGGCGGCATTTATACCGTATGAGCTTAATATCCTTTGCAACTGCATTATTTCTCTTGCCTGCGGCGCACAGGTAGAGGCATTCAGAAAGATAAGCATAAGAGGCGCATATCCGCAGAGCTACGCCTGCGCCACCACAATGTGTATAGGCAATATGAGAACAGCGGCTTCATCTATATGCGAATATGTCGCTCATAAAAACAGGGACGATTTGAGAAAAGGCTTGCTTCTTTTCAGCATAAACGCAATGTTCGCCATCGGCGCTATCGCAGGCGATCTGTGCGTGACAGCAATAAATCAGTGGGCTGTGATGATATGCGCCGTGTTTATGACTGTGGCGTTTATAATTATAACAATGGAAGAAAAGGAAGAAGAAAAAGATGCCGTGTAAAACAGGCATATATAACTTAAGGCACCGCATAAGCGGTGCCTTAAGTCTGTCACGATAAACTGATTATTATTAAAGTCACACAGTTAAATATATCGCCAACACCGCTTAAAACACTTCCTGTATCGACAAGGCATTAATATTTTCGTGAGTATATCTGTACAACTGCACTGACATTGACCCTTCAAAAAAACGCCACTAACCTAAGATATATGTACTAATATGCGGACGTGTAGCGTTAAGCGTCCCTGAATTGACAGGATATACAATGTTCAGGTGGTTTTACGAGTTCTGCCAACACCCCGACGGGGTGTGGGTATGGGTAAGGAAAGAGGGAGCAAGAGGGA
>OCQB01000093.1_pt1 | contig 121096 bp, 112 predicted proteins | sample 1538631 | NCBI WGS metagenome assembly OCQB01 (sample SAMN04571713, study PRJEB22368) | human gut metagenome | biome: human gut; material: stool | host: Homo sapiens | place: Luxembourg | collected 2012-10-19
CCAGCACGGCGGCGTAGGTCAGTAGCATGCCGTCCTTTTGCCAGATGTCCTCCAAGGCTTCGGAAAAGTCGTTGTAATCCTCCACGGCGGGGCAATTAGTATATCGCATAAGACAGGAAATATACCAAACCAAGAAAAATAGAAAAAGCGCCGCCTTGGGATTTCTCCCAAGACGGCGCTTTTCTGTTTTGGATCAGAGCGAACACTTCACGGCGAAGCCGCCGCTGAAGAAATAGGTGTTCGTCCAATACCTATTTGGTGGACCTGAAGGGATTTCCCCCGCAAGGGGGGATAAACTTCGACTCCCGCAGGCCCACGGCAAAATGAAAACCGCCCTTTCGGACGGTTTTCATTTTGGTGGACCTGAAGGGATTCGAACCCTCGACCTCTCGGATGCGAACCGAACGCTCTCCCAGCTGAGCTACAAGCCCGTATTCACTTGCGTACCCTGTTATTATACACATTTCCCGCAAAAAAGCAAGAGGAATTTCTGCGCCAGCCGCATCATTAGCTAATCAAAATGCAGATATCAATTTTATGTATTTTACTTATGTTTATTTTGTGATATACTATTTTCTGTTGCGCGTTTGCGCTGCCTTTGACGATTTCAACACAACACCTTAATTATATCAGGAGGGCTTCCGCTATGAGCAGAACTTTGGGTACCGTGGTCCGGGGCGTGCGCGCCCCCATCTTCCGCGAGGGCGACAGCGTGGTGGACATCACCGTCAGCACCGTGCTGAATGCGCTGGCTGAAAACAACATCACCGCCCGTGACGGCGACGTGGTGGCCGTGACCGAGTCCGTGGTGGCCCGCTGCCAGGGCAACTACGCCACCTGCGAGCAGATCGCCGCGGACGTGAAGGCCAAGACCGGCGGCAAGACCGTAGGCGTGGCCTTCCCCATCCTCAGCCGCAACCGCTTCTCCCTGCTGCTGCGTGGCATCGCCATGGGCGCGGAGAAGGTCGTGCTGCTGCTGAGCTATCCCTCCGACGAGGTGGGCAACCATCTGGTGAGCCTGGACCAGCTGGACGAGGCCGGCATCGACCCGTGGCACGATGTGCTGTCGCTGGCGCAGTTCCGCGCGGCTTTCGGTGAGGTGGTGCATCCCTTCACCGGCGTGGACTATGTGGCCTATTACAAGTCCATCATCGAAGAGGCCGGTGCCCAGGCGGAGATCGTGTTCGCCAACCGCGTCACCGCCATCCTGCCCTACACCGACGCGGTGATCACCTGCGACATCCACAGCCGCCAGCGCAGCAAGCGTCTGCTGACCGCCGCCGGCGCCAAGGTGGTGCTGGGTCTGGACGACCTGCTGACCGCGCCCGTGGACGGCAGCGGCTACAACGCCCAGTACGGCCTGCTGGGCAGCAACAAGGCGGACGACGACCGCGTGAAGCTGTTTCCCCGCGACGCCAAGGCGGTGGCGGAGGACATCGGCAAGGCGATGAGCGACGCCACCGGCAAGCGGGTGGAGGCCATGGTCTACGGCGATGGCGCGTTTAAGGATCCCGCCGGGAAGATCTGGGAGCTGGCTGACCCCGTGGTGGCTCCCGGCTATACCAGCGGTCTGGTTGGTACGCCCAACGAGCTGAAGCTGAAGTATCTGGCGGACAAGGAGTTCGCCGACCTCAGCGGCGAGGAGCTGAAGAACGCCATCTCCGAGAAGATCAAGGCCAAGGACGCCAAGAAGTCCCTGGTGGGCAACATGGTGTCCGAGGGCACCACGCCCCGCAACCTCACCGACCTGATCGGATCCCTGTGCGACCTGACCAGCGGCAGCGGCGACAAGGGCACCCCCATCATCTATATCCAGGGCTACTTCGATAATTACACCAACGAGTAAACAGCAGCAGTCCCCCGGCAAGGCCGGGGGACTGCTTTCATGTATACCGCCAGCCCCCGGCAGAGCCGGGGGCTGGCGTATCAGCTCAGTTGTACAATATCTCGTCCACGGCCACGGTGGAGCTATCATAGGTGCCGTCCACCGGCTCCTCGAATTCCAGTGCATCGAGGAAGGCCTGCGTCTCCACGGCGAAGTCGGGGACACTGAGGGAAAGGGAGACGGTTTTTCCGTTGGTGTTCATGCGTATCTCAATGTCAAGGTTGGTGCTGCTGTACATATCGTCGCGCAGGGGGTCGATGGGTGCGCGGCTGTTGGCGGCGTCCGCCAGCGCATGGGACACCAGATCCTGCGCCTGCTGGCGGGTCAGATCCGCAAACGCGCCGGTCTCGTACTGGCTGACGTAGCCGCCCGCCACGTTGCTCACGCCGCCATATTTCCGCAGGACATCCAGCCCCATAAGGGATTCCCGGCAGTCGGTGCGGCTCACCAGCTGGGTCAGCAGCCGGTGGATATCGGAGCCGTTGACGATCGATACCCTCCACTCACGACACAGACTCGTGCCGTTCCGCAGCTGGTAGTCCACACGCACATAGCGGGTGATCGGGCCGCCCTCCGTGTCCAGATAGGTTTGGTTCTCCAGCCTTTCGCCTGTCTCATCGTACTGCTCCAGAATGGCGCGGTGGAGGGAGATCACGCTCTCCACCGCTGCGGGATCATCGGCGGTGAAATCCGCATAGCTGGCGCTGAAGCGGACGGAGGTCACGTCCTCCGCGTCCGGGACGCGGTGCTGATAGCCGGTAAAGTCCAGCTTCACGCACACCGTCACCGCCGCCAGCACCAGCACCATGGCCGCCGCACAGTCCGATACTCCACCGGGCGATGGGCTGCAGCCACCGGAAGGACATAGCGTCGCCGGCCGTCTCGCTGGGACGCTTTTTATACAGCCACCACACCAGTGCCAGCAGTGCGATGCCCACCGCGGCGTAGATGATACAGGTGGAGAAGGCGGAGGCCGGCAGCTGGACGCGTTGATAGCTTTGGGTGCCGATGGGCTCGCGGAACTGCACTTCGATGGGCTGGGCGCCGCCGTTGGCCACGGCATCCCAGATCCGACCCACCGGTGTCAGCCAGGTGATGAACTCCGGAATGTCGCTGTTGCTGTAGCCGAAGTAAAACATCTGCGTCATTGTGCTTATCACCGCGTACAGCAGGAGGGCGATGACGTTCATCGCGCCGTAGAGCACCGGCACCGCCAGCAGCCATCCCGTGACCATGGCGCACAGGGAGCCGAGCGCGAAGAAGAACAGCGCCATCAGCTCCGTCAGCAGCAGCCACGTGCCCAGCGCCGCCCAGTCCACGTAGGAGAAGCCGGCGCTGCACAGAGCGGTCAGCAGGAAGATCAGTACGTTCCCCGCCGTCAGCGCTCCCAGCGCGGAGAGGACGTGGGAGAAAAATGCCTGTGTCCGTGTCACCGGCAGGGCGTGCATCAGTCCCACGGTGCGGCCGGACATCAGGTACGACCACACCGCCATGGCCGCAAAGCAGCCGAACAGCAGCGACATGACCACGGAGGCGGGTATGGACTGGATGATGACGTTGTGCTGCCGCAGCTGCAGCACGGTCATGATGCCCTCCGCCACGCCGTCGCACTCCCGGCTCGCCGACAGTATCTGCATGGGCAGGATCACCACCCACACGGCCACATACAAAAACAGCAGCGGCCAGTAGCGCTTTATATCGCTGCGCAGCAGCGCGGCGTTACAGAAGGATGTCTTTCGCGGCATAATCCACACCTCCCAGCTCGTAAATGAATATCTCCTCCAGCGTCAGCGGGATGGATTCCAGCAGCACCGGCTCGGTGATCTGCATCCGGCGCATGATCTCCTGACTGCTGCCCCGGACGATATAGGTGTACACCCGCCCCACATGGCTGCGGTGCAGGATGTTCAGCTCCGCCGGCAGCGGCGGCTCGGTAACGCCCTGATAGGCCACCTGCAGCTTTACCGTGTTGTCCTGCAGGTCGCTGAGACTGCGCTCCAGCAGCACCTTACCATGGTTCAGGATGCCCACATGGTCGCACACGTCCTCCAGCTCCCGCAGGTTGTGGCTGGACACCAGCACCGTCGTGCCGCGCTCCGCCACGTCGCCCAGAAGCAGCGACCACACCTGCCGCCGCATCACCGGGTCAAGGCCATCCACCGGCTCGTCCAGAATGAGGTACTCCGGCATACAGCACACCATCAGCCAAAAGGCCGCCTGCTTCTGCATACCCTTGCTCATCCGCCGCAGCATCATTTTCTCATCCAGCGGGAAGACCTGCTTCAGCTTCTCGTACCGCTCCCAGCTGAAATCGGGGTAGATACCGGCGAGGAATTTCGCCATCTCCCGGATGCCCGACTGCGGGAAGTAGTACCAGTCGTCGCCGATAACGGCCATACGACTCTTCACGGCGATGTTCTCATATACCGGCTGACCGTCCACCAGCACGTCGCCGCTGTCCTGCCGGTAGATGCCCGCCAAATGGCGGATGATGGTGGATTTCCCCGCGCCGTTGGGCCCTACCAGACCGTACACCGCGCCGTGGGGCACCGTCATGGTCAGGTCGTCCAGCGCCCGGAAGCCGTCAAAGGTCTTGACGACGTTTTTTACCTCGATCATTTACCCTCTCCTCCTTCCCAAAGTACCAGCAGCTGTTCCCGGGTATAGCCCAGGCTCTTCAGCTCCTCCAGTAGCGGGACCAGCCGTCCCGTCAGTTCAGCGATGCGCCGCAGATGCTCGCCGTCCCCGGCGGAGACAAAGCTCCCTCTGCCCGCCACAGAGTAGATGTACCCCTCCGCCTCCAGCTCCGCGTAAGCCCGCTGGATGGTGTTGGGGTTGATGGCCAGCTGCGTAGCCAGAGAGCGCACGGAGGGCAGCTTTTCGTCCGGCTCCAGCAGCCCTGTCAGCATCATGCGCCGCAGGCTGTCCTTCACCTGCTGGTACAGGGGACGGCTGTCCCGGTAATCCAGCACGATCATATCGCACACGCTCCTTTCTGTGTCAAGTGTATTATGCGTGTTAGTACAGTTAGCATATCACGATGTTCTCCCTCCTGTCAAGGAAAATTTTTCTTTTCATCCCCGGGGTTTCGTAGTATAATGGCTCCAAATTCTTTTCCCGAAGGGGGCATTTCTATGCGTATCACGGTAAAAGTCGGCACCTCTACTCTGGCCCACGCCACCGGACGGCTGAATATCCAGCGGATGGAGGGCCTGTGCAAGGTCCTGAGCGACCTGAAAAACGCCGGGCACGAGATCATTCTCGTCTCCTCCGGCGCCATCGGCATGGGCGTGGGCAAGCTGAACCTGCCGGGGCGGCCTAAGGATATGCCCACGAAGCAGGCGGCCGCCGCCGTGGGCCAGTGCGAGCTGATGTACACCTATGACAAGCTGTTCAACGAGTACAACCACACAGTGGCACAGGTGCTGCTCACCGGCGAGGATGTAAAGAACGAGCAGCGCAGCCGTAATATGCGGAACACCATTTTTCGCCTGTTGGAGCTGGGGGCGCTGCCTGTCATCAACGAAAACGACACCGTGGCCACCGACGAGGTGGGCGTGGAGAACACCATCGGCGAGAACGACACGCTTTCCGCCATCGTGGCGGCGGCGGTGCAGGCCGACCTGCTGATATTGCTCAGTGATATCGACGGCCTGTATGACGGCGATCCCCACAGGGATCCCGCCGCGAAGCTTATCCCCGTGGTGCCGTCCATCGACGCGCACATTCTCGCTCTGGGCGGCGGCAGCGGCAGCGGCCTGGGCACAGGCGGCATGGCCACCAAGCTGAAGGCGGCGCAGATCGTCACCGAGGTCGGCTGCCAGATGGTCATCGCCAATGGCAGCAAGCCCGCCCTGCTGTACGATATCGTGGGCGGAAAGCCTGTGGGCACCCGATTTCTGGCAAAGGAGAAGTGAACCATGACCACTATCGATATTCTGAAAAAGACCCACGCCGCCCGGGGCGGACTGGCCGTCCTGGACGAGGCAGGCAAAAACGCCCTGCTGCTGTCCATGGCCGACAGTCTTCTGTCCCATGAGGGCGCTATTCTGGCGGAAAATGAAGCCGACATGAGCGATGCCCGGGGGCATATCTCCGATGTGATGCTGGACCGGCTGCGGCTGGACCATGACCGACTGGCGGGTATGGCCGACGGCGTGCGGGCCATTGCCGCCCTGCCGGACCACACCGGCCGTGTGCTGTCCGAGGTACGCCGCCCCAACGGTCTGGTCATCCAGAAGGTACAGGTCCCTCTGGGGCTGGTGTCCATTATCTATGAGAGCCGCCCCAACGTTACCTCAGACGCGGCGGCCCTGGCGCTGAAATCCGGCAATGTCTGCGTACTCCGCAGCGGCAGGGAGGCCTACCGTACCGCCCGCGCCATCGTGCAGGCGCTGAAGGCCGGCATCGCCGCCGAGGGCGGCGACCCGGACATTCTGAACATCGTGGACGACACCACCCACCAGTCCGCCGCGGACATCATGACCGCCAAGGGTCTGGTGGACCTGCTGATCCCCCGGGGCGGCGCGGGACTGATCCGGGCCTGCGTGGCCGGCGCCACCGTGCCCTGCATTGAGACGGGTACCGGTATCTGCCATGTGTATGTGGACGAGAGCGCCGATCTGAGCAAGGCCCTGAACATTGTGGAGAACGCCAAGGCCAGCCGTCCCTCCGTGTGCAACGCCGAAGAGGTGCTGCTGGTACATAGCGCGGTGGCGGCGGAATTCCTGCCCCAGCTGAAAAAGCGTTTGGTGGATGACCGAGCCGCCGCAGGCAAGGTCCCCGTGGAGCTGCGGCTGGACGAGCGCGCCGCGGCGATCATCCCCGGAACGCCCGCCGGCGAACGGGACTTCGACACCGAGTTTTTGAACTATATCCTGGCCGTAAAGATCGTGGACAGCGTGGACGAGGCCATCGCTCACATTGCCGCCCACTCCACCGGCCACAGCGAGGCCATCGTCACCGAAGACCCCGCCCACGCCGATGCCTTTGTTAACAGCGTGGACAGTGCCGCCGTGTATGTCAATGCCTCCACCCGCTTTACCGACGGCGGCGAGTTCGGTCTGGGCTGCGAGATGGGCATCTCCACCCAGAAGCTCCACGCCCGGGGCCCCATGGGTCTGGACGAACTGACTACGTACAAATATGTCATCCGCGGCAACGGACAGATCAGATAAAGCAAAAAGAGACGGCATCCGCCGTCTCTTTTCATATTTCCACGATCTCTGCGCCCAACGCCGCGGTGTCCGCCCGGTCGTGGGTGACGCACAGCACCGCCGCGCCGTTCCGGTGCCGCAGAAGATACTGCGCCGTCCGGTCCCGGGCCGCGCCGTCCAGGCCCTTGAAGGGCTCATCCAGCAGCAGCAGCTCCGGCACATAACACACCGCCCGGGCAATGGACACCCGCCGCCGCTGTCCGCCGGACAGTTCCGCCGCCCGCTGGTCCAGGCAGTCCGCCAGTTCCAGCTCCCGCAGGTGCTCCTCGATATCCGGCCGGGACATGGCCCGGCCCGTGACCAGACGCACGTTCTCCACGGCGTCCAGCTGCGGGCACAGACGGTCCTCCTGAAACACGAATCCCAATCGCTCCGGCACGCCGGTGACGGTGCCGCTGTCCGGCATCTCCAACCCGGCGATACAGCGCAGGAGTGTGGTCTTGCCGCGGCCGGAGGGGGCCATCAGACACACCACCGCCCCGTCCGGGACGGTCAGGCTCACGTCCTCCAGCACGACCTTATCGCCGAAGCGCTTGTACAGATGTGCCGCGTTCATGTGCCGCACCCCCTTTCCAGCCGACGGAAGCCCCGCCGCAGCAGGGCCAGCACCAGTCTCTCAAACAGGGCGCTCAGCGCCACGATCACTGCGGTCCAGGCCAGCAGGTCGGCGGTCTGGAGGTAGATCTTCGCGTCGTACAGTCTCTCGCCCAGGGAGCCGGTCACCACACCGATGACCTCGGCCGCTACACCGGCCTTCCAGCTCATGCCCAGGGCCGCGGCGCAGCCCGCCAGCAGGAACGGCTCCACCGCCGGCAGCAGGATGCTGTGCAGCTGCCGCCGCCAGGGCACCCGGAAGGCCCGGGCCATTTCCAGAAGCTGGCCATCCGCACTGCGGAGGCCCGCCAGCACGTTGGTGTACAGAATGGGGAAGACCATCAGGAATGAGATGAACAGCGGCAGCGCCGATGTCCGCATCCAGATCAGTGCCAGGATGATGAACGACGCCACCGGCACCGCCTTGATGGCCAGCACATAGGGCCGCAGCAGCACCTCCACCACCGGCCAGCGTCCCGCCGCCAGCGCCAGCACAAAGGCTATCACCAGTGCCAGAGCAAAGCCGCCGGCGATACGGCAAAAGCTGAACGCCACCGCCCGCCGGAAGGCCGCTGTCACCGCCAGGGCGCAAAGCCGCCCCAGCACCGTTACCGGTCCCGGCAGCAGCAGTGCCGAGCCCACGGCCCAGGAGGCCGCCTGCCAGACCGACAGGGCCAGCACCACCGCGCCGGCACGCTGCCAGGTCTTTATTTTTTTGTCCGCAGGTGCGCTCATGCGCCCATCCAGTAGAAGCCGTCACCGGGCATGGCGCCGCCCACGGCCTCCGTCTTCAGGTCATACAGTGTTTGCAGATAGCCGCCCACGGCGACCTTCATATCCACGCCGGTAATACATACCAGGTTACACTGGGGCAGCGCCTTCTCCGCCACGGCGGCCTTGACGATTCCATATTTCTCCACCAGCACAGCGGCCTCGGCCGGGTGCTCATTGGCGTAGTCCGTGCTGGCGGCGTAGTCCTCCAAAAAGGCTGCCAGTGCCGCTGGGTGTTCATCGGCAAATGCCTTGCGGGCCACCAGTACCGAAGTGATCAGGCGGCTGCCGTTGTCCAGCGCATCCCATTCGGCGCTCAGATCCAGCGCCACGCGCAGGCCCTCCACCTGGCTCTGCGCCACGGTGACAAAGGGCTGGGGTAGCATGGCCACGGCGTTGTCCTGCTCCGCCATCAGGGCCACGATCTCCGTGGGCTCGCTCTTCCACTCCACCTGTACGTCCTCACCCAGAGTCAGGCCGTGCTGCGAGAGCAGATAGGTCAACGCGTACTCCGGGGTAGCGCCCTTGCCTGTGGCGTAGATGGTCTTGCCGTTCAGCGAGGCAATGTCCGTTACCGTCTCGCCGCCCTTTTCCACGATATACAGCACACCCAGCGTGCCGGCGGCCAGCAGCACCACGCCGCCCTCCGTCTGGTTGTACAGGATGGCCGCCACGTTGGCCGGCACCGCCAGCACATCCAGCTCGCCCTGCACCAGCTGGGGCGTCAGCTCATTGGCGCTGGCCGCGATGGTGTACGTATACGCGTTCTGGCCCACGCCGTTGTCCGCATCGTCAAACAGCTTTACCATGCCCATGGAGGTAGGGCCCTTCAGCCCGCCCAACCGCACAGTGACCGGCTGGGCGGCGGATTTGTCGCCATCCTCAATGGGCATAGGCGTTTTCGGCGTTACGCAGGCGCACAGCGTCAGTGCCAGTATTAAGGCCAGCACAAGGGTAATGATCCTTTTCATATGGGTTCTCCTTTCTGTACGATCATGATCTTTTATGGATACCTTGGTGTTTATACAGGGGCAACAACATTGGAGTACAGCGTCTTGGCGCTGACACCCTCCAGCCGCCCGATCTTTCCGCTGAGGGCGGAGATCGCGTCCTGCGGCGCATCCAGCACCACGGAAATGATGTTCACGCCCCGGGCACGGTAGGGCACGCCCATTCGCCCGATGATACACATACCGTACTGGTGCAGCAGCGCGTTCAGCTCCGCCACCGCGTCCTCATTTTCCACAATGACCGCAATGACCGCCACCCGTGTTTCCATAGCAAAACCTCCCGTCGTAAGATCCGCGGCCAAATAAAAAAGCCGCGCCGCCACCGCGACACGACCACAGCGCCCGCTTCGCGGGCGCAGAACCTATGGCGCATCTTCCGTCTCAAGCGTACTTTCGACGTCAGCAGCGTGTTTATTGTACGGCAAACGCCTGCTCTTGTCAAGCCGATCCCGCCGGTAGACTGTTTCAGACAGCCGCCGGTATATAATAAATATAGGAGAGAAGGGCGGGACCGTGGGGTAAGAACGGCCCCGCCCGGGGGAAGCGGTTTAATGCTTTTCGCTGGCGCGGCGGGCAGGCTTCTCCGCACAGCGGACGCCGGGCAGCAGCGTCAGCAGCTGGGCGGCAAGGCCAAACACGGCGGCGGGCAACAGCCAGCTCAGGCCAAGATCATACAGCGGCAGGGCCTCCACCAGCGGCAGCTTCACACCGCAGGTGTGCAGGGTGCACAGCACGCTGGTCAGCAGTGCGCCCAGCGCGGCGCCCCGGCTGACGAAATCGTGGACCTTGGGTATGATGAGGGAGACGCAAATAAGCACCAGCGTGGGGGGATATACTATATCCAGCACCGGCGCGGCCACGGCCACGATACGGTCCAGGCCCAGGTTGGACACCACGGCGCTGAACACGCAGATGACCGTCACGAACACCTTGTAGCTGATCTTCCCGCGACACAGCTCCGTGAAATACGCCGCGGCGGAGCTGGTCAGGGCGATGGCCGTGGTGACGCAGGCCAGGCCCACCACCACGCCGAAGATCACCATGCCGGTCTTGCCCATCAACGCCTCTACGATGGCCATGATGAGGGCCGCGCGGCCGATGGAGGACGTGTACTGTGCGGACACGGTGGCGCCCAGATAGGCCAGACCCATATACACCGCCAGCAGCAGCACGCCCGCCAGCAGCGCGGCGCCGCCCACCACGCGAAGCTGGCTCTGGCCCCGCTGATAGCCCTTGGCGGTGACGCTTTGCAGCACGATGATGCCGAAGGGCAGGGCCGCCAGCGCGTCCATGGTCTGGTAGCCGGCCTTGATGCCGGTGACGGCCACGTTGTCGATCTGCGCCAGGGGCGCGATATCGCCCAGCGGCGTGATCACACCCTTGATAATAATGGCGAACAGGCCCACCAGCAGCAGCGGCGTGAGCACCTTGCCTACAATGTCCACCACGGCGGACTCCTTGATGCACAGAGCCAGGATCACCGCGAAGAACACCACGGAGAACACCACCGGCGATACGCCGGACAGGTTGGGCGCGATGGCCATCTCATAGGTGCTGGCGCTGGTGCGGGGGATGGCCACCATGGGGCCGATACACAGAATGATGGCGCACATGAGAATCTCGGCGGGGACTCTGCCCGCCCGTTCCAGTACCTTCTCGCTGCTGCCCACGCGGAGCAGGGCGAACATACCCATCATCGCCAGACCGATATCCGCAATGAAATAGGCGGAAAAGCCCGCCAGCCACTGGCTGCCGGCCTCCATGCCCAAAAAGGGCGGGAAGATCACGTTGCCCGCGCCGAAAAACATGGAAAACAGCGCAAAGCCCACGACAACGATATCTGCCGCGGTGTTTTTCTTCTGTCCGATCATTCTGATTTCTCCATTTCTCTTCTCTTGTTCCCACGCCGCCGACTGCGGCGCGCCGGTGCGGTCTCGCGCTTTAAAGCGCGTTGCATCCTGTGCATATAGCGTATCATGCTTTTCATCATTACGGAAATGACGCTTATCGAACGGCACATGAAAAATTTTGATGGCATATAAAAACGTTTACCGCATTTTCCAAATCGTTGGTGGAAAGTTTACATTTATGGCATTGAACGGCGACAGCTCTTGTGATATAGTTAAAAATAATCGTTGCAATTTTGTCCAATTTGTACAGAAAGCGAGGCCCCTATGGATGACAAACGGCTGCGGGCGCTGCTGACGGCAGTGCAGTGCGGCAGCTTTGGAAAGGCGACGGCGCAGCTGGGCTACACCCAGTCCGCCATGACGCACATGGTGAACAAACTGGAGGCCGAGCTGGGCTGTACCCTGCTCACCCGCAGCAGCCACGGCGTCCGGCTCTCGGAGGAGGGTGAGCACCTGCTGCCCTATATACAGGACTATCTGCGCGCCAGTGAGACCCTGCGGCGGGAGGCGGCGGCCCAGGGCGAGGCCCACAACCGCGTGCTGCGGATCGGCTGCTTCGCCAGCATCGCCCGGGCACGGCTGCCGGCGCTGCTGCAGAAGTTCCGCAAACTGCACCCGGAGATCAAGATCGACGTGCTGGTGGGCGGCTATGAGCTGGCCGCGGCGCTGGAGGAGGAACGGGTGCAGCTGGCCCTGGTGGAGGAGACCTGCGGCAAGGGCTTCTATTGGACGCCGCTGACGGGCGCGCCGCTGGTGGCGGTGGTGCCGCCGGACTTCCCCTGGATGGAGGACGTCATTCCCCTGGAGCGCCTGCTGCAGGAGACGTTTCTCTCCTGCCCGGAGCAGTATGTGGCGCGGCTGCTGCCGCCGGAGGCACCACGGCTGGAGGTCACGGCGTCGGACGACGCGGCCATACTGTCTATGGTGGCGGCGGGGCTGGGCGTGTCGGTGCTGTCCGCCTTCTCTCTGGCGGGCTATGAGGGCCAGGTGCGGGTGCTCCCGCTGGCGGAGCCGCTGTCACGCCGGCTGGGCGCGGCGGTGAAAACACCGCCCCCGGCCAACAGCGCCGTCCGGTATTTTCTCTCCTTCCTGAAGCGGCAGTACCCCGCCGAGCCGGCGGATAACGAATAAAAGGAGGTCCCGGCCCATGTGCACTGCGGCCACATACAAGACAAAATGCTTCTATTTCGGGCGCAATCTGGACTATGAGCGCGGCTTCGGCGAGCAGGTGGTCATCACACCCCGGCTCTTTCCCCTGCCCATGCGGCATCTGCCGGACCTGACGCGGCACTACGCCATGATCGGCATGGCCTCCGTACAGGACGGCTACCCCCTGTACTATGACGCGGTGAACGAAAAGGGCCTGTGCATGGCGGGGCTGAACTTCGTCCGCAGCGCCGTATACGGTCCCTGCGCGCCGGGAAAGGCCAACGTGGCCCAGTTCGAGCTGATCCCCTGGCTGCTGGGCCGCTGCGCCACGGCGGCGGAGGCCCGGGACCTGCTGGCGGAGAGCCGCATCACCGACGACGCCTTTCTGCCGGGGCTGCCCCCGGCCCGGCTGCACTGGCTGCTGGCGGACCGGGAGCAGTGCTTCGCGGTGGAGCAGACGGCGGAGGGCCTGCGGGTCTATGAGGACCCGGCGGGCGTGCTGACCAACGAGCCGCCCTTCCCCATGCAGCTGTTCCGGCTGAACGACTACGCCCAGCTGTCCCCGCAGCCGCCGGAAAACCGCTTCTCCCCCGCCCTGCCGCTGGAGACATACAGTCGGGGCATGGGCGCTATGGGGCTGCCCGGCGACCTGTCCTCCCCCTCCCGGTTCGTGCGGACGGCCTTTACCCGGCTGAACAGCCGTTCCGGCGACGGCGAGGCCGAGAGCGTCAGCCAACTCCTGCACATTCTGGGCGCGGCGGCACAGCAGCGGGGCTGCTGCGTGCTGGAGGACGGCGCGTGCGAGCTGACGCTGTATACCAGCTGCTGCAACGCCGACACCGGGGTGTATTACTACACCACCTACGACGCCGCCCAGCTGTGCGCCGTGGATATGCACCGCGCCGACCTGGACGGCACGGCGCTCGCCTGCCAGCCGCTGGACACGGCGTGGCGGGTACACTATCAGAATTAACGCAGAAAAGTACGGGACGGGGCCTGACGGCCCCGTCCCGTTTATTTCAGCAGGGCGGTAAATGTGATGGTATCGCCCTCCGTGCGGGCGGAGATGGCACCGCGATGGCCCTCGGCAATGCTCCGGGCGATGGAGAGCCCGATGCCGAAGCCGCCGGCGGTGCGGGCCGGATCCGCCCGGTAAAACCGGTCAAAGAGCTTGCCGGTATCGATGCTCCCGACATTTTCCCAGCGGTTGGACACCCGCAGCGCCACGCCCCGGCGGGCCTTTTCCAGTGTCAGCTCGATGGGCGCGGACGGCGCGGCGTACTTGACGGCGTTGTCCAGCAGGATGGACACCAGCTGCCGCACGGCGTACTCGTCGCCGGTGTACGTCAGGCCCGGCGTCACGGACAGTGCCAGCGCATGGCCGCCGCCCTCCGCCACCTCGCGGAAGGACTCCGCCGTCTCGGCAACGGCGTCGCTGACGGGAAAGGGCTCCATGTGCAGGGGCGACTGCTCTTCGTCCATACGGCTGAGGGTCACCAGCGAATTGACCAGCGCCTTCAGCTTCTCCGTCTGGGCCCGGGCCTTATCGATCCATTTCTGGGGCCCCACGTCCATCTCCAGCACCTTCAGGCTGGTAGCAATGACGGTGATAGGCGTTTTCAGCTCATGGCTGGCGTCGGTGATAAACTGCTTCTGCTGCTCCGCGCTGCGGACCACCGGATCGATGGCGCGGCGGCTCAGCAGCACCACCAACCCCAGCACCAGCAGCGTGCAGATCGCGTCCGCCGCCAGGGACCACACCAGCACCGTCCGCACGGCGCGGCGGGACTGGCTGCACTCCAGGAAGATGGCCATGCTGCGCCCGTCCTCCGTACGGGTCACCAGAAAGCGGTAGCCGCCGCAGCCCAGACCGGCAGCGTACAGACCGGCATGGGCGGCATGGGCAGCATGGGCAGTCAGCCCGGTCAGATACCCGGCGGCAGCTTTGACCCCGGCAGCGCACCCACCCCGCCCAGCGGCGACTTCCGGCCGGGAAACAGGCAGTAAAGGCCAGCACTGGACACAAAACACCACACCCCACGGCGCTTGCGCCGTGGGGTGTGGTGTTTTGTGGGGAGAGGAAGACAGGAAGAAAGCTCCGTCGGTTATCGTTGTTGATATGCCCGCATGGCCGCCTCGATCCGGTCGGCCGCGGCTGACAGCGCCGCGTCGTCGCTGGCAAAGGAGAAGCGCAGGAAGCAGCCCTGGGTCATGCCGTAGGCCGCGCCGGAGACGCCCACCACCTTGGCATGGTCCAGAATGTAGTCGCACATCTCGTCGGAGGTCATGTCCACATCGAAGGACACCCAGGCGTAGAAGGCACCCTCGGGCATCTGGCAGTGCACGCCCGGGATGGCGTTGAGCCGGCCCACAAAGGCGTCGCGCCGACGCTGGTAGCTCTGGCGCATGGCCTCTACCTCATCAGGGATGCGGAAGGCCTGCACCGCGCCCTCCTGCAGAAAGCCGCTCATGCAGGAGACGCTCTGCTGGTACAGCTTGTAGATCGCGGCGTAAATGTCCCTGCGGGCGGTGAGATAGCCCATGCGCCAACCGGTCATGGCCGCGAACTTGGAAAAACCGTTGATGGTGATGACCCGGTCCGCCACCTCGGGACGGGAGGCCATGCTGATGGACCGCACACCGTCATAGACAATGGCGTCGTACACCTCGTCTGACAGCAGCAGCACGTCCGGGTGGCGCTGCATGAACGCGGACAGCGCCTCCGCCTCGTCCTGATGCAGGATGCGGCCGGTGGGGTTATTGGGGTAGTTGATGATGATGAGCCGCACCTCCGGCGTGTAGTGCTGCTCCAGCAGCGCCTCTGTCAGCCGGTAGTGGTCCGCCGGGGACAGCGGGACCTTTACGGCTTCGGCGCCGGCGGAGATGACGATGGACTCATAGGATACCCATGCCGGCTCCGGCAGCAGGACCTTGTCGCCATGGTTCAGCACCGCCTGGACCGCCAGATAAATGGCCATCTTGCCGCCCGGCGTTACCAGAATACGGTCAGCCTCTGTCTGGATGCCGTTCTCCCGCAGCAGCTTCTGCTGTATCTCCTGCCGCAGCTCCGGGATGCCCGGGCCCACCACGTAATGGGTGTTGCCCCGGCGCAGACTGGCGATGGCCGCCTCGGTCACCGCCGCAGGCGTATCAAAGTCCGGTTCGCCGCCGGCCAGGGAGATATAGGAGCTGTCGCTCTTCTGCAGCTCCTTTGCCCGCTGGATCATCAGCAGGGAACGGGGCGATGTCATTTTGTCGATCACGCAATTCATACGCACTTACCTCCGCGATGCCCGGACCTCTCCCTCGCAGGAGAGGCCCGGTACGTCGTATTCATTCCGCCGTATACTGCCTGAAGGACACGTCGGCCACATATTGGGCCTTGACCTTCTGCAGCTCGGCGCACTGGGCCGTGCCCTTGTGGGCCTGCTGCGCGATCTCATCCGCCCAGGCCTCCAGCAGCAGGACCTCGTTCGGCGACGACGCGGAATAGAAGAACTCATACTGGCAGCAGCCAGTCTCGGCGCGGGTACGGGCCGGGATATCCGCCTGCTCCAATGCGTGGACGAAGGCGGCGGGGTCCTTGCCCTCCTGGAGGGTATAGCGTACTTGCAGCATCAGCATCGTCGTTTCCTCCGCTTATTTCTTCAGAATGTCAAAGGGAATACGCAGCTTCTCGCACAGGCCCTCCAGCTCGCGGTACACCGCCAGGGACAGCTGAGGACCGGCCTCCAGGTTCTTGCGGTAGTTGTTGCACTCGATCTCACCGGGCATGAAGATCTCCTCCACGCCGGCCGCCGGCTTCAGGCCCTTCACCTCGCTGCGGTAGGTGTCCATGGTGGTCTTGAATTCCTCGGGGTCCTGGAAGCGGGAGATGTCGATGGCGATCATGCAGTGGCCCGTATCCATGGGCACCTCGGGGTGGGCAAAGGGGTTGTGGATGTGGCTGCCATAGGCCGCACCGGACAGCACGCCGGAGAATACGTCGATCATCATGGCGATGCCGGAGCCCTTTGCGCCGCCGAAGGGCAGCACACAGCCCTCCAGGGCCTTGGCCGCGTCCGTGGTGGGGTGGCCGTCCACATCGATGGCCCAGCCCTCCGGGATGGAGTCGCCCTTTTTATCGGCCAGGATGATCTTGCCGCGGGCCACCACGCTGGTGGCCATGTCGATCATCACCGGGTCGCCGTGGGTGGGCGCGCCCACCGCCAGGGGGTTCGTGCCCAGATACTTCTCGCGGCTGCCCCAGGGCGCCATAGACTTGGGCGCGTTGGAGCTGACGATGGCCAGCATATTCTCCTTGGCCGCCATACGGATATAGTAGGCCGTGCAGCTGCAGTGGTTGGAATTGCGGACATTCACGATGCCGATGCCCACGTCCTTCGCCTTTTGGATCGCCAGCTCCATGGCGCGGTAGGCCGCCACGATGCCGAGGGCGCCCTGGGCGTCCAGCAATGCGCCGCCGGGGAAATCCCGGATCGTCTTTATCCGGCACCTGGGATCCGTACCGCCGGCCTCCATGCTGTCGGTATAGAATTTCACGCGCTGCACACCGTGGGACTGCAGGCCGGTCAGCTCGGCCGACACCAGGCTGTCCGCCACGATGGCGGCATCCTGCGGCGCGACGCCCTCCTTCTCCATGATCGCCGCTACGGCGGCCTGGAGCTTTTCCGCATCTACGCGGAGCACTTCACTCATGGCCGGCACCTCACTTCCACTGGCCTTCGATGACCTGGCAGCCCAGCGCCGCCAGAGTGGCCTCGCGGGTCTCCTCATTGTAGGAGGCCACGGTGGCGCCCTCGTCGTACTTGGCGTGGAGCATATCCTCCTTGGCGTGCTGCTTCCAGCTCTTCTCCAGGATCTCCTCCGCTTCGCTGGGGCGCACGAAGATCATGCCGTCGGTGTCGCCGATAACGATATCGCCGGGGAAAACCACCTGACCGCCGAAGGCGATGGGCACGTTGATCTCGCCGGGGCCGAACTTGTAGGGGCCCTGGGGTGTGATGCCGCGGGCGAACACGGGGAAGTCCATGTGGGAGATCTCATCGATATCCCGCAGGTAGCCGTCAATGGCACAGCCGGCAAAGCCGTGGTTGCGGCAGTCCATCATCATCAGCTCGCCGCAGTAGGCGCGCTCAGGACCGCCGGCGGAGATCAGCAGTACATCGCCGGGCTGGGCCATCTCAATGGCCTTGTGCAGCAGCAGGTTGTCGCCGGAGGGCAGGTGCAGCGTGTACGCCACGCCCAGCATGGGCTTGCCGTTCATGGAACGGATGGCGGAGTCCACGCAGTAAATACGGTTCATATTGTCGCCGATGTTGGCCACCGGCAGGCCGCGGAAGCGCTCCACCAGCTCCTTGGGCGGCCGGGGCACCTCCGTAAAAATTCTGCATCCAACATTAGACATTTGCTTTTTCTCCTTTTTTCTCATCCAGCATTTTCTTCACCGCCAGCACCTCATCGTAGGTCTTGGCGCGCTCCGGGAAGTAGGCGGCATAGCCCTCCTGCTGGAGCCACTCAAACTTTTTCAGCGTAGCCTGGGTCATGATGCTGTTCTCGCCCAGGTCGTCCAGGGTCTTGAGGACCTCCTCCATCTCATGGCAGAAGCGCCCATTGTGGATGGCGGCGGAGGCCACGCAGTAGTGGCAGAACCCCATGAAGCCACGCTCGTCGAACATGGTGACCTTCATCTTGTCCAGCACTTCCTCGGTGATATGGTAGTGGTCCGTGGCGAACACCGTCTCCGTGACCAGGGCGATAATGCCCTTGGCCAGCACGCTGCGAAGCGCCTTTGTGGCGGAGGCCAGGCCGATATCGTCGCTGAGATATGTAAATTTCATGCCGTGGCTGTTCAGCAGCTCCGCCGCCTCTTTGGCCTTTGCGCCGCAGACGCTGACCGGCACACGGCTCCCGTTCACCGGGACGGAGGCCATGACCGCGCCCTCCACGAAGTCGCCCCGGCTGTCCGCGAACACCGCGGCGATCTCCCGCTTCGTCTGGGGAGAGGTGGTGTTCATGTCCAGATAGAACTGGCCCGGACGCAGCAGCGGCGCGGCCTGACGGGCGATGGGCAGCGCCACGTCCGCACTGGTGAAGCAGAAGAACACGTCGCCCCAGGCAATCAGCTCCGCCATGTCGGTCACCAGCGTCACCTGGTCCATGGCCGCGTGCTCGCGCATTTTCTGCGCGCGGGGCGAGTCGTCCTTTGCCGAGACGTCGAAGGCGCGGACCTCCACATCACTGTTCACAAAGTCACGCGAGATGTGGTGCGGCGCTTCGCCGAACCCGATAAATCCTAATTTCATTTGTATACATCTCCTTTGGATCGCGGATATGGGCGTTTATGTGCCCATCATAAAGCCGGGCAGGAAGGTGATGATGGGCGCGACGAAAGCGCAGATCAGCACGCAGATGATCATCACGATCATGAACGGGATAACGCCCTTGACCACCGACGTGTAGGACTCGCCCGTGGTGGACACCGCGGTGAACAGGTTGATGCCGAAGGGCGGAGTGATGAAGCCCACCGTCAGGGTGATGCAGAACAGCACGCCCAGGTGCAGCTCGTCCAGGCCGAACTGTACGCCCACAGGCACCAGGATGGGGGCCAGGATCAGGATGCTGGGGATCGTATCCATCAGGCAGCCCACCAGGAACAGCAGCGCCATCAGGACCGCCAGATACACCCACTTGTTGGGGATGACCTCCATGATGGCCTCGCCGATGATGGCGGGCAGGCGGGTCTTGGAGAGGATCCAGCCGAAGGTCTTGGCCACGGAGATGATGAACGTCACCACCGCAGAGGTCAGCACCGTCTTGCTCAGCACCGTCCACAGGACCTTGACCTTGATCTCCTTGGTCGCAAAGCCGTAGATCAGGGCGTACAGCACGCTGAGGACCGCCGCCTCGGTGGGCGTGACGTAACCGCCGTAGATACCGCCCAGAATGATGACCGGCAGGACCAGCGTGGGGATGGCGCGGGCCGTGCGGCGCAGCACCTCTTTCTTTGGATAGCGCACATCGCTCTTGGCAAACTTATACTTGGCCGCCAGATAGACGTTCACCAGGCACAGGGCGATCGCCATCATAATGCCGGGCAGCACGCCGCCGATGAACATCTTGGACACGGACAGGCCCATGGCCGCGCCATAGACCACCATGTTGGCGCTGGGCGGGATGATGGGACCCAGGGCGCCGCCCGCGGCGATCATGCCGGCGGAGGTGGATTTGGGATAGTTGGCACGGGTCAGCGCCGGCATCATAATGGCGCCGATGGCCGCCACGGTGGCGGGGCCGGAACCGGTCAGGGCGGCGAAGATGGCGCAGGTGACGATGGTCACAACGCCCATGGAGCCGCGGGACCGGCAGAACAGCGCCTCCACAAAGTCCACCAGACGGCGGGACAGACTGGTCTGCTCCATCAGATAGCCGGTCATGGTGAACAGGGGGATCGCCAGCAGCACGAAGGAGTTCATGCCGGCGATCATGGTCTGGGGCACGATGGTCAGAGGGATACCGGAGGGGATCAGGTAGATAAGGCACGCGGCCAGCAGGGCAAAGCACACGGGCAGGCCCATGAACATACCGATCAGCAGACTTCCGAAAATAATAAGACCTGTCATTCCGCGGTACCTCCTTCCTCGATGAGCTCTTCCATGGTTTCTACCTTGGCGGCGTCCTTACCGCCGGTCAGCAGCTCCAGCAGCTGCACCAGGCCCACCAGCGCCATACCGAAGCCGCACAGGCAGATGGACACGTTGATGACGGCCATGGACAGGTGCAGGGACGGGCTGAGCACCGTAACGGTGACGCTCACCAGGGATACGCCCTTGACGCCCACCAGCGCCGCCATCGCGATCACCAGAATGGTGCAGATGATCTTCAGCACACGGCGGCCGGCTTCCGGCAGCTTTTCTTCCAGCAGTGTGATGCCGGCGTGCATACCCTTATCCAGGGCAACCACGGCGCCCAGGGCGCTGCACCACACGAAGGCAAAACGGGCCAATTCGTCCGTCCATCCGGGCGGCTGTGCTATAACATAGCGCGTGACCACCTGGATCGCGGCGGCCGCGATAAGGACCACGAGCGTGATCGCCGCTACCAGTTGGTAGGCGAACAGGATCTTGTCCTTGATGGTTTTGATGACTTTCATAGCTTTCTCCTGTTATATGCGTCAGGGGGCGGGCAGTGAGCTGTCTGCTCTCTGCATCGCCCCCTGCGTCAGTTGATACGATTCAGATATGCGCCGCAGCTTTACTGCACAGCGGCGACCGCGCGATCCAGCAGATCGCTGCCGATCTTGTCACGATAGGCCTCGTACACGGGCGCGCAGGCCTCCTGGAATGCAGCCACGTCCACATCGTCGATGATGGTGCAGCCGCCATCTTCCATCTTGGAGAGCATATCGGCCGCGGCCGTCTGCAGCCAGGTGCGCTGCTCAGCGCCGGCCTCCTTGGCAGCCGTCAGGAAGATCTCCTGCAGCTCGGGGGACAGGCTCTCCCAGAAGGACTTGGAGCAGGACAGGGAGATGGCGTTGTAGAAGTGACCGGTCATGTCGTAGTAGTCGCAGATCTCATAGTAGGAGCCGGTATAGGCGCTGGCGATGGGCAGCTCCAGGCCGTCCATCAGGTGCTGCTGCACGGCGGTGAAGGTCTCATTGAAGTCCAGAGCGGAGGGGGCAGCACCGATGGTCTGGAAGGTGGCCATGAACATCTCCATGCCGGGAACGCGGATCTTCATACCCTTCAGGTCTGCGGGGGTGCGGATAGGCTTCTGGGACAGGATGTTGCGGAAGCCACCCTCGCCCCAGGCCAGGACCTTGTAGCCCAGCGTGTCATACAGGCCGTCGGTGACTTCCTTCATGATGTCGCCATCCAGGAAGTTCCAGGCAGTCTCGTTGTCCTTGAAGATGAAGGGCAGCTCCACCACCAGAGAGGGCCCGTACAGGTTGCCGTAGGAGCCGTTGGTGATGATGCCCATCTGATGGGTGCCCAGGTCGAAGCCAGTCAGCACGTCGGCCTCGCCGCCCAGCTCGGAGTTGCCGCAGATCTCAAAGGTCACGGCGCCGTCGGTGGCCGCGGTCACCTTCTCGGCGAACAGGGTGGCCAGCTTGTTGTACTGGTCGTCATCGGTGGTGGGGTTCACGTGGGCGATCTGGATCGTCATAGTGGGGAAGCCCTCGCCGTCGCCGCTGCCATTGTTGGTGTCGGCCTTGTCGCCGCAGGCGGTCAGCACGCCCAGCAGCATGACCAACGTCATCGCCAGGGCCGCCAGACGCTTCGCGTTCAGTTTTTTCATGGTTTTTTCCTCCTGATCTTATGTTTTGTTATTCTCTCCCGCTTTACTTGCAGGGATACGCCATCCACGCGATGGAGAAGCACATATGGTCCAGCTTCTTCATCATCATCAATTCAGGGTAGTCATAGGTGTTTGCCGGCGACTGCATATCGCTGTGCTCCAGGATCATGTGCACGATCTTGTCGGGCAGGCCGTTGCTCTTGGCGATATACGCACCGCTGACCACGTGGTTGTAATACTTGCCCATCTCGCTGTGGCAGGCCTTGCCGTCCTTGATGTCATACTCCAGGAACTTGCCGATGTCGTGCAGCACCGCGCCGCAGATCAGCGTGTCGTGGTCCAGCTTGCTGATCTCGTTGGCCCAGCCGCCCAGCTCGTCATAGGCCAGCTGGCACATCCGCACCACCCGGCGGCAGTGATCGATGCCCGTCTCGGGACAGTTGTCGGCCACAATGCCCGCTGCCAGGGGCGCCTTGTCCACGCCTTTCTTGTCCCAGCCGCCCAGCTCCAGCACCTGCTGCCAGCAGGTAATGCTCTTTTCCTGCAGATCGGTGCTGTGTATCAGCTTGATCTCCGGGAGCAGCGTCAGGACCTCTTCTCTGGTCATGTGTCTTTCCCTCGCTTTCTTCATGTTGTTATTAGGAAATGGAATACTACTTTACAGACGTCCGTCAATGATCGTCCAACTTTTGTCAATCAAATTTCTTCATAATGTGAAAATTTTGTCACGCAAGTACTTTTGTTTTGCTGATTTCGTTTACCTTTCCTTTATTTGCCTTACATTATAGTTTGCCTATTGCTTTTTGTCCAATATCGGTATAATATAACTAATATTCCAAAGCAGGAATACTAACGGAGGTTTTTGTGTATGTTGTCCAAAAACGACGAGCTGTTTTTGACCGTGGCGAAATCCGAGAGCATCAGTAAGGCCGCCGAGCAGCTATACATCTCACAGCCCAGCCTGACAAAACGAATGCAGCAGCTGGAGGCACAGCTGGGTGTGGCCCTCTTCGACCACAAGAGCCGTCCGCTGAAGCTCAGCCCCGCCGGCGAGCTGTACTACGAGTACCTGACCCGTTCCGCGGTGCAGGAGCATGCGCTGCTACTGGACCTGCGGGAGGCAGCGGAGGGCCGCCGGGGCAAGCTGTCCGTGGGCGCGCCGGCCAATCTGGCCCAGAGCCTGTTCCCCGCGATACTGCCCTCCTTCTGCCGCACATTTCCCAATGTGTCCCTGAGCGTCGTCGAGGCCACGGGCGCGGAGATACAGACCCTGATCGCCGGCCGCCAGCTGGACATGGCCTTTGCCCATATTCACATCGCCGACACCAACGTCAGCTATATCCCCCTGTCCACGGAAAAGATCTATCTGGCCGCCCGGCGTCCCGCCAATCTTATGGATACGGACCCGCCCCTGCTGGTGCAGCCGCTGGCGGTGGAGGACCTGCCGCCGTTTCAGTACTGTATGTACAACAAAAATCAGATGATCTACGCCTCCTCCCACCGGTTTTTCCAGCATTACAGCATTATTCCCGACACGCTGATCCACTGCGGCGATCCGGTCATCAACCACACGCTGGTCGCCTCTCTGGAAAACTGCGCCTCTTTCGTCCCCAGCTACTTCATTGGCCGGATACCGTCGGATACTCTGCGAAAGCTTATTTTCTACGCCATAGACGTCCCCGAGCTCAGCTGGGAGCTGCGGGTGCTGTACCGTCGGGACAGCGCTCTGGGCATCTTCGCCCGGGAGATGATACGACTGGTCAGAGAGACGCCCTGGCGCCCCTTGCTGTAAACCGACCACGTCAACAAAAGATACCCGGCGCGCCGAAGGCGTGCCGGGTATCTGCGTCTCATTGCATTTGCAGCCAGCCGATCAAGGCCAGGTGCGCCGGGTAGTACAGGTAAAACAGCCACTTCATCACCGTGTTCACCCGCGGCGACGGCCCACGCTGCCCGTTATACAGCGCCAGCACGGGAACGGCCAGCACCACCGCCAGCTGCACCAGGCCGTAGACCCAGTCCAGCGCCAGGGCGTACACCACCGCGTAAAGCGCCACATAGAACATCATCCACAGCGCCTGCGTCTTCAGCTTTCCCCGATTGGTACCGAAGGCCATGATGCACAGGGCGGCGATACAGCTCCAGTCCGCCGGGAAGCTGACCAGGCAGATCAGCAGGATCAGCGCCACCTGCACCGCCGGGCGGAGCCGCCGGTCATGGACCACCCGCAGCATCACCAGCCCCCATGCCAGCGACCACATGACGCTGGTCTGGTTCAGCACTCTGCCGGAGGAAAACGGGATAAACGACCGCCAGCCGGCAAAATCCGCCGACGCGAACACATAGGCGAAGTGGGATATGACCGCGAACAGGAACATCCGCGCCGTGTATTTCCGGATATCCCGGGTGTGGTGATAGCCCTCCGCCACAAAGTAGCACATGATGGGACAGGTCAGCCGACCGATGATATGCATCGCCAGTGGCAGCACCGCCCGGGGATAGCCGGGAAACAGCCACCAGGCCACATGGTCGACGGTCATGGCCGCGATGGCGACGAGCTTGATCGCGTTGGAATCCAGCGTTTTTTTCATAGGCGTTTTCCCTCCCGCACAGCACACTGCCGCCATTGTAGCAGATAGGCAGGAGATGTGCAACGCCTATTCGTGCGGCCGCGGCGTTATGCGCCGGCCTTCTCCTTGCGGATGGCCTCGGCGATACGCTCCAGGCCGGTCTGCACCGTGGCACGGGGCATGGCCAAATTCAGGCGGATATGCCCCCTGGCGTTGCCCACGAACAGGCCGTCGCCGCCCTCCAGCAGCACACCGGCCTTGTTGGCAAAGAAGTCCGGCAGGTCCTCCACCTCCGGCAGCACCTCCCGCAGGTCCACCCAGGCAAAGTAGGTGGACTCAGGAATGGTAAACTTCGCGCCAGGAATATTCTCCTTCAGGAACTGATCCACCAGGGCCAGGTTGCCGTCCACATAGGCCTTCAGCTGCTCCAGCCAGGGGCCGCCGTGCTCATAGGCCGCCTTGTGGGCCGCGATGGACAGCGGGTTCACCGCGCCGATGTTCTTGTCCCGGTCCTGGAAGCGGGCACGCTCCTCCGCGTCGCGGATGATGATATTGGAGTGCATCAGGCCCGCCAGATTAAAGGTCTTGCTGGCAGACATACAGGTGATGAGCCGGTCATAGTCCGGCATGACCTTGCCCATAGGGGTATGGTGCAAGCCGGCGCGGATCAGGTCGCAGTGAATCTCGTCGGACACCACCCACAGCCGGTGCTTTTCGATGATGGCCGCCATGTGGCGCAGTTCCTCCTCGGTCCAGATGCGGCCGGTGGGGTTGTGGGGATTGCAGAGCATCAGCAGCTTCACATCCGGGTCGGCGGCCTTCGTCTCAAGGTCCTCCCAGTCCACGGAGAAGCGGCCGTTTTCCTCCCGCAGGGGCGAGGTCACCAGCTCCACGCCGTTGTATTCGCAGGCGTGGAGGAAAAAGCCGTAGGCAGGCGTCATGGTCAGGACCTTGCCGTTCAGCGGCTTGACCAGGTCCTCCGTCAGCTGGTACAGCGCCGGGATGACGCCGGGAGAGAACGTCAGCTGCTCCTTGGGGAAGGACCAGCCGTAACGGCTCTCGCACCAGGCGCGCAGCGCCTCATAATAACCCTTATCGTACACCAGGGTATAGCCCAAAATGCGCCGATCTACCCGGTCGGTGATGGCCTGCAGGATCTCCGGCGCCACAGCGAACTCCATGTCCGCCACCCACATCCGGATGAATTCCTCGTCCTTGTAGGGGAACACCCTCTCCGGCCCGCAGTGGAAAATGTAGGGCCGCCAGCCCTCTACATTCTCGGAATTGGTGTTGCGCCGATCAATGATCTCGTCGAAGTTGTAGGTCATGGTGTATCGCTCCTTTCCTGTTATGGTTTTATAATACCAGCCGCCGCGTGCCCCGTCAAAGCCCGCCACTTACTTTTCAGGAACGAATTTTGCGAAAAACTTTCCTCACAATTATATTTTCCCTTGCGCGGACTGGAAAAAGCGTCTATACTGAAAAGCAGAGGGTCAAATCACTAAAACTTGATTTTGAGGAAAGTGCCATGACATTGACAGAAGAGATCGGCGCGAAGATCAAATACTACCGCAAAAAGCGCGGAATGAAGATCGTGGAGCTGGCGGCGCTGCTCCACAAGACCGGGGCCACCGTATCCAAGTACGAAAGCGGGCAGATCGCCATGGACGTGGTGACGCTGTATGAGGTGGCGGCCGCCCTGGGTGTGCCGCCGGAAAAGCTGCTGTACTGTGTCCCGCTGCCCGTGGAAGATCTGATGGCCGACAGCGTGCCCGCCTTCTTCCGCGGCGTTGACCGGCTGTATATGTACTATTTCGACGGCCGGAACAACAGTCTGGTCCGCAGCGTCATCGATATCCGGGCCAAGACTGGCGCCAACGCCTATGACGTGGCGCTGTACATGAACTTTCAGGACTATCAGCAGTACCGGAACTGCGAGAACACCTATTTGGGTACGCTGAGCCACTATGACGCCCTCAGCAACATCGTCACCCACAACCAGGACACGGAGATGGACGTCTATCTCCTCTGCCTGCCCGCCTCCTATCTGAACGCCGGAACAAAGTGGGGGCTGGGCTTCGGCATCTCCTGCCGACCCATTATGCCTACCTCCACCAAGGTATTTCTGTCCAAGAGCATCCAGCCGGAGACACCGGAGTTTCTGCAGGACCTGCGCATCTCCCGGGAGGATATTCAGCTGCTGAAGCGCTACAATATGCTGTCCGTGATGTAATCGGCCCCAAACGGATATCCTGAAAGTAGACTTGCTGGCTTATGCGGTGTTCCGCCTTACGATTGAATTCTTTAGATGCAGTGCCTACGACATAGGATGAATAAAATCCGATTTTTCATCCTCCAAATATATACGATAACCGTGAAGGCCCCCGGGTAATTCCCGGGGGCCTTACTTCGCATTTTGGTGGGATTTCGCCATGACAACGCCTATTCGCATCTGCTCGTGCTGCAAAGGCCAATCACAGGCCGATCAATGGTGCTGACGATGGCGCCGACAGTAGCATTTGCGGCGGATACCACAAGCGATCCAGCAGCACAAAGCAATCCGGTAGCACAGATTAAAGGCGCACAGAAGAGCAGCGTCTATTTCGGCAATTACAAGCAGAGCAGTGACGGAAACGGCGACTACCTGACCGAGCCGATCAAGTGGCGTGTGCTGCAAAACGCAGATGGCAAGCTGTTCTTGTTGGCGGATAAGATTCTGGATGTTTATTATTATCACCACAATGGCAGCACCAGTGGAGGAACACGGCAAGCATCCCCACAGTCCGTACCTATTCGTGTCGCCCAAGACCGGCACCATGTTCGATCCGGACTCCTTCCGGCACACCCATGAGAAGATCCTGAAGGCCATCGGCGCGGAGCACATCAGGTTTCACGACCTCAGACACACCTTCGCCACGCTGTCCCTCAAGTACGGTGTGGACGTCAAAACGCTGTCCGGCGCACTGGGACACTATGACGCGGGCTTTACCCTCAGCACCTACACCCACGCCACGGAGGGGATGAAGCGTGACGCCGCCGACACCATCGGCAGCGTCATCAGCCAGACCATGTAGCCCACAAAAATAGTCCGAGAGGGACGGATGATGCCATCCGCCCCTCTCCGGTGCTTTCCTGACCTCTCGGCTTTTGGGTCACGGTTTGGGTCATGCGAAGAACGCCAAAATGCAGCGTCACTATTTGAGGATATAAGCAGAAAAAGTTCCTGATTTCTTGCGAAATCAGGAACTTTTTGGTGGAGACTGCTGGACTCGAACCAGTGACCTCCTGCGTGTGAAGCAGGCGCTCTAACCAGCTGAGCTAAGCCTCCGAATTGTCGGCGACCCTCGGGGTTCCGACATGGTGACCCGTACGGGAATCGAACCCATGTTACAGCCGTGAAAGGGCCGTGTCTTAACCTCTTGACCAACGGGCCGTCTTTCGAGGGGTATACCGGAGAGATGCTGACGCATCTCTCCGGTGTGGTAGCGGCGACTGGATTTGAACCGGTGACACTGCGGGTATGAACCGCATGCTCTAGCCAACTGAGCTACGCCGCCATGTCATCCTCGACAGGCACAAGTTACTATACCATATTTCAGCTCCCTTTGTCAACAGCTTTTTTGCAAAACCGGGAGAAAATACGGGGGACGCGGCTGGCGCCGTGTCCCCCGTGCGTCAATTTATTAATACATCCCCATGCCGCCCATGTCGGGTGCGGGGGCTGCCGGTGCGGGGGGCTGGGGCTTGTCGGCCACCAGGGATTCGGTGGTCAGCACCATGCCGGACACACTGGCGGCATTCTCCAGGGCGCTGCGGGTGACCTTGGCGGGATCCACGATGCCGCTGGCAATCATATCGCAGTACTCCTCCTTATAAGCGTCGAAGCCGTAGCCGTTCTTGCCGGCGGAGCGCACCTTCTCCAGCACCACGGAGCCGTCGATGCCGGCATTGGCCGCGATCTGGCGGATGGGGGCCTCCAGGGCCTTGGCCACCAGCTGTACGCCCACGCGCTCGTCGCCCTCGGTGCTGTTCAGCAGCGCGGTAACAGCGGGGATCACGTTCACATAGATAGTGCCGCCGCCGGCCACGATACCCTCTTCCACAGCGGCCTTGGTGGCGTTCAGGGCGTCCTCGATACGCAGCTTCTTCTCCTTCATCTCGGTCTCGGTGGCCGCGCCGACCTTGATGACCGCCACGCCGCCGGCCAGCTTGGCCAGACGCTCCTGCAGCTTCTCCTTGTCGTACTCGCTGGTGGTCGCACCGATCTGCGCGCGAATCTGGGCCACGCGGTCCTTGATGGCCTGCTGGTCGCCCATACCGTCCACGATGATGGTGTTCTCCTTGGTCACCTTGATCTGGCGGGCACGGCCCAGCATATCAATGGTGGCATCCTTCAGCGTCAGGCCCAGCTCCTCGCTGATGACCTGGCCGCCGGTCAGGATGGCGATATCCTGCAGCATCTCCTTGCGGCGGTCACCGAAGCCGGGGGCCTTGACGCACACCACGTTCAGCACGCCCTTCAGGCGGTTCACCAGCAGGGTGGACAGGGCCTCACCCTCCACGTCCTCGGCGATGATAAACAGCTTCTTGCCGCTCTGCAGCATCTGCTCCAGCAGGGGCAGGATGTCGGAGATCACGGAGATCTTCTTATCGGTGATGAGGATGTAGGGATCGTCCACGACGGCCTCCATCTTCTCCATATCGGTGGCCATATAGGGGGTGATGTAGCCGCGGTCGAACATCATGCCCTCCACGACCTCGCTGTACGTCTCAGCGGTCTTGGACTCCTCGATGGTGATCACACCGTCGGCGCTGACCTTCTCCATAGCCTCGGCGATCAGCTTGCCGATGGTCTCATCGCCGGAGGACACCGTGCCCACGCGGGCGATATCGGCGGTACCGTTGACCTTCTGGCTCTGCTCCTTGATGGCGCCCACAGCGGCCTCCACGGCCTTGGCCATGCCCTTCTTCATCACGATGGGGTTGGCGCCGGCGGCCAGGTTACGCAGGCCCTCGCGGATCATGGCCTGTGCCAGCAATGTAGCGGTCGTCGTGCCGTCGCCGGCCACGTCATTGGTCTTGGTGGATACCTCGCGCACCAGCTGCGCGCCCATGTTCTCGAACGGATCGTCCAGTTCGATCTCCTTGGCGATGGAAACACCATCGTTGGTGATGAGGGGTGTGCCGAACTTCTTATCCAACACCACGTTGCGGCCCTTGGGGCCCAGGGTGACCTTTACGGTATCCGCCAGCTGGTTGACGCCGGCTTCCAGCGCCTTGCGGGCCTCGTCGCCGCGCTTGATGATCTTTGCCATATCTAATGCCTCCAAAATTGAGAATGATTTACAAGAGAACACGCAAACTTAAAGCATTTGCCGCGGCGTGTACGCGGCAAAGCACATCACTCCACGATAGCCAGGATGTCGCTCTGCTTGACGATGATATACTCCACGTCCTCCAGCGTCACCTTGGTGCCGGCATACTTGTCGGTGATGACCTTGTCGCCGGCCTTCACGGACATGACCACGGTCTTCCCGTCCACGGTGCCGCCGGGGCCCACGGAAATGACCTCAGCCACAGAGGGCTTCTCCTTGGCGGAGCCGGTCAGGATAATGCCGCCCTTGGTGGTCTCCTCCGGCTCGGTCATCTTCAGCACCACACGGTCAGCAAGCGGTGTCAGCTTCATAGTTGGTTCCTCCTTGTATTTCTATTTTTGATAAAACAGTTTCAGCGTTAGCACTCAAAATGCTTGAGTGCTAACGCTGATTATCATACCACACTATACGGGTTTTGCAAGGGGGAAACGGAGAAATTTTGAAAAATTCACAAAATGTTCAAGCGCTGTCCTCAGCCGCGGGCCGTCCGGTTGCAGGAGCAGCCCTCCGGGCCGAAGAAGTTCAGCTTTTTGTCGTGCAGCTTAATGGTCACATCGCTGTTGACCACGCTCTCGCCGTCCAGGCAGGTGACGATATCCGGCTTCTCCGAGTGGATATGTACCACCTTGGGACAGGAGCAGTGCGCGTATTCCGGAAACTTGGCGTACTCGCCCCTGGAGTACGGCCCCACAAATTTCAGGAACGTGCGGCGGTTGACCTCTCTGACCACCAGGGTGTTCAGCACGCCGTCATCCATCCGGGCCTCGGCCACGGGCATAAAGCCGCCGCCGTAGTACCGGCCGTTGCACACAGATACCAGCGACCAGTCGCCCTCCGTGGTCACATCGTCCAGGGTGATGGTCCAGTGGGTGCCGATGCCCTTGAACAAGAAATTCACCGCCAGAGAGTAGATATAGCTGCCCTTGCCGTCCAGCAGCGGGCTCTCGCTGTATTTATGTACGTCCCGGGCCACCCGCGCGTCGATGCCGGAGCAGGCGATGGTCAGCGCCACGCGGCCGTTGACGTCGATGGCGTCCATAGGAAACTGCGGGCCGTCCCACAGGTTTTCAGCGTCCCGGAACTTCTCCATATCATCGCCGAAGTTCTTGAGGAAATCGTTGCCGGTGCCCACGGGGATCACGGTCATGGCGGCGTTGTCATAGCCGATGATACCGTTGGCCACCTCGTTGACAGTCCCATCGCCGCCGCAGGCGTAGAACCGCAGTGCCTCGCCCGTCTCGCAGAGCTTCTTCGCCAGCTCCGTGGCGTGGCCCTGCTTTTTCGTCAGGATACACTGCACGTCCAGCCCGTGCTTCTGCCGCAGCGACTCCGCCATATCGTAGATCTTCTGCCGGCTGTCGGTCTTGCCCGCCGTGGGATTGATGATAAAAATATGCTTCATCGAGGCTCTCCTCCTCATCAACATATTAGAATTTCGTTGAATTTATTTCGAAAGCATACGGGTAATTGTATCATGTTTCTGCAAAAGAAAGTGAACAAATTGAAAATAAAGTCATATGCCGGGGATTTATTAAGGCAGGGCGGGAAAGATGTCCCCCCTAACGGCTCAGATTTTTCGCTGAGGCGCGGTGCGGCAGCGTAGGCGTACTTTGTGTACGGCAAGCCGCCGCAACAAAGCATCAGCGGAAAAGATGGCCGTCAGACATTGCCGTACATAAACACATCACACTTGATCATGCCGTTGTACAGCTTGCGCTTCTTGTCCGCCGGCTTGCCGAAGCAGCGCTCGAACTCCGTGTGGCTCGAAAGCACCAGTGTGCGCCAGCCTGCGGGCAGCGTGCGCCACGCCTTGCCGAAGGCGCGGTACAGCGCCTCGGCCTCCTGCCTCTCCAGCAGACGCTCGCCGTAGGGCGGGTTGGTCACCAGCTGGCCGTAGGTGCTGTCCCGGTGGAATTGGGCCGCGTCGGCCACTTGGAAGCGGACGCAGTCGTCCACGCCGGCCTTGCGGGCGTTGTCCCGGGCAATGGCCACGGCGCGGGGGTCAATGTCGCCGCCCCAGATATCGTACTGCCCGTGGAACTCCCTGTCCTGGGCCTCATCTGCCGCGTCCATCCACGCCTCGGCGGGCAGGAACGCCCAGTGCTGGGCGTCGAACCGCCGGTCAAGACCGGGGGCGCGGTTTTTTGCGATGAGCGCCGCCTCGATGGGGATGGTACCGCTGCCGCAGAAGGGATCGCAGAACGGGTCGCGGCCCCGGTAGCGGCTGAGGGTCACCAGTGCCGCCGCCAGCGTCTCCCGCAGGGGCGCCTCCACGCCTACGGCGCGGTAGCCCCGCTTGTACAGCCCCTCGCCGCTGGCATCCAGACCGATGGCCACCTGATCCTTGAACACGGAAAAGCGTATCTGGTATTTTGTCCCTGTCTCCGGGAACTGCTCCATGCCGTAGTGGGCCTTCAGACGCTCCACCACGGCCTTTTTGATGATGCTCTGACAGGCGGGCACGGAGTGCAGCTGGGATGAGATGGAGTAGCCCTTTACCGGGAAGGCCGCGTCCCGGGGCAGAAACTCCTCCCAGGGGATGGCGCGGACGCCCTGGAACAGCTCCTCGAAGCTCCGCGCCGGGAACTGTCCCAGCAGGGCGATGACCCGGGCGCCGCAGCGCAGATTGATATTCAGCCGGGCGCAGTCCGCCCAGCTGCCCTGACAGAGCACACGGCCGTTTTCCGCACGCACGTCGGCCAGGCCAAGGCGCTTGATCTCGTCGGCCACCAGCTTTTCCAACCCCAGCAGGCAGGGGATCTCGTAAGTTATCATGGGATACACCTCGGTTTCTTGACTACCAAAGAGTATACCGAAAAATACCAGGGCGCGCAACCTAAATTTCCGGTGGCTTTTCGGGGCCACTTACGCTATAATAGAGAATGTAAACCTGAGGTTGCACCATGCGCGGCACATCGGTAGACAATTTTACGGAAATGCAACCTAAACGTGATAGACTTTTCCGTCGGTGTCCCGTATACTGACGGCACCGAAAGCAAAGGAGGGCACATATGGCATTTGGTGATCGGCTGGCAGCGGTACGGCGCGGCAATGGACTGACACAGGAGCAATTCGCCGAGCAGTTGCAGGTCTCCCGCCAGGCGGTGAGCAAATGGGAAAGCGGACGGGGCTACCCGGAGATGGAGAAGATCCTTTATATCTGCAACCGCTATCAGGTATCCATCGCCGACCTGTTCGCCGAGGAGGCCCCGGTACCCGCCGCGGCGGCGGAGGCACGCCCCCTGCCCCGCGCCACGCTGGGCAGCGCCGTGGGCGCCTTCCTGACCAACCTGTCCCCCAAAAACAAATGGCTGGCTGGAGCTGTGCTGGTAGGCATCGGCGCGCTGGCCGGCATCATCGGACTCATTTTGAGAGGAGGCGACGCAGACATGGCGACAACGATATGGATCGCCGCCATCATTATTTTCGGCGTGGCGGAGGCCGCCACCGCCGGGTTGACATCCATCTGGTTCGTCCTGGGCGGCGTGGCCGGATTGATCGCCGCGGTATGCGGCGGGCCTGTGTGGCTGCAGGTGGGGCTGTTCTTCGCGGTGTCCATCGCGGCGCTGGCCTTCACCCGGCCGCTGGTGGTCAAGCTGATGAAAAAGGATATCAAGCCCACCAATGCCGACCGGGTACTGAACAATGTGGGCCGCGTGACAGAGCGCATCGACAACGCGCTGCCCTCCGGCGCCGTCTATATAGACGGTAAGACCTGGACGGCGCGCAGCGCCGACGGGGAGGTCATAGAGCCGGACGCCGCCGTGCGTATCCTGCGGATGGAGGGCGTGAAGCTCATCGTACAGAAGGAGCCTTGATATGCCGTATGTTCTGGGCGGATTGGCCGCCATACTGCTGGGCGTGGTCGCCCGCATCATTCACCTCATCCATAAGCATACTACGACTATGAAACAAACAGGAGAATAAGGAGGAACTACTATGCCGACACCGGGAACCATCGCCATCATCATTCTGGTCATTCTCATTCTGGCCGTCATCGTCAGCTGCATCCAGATCGTCCAGCAGTCCAAGGCCTATGTCATCGAGCGCCTGGGCGCGTTCCACAGCGTTTGGGGCGTGGGTATGCACTTCAAGCTGCCGTTCATCGAGCGCGTGGTGAAAAAGGTCAGCCTGAAGGAGCAGGTGGCGGACTTCGATCCCCAGCCGGTCATCACCAAGGACAACGTGACCATGCAGATCGACACCGTCATCTATTTTCAGATCACGGACCCCAAGCTGTACACCTACGGCGTGGAGTACCCCATGAGTGCCATTGAAAACCTGACGGCCACCACGCTGCGCAACATCATCGGCGAGCTGGAGCTGGATCAGTCCCTGACCAGCCGCGACACCATCAACGCCAAAATGCGCTCCATTCTGGACGAGGCCACCGACCCCTGGGGCATCAAGGTCAACCGCGTGGAGCTGAAGAACATCCTGCCGCCCCGGGAGATCCAGAACGCCATGGAGAAGCAGATGAAGGCCGAGCGCGAACGCCGGGAGTCCATCCTACAGGCCGAGGGTGAAAAGGCCAGCAAGGTGCTGATCGCCGAGGGCGAGAAGCAGTCCACCCTGCTGCGGGCCGACGCGGCGAAGCAGGCCAAGATCATGGCCGCCGAGGCCGAGGCAGAGTCCATCCTGAAGGTGCAGCAGGCCATGGCCGACTCCATGCGGATGCTGAACGAGAACGCCCCCAACGACCAGGTCATCAAGCTGAAGGCGCTGGAGGCGCTGGAAAAGGTGGCGGACGGCAAGGCGACGAAGCTCATCATCCCCAGTGAAATACAGGGTCTGGCCGGTCTGGCCACCAGCGCGAAAATGCTGGTGGAGAACGACGCGCCCGCCGCGGAGTAAGCCTATGGCAAAGACGGAACGCTTTGAAAAGGTGTACGGACAGGGCGTTTTCACCGGAAATGAGATCTGGGTGGACACCCAGACCGGTGTGCAGTATCTCTACCACACCGTGGGCAATTCCGGCGGGCTGACGCTGCTGGTGGACGCCGATGGTAAACCCTTGCTGTACCGCAAGACGCCGGACGCACCGGAATTCTGAGCAAAAAAGGAAGCACCCCGCGGGGTGCTTCCTTTTTTTGCTTCGCTTTATGACTCCTCCTGGGCGGGCTTGAACACCAGGGCGGCCATATCCGCCAGCGTCTTCTCCGACGCACCGGTGTCCGCGGTCAGACTGTACGCCAGACCGGGAGCGATGTCCCGCCAGATGATGCAGCCGGCGCCGCCCGCGTCCCATCGGAGGACGGTGGGGCACCAGCGGAGCCTGCCCTCTGCCGTCAGGCTGCCGCCGGTGAAGGCGGAGATGTCCGGTATCGTTTCCGAGACGTCCAAAGTGGGGGCCATGCGGTAGTGCCAGGTAACGCTGTTCAGGGTAAAGGAGACTTCGGTGACGGTCTCACCGTTCAGGTCAAAGAGGTCATAGCCCAGCACGTCCGCGCCCTCCGGGGCGGTGGGAACGGTGTAATACTGGGCGTCCATCAGGGTAAAGGCGGTGACCAGCGGCGCGCCGCCGTCCCAGGCCACGCAGTACCACTGGATACCGGCGGACGTGTCGTACCAGCCCACGGCACCGTCGTCATAGACCAGCAGCGTCAGGCCGTTCACCTGATAGGTGTCTGTCGGGAGGGTACCGTCCGGGGCGGGCAGGGGCTGGCTGGCATATTCCGCGCCGTAGTCGTAGTCATAGCCGTCCAGCAGCACGGTACAGGACACACCGGTGACGGCGCCCTCGCCGTCCTGACGCCACTGGTAGCCGGAGGTCAGAGACGCGCCCTCCGGCAGGGCCAGAGAGGCAGAGAGCAGCTCGGCATCCGACACAGGCGGCATGGCGACGGAAAAGCTCTTGTCCATGGCGCCGAAGTCGGCGTCCGCGCCGGCGGTATTGTCACCGTTACCGGCGGACCAGGGCTGCCACAGGGCCAGGGCCAAGGCCACGGCGCAGAAGCACGCGGCCAGCGCACCCCAGCGGCGCGCCGCGCCGCCGCGGGGCAGGGGACGCTGGGCCTCCTCCAGCAGATCGTCGTCGATGGCGTCCATCCAGCGCTTCATTCTGTTGTCGTTCACAGCATCCCCTCCTTTTCCAGCACGGTACGCAGACGCTGACGGGTGCGGAAGAGGGAGGATTTGACCTTCTCCTCGCCCGCGCCGCAGCTGTCGGCGATCTCGCGGATGCTCTCGCCATACCAGTAACGGCGGATGAAATACGTCCGGCTCTGCCGGGTCAGCTTACGCAGGAAGCCGTTGAGCACACGGCGGAACTCCTGCTGCTCCAGGGCGCGGACTGCGCCGTCCTCGGCGGGCAGGCAGCCCTCCAGCTCCTCGAAGGCCACAGTCAGGTCGCTGCGGCGCTGGGCGGCGCGGTTATAGTCGCACTTGTCCAGGGCCAAGCGGCGGGTGACGGTGGTGATGTACGCCGCCAGCGAACGGGGGCGCTCCGGTGGGATAGCATTCCACAAACGGAGCCACACGTCGCTGACGCACTCCTCCGCGTCGCGGTCGTCCGGCAGGATGTGCCGGGCGGCGGCAAGGCAGCGCTTTTCGTACTTCTCCTGTGCGGCGCGGATGGCCTCCGGGTCGCGGCGGAAAAAATGATCTATGATCTGAGCGTCCTCCATCGGGCACTCCCCTTTCTGTGTGTATCGGTCAGACCATCATAGCACACAGAAAGGGGAAACGCCATAGGAAATCAGAATTTTGCCAGGAATGCGTCGGGTACGGTGCAGCCGTCGGGCAGCACCTCCAGCACCACATAGTTGCCGTTGACGGTAACGGTGGCGTTGTTCTTCCACATACCGGCCTCCTCGGGGTAGGTGGTGTCGTCGGCCATGGCGTCCACGCGGGCCTGGAAGCTCTGGCGAACGAGCTCGGCGTCGGCGGCGCTCTCCGCCTCCACCATGGACACCTCGCAGGAGGTGGCGGTGGGCGAGATGAAGAACACGGACTGCTTCAGCTTGGCGTTCTCCAGACCGGGGTAGTAGCTGTTCAGGATCTCCACGGCTGTTTCCTCCAGCAGCACGGGCGCGTTGTCGCCCAGCTCCTCCTGCACCTGCTTGATGGCGGCCTCGTACGCCGCCCGCAGGTCAACGGTCTGGCCGTCGGTCTGCGTCTGGTCGTCCTTCGTCTCGCCGCCGATGTTGTCCTCCTTCTGGCCGCAGGCCACCAAAGCCAGCGCCATCACCAGCGCCAGCAGCAATGCAAATATCTTTTTCATCATGTAAGCACTCCTTTCGGGCGCGGGGCAGGACCCCACGCACTTTACCGTTTCCGGAAGGACGGAAGCGTCCTCCGGCGGACAGCGAAACGCCGTCCTCTGCCAATACTGACGGCGGAGAACAGCGTTTGGTTTCGCTTTTTCGTTTATCGCTCATGGGGCTTGGGGGCGTTCCAGCCCTCGGGAAAGTTTTGCAGCACCCAATGGCGGGTGTGGTCGATGAACGCCTGCGTGGAGTGGGAGAGGGCGTTCTTGTCCTTGACACAGATGCCGATGTCCCGGTGGAACACCTTGGGCAGGGTGCTGGCAGCCAGCGGATAGGCGCACTTGTAGAGCATCAGCTCCTCCATGACGCTGATGCCCAGGCCGCCGGAGACCATGGCCAGAATGGTCTGGTCCTGCTGGACGGTGTATTGGATCCGGGGCCGGACCTTGTAGTGATCGAAAATGGCCTGGATCTCATAATCGTCGCCCTCATCCAGCAGGATCAGCGGGTATTTCTCCAGCGCCTCCGGCGGGAAGGGATCGCGCCCGGCCAGGGGATGGTCGCAGGGCAGGATGACCTTCCACTGGTCCCGCTGGAGCAGCCAGTAGTCCAGATACTTCTCCGCCGGGGTGGGCAGTGAGATAAAGCCGCAGTCCGCCTGACCGTGGAGGACCCAGTCGGATATCTCGTTGTTGAAGTTGGAGGGCAGAAGCTCGAACTCAATGCGGGGGTACTTTTCCTGAAAGGTCTTGAGCATACCGGGCAGCCACTTTTCCGATACACTGGTGAAGGTTGCCACGCGGATAAGACCGGTATCCAGCCCCCGCAGGTCCTCGGCGTGCTGCTCCAGACGGTGGGACAGGGCGCACATCTCCTGAAAATACGGTGCCAGGGCGCGGCCATCCGCCGTGGGGGTGACACCGCCGTGGCTGCGGACCAGCAGCGTAACGCCCAGCTCCTCCTCCAGCGAGCCGATGGCGTGGCTGACGCCGGACTGGGTGAAATTCAGGGCGCGGGCGGCGGCGGTAAAGCTGCCCAGCTCCACGGTCTTGAGGTATATCTGGTATTTGGTGACGGACATGGGGACACCTCCTGTTCAGGGCCAGTATAGCATATCTCGCCATGTGCTGCAAAGTATTTTTCATGGTTTTGATGATAATCATGCGTTTTACAAATCGCTTGTCCTGTGCTATGCTAAAGATACGTTAAGAAGCCCAAACGAAAGGAGGCGCTGAGCATGGTGCTGAACCTCATTCTGGCCAGCCTGGTGGCGGTCCTGGTGGTTACGGGTATCGTGTCCAAGGCAACGGACAAGTAACCCAACACCCCTTGTTTTCTATCCTTAATTTTTCTCCCTATTCCCCTTCAAATTGGTGAATGCCGGCGCGCCCTCCCAACGTGCCGGTGAAAGGACGCCGCCCCCTTCGGGCGGCGCCCTTTTTGCTCCGGACGCAGCGCGGGAGGTGATCGCTTTTCCTTGCTATTTCATGCGGCGTATGGTATGATACCGGCGTTAAAGAGAAAGAGGTATTGCCTATGGACCAGAAAAAACTGCATATCCTGTCGCTGCTGGCGGCGCTGACCGCGGCCACCATCTTCGGCATGAGCTTTATGTTTTCAAAAATGGCGCTGGCCACAGCGGCACCCACAGTGCTGCTGGCTTTCCGGTTCACGGTGGCGGTGGCGGCCATGTCGCTGGTCATCGCGCTGAACGCTCTGGTGGGCAAGGTACGCGGAAAGCCGCTGTTCGCCTTCTCTCTGAAGGGAAAGCCGGTGGGAAAGCTGCTGCTGCTGGGCATCGTGCAGCCGGTGGCGTACTTTATCTTCGAAAACTACGGCATTCTGTACACCTCCGCCGCTGTGGCGGGGACCATCATCGCGGCGGTGCCGGTGTGCTGCATCCTGATGGACGTGCTGGTTCTGCATGAGCGCGTCACCCGGCGGCAGGTGCTGTGCGCCCTGGGCGCGATCGGCGGCGTAGCGCTGATCTCCGTGGGCGGGGCGGTGATGATCTCGGCGCTGGGCCTGCTGTTCCTGCTGCTGACCATGCTCAGCGACACGGTGTACTATGGGCTGAGCCACGATGCCGCCAAGCGCTTCACCCCCTTTGAGATGACCTATGTGATGTTTGTGGTGGGCATGGCGGCGTTTATTCCGGTGGCGCTGATACAGGCCGGCGGGATAAGCAGCGAGCTGATCACCGCGCCGGCGCAAAGCGGCAGCTTCTGGCTGGCGGTGCTGTATCTGGGTATACTGTCCTCCGGCGTGGCCTACGGACTGCTGAACTTCGCCAACAGTCACCTGACGGTCTCAGAGAGTTCCCTGTTCTCCAACGTGACCACGGTGGTATCGGTGCTGGCGGGCGTGCTCTTCCTGAAGGAGGATTTCAGCCTGTGGCAGGCTCTTGGCGTAGTCATCATTCTGGTGTGCGTGTTCGTGGCCAACGTGTCCGGCAGCGAAAAGAAATAAAAAGATCTCCCCCCGACCGGGGGAGATCTTTTTATTTGCGGATGAGGGTCCCAGCCTTCACGCCGGTCAGTTCTCCGTTCTTCACGGCCAGCCGGCCGGCCACCAGCACGGCGTCCATACCCAGGGCCGTTTGGCAGGGGTCCTGATAGGTACCGCGCTCGGTGAGGGCGGCGGGGTCGAACACACACAAGTCCGCGTCCGCACCCACGGCGATAACGCCCTTACCCGCAAGGCGAAGGGCCTGTGCCGGGGCCTGGGTCAGCTTGTGAACGCCCTGCTCCAGCGTCAGCACACCCTGTTCCCGGACGAAGTGCTGCAGCAGACGGGTACAGCTGCCGTAGACCCGTGGATGGGGCATCCCCTCGGTGGGGTAGGTGGCGTCAGAGATCAGGCAACTGAGGGGACTGCGGAGGATAGCGGCGATGTCTTCCTCCGCGGCCATGAAGTCGATCATAGTCACCTGGCAGTGCTCGCGGATCAGCAGGTCGCAGCAGGCGTCCAGCGGGGATTTGTGCTCCATGGCGGCCTCCTGGGCGATGCTCTTGCCCAGCAGCGGCGCGTCCTCCGGGCAGTGAAGACTGCTGAGGAAGATTCCGTCCCAGCCAGCCAGCTTGGCGATGTCGTCAAACCCGCCGCCGTCTTCAATACGGTGAGCCAGCGTCTCGCGTTCGTGGGGGTCGGCCAGGCGGCGGACAACGGCGTCCATGCCGCCCTCCAGAAACTCCGGCGGCAGGATATGCAACAGCTGGGTGGAGCCGGCGGTGTAGGGGTACACGTCGCAGCCCACATCCAGCCCCTCTTCCTTCGCCCGGTGCAGCAGCTCCAGGGCCCGGGGTATTTTTTTGCCCCAGTTGTCCCAGCCCATGGCTTTCAGGTGGCTGATATGCAGAGGGACCCGCAGCGCCCGGGCCACCAGCAGCATCTCCTCGATGGAATCGCAGACGCCCGCGCCCTCCTGCCGCATATGGACGGTGAGGGGGATATCCTGCCCCGCGATGGGTGAGAGCGCACGGATCAGCTCCGCCGTGGTATAGAAGCACTCCGGGGCGTAACCCAGGCCCAGAGAAACGCCCAGCGCGCCGTCGGCCAGAGCCTGCTCCAGGGCGCGGTGCAGGGCGCGGTAGTGGCGGTCCTCCAGGTGCTCCAGCTCATAGCCGGCCGCGTCCGCCCGAAGGACGCCGGCACCGGCCAGCATACCCACATGGACGGGGATATTCGGCACAGAGGCGAAATAGCCGGAGAGGGTCTCCGTCACCAGCTCCGGCGGCAGGGCCCCGGTGATGGGGCGCAGGTAGTCCCGGATGGCGTCGCCGTGGGCGGGGCCGAAGGGGGCGGCGCTGAGGCCGCAGTTGCCGTTGACGATGGTGGTAAGGCCCTGACACAGCTCCGCCGCGCCGAAGCCCGGGCGGAACAGCGCCGCGTCGGCGTGGCGATGGATGTCAATAAAGCCGGGGGTAACAGTCCTGCCGGCGGCGTCGATTACATGAGCGGCGGACGCTGCGGACAGATCGCCGATGGCGGCGATCCTGCCGCCGGAAACGGCCACATCGGCCGCAAAGGCGGGGCGGCCCGTGCCGTCAACAACGGCACCGCCCCGGATAAGGGTATCAAACATGGTCTGTGCCTCTCTCCTGCTTCCCTGCCGTCAGGGGCAGGGAGATACTAAAGGTGGTCACGCCGCCGCTGCTGTCACAGCGGAGGACGCCCCGGTGGGCATCCACGATGGCTTTGGCAATGGGCAGGCCCAGGCCGAAGCTGTCGCCGTCGGTGCGGGCGTCGTCGGCGCGGTAAAAGCGGTCAAAAATGCGGGGGAGCTTGTCCGAAGGGATATCCGGCCCCTGATCGGTCACGGACACCACAGCGCGGCTGCCCTGCCGGACGGCGGTCAGGCGGATGGGCGTACCGGGTGCGGCGTATTTGACGGCGTTATCCAGCAACACCGCCAGGGCCTGGCCCAGCTTGGCGCCGTCGCCCCGGACAGGAAGAGACGGCGCAATATCGTAATCCAGCACATGGCCGGCCTCAAAGGCCACCGGCTCAAACCGCAGGGCGGCAGTCACCGCCGCCTCCGACAGGTCGGTGACGGTGTCCGGCGGGCTGCCGGCGTTCTTCTGGGCGCGGAAGAGGGTGAGCATATCCTCCACCAGGGCCTTCATGCGGCGGCCCTCCGCCCGGATATTGTCCACGTAGACCGCCTGCTCCGGCGAAGCGCTCTGCTCCAGCAGCTCGGCGGAGGAAAGGATGACCGTCAGAGGGGTCTTCAGCTCGTGGCTGGCATCGGAGAGGAACTGCTCCTGCTGGGCCCAGGCGGCACCTACAGGCTTGGTAACCACACCGGAGAGCAGATAGCTGCACAGAAACAGCACCACCAGTGCGCCGCAGCCCACCAGAGAGCAGGCCTTCAGCAGTGTGTGCAGGGAGGTGTATTCCAGATAGGTATCGGTAAACGCAATGGCAGTAGTGGTGTAGCCCCGCTGGCGCAGATAGCGCAGATGAAATTCGTCCAACGTGCCGGCGTCCTCGTCCGCCGCCAGGGCGGCAGTGACGATCTCCGCCATACGGGTCTCGTCGCTGAGGTCATAGTAGCTGTTGCCGGCCACGCGGACGGTGCCGCTGCCATAGACCTCGGCCACAAAGCAGGGGATGCTGTCCATGCCGGGCTGGCTGCGGCCATAGTCGCCCTGCTCCAGCGCCTGGTACAGCTGCTGCTGCACATTCTTGTGATAGTTGCCCCGGGAGATGAAGTACACCGCCGCGAACACCGCCAGCAGCACCAGCGAGATCAGCAGCATATTGGTGGCCACCACCTTCCAGCGAAGGTGCCGGATCATGCCTCCACCTCCAGACAATAACCCACCATACGGAGGGTCTTGATCTTCACAGTGGATTGCAGATGGGTGAGCTTGCGGCGAAGGAAGGAGATATAGACCTCCACGTTGTTGTCCTCGGCGGCGGAGTCGTAGCCCCAGACCTTCAGGATCAGCTGCTCCTTGGAGACGATCTGACTGCCGTTCCGCATCAGCAGCTCCATCAGGTCGTACTCCCGGCGGCTGAGGCGGACGCTTCGCGGGCCGCATTCCAGCAGGAATGTGCCCATGTGCAGCGTCAGGTCGCCGAAGGCCGTCACCTCCGGGTCGGCAGCGGCGTCCTCACCGCCACGGCGCAGCAGGGACCGGATACAGGCAAGCAGCTCCTCCGGCTCAAAGGGTTTGGTCAAGTAGTAGTCCGCACCGGCGTCCAGGCCGCGGACGCGGTCATTCAGCTCACTGCGGGCGGTGAGCATCAGCACCGGCAGGCGGCTGCCGCCGCCGCGCAGCTGGCGCAGCAGGGCGAAGCCATCCATGCCGGGAAGCATGGCGTCCAGCACCAGCAGGTCGTAGATATCGCTGCGGGCGTTGTCCAGGCCGGAGATGCCGTCATAGCACACGTCGGCGGTGTAGCCCTGGCGGCGCAGCAGGTCCTGCAGGGTGCCCGCCAGGCGCTTTTCATCCTCCACGATCAGTATACGCATAGCCGCGCCTCCCTTTTCATGGCTTACAGCCCCGTCTCGGACAGGGTCAGGATCTGGGTCAGGGACGACTCCTCCATCCGGTAGATGGTGGTGTCGCCGTCCAGGGCCACATAGCGGCCGCCGTCGCCGGTGGACAGGCCGACAGCAAGGATCAGCGTCCTCTCGGCACTGTTGTCAGCCAGGTAGTTCACCGTCAGCGTGACCTCCGGAGTGTCCAGGCCGCAGACGGCGGCCGCACCCTCCGCCGGGTCGTAGTCCACGCAGGCGGTGAGCGTCAGGGCAGCGATCTCATCAGCCAGGGCGGCGGTCTTTTCCGTGACGTCCCGGTTGGCGCTGCGGCGGGTACCGTCCTCGGCGGTGTAGAAGGAGACGGCAGCGGTGCCGTCGGCGCGCAGCAGACTTACGCTGACCAGCCTGTCCGGCTCGATGACCGGCAGAACGGGCAGGACCGCCATGGCGTAGATGCTGCGGCTGAGCAGCATCTTATTTTCGTCAGAGGTATAGCGCACCGTACCGGCAGGGGTGAGCACGTACCAACGGCCATCCGCGGCCTGGTCGCCGAGATAATAGACAACGTCCACGCCGTCGGAGGTGACGGTGATGTACTTCTTGGGAGCCTCCAGGCCATAGACGGCCAGCTCCTGCACATTGGCCACCGCTTCGCCGCTGTCCAGGGCGGCGGGCAGGGCCAGCAGGTCCTCCAGCGCCGTCTGGTCCAGGGGGAAGGCGGGGTCGTCAAACCAGGTCCAGGCGCCGGTTTCGTCCTTTTCAAAACGGAGGGTCACATCGCCGTCGCACAGGGCCAGGGCGGTGACGCCTTCTACGGGCGGGGCGGTCTGGGTGGAGGCGTCCACCATCTCTTTACCTTTTGTATTGCCGCAGGCGGACAGCAGCAGCGTCAACCCCAGCAAAAACGCCGTCAGGCGCAGAATTCGCTTCATCATGGCTTCGGTTTTCTCCTTTACTTTCGTTTACTTTCGGTTGCTTTTGCTGTATACATTCGCGTTCGCTATATGTTACGTTCGCTTTCAGTATAGCAACTTTTCAGGAAAAAGAAAAGTACATTCCGTGAATTCTCCCGTTCCCGGCGGCGTGGACGGACGAAGCACAAAAAAGACCGGCCCGCGCCGGTCTTTTTTTGTCGTTACCCACAGAGATGCGGCAGGTGTGCTGTAATGGCCGAGACGGCAGCTCCGCGCCGGTCTTTTTCTTAGCGTTATTTGCAGAGATAGCTGAACCAGCCCTCGCTGCTGCGCTGCTCGAACACATCCCAGCCGTCGGCCTTCAGCTTTTCCAGCACCTCCGCCGCCCGGTCGTCGATGATACCGGAGCAGAGGAACAGGCCGCCGGGCTTCAGGAAGGGACGGACGTGGGGGCTGAGGCCCATAATGACATCCGCCACGATGTTGGCCACCACGATATCATAGCCGACGCCCATCTCCTGCCGCAGGGCGGCGTCGGTGAGCACATTGCCCCAGCGGACGGTGTAGCGGTCCTTTCCGATACCGTTCAGGGCGGCGTTCTCATAGGCCACGTCCACGCACTTCTCATCGATGTCGCAGGCGAAGGCGCTCTCCGCGCCCAGGCGCAGGGCGGCGATGGACAGGATGCCGCTGCCGCAGCCCAGGTCCAGCACCCGCTCGCCGCCGTGGATGTGGGTGTCCAGCGCCTGCAGGCACAGGCGGGTGGTGGCGTGGCTGCCGGTGCCGAAGGTCAGGCCGGGGTTCAGCACCAGCTTCACCCGCGTGGGGTCGGCGGCCTCCTCCCACTCCGGCACCACCAGCAGGCGGCTGCCGATCTCCATGGGCTTGTAAAACTGCTTCCAGTTGTTCTCCCAGTCCTCGTCGGCCACGTCGGCCATGGTCAGCAGCAGGGGCGCGTACTCCGGGTGCTCCTTTTTCAGCGCCGACATGGCCATACGCACGGCGGCCACGGTGCCGTAGGCATCCTCGTTCCGTTCCAGATAGAACGTCACGCGGCTGACACCCTTTTTCTGCGCCAGCAGGTCATCATCCACATAATCCCAGTATTGGCGGTTGTTCTCCAGAAAGCTCTGAAAGTCCGCCTCGTCGTCGATCATCACGCCGGTGACCCCCTGCTGCTCCAGCATGTCCGTCACCGCGTCCAAGCCCGCGTGGCTCGTGTCGATCTTGAGTTCCAGCCAGTCCATAGGATGACCTCCCGCAAAGTTGAAATACACCGTACACCGCCAGCGGCGACGGAGCTTGTGTCCCGCCGATGACAAACCTCTAACGGCAATGGATCTTGCGCCAAGACGAGGCGCTCCATCGATGTCGGATCTTGTGTCCTGCCGATGGCAAGCCTCTAACGGCAATGGATCTTGCGCCAGGACGAGGCGCTCCATTGATGTCGGATTTTGCGTCCTGCCGATGGCAAACCGACGACGGCGTACTTTGTGTACGTCGAGGAGGTTTGACGATGGCAGGGCGCAAGAGACGCGCCGTTATCTCTTGGTGCCTACGAAGAATATGCCCATGGTGTTCGGCCCCGTGTGGCTGCCGATCACAGGCCCGATGTAGTTGATATAGACCTCCTTGACACCGTAGCGGGCCTTCATCTCCTCGGCCACGGCGCGGGCCTCCACCTCGCAGTCGGCATGGCAGATGAACATGACCTGCTCGCTGGGCTCGATGCCCAGCTCGGCGATCTTGTCGATGAGGGCCTTCAGGCTGGCCTTACGGCCGCGGACCTTGCTGACGGGGACCAGCTTGCCCTCGTCGGAGGTGTGCATGACGGGCTTGATGGAGAGCATGGAGCCGAAGAACGCGGCGCCGGCGCTGAGACGGCCGCCCATCTTCAGGTAGTTCAGGTCGTCCACGGTGAACCAGTGGTCGATGTGGAGCTTGTTGTCCTCCACCCACTGCACCAGCTCCTGAGCGGAGAGGCCCTCGCGCTTCTTCTGGACGGTCAGATAGAGCAGCAGGCCCTGGCCCAGAGAGGCGGAGAGAGAGTCCACCACATAGATGTTGGCATCGGGGAACTCCTCCTTCATGTCCTGGGCGGCGATGCACGCACTTTGGTAGGTGGTGGAGAGGGCGCTGGAGAAGTTGATGCTGACGATGTCCTTGCCGGCAGCCAGAATGGGGCGCATGGCCTCCTGAAACTGGCCTACGTTGGCGGCGGAGGTGGTGGCCAGCACGCCGCCGCGGATCTTGCCGTAGAAATCCTCGAAGCTGATGGCGCTGCCGTCCAGCAGGTTGGGGTAATCGTGCCCATCGATGTGGACGGTCAGGGGCACCACGGTCAGCTCCAGCTCCTTGGCCATGTGGTCGGTCAGGTCGCAGCAGCTGTCAGTCATAATGACATATTCGCGCATGGGATAAACCTCCTTGGGAGTGATATTTCCCCGCTATCATAGCATGAAAACCGCCGCAGGAAAAGAGCCAAATTGTAAATAATACGGAATATTACCATCGATTGACAAGAGCAAACACGCCTGACAGCGTGTCTTTCCGGCGCTTTTTGTCCTTTTCGTCTTGGCGGGCGCCAGCCTCGCTCCAAAGGAACGTCGCTCGGCAGCATCGGCGAGAATATGCCGACTCAGCCCGCCTGCATCTCAAAAGCCAAAAATCACTCGAAAATACATCGCTGGCAGGTGCACAGCAGTTTTGTCGGAGCAGAAATGTGTCCAGACAAGAAAAGGCCCGCAGGTAATACTTGCCGTATTGCCAAGGGGTTTGACGCAGTATGGGCGCATTTCTGCCCGTCAAAACCGTGTCTGCCCTTGTCAATCGATGGTAGCAGAAATACAGGTGTCTATCGCCTATTTCCCCACGCAGAAGCGGGAGAAGATGGTGTCCACCAGATCGTCGCGGACCTGTTTGCCGTTCAGCTCACCCAGCGCGGCCAGTGCCGCCTCGCAGTCGGTGAGCACCACGTCGGGGGTCATGCCGATACGGAGGGCGCCGCGGGCCTCGGCCACGGCGGAGAGGGCTCGGTTGGCGGCGTCGGCCTGACGGGCGTTGGTCAGCAGCGCGCCGCCGGCAGTCTCGCCCGACGGGAACTGCGCCGCGATGGCGTCGGTCAGCGTGTCCAGTCCCGCGCCGGTGGCAGCGGAGACGGACAGCACGTTGTCGAAGCGGTCCGCCAGGGCGCCGACGTCCAGCGCCCGGGGCAGGTCGGATTTATTGACGGCCACGATCAGGTGGGGGACGGTGTTAGCCAGGGCGATGGCGGCCTCGTCCTCCGCCGTCAGCTCCCGGGAGCCGTCCAGCACCAGCAGGGCCAGAGATGCCTGCTTCGCGGCGGCGCGGCTGCGCTCCACACCCATGGTCTCCACGGCGTCGCCGCCGTCGCGGATGCCCGCCGTGTCGATGAGCCGCAGGAGCACGCCGCCCACGGTGACCTTTTCCTCCACCGTGTCGCGGGTGGTGCCGGCGATGTCGGTGACGATAGCCCGGTCATAGCCCAGGAGGGCGTTCAGCAGAGAGGATTTGCCGGCGTTAGGCTTGCCCAGCAGCACCGTGGGCACGCCCAGCTTCAGCAAACGGCCGCGGGAAAACCCGGCCACCAGCGCTTCCAGATCGTTCTGGGCCCGGCGCAGGGTGTCCAGCATCTGCTCGCGTTGGAGATCCTCGATGTCCTCGTCCGGATAGTCTACCACGGCGTAGAACAGGGCGGCCATGTCCATGAGGCCGTCGTAGATACGCGCCACGGTGCGGCTCAGCGCGCCGTCCAGCTGGCAGACGGCGTTGTGGGCCTGCTGGGCCGTCTCGGCGTCGATCAGGTCCGCCACGGACTCCGCCTGGAGCAGGTCCAGCTGCCCGTTGAGAAAGGCCCGCTTGGTAAACTCGCCGGGACCGGCCTGGCGGCAGCCGGCGGCAAACAGGGCGCGGAGGCCCGTGTCCAGCACGATGGGGCTGCCGTGGCAGTGGAGCTCGGCGCAGTCCTCTCCGGTATAGCTGTGGGGCGCGGGGAAACGGACGCACAGCACGCTGTCGATGACCTGCCCCGTCTCGTCCAGCAGCTCGCCCAGCACCATGGTGCGGGGGCGCTGCTGCGCGGCGGGCCTGCCGTTTTTGGCGCGGAACACCGCGTCCAGCGCGGCACAGGTATCCGGGCCGGACAGGCGCAGGATACCGATGGCGCTGGGCTGTCCAGGCGTGGCGATGGCGGCGATGGTGTCGGACATAGGCGGGACCTCCTTGCAGGGTGTTTTTCTCAGTATACCACAGGCGGCGGGAAAAAGAAATATCCCCCGGCGGACCGGGGGATATAAAAAACGATGCTTTACTTGATGGGCTCGCCGGCGGCTTCCTTGGCGGCGATCTCCTTCATGGCGTCCTTGTGGCTCAGGTTCACGCGGCCCTTCTCGTCGATCTCGGTGACCTTGACCCACATCATGTCGCCGATCTTGCAGGCGTCCTCCACCTTCTCGATGCGCTTGTCGGCCAGCTTGGAGATATGGACCAGACCGTCCTTGCCGGGGGCCAGCTCCACGAAGGCGCCGAAGGTCATCAGGCGCACGACGCGGCCATAGTACAGCTGGCCCACCTCGGGCACGAAGACGATGTCGTCGATGCACTTCTTGGCCTTTTCGCAGCTCTCGGCATCGGGGGAGGCGATGTGGATGGTGCCGTCGTCGTCGATGTCGATCTTGGCGCCGGACTCGGCCACGATCTTCTGGATGACGGAGCCGCCCTTGCCGATGACGTCGCGGATCTTATCCGGGTCGATATGCATGGTGACCATCTTGGGGGCGTACTTGCTGACCTCGGGCCGGGGCTCGGCAATGCAGGGCAGCATGACCTGGTCCAGGATCTGGCAGCGGGCGTCGTAGGTGATGTCCAGCGCGTTCTTGATGATCTCCATGGTCAGGCCGTCGTTCTTCAGGTCCATCTGGATGGCGGTGATGCCCTTCTTGGTGCCGCCCACCTTGAAGTCCATCTCGCCGTGGAAGTCCTCCACGCCCTGGATGTCGATGAAGGTGGTGAAGGAGCCGTCGTCGTCCTGGATCAGGCCGCAGGAGATGCCGGCCACAGGCGCCTTGATGGGCACGCCGGCGTCCATGAGGGCCAGGGTGCTGCCGCAGATGGAGCCCTGGGACGTGGAGCCGTTGGAGGACACGACCTCGCTGACCACGCGGATGGCGTAGGGGAACTCCTCCACGGGAGGAATGACGGGCAGCAGGGCGCGCTCGGCCAGCGCGCCGTGGCCGATCTCGCGGCGGCCGGGGCTGCGGGCGGGCTTGGCCTCACCGACGGAGTAGCCGGGGAAGTTGTAGTGGTGCATGTAGCGCTTCTCGGTCTCCTCCCAGATGGTGTCCAGCTTCTGGTTGGCGGAGAGGGTGTCCAGCGTGCAGACGGACAGCACCTGGGTCTGGCCGCGGGTGAACAGGCCGGAGCCGTGGACACGGGGCAGTACGCCCACCTCGGCGTCCAGGGGACGGATCTCGTTCTTCTGGCGGCCATCCACACGGTGACCCTCCAGCAGCCACTTCTTGACGATCATCTTCTGGAACTTGTAGGTGATCTCCTCCAGGTACTGGTCCATGTTGGGGTACTCTTCCAGGTACTTCTCGTGCCACTTCTCGATCATGGCGTTCCAGCGCTGCTCGCGGACGTTCTTGTCGTCGGTGTCCATGGCGGCCTTGGCCTCGTCCATGAAGTCGGCGGTGATCTTGTTGAACAGCTCGTAGTTGAAGTCGGCGTGGGGATAGTCGAACTTGGGCTTGCCGATCTCCTGCACCATCTGATTGATGAGGGCGATCTGCTTCTGGTTCTCCTCGTGGGCCTGCTTGATGGCCTCGAACATGACATCGTTGGGCACCTCGTTGGCGCCGGCCTCGATCATGACGACCTTCTTGCCGGTGGAGACGACGGTCACGTCCAGATCGCTGACCTTGCGCTGCTCGCTGTCGGGGTTGAAGACCAGCTTGCCGTCCACCAGGCCCACCTTCAGGGCGGCCACGGGGCCGTTCCAGGGAATGTCGGAGATGGCCAGGGCGGCGGAGGTGCCGATCAGCGCGGCGATCTCGGGGGAGCAGTCGTGGTCCACGGCCATGACGGTGCACATGACGGACACGTCGTTGCGGAAGTCATAGGGGAACAGGGGGCGGATGGGGCGGTCGATGACGCGGGAGGTCAGGATGCCCTTCTCGCCGGGACGGCCCTCGCGGCGGTTGAAGCTGCCGGGAATACGGCCCACGGCGTACATCTTCTCCTCGAAGTCCACGGACAGGGGGAAGAAGTCGATGCCGTCGCGGGGACGGGGGGCGGCGGTGACGCAGCAGAGGACGCGGGTGTCGCCATAGCCCACCATGACGGCGGCGTTGGCAAGCTCGGCCAGCTTGCCGACCTCCAGCGTCAGGGGACGGCCGGCCAGGTCCATGGTGTATTTGTGATAGTGGGGGAACTGGCGCTTGGTGATGATCGTTGACATATCGTTTCTCCTTTTTTGTGAAATGGCATTCTGCCCGCGACCTATCGCCGTTAGCACTTGAAAACGCTCCGAAACCCTGAATTTCGGCGCATTTTCAACTGCTAATGGTCAATTTGTACACGGCGCAGAATGTGAAAGAAGGGTGATGCGCAAGCGCACATCACCCTGTTTCAACTTACTTACGCAGACCCAGCTTGGCGATCAGGGCACGATAACGCTCGATGTCCTTCTTGGCCAGGTAGTCCAGCAGACGACGGCGCTTACCGATCATCATCTGCATACCGCGGCGGCTGTGGAAGTCATGGGGATGGACCTTCAGGTGCGCGGTCAGCTGGTTGATACGCTCGGTGAGAATGGCCACCTGGACCTCGGGGGAGCCGGTGTCGGTCTCGTGGGTGCGATTGGCCTCGATGATAGAGGTCTTCTGGTCTTTCAGCATCATGGTTGTGTTTCCACCTTTCTTGAAATACGCCCGCAGCCTGGGCCGTGGGAGAGATGGAACGCTCCGCAGGGCTAAGGCAGGGGTCGGACGCGCTTAGCGCGTACTTTGAGATGATACCACAGAAAATCACCGTTGTAAAGTGGTTTTTGCGGCATTTCCGGGGATTTTTACGCCGTTACCTGAATGGCGGCCACGGGACAGCTGTCCGCCGCCTCCTGCACGCCGATCTTCTGCGCGTCCGGGATAGGGTCCACCGTCACCCGGGCGGGCTCGCCGCTGTTCAGCGCAAACACCTCCGGGCACAGTCCCGCGCACAGTCCGCACTGGATGCACGCCTTCTCCAACACCATTGCCTGCATGGAACACACCTCCTTTTGATTGATGGAAGTATTTTCCCCGGTTTGCGGCGGGGTTATTCAGCTCTCCGTGATGTGCCGGGCAAAGGCCGCCGCCTGCGCCTCGATGCCCGGCAGCTTCACAAGGCTGCCGCGCTCATTGGCCGTTTCCAGCAGGGAGAAGCGGGGCGGGAGATAGAAGGACTTGTTCATATTCAGGGCGGAGATCAGCTGGCGGGCCAGCAGATCGCCGCCGGAGTAGCCGGAGACGATCAGGCCGAAGATCCGCTTGTCGTACATACGGGTCTGGCGGAACAGGGCCGTGAGCCGGTTGACACAGGCGGTCAGATTGGCAGCCAGGGCGTCGTTGTAGTTGGCGCAGAGCATGACCAGAGCGTCGCATTTCCGCACGGCGGGATAGACCTCGTCCACCATGGGGCCGCCGTAGAAGCAGCCGCCCTGCTCGCCGAAGTGGAGACAGGCGGTATAGCTGCACCCGTTGCAGTCGGCCATGGTGCCGTTGCGGAGGCAGATCTCCTGCACGCCGAGGTCCGACGGAAGACCGGCCTTCACCAGCTCCCACAGGGCCAGGGTGTTGGACGTGGCGCGCTGGGAGGCGTGGAGAGCCAGCACATGGCGGATGGGGGCGGGCTTTTCCCAGCCGTCCAGGCGGGAGAGCAGCTCCGCCACGGCGGCATGGAAGGCCGTGACCTCGTCGGTACCGCCGATCTGGGCCTGGGTGCGGAAATTCCGCAGGGAACCGGTGGCCTCCACCAGCGGGCGGCCGAGGAAGCCGCAGCCCGCCTGGTTGGCGGCGAAGACCATGTCCCGGGCCACATCCTTGGTGTAGAACTCGCCCACGCCGGTGACGATGCACGCGCCGATACTGTCGGAGAGCAGGTCCGTGCTGCGGCGCAGGCGGGAGAGCATACGGTAATAGGCCATATTGCAGCCGCCCTCGTCCAGCGCCACAGCGAACAGCAGACGGCGGCCGGCCAGGTCCTCCAGCCCGTCATCGGGGTCGCGGATATCGCTGCCCGGGGGCAGCAGGGGCACCAGCAGGTCCCGCAGGGCGGGGCTGCGGTCGTTTTCGGGGAGCAGAACGGTGAGCATGGCGGATACCTCCGTTATTCTATGGCGTTCAGCTTGGCGCGGGTGTCGTCGATACGCTTTTGCAGGGCAGGCGGCAGGGTCAGCGCCTCCGTCTCGATGCCGGCGGGGGTCAGACGATTGCGGCATCCCATGAACACCTGGCCGTCGTAGACGGAGGAATAATGCCACTGCCCCCGCAGCAGGGCCAGCAGGCTCAGCGCGCCGGAGGACAGGGCCGGGGCCACATAGGGCTTGTAGCCCAGCTTACGCATCTCCAGATTGGCGTGGGCCACCTTCTCCGTCAACTCACGGGAGAGGGCGTCGTCGTAGTGCGCAATGGAGTTGGCCAGCACCAGGTCCTCGCCGTGGGGGCCGAAGGCGCGGCCCTCGGTAAGGTAGGACGCGAAGCGGGGGTCCCTCCGGGCGTAGTACAGGGCGCGGGCGTGCATAACGCCCAGGCCGAAGCCCCGGACCTGGGCCGGGGACAGGCCGCTTTCACACAGGACGGCACGGCAGAGTGGGTCCACCGGATCGCTGACCACGCAGAACAGGCCCCTGTACCGCCTGTCCCGGGCCATACGGGCGTAGACGGACACCAGCTCCCGGTTCAGGCCGTACTGGGCCATGCGGACATCCCCCGCCGTAACGGAGGTATCCGGGATCATCCGGGAGGCGCAGAACAGGAACACGTCGCCGTCGAACAGCTGCTCCGGCGCGATGATGTCCACCGGGGGCAGCGCCGCACCGTCCGGGGACTGTATCTGGTTCAGCTCGAACTCCCAGCGGTCGGAGACGCCGGGGCGCACGTCGCAGATGCCGATGGAGCCTATCACGTCGCCGCCCATGAGCCGCAGGCCCATCAACAGCGTGCTGCCCACATCGCCCAGGGCCAGCAGGGTGACGCGGCACTTAGACGGGATGCGCGGCAGGTTGGTATCGTTGAGATCGATCATAGTAGCTTCTCCTGTTTCTATCTTTTTGCCTCCGGCGGGGTGCTGACGCGCAAATTTCACGCCACGGCAGGCCCCCTGAGGAGCAGAGAATGTGCCGGATTTTGCGTCCTGCCGATGACGAGGCGGCGCCGCACAGTCTTGATAAGGGTTCAGATTTTGTGTCAAGACGAGGCGCGGAGGCGCAGGCCCCCCCTTGAGGAATAGAGAATGTGCCGGATCTTGCGTCCTGCCGATGACGAGGCGGCGCCGCACAGTCTTGATAAAGGTTCAGATTTTGTGTCAAGCCGAGGCGCGGAGGCGCAGGCCCCCCCCTGAGGAATAGAGAATGTGCCGGATTTTGCGTCCTGCCGATGGCAAACCGACGAAGGCGTACCGTGTGTACGTCGAGGAGATTTGACGATGGCAGGGCGGAAAAGACGGTGCATTATCTCGCGGGGCGCATACGTTTGAGAAGCTCTATATCTCCCTCCAAATACGTGCTGGCGGCGCGGGAGAGATCGTAGGTCATGCAGCCGCCCTTGTCGGGACAGAGGGGCAGGATGACCGCTTCGCCGAGACGGCTGAGGGTGAGGTTGCGGGCGTAGAGGGAACGGAACTCGGTCTCGAGGGCCAGAAGAATGTCGCGGGCGTTCTCAAGGCAGCAGAGGGAGAGCTCCCAGGCGGTCTCATCGTCCATGCCGGTGTACTCGGGGGCGGTGTAGGGCAGGATGCGGTTGACGGCGGGCTGAAGGCCGCCGGGCAGGGCCTCGCTGCGGCGGACGGTATCGCCGCCGATGAAGGGATAGAGCGTGGACTCGACGAAGCGCAGGCGCAGGTTGGGCAGGTAGTAGATGGCGTCCACGTCGTAGCCCAGCTGCTCCATGAGATCGCGGCCCATGCCGGTGAGGTAGCCCACCAGCACCTGATCCACGGGGGTGTTCGTCTCGGCGAGCAGCGGGGCCAGGCGGCGGATGCGCTTGCCGTCGTGGAGCATATCGTCCACGAGAATGACGGGGCGGGCAAAGGCGTGGATGGTGCGGACCTGGTCGGGCAGGGGCGAGTAGTCCGGGTAGGCCTCGATGGAATAGGTGCTGAGGTCCGGCTCGTAGACCTTGTCGGTACGCAGGGTCTTGGTGACGGTGTTGGGCACGGCCACGCCGCGGAGGATCTTGCCGTAGGGGACGCAGATATCCGGGCCGAGGACGCGGGGCGTGGTGGGCTCCGCGGGGACGCCGTTGCGGCCGGTGATACGCTGGAGCAGCCGGTGGTAAATGACGCCGGCGGACAGGCTGAGCACCAGAGATCCGGGCTGCAGCTTTGTCAGCGCCGCCTGCAGGCGGCGGTGGGCGGCGGCGATGGCGGCAAGCACACGGGGCGAGGAGCTGAAGGGCGCCTTCACCGCGGTGTCCACGTTGCGGCTGAGGACGATGGGGCAGCGCATATCCACGGCCAGGGCGTCCGTGCTGTCACCAGCCGGGACGAAGCCCTGGAGCGTCAGCAGCTGGCGGCCGTAGCCGGAGACGGCGCCCTCCAGGGGAAGGTAGAGGGCATAGGTGAACTCACGGCTGAGGGCCAGGGTCAGCACCTCGGTGATGAGCAGCTGGCAGAGGTCGCTCTGGCGCTCGCCCCGGGGCACGAACAGCCCGCTGATGAGCAGGGTGCGGCCGCCGGCGTTCTGGCGGACCAGACCGGAGAGGGCCGGGTCGCCCAGGCGGGCGAAGAGGCGGGCGGAGTCCAGGCAGGCGTAGCTGGCCGCGCCCAGAATGGTGCCGTCGGTGTCCCGGCAGACCATCACGTCGTCGCCGCGGCTCTCGATCTGCGTCCGCAGCGCCGCGGCGGTGGGCACGGAGAGCATGGTGCGGAGGAATTTCTCCGCCGTCTCCGGCGAGGCGGGCAGGAAGCTCAGGTCCTCGGTGCGGAGAACGGGCTTGTCCTGGGGCTCGCGGAGGTACAGGCCGCGGCGATAGATGAACTCCTGCACCGTGGGATCGATGAGGTTGGAGATGTCGCGGTTGGCATCCACCGCCTCGCGGATGCGGGTGGAGCTGATCTCCTCCAGCTGGGGCGGGAGCGTCAGCTCCAGCACCTTGCCGGTGATGCAGCTGTAATCCGCCGGCTCGGCGTCCGGCTCGGTGCGGCGGAAGACCACGTGGTCGAAGGTGTGGATGGAGTCCGGCGTGACGGGCTTTTTGTAGGACGAGGCGTGGAGCACCACGTCGCTGCCCACCACGATGGACACGCTGCGGCCCGGGAAGGCGGCGCGCAGCTCGTGGAGGTTCTCCGGGTTGGCGATGTTCACCGGGAAGTCCTCCGGGAAGATGCTGACGTGGAACACGTCGGCCACGGCCATGGCGGCGATGCGCCGGCGCAGGCGGTAGGGCTGGGTCTTTTTGGACCAGGAGAACTCGTCAATGGCCAGCAGGACCTCGAAGCCCTGGTCGCGGATGGCCCGGACGATGCCCTTGTGGGACAGGGTGAAGGGGTCGAAGGTGCCGGGGAAGAAGGCCACGGGGCGGGGCGCACCGAAGTCAAAGCCCTTGTGGAACAGGCGCTCCTCGGTGATGAAGCGGTAGAGCTTGCCCAGCATGGCGGCCCGGTAGTAGAACGTCAGGCCCTCGCCGGGGAATTCGTCCTGGGCGGAGAGCAGCTTGCGCTGGGTGAGCATAAAGGCGCGGCGCTTTTCGTGGCGGCCCAGCTCTCCGGAGCCGAAGACCCGGCGGCCCAACACGAACAGGGCCTCCTGCCGGGTGGCACCGTCAATGCCGCTGAGGCCCCGCATCAGCAGGCCCAGCAGCCGTTCACGGCGGCGGCGGTAGGCGTCGTCCGTCTCCGGGAAGCGGGAGCGATAGGCATCGTACGCCTCATAGATGACGCCCACGGTGTCCAGCACGGAGGCGGTAACGCGGCTGTCGGAGGAGCTGAGGTTCACGCGAAGGTCGTCCAGCACCTCATCCAGCTCCGCCGGGGGCAGCCACAGGGCAAAACGGCCCAGGTAGTCGGGGATATACTTGGTGAACTCCTGCTGGCCCAGCTCCAGGCCGCGGCACAGCTCCACCGCCACCTCGTTGCGCTGGTCGGCCGTCAGTCGGGGCGCCAGGGCCAGCAGGGCGTTGCCGGCGCTGTGGCGGACGGTGACGCGGTCACTGACCTTGATGAGATTGGACAGGTGGGTGGCGATATGGAGGGCGGGGCTTTTGCCGCTGCGGGCAAAGTCCGTCAGCAGGCGCAGGTTGCCCTGCTTGGTGATCCAGGGGGTGGCGGTCTTCAGGTTGTCCAGGAAGATCTCGGAGACCACGTCCTCCGGCAGAAGAAGGGGCGCGCCCTGAGAGAGCACATCCTGCTTGAGATAGCGCAGGGTGCCGCTGTCGCCGTCGGGGACGGCGGTCACGGCCTCCAGCGCGCGGCCGTCCTCCGGGTACAGGCGGGCGAGACGGTCCAGCAGCAGCACGGCGGCCATGCGGATGGTCAGGTCCTTACGCAGGGACAGGGCGGCGGCGAAGTCCGTCATCTGCCGGGCGCGGCTGGCCGTATAGGCCGTATCCGGCAGAGCGGCGGCGGTATCCAGCAGCTGGAAGGCGGTGTAGTCGTCCAGATCCTCCGGCCTGCGGTAGTAGGCGAACACCGGGGCCAGGAAGCGCTCCTCCCGGCCGGGGCAGTGGCTCAGCAGGGAGCCGACGGCGAATTTCAGGGTATAGCCGATCCAGCGGCGGTGCTGGGGCATGAGCTTATGGTCGGGATACAGTATCTTGTCCAGATAGAGCCTCCACTGGTCCACGTCGGTGATGGCCCGGGGGTCCGGGCGGATGTCGGCGGGGCGCTCCTTGGCGTAGCCGGCGTGGAAGCCGGCGATGATCTCGCCCAGCAGCGCCGCCGCCTGACGGCGGATATCGCCCTCGCGGTGCATCAGCAGCTCGTAGAGGAACGTCAGGGTCTGGACCTTCTGTGGGATATGCAGATAGAGGGAGTAGGACTCCATCACCGCCAGATAAGCGCGGAGACGGCGCCAATCCGTCTCGCCGCGGGCCTCCTCCAGCAGACGGGCGAAGCTGCGCTGATCGGTGAGGCGGTGCATCAGCTCCATATTGTGGCCCACGCAGCGGAGCGTCAGGGCGCGGAGGGCCTCGTCGTCGGTCATAAGGGCGGTGTGCTTCTCCGGCAGCGGGGGCGTATCGCCGCCGGACATGGTGACATCCACGCCGCAGCTGACCATGAACTGCTCAAAGTCCTCCAGCCGGGCGTAGACCCGGGTATAGCGCTTCTGCTTCTCGCCGTCCACGTCGTCCAGCTTGTCCAGGATCACCTGGAAGGCCTCGGCCAGAGTGGAGATACGTGTGATCTCCCGGCCCTGCGCATCGTGGAGCTGCTTGACGCGGAAGTCGGCGTAGATCAGCAGCAGCGCCTCCACGGAGAGGTAGTCGGGCTCCAGGTCCCAGACGGAGTGGTTGGCGGCCACGTGGCCGATATCGGTCATCCGGCGGCGGCGGAACCACTGGTCGGTGTAGAAATAGTGCAGGTAGGGCACGCGCTCGCCGGGGCGGCAGCCGAACTTGCCCAGATCGTGGCCGGCGGCGGCGCCGGAGACCAGGGCCACGTCCACGGCCACGCCGCTTTTCCGCAGGGCGCGGGCGGCGGTGACGGCGATGTGGTGGACGCCGGCGATATGCTCAAGGGTGCGGTAGGGCGTGACCTCCAGGCCCAAACGCATCAGCTCATAGACGAACTCCCGCCTCCACAGGCGCAGGAAGCGCTGATAGGACGGGGCACAGGGACTGCCGGCCAGCTCATCATCGGTCAGGAAATCGAAGGTCCAGGCCGGGTCGTGGGGCAGCAGCTCCGCCTCGGCGGCAAACAGCACCTGCAGCACCGACAGCAGGAACACCGCACCGGGGGCGAAGGGCTCCGCATCGGTCTTTTCCGGGTAGAGCAGGCGGCGGGCATAGTCGTAGGCATAGGCCAGCCAGCCCTCGGACGGTTCGCCGGGGCACAGCGTCTCCAGCTCCGGGCGGCAGAGGGCCAGCACGTCGGCGCAGCGGAGGCGCGCGCCGCTGAACAGCACGGCAAAGCGCTGCATATAGCCCTCGGTCTCAATGGCGCGGAGCAGGGCGTTCCCGGGGGCAAAATAGTCCGCAGCGGGACGGTCGGAAAGGCGGCGGCGCAGGGCCAGGTCCATCTGGCGGATACGTTTTTTGTTCATGGCAAAACCTCCTGCCGGTGGTATCGTACGCGGGCCGTGTCCGCCGAAAGGCGCCCGTACACCGGTAAGATGTCCGGGATGGACACGGCACACCATAATAATAGGACACTCCCCCGCACGCTGTCAATATTCCGCGGGGCGTTTTGCCACCGTTTTGATACGGAACCTTAGTAAGGTCTTAAGCGTGTGTTCACGATTTGTTCACATTTTGAGGGCCAGGCGCATGATATGATATTGTCGGGGGCAGCGGCGGAACGGAATGACAATTTCTGCCGTCTAAGTAAATAGGCAAATCATCCCGCGGGCGCGCGGGAAGGAAAAAGGAGAACACGACATGAAAAAAGCGGCTTTTGTACTGGCGCTGGTGATGCTGCTGGGCTGTGTGTCCGGCTGCGGCGCAGCGGAGGGCGAGGCCTCCGTGCAGTCGGTGTCTATGATCTGCGGGCTGGGGTCCGTAGGTCTGGCGGACCGGTTCGCAGGCATCGTCAGCCCGCTGGGCGAGACGACCATCAAGAAAAACGACGCCATGACCATCGACACCATCAAGGTGAAGGTGGGCGACAGCGTGAAAAAGGGCGACGTGCTGCTGACCTATGACCTCAGCCAGATCCGCACCGACCTGGAGATGGCCCAGCTGGAGCTGGAGCAGCTGAACGCCACGCTGGAGGACCAGCAGGCGGAGCTGGAGCGTATACAGAAGCTGATGGACAGCACCTATGACGACGCCACCAAGCGGCAGTACGCCCTGGATCTGCGGGAGCAGAACGTGAAGGTGCTGGAGACGAAGGCCAACATCGCCACCAAGAAAAAGGACATTGAGAAGCTGAAGGCCAACACCGCCGACAGCACCGTCAAGTCCCCGGTGGACGGCGAGGTGCAGTCCCTGAATCCGGACGGCGGCACGGACAACTCCGGCAACGCCCTGCCGTTCATGACCATCGTGGAGACGGGCGGCTTCCGCATCAAGGGCTATGTGAATGAAAACAACGCCAGCGTGCTGACCGAGGGCACGGCGGTGGTCATCCGTTCCCGGGTCAGCGACCAGACGTGGAAGGGCAGCATCAGCTCCATCGACTGGAACAACGCCCAGCAGAGCCGCAGCGACTACGGCGACAGCGACACGGCCATGTCCAGCAAGTACCCCTTCTATGTGACGCTGGAGGGCGACGGCGAGGGCCTGCTGATGGGCCAGCACGTGTACATAGAGCCGGACTACGGTCAGGAGGACACCCAGGACGAGAGCCTGATCAACCTGCCCAGCTACTTCATCAACGACGCCGAGGGCAAGCCCTGGGTGTGGGCTCAGAACAGCAATGGCAAGCTGGAGAAGCGGAGCATCACCCTGGGCGAGTACAACACGGAGACGGACACCTATCCCGTGACGGACGGCCTGACGGCGGAGGACTACATCGCCTATCCCGACGACAGCCTGAAGGCGGGCATGACGTGCATCACCTATGACGACGCCACCTTTGACCCCAGCGCCGGCGGCAGCACGGGAGATATAGACGGCATGGTTGACACGGACGGCATGGAGGATATGGACGGCACGGGCAGCATGGACGGCATGGACGGCGGCGATATGCCCGCTGAGAACGACACCGTCACGGACGACGGCAGCACCGCAGCCGTGATTCCCGGCGGCGAGGCCGCCTCCGCGTCAGCGGTCATTCCGCCGATGGAGGGCTGAGCATGATTTTGGAAATGCGCGATATATGCAAGGACTACCCCATGGGAAAGTCCGTGGCACATATCCTGAAAAACGTGAACCTTGACGTGGAGGAGGGGGAATACCTGGCTATCATGGGTCCCTCCGGCAGCGGCAAGACCACGCTGATGAACCTGATCGGGTGTCTGGACGTGCCCACCAGCGGCAGCTATCTGCTGGGTGGGCGGGACGTGACCACCTGCAACAACAAGCAGCTGGCGGAGGTGCGGAACAAGGAGCTGGGCTTCGTGTTCCAGAGCTTTAATCTGCTGCCGAAGCTGACGGCGCTGGAAAACGTGGCGCTGCCCCTGCTGTACGGCGGGGTGAAGAAGGCGGAACGGCTGGAACGGGCCCGGGCCGCGCTGGAGACGGTGGGGCTTTCCGACCGGGTGGAGCACCGGCCGGACCAGCTGTCCGGCGGACAGTGCCAGCGGGTGGCTATCGCACGGGCCATCGTGGGCAATCCGAAGCTGCTGCTGGCCGACGAGCCCACCGGCGCGCTGGACAGTGCCAGCGGCGCGGCGGTGATGGAGCTGTTTCAGCAGCTGCATGACAGCGGCTCCACCATCATCATGATCACCCACGACCATTCCATCGCCAACCACGCCGCCAAGGTCATGACCATACGGGACGGCGTACTGTCGGGAGGTGACGACTATGAGTGAGAAGCTGACGCTGCGGGAAAAGCTGCATATCGGCGAAAAGCGCACCGACGGTGAGAAGCCGCGCATGAGCAAGAAGCTGAAAAAGGGCATTATCGCCGCCGCCTGCGTGGTGGGCGTGTGCGGCGCGGTGTGGGGCGGACTGACCATCGCCAGGAACGCCCAGCGGGGCGACGTGAACGTATACGCCGTCAACGAGTGCGCCATGACCGACTACTGGGGGGACACCTCCAACACCAGCGGTATGGTGACCACGGACAAATTGCAGAAGATCTACATCTCCCAGAGCCAGACGGTGAAGAAGGTGTGGGTCAAGGAGGGCGACAGCGTCAAGAAGGGCACGGTGCTGGTGAGCTATGACTCCACCCTGACACAGGCCACCGTGGAGCGCGCCAAGATCGACTATGACCGGCAGACGGAGAACCTGGAGGTCATGAAAAACGAGCTGGAGCTGCTGAAGAAGGCGAAGAACAAGGAGACGCTGCAGGCGGAGTATGATAAGCTGGAAAAGGAGCTGAACAAGCTTATTGAGGACGCCACGAAAAGCCCGGACGATAACACGGACGTGGTGGATCTGAAGCAGATCATCATTACCGACGACATGAAGCTGGGCACCGGCAGCGGCAACGACAAGGACAATGCCATCTACTACTACCGCACGACGGACAGCGACGGCAGCTTCGCGCTGTCGCAGGCTGACCTGATGCGCATTTTCAGCAGTCTGGGCAAGACGGACGGCACGCTGTATCTGGTGTTTGTCACCCGTGCGGGCAACAAGCTGGGCGGAGCTGTGATGGGCAACGAGGGCTATATCCTGACGGCGGTGACGGAGGATGTGCCCAGCGGCGGCGAGACCGGCGGCGGTGAAGCCGGTGGCGGCAGCCAAGACCCGCAGCAGCCCCCGGCCGGCGGCGAAGGCGGCGGCACAACGGCCAAAAAGCTGGTATCTGTGACCGTCAAGCCGTGGAACAACGGCTTCAAAGAGTTCACCGACGGCGCGCCGGATTACGGCGACAAGAAGGCCGAGATCGAGAAGCTGCAGCGGAAGATCGCCCAGGTGCAGGAGCTGCTGGAGTCCTCCATGACCCAGCTGGATCTGAACAAGGCCATTCTGGAGAAGGCTCAGGCGGTAAAGGAGCAGGAGGTCAACCTGAAGGTGGCGAAGCTGAAGCTGGACAAGAAGCTGGCGGAGCTGGGCGACGGCAACGTGTACGCGGAGTTCGACGGCACGGTGAAGGCCGTGCGGGACCCGGACGAGGCCTATAACAACAGCGAGGCCGTGGTGGAGCTGTCCGGCGGCGGTGGATATTACGTCACCGGCACCCTCAGCGAGATGGATCTGGGCAGCGTGCAGGTGGGCGACAGCGTATCCATCAGCAGCTGGATGACCGGCGCAGCCTGCGAGGGCACCATCGTGTCCATCGACGACTATCCCACCAGCAACGGCAACAACTGGGGCGACGGCAACAGTAACGTGTCCTACTACCCCTTCAAGGTGTTTGTCACCGAGGACGCGAATTTGCAGCCCAATGACTATGTGGATATACAGTACCAGAAGGACACCAGCGCGGAAGAAAGCGGCAGCTCACTGTATCTGCAGAGTATGTTCATCCGGACCGACAACGGCAAGAGCTATGTGATGGCCCGGGGCGAGGACGGCAGACTGGAGCAGCGGTGGGTGCAGACCGGCCGGGATCTGTGGGGCAGCTACACCCAGATACGGGGCGGGCTGACCATCGACGACTACGTGGCGTTCCCCTATGGACGCGACGTGGTGGAGGGTGCCCACACCCAGGAGGCCACGACCGACCAGCTGTACAACTACGGCATATAAAGGAGGCGGGATAACCATATGTTGGAAAATATAAATCTCGCCTTTCAGGGCGTGTGGAGCCACAAGCTGCGGTCGTTTCTGACCATGCTGGGCATTATTATCGGTATCGCCGCGATCATCACCATCGTGTCCACCATTCAGGGCACCAACGAGCAGATCAAGCAGAACCTGATCGGCGCGGGCAACAACGTGGTGCGGGTGACCATCGGCGCCACGGACAGCCAAAACTATTTCGACCTGAACTACTCGGCGCTGCCGGAGGGTATCGACCCAGTGACCCGGGAGATGCGGGATGAGATGGAGAAGCTGGGCAGCGTGTCGCTGGTGAGTATGTACTACTCCCGGGATTGGTGCGACAACGTGTACGTGGGCAATACGGCGTTCAGCGGGTCGCTGTACGGCGTGGACGACCACTATCTGACGGCCGTGGACTACGCGGTGAACTACGGACGCTCCTTCACGGCGGCGGACTATGAGAACCGGCGGAATGTGGCGCTGATCGACGCGAAGTCGGCAAAGTCGCTGTTCCAGGGCGAGAACCCCATCGGCGGCACCATCGAGATCAACGGGATGCCGTTCACCGTGGTGGGTGTGGTCTCCTCCCGCTCCAGCAGCGGACCGGTGATCAACAGCTTTAAGGATTATCAGATGTACGCCGGCAGCACAGCGGGGACCATTTTCATCCCGGACGTGTGCTGGTCGGTGCCGTACCGGTATGATGAACCCCAGTACGCGGCGGTGCGGGCCACCAGCACCAACGACATGACCGCCGCCGGTGACAATGTGGCCAAGTATCTGAACGAGAACGCCATCCGGACCACGAAGTACAAGTACGAGTCCAAGGACCTCCTCCAGCAGGCCAGCGATCTGCAGAGCCTGTCGGAGAGCACCAACAAGCAGTTGATCTGGATCGCGGCTATCTCGCTGGTAGTGGGCGGCATCGGCGTGATGAACATCATGCTGGTGTCCGTCACCGAGCGCACCCGCGAGATCGGATTGAAGATCGCCATCGGCGCGCAGCAGAGCCGCATCCTCTGGCAGTTCCTGACGGAGGCGGCGGTGCTGACCAGCATGGGCGGCATACTGGGCGTGGCCACGGGAATCGGCCTGGCGGAGATGATGTCCCACATCATGGGGACACCGGTGGCCATCAGCGTACCGGCGTGCATCATCGCCGTGGCCTTCTCCATGGTCATCGGCGTGGTGTTCGGCCTGGTGCCGGCCATGAAGGCATCGAAGCTGAACCCCATCGAAGCCCTGCGGAGAGAATGATACGCAGAAAGAAAAGACCGGCTTTCGCCGGTCTTTTTCTCTGTCTGCTCCCGGCGAAGACACAGCGAAAGCAGAAAACAGCCCCCGGCAGGGGGCTGTTTCTTTATTTACTGCGGCAGCTCGCCGGGGGCGACCAGGATGATCTTGTCGGCCCGGTCATAGTCGCTGTACGCCTCCTTGGTGCTGCGGAGGAGCGTACCGTCGCCGGCGTAGACGTTGCGGTAGGTCTGGACGGCGTAGCCGTTGTGGCCGTACTGCTCCACCTCGGTGGTGCCGGGGGCGATGCGCTCGGACTCCTGATAGACCGTCTTGCGCTCGGAGTAGGAGAGGAACTGGTTGGTCATCTCCACATAGTGGTCGTCGGTCTTGGTGCCCAGCAGGGTGATGGTCAGCTGGTTCGTCTCGTCGTTGTAGCTGGTGGTGATCTTGATGGGGTAGTTGGTGCTGTTGCGGAAGGCAAAGTCCGGGCCGCCCCAGCTGACCGTGGCATCACAGCCCGTGACGGGCATATAGCCGGGGTCGAACATATGGGCGTAGCGCAGGACGATCTGCAGGTCCGCCATGAGGGCGGAATAGTACAGCGTGGAGGATACCTGGCAGATACCGCCGCCGATGGAGGTGACGGTCTTGCCGCCGGAGTAGGCGGCGGCGGGCTGGAAGCCCCGGGCCTCGGTGCGCTGGCCCACGGTGGCGTTGTACCAGAACTCCTCGCCGGGGTTATAGATACGGCCGTTGATGGCGGCGGAGGCCAGCTTGATGTTCTGGCGGCGGCCCCAGGGGCCGGCACAGGTGGTGGTGCAGGTGCCGATCACGTCCCGGAACATGGCCTGCTCCAACTCCTCGGTAGCGGCGGGCGGGAACTGCACCTGGGCGTCAGCCAGGAATTCCTCGCCCGGCTGGGCGGCGTCCAGTTGCTTTTGCACCGTCTCCACATCGAACTGTACGCCCACGCGGGACTGGGTGGGCTTGCCGGTGGATTTGTCGCAGATGGCGGCGGCCATGGTGCCGGCGATCTCGTCGTGGAGCGCCTGCACGTCCATGGGCGCGGCGGTGTGGGCCGCGAACACACATTCCACGGACCGGGCTGCCGCGGACAGGTCGCGGCTCTCGAAGCGCTGCGCCAACTCGGCGCGCAGCGCCGCCGCGTCCAGCTTCTCGCCGTCCTGCGGCTTGGTGATATACAGACCCTCACCCTCCGCCAGCCGGTAGCCGCCGTCCGTTACGGTGCAGCCCACGGTGTCGGACAGCTGTTCACAGGCGGCGGTAAGCTTCGCCTCGTCCACGTCCAGCTGGGGCGTGACATCCACGGCCCTGAACCAGCTCTCGATAAAGCGCCAGCCGCCGCGGAGGAACGCGGTCACATCGCTGCCCCAGCCCCGGTCCTGCACGTCGCAGCCGGCAGCCTTGGAGACATAGACGGGCAGAACGGCGACGCCCAGGTCGGAAAGGGTGGTGCTGCCGATCTCCTGCCCGTCACGGGTCAGGCGGATGGTCATGCCGTCCAGCAGGGCACTCCCCTGCTCCGTCCAGCGCTGCTCGGTCTCCTGCGCCGACAGGCCGGACACATCCATGCCCAGCACGGAGGTGTTGGGAAACGCCGTGTGGGAATACAGCGCGTTGGCGGCCACACAGCAGCCCGCGTAGGCCAGCACCAGCACCGCCGCGGCGATGCCGATGATCAGTCCGGCTCTTTTGCCGGGGGTCTTGGGAGGCTTTTCTTCCGGGGCCGCGCGCTTGCCGGCCGTCTCCGGCGCGGGATCGGCGGTAACAGAGGACATATTCAACTCGTCGCTCATGGTGTCCCCTCCTTTGTATCATCAGGTTTGGGCAATACCGGCAAAATGCCGTGCCGTTACTGCATTGTATCACGGTTTGTCAAGGAATGGGTTACAAAAGCGTTACGACACCTCTTTCTGCGGCTTTGCGCGGGGAATGGTGACGGTGAGGCAGATGGCGTCCTCCGTATCCCGGCGGGAGACTTTGGCGCCGACGCCGGCGGTCTGCATGAGCCGGACGCCCCGGTCCACGCTGTTGAGAAACAGCCGGACGTCCTTGATGATATACGCGCTGCGGCGGCGGGGCTGCGTTGTCTGGTTTTGCGCGACCAGACGGTCTATGTAGGCCTCGGCATCGGCGACGTTCAGCTGGTTTTTGCCGATGTGTTCGACGGCGGCAAGGCGCTGCTCCGGGTCCTCCAGACGCAGGAGGGCACGGGCGTGGCGCTCGGTCAGGCCGTAGTGGTGCAGAGCCTCCGCCACCGGCTCCTCCAGCCGCAGCAGACGCAGCTTGTTGGCCACGGCGGACTGGCTGCGGCCCAGCTTTTCCGCCGCCTGCTGCTGGCTGAGGCCGTAGCGGCGGAGCAGGCGGGCGATGGCGGCCGCCTCCTCCATGTAGTCCAGGTCGCGGCGCTGGAGGTTCTCGATCAGGGCCAGCAGGGCGGCGTCCTCCTCATCCACCCGGGCCAGCAGACAGGGCACCTGCCGCAGCCCGGCGATCCGTGCCGCCCGCCAGCGGCGCTCGCCGGCCACCAGCTCGTAGACTGCGCCCTGCTGCCGGACGGTGAGCGGCTGCAGAATGCCGTAGGCGGCGATGCTGGCCGCCAGCTCCTGCAAACTCTCCGAGTCGAACCGGCGGCGGGGCTGCTGGGGATTGGGACGGATATCGTTGATGGGTATGTATCGCACACGGGCAGAGAGGAAATCGGTCTTCTGGTCTTTTTTCATGGCGGTCGCCTCCTTTTTTCGCCTATTGTACGGCGGGAGGCCTGTCGAAAGCGGGCGAAGACCGTCGGGAAATAAAAAAATGCACCCGCCCCTGTCGGGACGGGTGCGGCGGTCACTGCTTTGTGCGGATATCCTCGCCGAAGAAGGGCAGGATCTGATAGGCGCCCTCGATACGGGAGAGGATGGGCGCGCCGTAGCGATGGCCCAGCTCCTCCGGGGCCAGGTTGGTGCTGATGATGGTGGACCTGCCGGAGAGCATACGGCCGTTGACGATCTGATAGAGGGCGCTCTGGACAAAGGCGGTGGTCATCTCGGTGCCCAGGTCATCCAGGATCAGCAGGTCGCAGCTCTCACAGCGGCGGACGTCGGCATCGCTGACCTCGTCGGGGCGGAATTTGGCGTCCTCATAGCGGGAGAAAACGCTGATCGCGGTGTCGTAGACCACGGAGAAGCCGGCGTCGCTGACCTCCCGGGCGATGCAGGCGGAGAGGAACGTCTTGCCCAGACCGGTGCCGCCGGAGAGCAGCAGGCTGCCGCTGCCCCGGGAGAACTGGCGGGCAAAGTCCCGGCAGACGTCGAAGTTGCGCTCCATGTTGGCCCGGGGCGAAACGCCGTAGCTGTCCCACACGGCGCTGTCGTACAGGTCGAAGCGGAAGGTGTCGAACCGGGCCTCGCCCAGCGGCAGGAGCCGGGAGAGCTCCGCCAGCTGTTCGCGGGCATAGTACTGCTTCAGGCAGGCGCAGACGCCGGACCGGGTGTAGCCGGTGTCGCCGCAGAGGGAGCAGGCAGGCTTGTCCTCCAGATAGTCGGCGGGATAGCCCATGTCCTCCAGCAGGGCGGCGCGCTCGCGCTGCAAGGAGAGATTTTCGTCCCGCAGGACCCGCAGGGCGGGCAGCGGGTCCTCGCCCTTTTTGGCGGCGGCGGCCACGATGCGGCTCATGGTGGTACGGAGGGTTCGGTCGATGTCCCGCAGGCGGGGCTGGCGGGCAAAGACCTCCCGGCGGCGCTGGTCCAGCTCGGCCTCCCGACGCTGGCGGGCCTGGTCAAAGCGGGCAATGGCCCGCTGCATGATGATACCGTCGTATGACATACTCTCACCTCTTGATATAGCGGCGCATCCAGGCGTCCTTGTCCCCGGCGGGGGCGGCGGACTTACCGGCGGCAGCGGGCCGCTTGCCGGCCGCCTCGCCCTCCTCTACTTGGCGGGGCGTATGCCAGCCGGCGTCGTGCCAGCGGCGCAGGATGCCGTTAAGATAGCGCCAGTTCAGGTCCTTCTTGTAGAACACCGTGCGCTCATAGGCCAGAGCCACCGTCTCCGGTGGGAAGCCCATGTCCATCCACTGGTCGATGTAGCGGCGTTCGGCCTCCACCGGCGGCCTGTTAAGAATTCGTAAATTCGACAAATAGGAAGTGTACTTCCTGTTACGCTCTGCCCATTTTTTCAGGTATACCGCAGCAGAATTCTGGTCAAATATGCCAAGCTGTGCCCAGCGATAGCCCTCTTTTTCGACTTGGCGCATGGTTGGTCGTCTGCCCTCGCCCCACTGGCTGCGAGCCCGTTCGACACAGTGGCACACCAGGAGATAGATCACGTCGGCGGGCATACCCAGGTCATCGTAAAGACCGGCCAATATCTGCAAGTCGGCGGTGCGGAGCTTCTTGCCCAGCTGCTGCTCCGTCTGTGGCACCAGCAGACGGAAGCCCTCGTTGTCCGTCAGCAGTCCGGCGATGTCCTGAGCGGTGTAGACCGGGCGTTCGTCCGCCGGATCGGGCGGTGCCTGGCGGGCCGGTCGAGGCAGCAGGTCCAGGTCCTGAAGGACCTTCTCCGCCGCGTCGATCCGCAGGCGGCTGATGGGCAGGACCTTTTCCAGCTCCTCCGGCGTGACGCCCCGGCCGAAGCGGCGCAGGGCCAGATACAGCAGGGCGGCGTCGCCCTGACCGCTTTGCAGCAGCTTGTCGGCCGCATCGGCGGGCAGCGTCAGCTGCTCCTGCCTGTTCCGAAGTATATAGCCGTCCATGGCGATGACCTCCCCTCTCATTCGTGCTCTCCATTCTACACGAAAAAGGGGTCGGCGTAAAGCGGGGCGGGACAACTTTTTACAAATTTCCGCTTTTCGCCAAAATAGACTTTTCTCCGGCGGGTTTTGTGGTATAATGCTATTTGTATAAGTATATATACCCAACGAAATGAATTAAGGAGGGTTTTGGCATGGCGAACCGGGTAACGATGTCTATCTGCGGCACGGAGTATATCCTCGTAGCGGAGGAGGATGCCGCCTACATGGAGAAGATCGGCAACATGGTGGATGCGGAGATGCAGAAGCTGATGGACAGCGCCCACATGAGCCGTGACGCGGCGGCGGTGCTGGCGGCGGTCAATCTGGCGGACCAGCTCACCAAGGCGCAGGAGGGCGCGGAAAATCTGCGCCGGCAGTTGAAGACCTATCTGGACGAGGCCAGCCGCGCTAAGAACGAGGCGGCGGAGCTGCGCCGGAAGCTGCAGAACGCCCAGAACCAGAATAACCGCCGGTGATGATGGAGCTTTTGGCCCCCGCGGGGGGATATGAGGCACTGACCGCCGCGGTGCAGAATGGCGCGGACGCGGTGTATATGGGCTTCGGTGCGTTCAACGCGCGGCGGAGCGCGAAAAACTTTACCGACGAGGAATTCGCGTCGGCGGTGCGGTATTGCCATCTGCGGGGCGTGCGGGTCTTTTTGACCCTGAACACCCTGCTGACCGACCGGGAGCTGCCCGGGGCGGCCGCGGCGCTGCGGAAGGCCAGCGCCATGGGCGTGGACGCGGTGCTGATGCAGGACTGGGGCCTGCTGACCCTGGCAAAGGAGATCGTGCCGGACCTGCCTCTTCACGCCAGCACGCAGATGAGCCTGTTCACGCTGGGCGGCGCCAATGCGGCCGCGGCGCTGGGCATGGAGCGCGTGGTGCTGGCCCGGGAGCTGGACCGGGACGAGGTACGGGAGATCTGCGCCGGCTGCGGCGCGGAGATCGAGGTGTTCGGCCACGGGGCGCTGTGTATGTGCTACTCCGGCCAGTGCGAGATGAGCGCCGTGCTGGGACAGCGCAGCGGCAACCGGGGCGCCTGCGCCCAGCCCTGCCGTCTGCCCTACGGCGTGAACGGCCCCTGCCGGGACGCGCATCCCCTGAGCCTGAAGGACGCCAACCTGTCCGCCTATTTGCAGGACATGCAGCACATGGGCGTGGACTGCCTGAAGCTGGAGGGACGGCTGAAGCGGCCGGAATACGTGGCCGTGGTGACGGGCATCTACCGCCGCCTGCTGGACGAAAGGCGGCTGCCCACGGCGGAGGAGTCCCGGGCGCTGGAGCAAGCCTTCTCCCGCAGCGGCTTCACCGACGGCTACTGGCTGGGCAAAAAGGGCAAGGCCATGTTCGGCACCCGGCCGGAGAACGTGCCGGAGCCAAAGGAGCTGTTCGCCCGCGCCCGCGAGACATACGAAAACGGAAAAGAGAACCGGAAAATACCGGTGAACCTGCGGCTGACGGTGCGCCGGGGCGAACCGGTGCGGCTGAGCGGCGCGTGCGCCGTCCGGAACGGCGTGACCATAGCCTTAGCCACGGGCGATGCGCCGGAAGAAGCCCGGAACCGGGCGGTGACGGCGGAGGAGCTGCGGCAGCGGCTGACCAAGACCGGCGGCACGGTGTTCGCGGCGGATCAGATCGAAATAGAGCTGGACGAGGGGCTGATGGTGTCCGCCAGCGCGGTGAACGCGCTGCGGCGGGAGCTGCTGGACGAGCTGGCGGATCGGCGGATGGACACTCCGAAGCGCCGTGAACTGCCCGCCTCTCCCCTGCCGGAGGCCCCGGCGGGCGCGGCGGAGCTGGACTTTACCGTGTCCATCAGCAGGCCCGATCAGCTGACGGCCGAGCTGCTGGCGGAACGGCCCGCCATCGTGTATATCCCGGCGGAGCTGCTGGATAAGATGGACCTGATGCCCTATATCGGGCAGGCGGAGTTCTGCGCGGTGCTGCCCCGGATATTCCGCACGGCGGACGAACCGGTGTTCCGGGATATTCTGCAGCGGCACCCGGAGGTCGCCTCCGCGGCCATCGGCAACCTGGGCCATCTGGCCATCGTGAAGGGACTGGGCAAAACGCTCCGCGGCGACTTCGGCCTGAACGTGTACAACAGCCGGGCGGTGCGCTTCTGGCAGGAGCAGGGGCTGTCGTCCGTGACGGCCAGCTTTGAGCTGCGGTGGCAGCAGGTGCGGGACCTGGGAAAATATGCGGACTGCGAGGCCCTTGTCTACGGCCGCCTGCCGCTGATGATCACCGAAAACTGCGTGACGAAGAACAGCGCGGGCTGCGCCCATGGGGCGGGCAGCGTGCTGACCGACCGGCGGGGCGAGCAATTCCCGGTGCTGTGCGCCTACGGGTGCCGGTGCGAGATCGAGAACGGAAAGACGCTGGTGCTGGCGGACAAGCCGGAGGTGTTCCGGTGCGGCCTGCGGTACGGACGCCTGCGGTTTACCACAGAGACGGCGGCGGAGTGCGCAGCGCTTCTCCGCGCCCACAGGGCCGGGACCGTCACCGCCGACGACAACAGCACACGCGGGCTGTTCTACCGGGGCGTAGAGTAAAACAAATGGTATAACATTCGTTATAATTTACAAACCGTATTCAATTTCAGGAGAAAAAGGTGTTACTATGGAGCTGAAGATCAAGGCCCTGTCCCCCAAGATCGGGACGGAGATACCCCTCCCCCGCTTTGCCACCGCCGGCGCGGCCTGCATGGACCTGTGTGCCTGCATCGACGAGGCGGTGACGCTGGCAGCCGGGGAACGGCGGCTGGTGCCCACCGGCATCGCCATCGCCCTGCCGTCGGCGGACTACGCGGCGCTGGTGTTCGCCCGCAGCGGGCTGGGCATCAAGAAGGGCGTGTGCCTTTCCAACGGCGTGGGCGTCATCGACAGCGACTACCGGGGTGAGATCGGCGTGGGGCTGGTGAACCTGGGAAGCGAACCGTACACGGTGCAGCCCGGGGACCGGATCGCCCAGCTGATGGTGGTGCCGGTGGTGCAGCCCACGGTGGCGGTGGCGGAGGACCTGGACGAGACGGACCGGGGCGCCGGCGGCTTCGGCTCCACAGGCAGGTGACGTATATGGCAAAGATCGTGCTGGCCTCCGGGTCCCCCCGGCGGCAGGAGCTTTTGCGTCGGATGGGCATCACCGACTTTACCGTCCGGGTGCCGGAGGTGGAGGAATACTTCCCCGCCGGGCTGACGCCGGAGGAGACGGTGTGCTACATCTCCCGGGAGAAATCCCAGGCGGTGGCGTCCGACGCGGACGAGATCGTCATCACGGCGGATACGATGGTGTTTCTGGACGACAAGAAGCTGGGCAAGCCCGCCGACGAGGCGGAGGCCCTGCAAATGCTGACGGCCCTGCAGGGTCGGCGCCACACCGTCTGTACCGGTGTGACGGTGCGGCAGGGGAAGAAAGCCCTGACCCGCGCCCAGCACACGGACGTGTATTTCCGTCCGGCCACACAGCGGGAGCTGAAGGCCTACATCGCCGGGGGCGAGCCCATGGACAAGGCCGGGGCCTACGGCGTACAGGGACAGGGCGCGCTGCTGGTGGAGCGCATCGACGGCGACTTTTTCAACGTGATGGGGCTGCCGGTGGTGCTGCTGGCGGAGATGCTGGGCGAATTCGGGATACAGCTGCTGGGATAATGCCCCTTTCGCTCCCTCTGAGAGGGTGCGCTGCCGCCTCCCCTGCCGGGGGAGACTTCAGAGAGGAACAAACGACACATGAAGCGATTTTTTACGAAAACGGGAATATGGCTGCTGGCCGCGGCGGCCACCATCGCGGTGGTGCTGTGCGTGGTGTCGGCCCTGAGCTCCGGAACGGGGCTGCTGCACAACGCCCTGGGCGTGATCGCCTCGCCCTTCCGGGCGGCGGGTTCCGCCGTGGCGGGCTGGGTCGGCGGCATTAGCCAGCGGTTTGAGGACGTGGAGACCCTGCAGCAGGAGAACGACGAGCTGCGGCAGCAGATCGCGGAGCTGGAGGAGCAGCTGCGGCAGATGGAGCCGGCGGCGACCGAGAATAAAGAGCTGCGCCAGCTGCTGGGCCTGCGGCAGCAGCGCAGCGACCTGGTGTTCGAGGCGGCCCGCGTCACCCAGCGCGACGTGTCCAACTGGGCCAGCACGCTGGTGCTGGACCGGGGCAGTCAGCACGGTGTGGCCATAGGCGACTGCGCGGTGGACAGCGCCGGGAACCTGGTGGGTGTGGTCACAGACGTGGGCCTGAACTGGTGCCGGCTGTCCACGGTGCTGGACACGGACTCCCAGTTCGGCGCGCGGGTATTCCGCACCGGCGAGACGGCGGTGGCCGGCGGCGACCTGGCGCTGATGGCCGAAGGCCGGCTGCGGCTGCAATACCTCAGCGACAGCGCGAACCTGATCAAGGGCGATGTGATCGTCACGTCCGGGCTGGGCGGCTACTATCCCGCCGGTCTGGTGATCGGTACGGTGGAGTCCGTGCAGACGGATGACGGCGGGCTGGCGCGGTACGCGGTGCTCTCGCCCAAGTGCGATGTGGCGGCGATACAGGAGATGTTTATTATCACGGATTTTGACGTGATCCAATGACGGAGGACGGCTATGACACGGCGGGCGATACTGCTGAAGTGGATATTGTACTGTCTGTGCGCGCTGGCGCTGGCACTGCTGCAGGGGCTGGTGCTGGTATACGTGCGGGTATGGGGCGTGCACCCGTTCCTGCTGCCGGCCATTGCGGTGATACCGGCCACGCTGGAGCGCAACGAGCAGGCGCTGCTGTATGCGGTATTTTTCGGGCTGGCGTGCGACCTTCTCTCGCCGGTGGCGGGCCTGCCGTGCTTTTACGCGCTGGCGTTCCTGCTTGGCGCGGCGGCAGCGTGGCTGCTGAGCGGGCAGGTCATCATGGCGGGCGTGGTGTGCTCGCTGGTGGTGACAGGCGTATGTATGCTGCTCTGCGGACTGCTGCACATGGCGGTGCTGGCGGGACACAGCGGCGCGGGGCTGACCGCGGCGGGCCTGCTGCTGGGCAGAGAGCTGGCGGTATCGCTGCCCTTCGCGGCGGCGGCGCACCCGCTGTTCCGGTGGGCACAGCGGCGGACACTGAGCGAATGACCATAGGAGAACCAAGCTATGATGAAAAATCCTCACCCCTCCCGGCGGCGGGTATATGTGCTGCTGGGGTTTTTCTGTGCGTTTCTGGTGCTGTTTTTTGCGGTGCTGTATGACGCACAGGTGGTACACGGCAGCGAAAATCGGGCCAGATCCATCACCAGCAACACCGCCAGCGAAACGGTGACCGCCTCCCGGGGCATCATCACCGACCGGAATGGCAAGGTGCTGGTGAGCAACCGGCTGGCCTATACGCTGGTGGTAGACAAGAGCAGCTTCGGCAAGGACGAGGCCGCGCTGAACAACGCCATCTGGCAGCTGATACAGCTGTGTCAGGAGCAGGGCGTCACATGGAACGACACCCTGCCCATGACCACAGGGTCCTCTCCCCAGCTGACCAGCAAAAGCCTGAACGAGAGCTTCCGGGAGTATCTGGACGACAACAAGCTGCCCACGGACGGCGGCAGCGCGGAAGTGCTGGCCGCCATGCGGAAGCTCTACAAGGTCGATGACAGCTATACCGACGCGCAGGCGCGTCTGATCGTGGGCGTGCGGTATGAACTGGACGGGCGCAGCAGCTACACCTTTGCCGAGGATGTATCCACGGAGTTGCTGGGCCGCATCACCGACGGAAAGTACCGGGGCGTGACCATCAAGACAGCGGCGGCGCGGGTGTACAACACCAAGCTGGCGGCGCACATTCTGGGCACCGTGGGCGCCATATGGCAGGAGGAGTGGCGCAGCGACGAGAGCACCGGCTATGTGGGCTACGCCGACAAGGGCTACAATATGAATGACCTGGTGGGCAAGGACGGCGTGGAGAAGGCCTTTGAGGAATATCTCCACGGCAATGACGGCAAGCGGCTCATCACCACCGACGAGAACGGCAAGATCACCGGCGAGCTGTACACCCGGGAGCCCCAGCCCGGCGGCACCGTGGCGCTGACCATCGACATCGACCTGCAGCAGGTGGTGGAGGACACGCTGGCCAGTACCATTCAGGGCATGATCGACAAGGACAGCAACGAGCGCGGCGGCGCGGCGGCGGTCATTCAGGTCGGCACCGGCGAGGTACTGGCCATGGCCAGCTACCCCACCTACGATCTGGAGACGTTCAACCAGGACTATGATGAGCTGGTGAAGGACGAACGCCTGCCCATGTTTAACCGGGCCACCCAGGGCGTGTACGCCCCCGGCTCCACCTTCAAGCTGTGCACGTCCGTGGCGGCGCTGGAGGAGGGCATCATCACCCCCAGCACCATTATCGAAGACAAGGGTATCTACACCTACTATGTGGACCCGCAGCCCATGTGCTGGATCTGGCGGCAGGCCCACACCACCCACGGGCGCATCAACGTCAGTCAGGCCATCGTGGACTCCTGCAACTACTTCTACTACGAGGTGGGCCGGCTGACAGGCATCAAGAAGCTGGACGAGTACGCCACAGCCTTCGGCCTGGGGCAGTCCACGGGCATTGAGATCGGTGACGTCAGCGGCGTGCTGGCCTCCCCGGAGTGGGCGGAGGCCCACGACCGGGAGTGGACCGACGGCCAGACCATCACGGCAGCCATCGGCCAGTCCTACAACCTGTTCACCCCCCTGCAGCTGGCCAACTATGTGGCCACGCTGGTATCCGGCGGTGAGCACTATGAGACACATCTTCTGAAAAACGTAAAATCTTATGATAATTCACGAGTTGTCGGCGTATATGGCAAGGGGCCGCTGAACGACCTGAACATCTCGGACAGCACCATGGCGGCGGTGACCAAGGGTATGCACGATCTGACCTACGACTCCCTGCGGAGCGCCTTTTCCCGCTGTGTGGTGGAGGCCGGCGCCAAGACCGGCTCGGCCCAGGTGGGTACGGATATCGCCAACGGCACCTTTGTGGCCTACGCCCCCTATGACGATCCGGAGATCGCCATCGCCATCGTGGTGGAGAAGGGCGGCAGCGGCAGTCTGCTGGCCAATGCGGCCGTGGACATCATCAACGCCTGGTTCACCCGGGACGGCACCGGCGCCACCGCCGCCGGCGAGGACGCGCTGATGCGGTAAATCTGTTATAAAGACAAGAGGCACACATGGGACCCTATTTCAATTCGAGAGACAAACATTATAAAGACCCCTTCGGCGCCGTCCCCTGCGGCGCCGAAGTGCGCTTTGCGCTGGCGGACGACACCTACTACGGCTGCGAGCTGCTGGTGCTCCGGGAGTTCGCAGGCACGGAGGACACGTGCGCCCTGCCGCCGGCGGAGGGCGGCTTCGCCGGCACATACACCGCGCCGGCTGGCGGTGAGCTGTGCTGGTACTGCTTCCGCCTGACGGACGTGGACGGGCGCTGCGTGTGGTACGGCAAAAATGGCGTGCAGGACGCGCCGGAGAAGGCGGCACGCTGGCAGCTGACGGTATACGAGCCCTCCCCCGCCCCGGACTGGTTCGGGCGCGGCGTGACGTACCAGATCTTCCCGGATCGGTTCCGCCGTGTATCCATGCCGGACGTGAGCCATATGCCCGGGCACCGGTGGCTGCACCGCGGCTGGAACGAGCAGCCGGTGTTCCTTCCGGACGAGCACGGGCAGATCACCAACCGCGACTTCTTTGGCGGCTCGCTGCAGGGCATTACGGAGAAGCTGGACTATCTGGCGGGCCTGGGTGTAACGACACTGTATCTGAACCCCATTTTTGAGGCCGCCAGCAACCACCGCTACGACACCGGCGACTATCGGGCCATCGACCCGCTGCTGGGCACAGAGGCTGACTTCCGTGCCCTGTGCACCGCCGCCCATCAGCGTGGGATGCGTGTGATACTGGACGGCGTGTTCAACCATACCGGCAGCAACAGCCGGTACTTCAACGCCGAGGGCTACTATCCGGAGCCGGGGGCGGCCCAGAGCCAGAATTCAGAGTATTACAACTGGTACAGCTTCCACCCGTGGCCGTCGGACTACGACGCCTGGTGGGGCGTGAAGACCCTGCCCGCCGTCAATGAGGCGCAGCCGGCTTACCGTGACTTCATCTTCGGCGATCAGGACAGCGTGGTCCGGCATTGGCTGCGCTGCGGTGCGGACGGCTGGCGGCTGGATGTGGCCGACGAGCTGCCCGGCGACTTTATCGAGGGCATCCGCTCGGCCATCGACGCGGAAAAACCCGGGGCTTACCTGCTGGGCGAGGTCTGGGAGGACGGCAGCAACAAGATCGCCTACTCCCAACGGCGCAGATACCTGCTGGGCCGTCAGGTCCACGGCCTGATGAACTACCCCTTCCGCACGGCCCTGCTGAACTGGCTGGCCGGCGGCGACGCCGCGGTCTTCCGCGACAGCATGGAGACAATTCGTGAGAACTACCCGCCCTTCGCCTTCTATGGCGCCATGAACTTCCTGGGCACCCACGACACAGCGCGCATTCTGACGCTGCTGGGCGCGGAGGGCACACCGAAAACCAAGGCGGAGCGTGCGGCGTACCGCCTCTCCCCCACTGAGTTGGCCCGGGGCCTGGCAAAGCTCCGTCTGGCGGGAATGCTGCTCTACAGCTTCCCCGGCTCTCCCACCCTCTTCTACGGCGATGAGGCCGGCGTGCAGGGCTTCGAGGATCCGCTGAACCGGGGCGCCTTCCCCTGGGGCAGCGAGGACGCGGCGCTGACGGACTTCTTCCGCACTCTGGGACAGCTGCGGCGAACGCGGGAGAGCCTGCGCTCGGGCGCCCTGCGCTATCTGCTGGCCCGAGGCGGCGCTCTGTCCATCGAGCGTGAGCGCGGAGGCGAGCGCACGGTAACGGCGCTGAACGCCGGGGACGCGCCGGCAGACCTGACGCTGGCCTGGAACGCGCCCACCGCGCAGGACGCGTTGACCGGACAGCGATTTCTGGTCATCGACGGGAAAGCGCACCTGACATTGCCGCCGCTGGACGGCGTGATACTGATATGAGGAACGGGGCGGCTGTTTCACGTGAAACAGCCGCCCTACTTTTGTCCCTTTATGTTTCACGTGAAACAAAAGGGCGAAAATTTGCATTTTCCCTCTTGAAACCCTCCATGCAGGTGGTATATACTATCATAATGAACTCAGACAGAAAGAGGAATTTGCTGTGGCGAAAATCATTGCGATCGTAAATCAGAAGGGCGGCGTGGGCAAGACCACCACCTGCGTAAACCTGGCCGCTGCCATAAAAGCCGCTGGCAAGCGGGTGCTGCTGTGCGATTTTGACCCCCAGGCCAACGCCACCAGCGGCATGGGCGTGGACAAGACCACCAGCAACGGCGTATATGACGCGCTCATCAACGGCGCAGAGACGGCCCAGCTGATCGTGACCACGCCCTATGGCGACGTGCTGCCAAGCAGCAAGGCGCTGGCCGGTGCCGGCGTGGAGATGATCAACATGGAGGACCGGCAGTTCCTGCTGAAGGCTGCGCTGCGGCAGGTAGCGGACAGCTATGATTTCATCTTCATCGACTGTCCGCCCTCGCTGGAGCTGCTGACGCTGAACGCGCTGTGCGCCGCCAACAGTCTGCTGGTGCCGGTGCAGGGCGAGTATTACGCGCTGGAGGGACTCAGCGACCTGATGAACACCGTGCGTATCGTGCGGCGCAGCATGAACCCGGGGCTGGACATCGAGGGCGTGCTGCTGACCATGTTCGATGGCCGCACCAACCTGTCCATTCAGGTGGCCCAGGAGCTGAAGCGGTTTTTTGCCGGGAAGGTGTACAGCACCGTGATCCCGCGGAACGTGCGGCTCAGCGAGGCGCCCAGCCACGGCAAGCCCATCACCGCCTATGACAAGACCTGCCGGGGCGCGGACGCATACACGGCGCTGGCGGCGGAATTTTTGCGGAAGAACAACTGCTGAAAGGAGACGCGGTATGGCGAACACAAAAGGTCTGGGCAAGGGACTGAGCGCACTGCTGGGCGATGACGTCATCGCCGCCAAGGACGAGCGCGCCTCCTCCCTGCTGCTGCCCATCAGCCAGGTGGAGAGCTGCTCCACCCAGCCCAGAAAGAGCTTTGAGCCGGAGGCCCTCAGTGACCTGGCGGACTCCATCCGGATACACGGCATCATCCAGCCGCTGACCGTGCGGAAGCTGCAATCCGGCTACTATCAGATCATCGCCGGTGAACGGCGGTGGCGGGCGGCGCGGATGGCCGGGCTGACACAGGTGCCCGTGGTGGTCATCGAGGCCGACGACCGCAAGGCCATGGAGCTGGCCATGATCGAAAACCTCCAGCGAGAGGATCTGAACCCTATCGAAGAAGCCGAGGGCTACCGAGTGCTGACGGAGCAATACGGCATGACCCAGGACGAATGTGCCCAGCGGGTGGGCAAGTCCCGCCCCACCGTGGCCAACGCCCTGCGCCTGCTGGGGCTGACCGAGCCGGTGCGGGCCATGGTAGAGGACGGACGGCTTTCCGCCGGACACGCCCGCGCCCTGTTGACGCTGGGCAGCAAACAGCAGCAGGCCGCCGCGGAGACGGTGGTCAAGGACGCCCTCTCCGTCCGCCAGACGGAACTGCTGGTGAAAAAACTCACCGCCGAGAAAAAAGAAAAGCCCCAAAAGGACGCGCTTTCCGTCAATTATGTTGAGGAGGCCGCCCGTGAGCTGGGCGAAAAGCTGGGCCGCCCCTGCCGCATCGTCAACGGCAAAAAGAAGGGACGCATCGAGCTGGAATACTACGGCACCGAGGACCTGAACGCCCTGCTGGAGGCTCTGGAGAAGCTGGGAAAGCGATAAGCGTTTCACGTGAAACATCATCGAATAGAGGTATAGAATATGCTTGACATCAAGTTTATCCGGGAGAACCCGGACCTGGTAAAGGAGAATATCCGCAAGAAGTTCCAGAACGCCAAGCTGCCCCTGGTGGACGAGGTCATCGCCCTGGACAGCGAGCGCCGCGAGGCCATCAACGAGGGCGAGGCCCTGAAGGCCGAGCGCAACAAGATCTCCAAGGCCAACGGTCCCCTGTTCGGCAGGCTGAAAAAGTGCGCCGACGAGGCGGAGAAGGCCGCCCTTCAGGCGGAGATCGATGCCAACAACGCCGCCGTAAAGGCCAACGCCGAGCGCATGACCCGTCTGGAGGAGAAGAAGGCCAACGCCGAGGCGGCCATGAACAAGCTGCTGCTGGTCATCCCCCAGATGATCGACGAGTCCGTGCCCATCGGTCCGGACGACAGCTGCAACGTAGAGGTGGAGCGCTTCGGCGAGCCCATGACCCCGGACTTCCCCATCCCCTACCACACGGAGATCATGGAACGCTTCGACGGCGTGGATATGGACGCTGCCGCCCGTGTATCCGGCAACGGCTTCTATTACCTGATGGGCGACATCGCGCGGCTGCACTCCGCCGTCACCGCCTATGGCCGTGACTTTATGATCGACAAGGGCTTCACCTACTGCATCCCTCCGTTTATGATCCACGGCAACGTGGTGGAGGGCGTGATGAGCCAGACGGACATGGACGCCATGATGTACAAGATCGAGGGTGAGGACCTGTACCTGATCGGCACCAGCGAGCACTCCATGATCGGCAAGTTCATCGATCAGATCCTGCCGGAGGACAAGCTGCCCCAGACGCTGACCTCCTACTCCCCCTGCTTCCGCAAAGAGAAGGGCGCCCACGGCATCGAGGAGCGCGGTGTGTACCGCATCCACCAGTTCGAAAAGCAGGAGATGATCGTGGTCTGCAAGCCCGAGGACTCCAAGGCCTGGTACGAGAAGATGTGGCGCTACTCCGTGGAGCTGTTCCGCAGCCTGGATATCCCTGTGCGGCAGCTGGAGTGCTGCTCCGGCGATCTGGCGGATCTGAAGTGCAAGTCCTGCGACATCGAGGCCTGGTCCCCCCGCCAGCAGAAGTACTTTGAGGTGTGCTCCTGCTCCAACCTGGGCGACGCCCAGGCCCGCCGCCTGAAGATCCGCGTCCGCGGCGAGGACGGCAAGCTGTACCTGCCCCACACCCTGAACAACACCGTGGTGGCCCCGCCCCGTATGCTCATCGCCCTGCTGGAGAACAACCTGCAGGCGGACGGCTCCGTGCTGGTGCCCAAGGCGCTGCAGCCCTACATGGGCGGCAAGGAGCGCCTGGTACCGCTGCACTGATAGCGTATCGTAATAGTTATCCGTAATTATACTTTTAGTATAGGAGCTTTTACACATGAAGAAGTTTTTTGCGGAATTCAAGGAATTCGCCATGCGCGGCAACGTAATGGACATGGCCGTCGGCGTGATCATCGGTACCGCGTTCGGTAAGATCACCACCTCTCTGGTGAACGATGTGTTCATGCCCCTGATCGGCCTGCTCATCGGCGGCGTGGATCTGGGACAGCTGAATATCGTGCTGAAGCCGGAGGTGCTGGACGAGGCAGGCCAGGTGGTCACCGAGGCCGTTACCCTGGGCATCGGCACGTTTCTGAGCACGGTCATTGACTTTGTTCTGGTGGCCTTCGTCATCTTCCTGATGGTCAAGACCATCAACCAGCTGCACAAGCTGGGCAAAAAGGACGAGGAGCCGCAGGAGGAGGAAGAACCGGCTCCCACCAGCGAGGAGCTGCTCACCGAGATCCGCGACCTGCTGAAAGAGCAGCAGAAATGAGGGACCTCCTGACCGCCGGCCTGACGGCCCTGGACCTGGACCCCGCCGCCGCGGACAAGCTGGCGCGCTACGCCGAACTGCTGCTGGAAAAAAACAAGGTGATGAACCTCACGGCCATCACCGCGCCCCGGGACGTTGCCACCCTGCACCTGCTGGACTGCGCGGCGCTGGCGGCGCAGCTGGACCTGTCCGGCAAGCGCGTCATCGACGTAGGCACCGGCGCAGGCTTTCCCGGCATGGTGCTGGCGATCTTGACGCCGGACGCCCGCTTCACGCTGCTGGACAGTCTGGGCAAGCGGGTGGACTTCCTGAAGGAGGTCTGCGAGCAGCTGGGGCTGAAAAACGTCACCTGCGTCCACGCCCGGGCGGAGGAATTCGCCGCGCAGCACCGGGAGCAGTTCGATCTGGCGGCCTCCCGTGCCGTGGCCCAGCTGAACGTGCTGTGTGAGCTGACGCTGCCGCTGGTAAAGGTAGGCGGACAGTTCGCCGCCATGAAGTCCGTCTCCACCGACGAGGAGATACGGCAGGCCCACAGCGCCATCGCCCAGCTGGGCGGACAGCTCTCCGGCGTCACGGACTACACCGTGCCGGAGACGGACGTGGTGCACCGCATCGTATCCATCGAAAAAACACAGCACACACCGAAGCAATTTCCCCGGGCCTTTGCCCGGATCAAAAAAGCGCCGCTGGTATAAGCGGCCCGTGAAAGGAGGAAGTCCATGGGCAAGATCATCGCCGTGGCGTCCGGCAAGGGCGGCACCGGCAAGACCACCTTCACCGCCAACGTGGCGCTGGCGCTGGCCCACATGGGGCAGCGGGTGCTGTGCCTGGACTGTGACATCACCCTGCGGAACCTGGATCTGGCGCTGGGGCTCAGCGACCGGGCGCTGATGGACTTCTCCGACGTGCTGGAGGGCCGCTGCACCCTGCATGAGGCGGCGGTGCCCCATGAGCGATACCCCTCCCTCTCCCTGCTGACCGCACCCATGGCCGACCGCCCGCTGTCCCTGTCGGTGCCGAAGCTGCAGGCGCTGGCGCGTGAGATACGGGAAAGCTACGACTGGTGCCTGATCGACGCGCCCGCCGGACTGGGCCAGGGCTTCCAGATGGCAGCGTGCATGGCCGACCAGGTGATCGTCATCACCACCACGGACGTGTCCGCCATGCGGGACGCCCAGCGCACCGCCGCAGAGCTGTCCGCCTTTCCCAGCGGGACGGTGCATCTGGTGGTGGGGCGCGTGTCCAAAAAGGTGCTGCGTCAGCTGCACACCACCATCGACGACGCCATCGACGCAGCGGGCCTGCCGCTGCTGGGCGTGATACCGGAGGACCCGGACGTCCCCTACTGCCTGAACCGCGGACTGGTGCTGCGGGAGCAGAACTACTACGCCGCCCGGGCCTATGAAAACATTGCGAAACGCATCATGGGGCAGAAAACCCCGCTGATGAAGATATAAGGAAAGGAGCCCTCCATGAATATTGCATTGATGGCACACGACAACCGGAAAGAGCTGATGGTCCAGTTCTGCACCGCCTACTGCGGCATCCTGGCCAAGCACACCCTCTGCGCCACCGCCCGCACCGGCCAGCAGATCGCCGACGCTACCGGGCTGACCATACACCGCTTCCTGTCCTTCGCCCACGGCGGCGGACAGCAGATCGCCGCCCGCATCGCCTATAACGAGATCGATATGGTGCTGTGCTTCGGTGACCCCAACCAGAAAACGCCGGACGCGGACATCACGTATATTTCCCGCCTGTGCGACCAGAACAACGTGCCCTTTGCCAGCAACCTGGCCACCGCCGAGATGCTGGTGCTGGGTCTGGACCGGGGCGACCTGGACTGGCGTGACATCGTCAACCCCAAGAACAAGCCCTTTACGGCTTGACAACCATCGGCAAATCGCATACAATAAAGGATAACCGTGCAGACCTCGCAGGAGTAGCCTGTACACCGCCGCTGCAAGAGAGGTGCGCCATCGGCTGAAAGTGCACCGCGGCAAGGCACAGGTGAAGACAGCGAGTTAGCGGGGATGGAAACATCCACGGCGCGCTCCCCGTAACAGGAGCAAAAAGGGCCGCAAGGCCGAATTTGGGTGGCACCACGAAGTGTTTTACGCTCTCGTCCCAATGCAGGGACGGGAGCGTTTTTTCGTCCGCGCCGCCGACACAAACACAAAGGAGAACGCTATGCAGGCTGTTTTGGACTTCATCAACAACCACGTGCGGGACATCTTCATCCCGCTGACGGCGCTGGCGCTGCTGCGGGTCGGTATGTGCCTGGCGCAGCTGAAGCGAATGACGCACCTCCGGGAGAAAAAAGGCGCCTACCACGCCGTCCGGGGCCACTGCGAGGAGCTGGGCGTCTGGTTCGGTGCGCTGGCGGGCCTGCTGCTGCCTGTCATTGTGCCGGGTCTGTGGTATGCGGGCCTGGCGCTGGCCATAGTCGGCGGTATCATCGGCCAGCGCATCGGCGTGAAGAAGGGTCGGGCCCTGGATGATATCTACCGCGAGGTCGCCTGGGAGCTGAAGCACGAGGCGGAGGCCGAGGCCGCCCGCGAGGCCGCTGCCCACACGCTAACGCCCGGTGCGGAGGAGCTGCCGGAGACAGGCGAACAAAACGAAACCACCGAAGATAAAGGAGAGACGGAAAATGGCTGAGATGACCCCCCGGACCCTGTCCGGCTTTATGGAGCTGCTGCCCAAGCCGCAGCAGCAGATGGAGCGCATGATGGACATCCTGCGCCGCACCTATTCTCTGTACGGCTTCACCCCGCTGGACACCCCGGTGATCGAGGCGGCGGAGGTGCTGCTGGCCAAGGGCGGCGGCGAAACGGAGAAGCAGATCTACCGCTTCAACAAGGGCGACGCCGACCTGGCCCTGCGGTTTGACCTGACGGTGCCGCTGGCCAAGTATGTGGCCCTGCACTACAACGACCTGTCCTTCCCCTTCCGCCGCTACCAGATCGGCAAGGTCTACCGGGGCGAGCGCGCCCAGCGCGGCCGCTTCCGTGAGTTCTATCAGGCGGATATCGACGTGATCGGCGACGGCAAGCTGGACATCACCAACGAGGCCGAGATGCCCGCCATCATCTACCGTGCGTTCAGTGAGCTGGGGCTCAGGCGCTTCTGCATCCGGGTAAACAACCGCAAGATCCTCAACGGCTTTTATGCCATGCTGGGCCTGACCGACAAGGCCGGCGACATCATGCGTACCGTGGACAAGCTGGACAAGATCGGCGCAGAGAAGGTCCGTACCCTGCTGACCGACGAGGTAGGCGTGTCCGCCGAAAGCGCCGACGAGATCCTGAAATTCATCGCCATCACCGGCAGCAACGATCAGGTACTCTCCGCCCTGGAGGGCTACGCCGGCCGGAACGAGACGTTTGACAAGGGCCTGGACCAGCTGAAAACCGTGGTGAAATACCTGTCCGCCTTCGGCGTGCCGGAGGAGAACTTTGCCGTGGACCTGACCATTGCCCGGGGCCTGGATTACTACACCGGCACCGTGTACGAGACGGCGCTGCTGGACCACCCGGAGATCGGCTCCGTCTGCTCCGGCGGCCGGTATGACAACCTGGCGGAATACTACACCGACAAGCAGCTGCCCGGCGTGGGCATCTCCATCGGCCTGACCCGGCTGTTCTACGTGCTGGGCGAGCAGGGAATGCTCAACGGCGATCTGCCCACCGCTCCGGCGGATGTGCTGATCCTGCCCATGACCGAGGACCTGTCCGCCGCCGTCACACTGGCCACAAAGCTGCGGGACGCCGGCGTGCGGACCCAGCTGTACACCGAGCAAAAAAAGTTCAAGGCCAAGATGAACTACGCCGACAAGACCGGCGTGCCCTATGTGGTGTTCCTGGGCGAGGACGAGGTGAAAAACAACGTCATTGCCTGCAAGGATATGACCAGCGGCGAGCAGACCACCCTGGACTTTGCCGCCACCCTGGCGCGGATACGGGACGGCCTGGCCGAGAGGAACAAGGGCAGGGTCATCGTGGAGAAGTAAGGCCAAAGGGGCTCCCCTGCTAAGGGAACAGGCCACAGAGCAACAACCACAAGTAATATTCTAAGCGAATTATACAAAACACAATCATAAATGGGAGGAAAACAACAATGATGCAGATGCGTACACATACCTGCAATGCGCTGCGGCTGGCCGATGTGGGCAAGTCCGTGAAGATCGTGGGCTGGATGGAGAATGTCCGCGAGGTAGGCGGCAGCCTGGCCTTCGTGGTGCTGCGTGACTTCTACGGCACCACCCAGGTGGTGGTGGAGGACGAGGCCGACCTGAAGGTCATCAAGGGCCTGAACAAGGAGTCCACCATCAGCGTGGAGGGCACCGTCCGCGAGCGCGCCAGCAAGAACCCCAAGCTGCCCACCGGCGAGATCGAGGTGGTCCCCACCAAGATCGAGGTGCTGGGCCGCTGCCGCTATAACGCCCTGCCCTTCGAGATCAACCGCAGCCGCGAGGCCGACGAGACCCAGCGGCTGAAGTACCGCTATCTGGACCTGCGTAACCCGGCGGTCAAGCAGAACATCATCCTGCGCTGCCAGGTGGTGGCCGCCCTGCGCGCCGCCATGATGGAGCACGGCTTCCTGGAGATCACCACCCCCATCCTGACCGCCAGCTCCCCCGAGGGCGCCCGCGACTATCTGGTGCCCGCCCGCAAGCACCCCGGCAAGTTCTACGCCCTGCCCCAGGCCCCCCAGCAGTTCAAGCAGCTGCTGATGACCTCCGGCTTCGACCGCTATTTCCAGATCGCCCCCTGCTTCCGCGACGAGGATGCCCGCGGCGACCGCTCCCCCGGCGAGTTCTATCAGCTGGATATGGAGATGGCCTTCGCCACCCAGGACGATATCTTCGCCGTGCTGGAGGACGTGCTGCCCCCCATCTTTGCCAAGTTCGGCACCTACAACGTGGCCTCCTCCGCCCCCTTCCGCCGCATCCCCTACAACACCGCCATGGAGACCTACGGCTCCGATAAGCCCGATCTGCGTATCGACCTGACCTGCAAAAACGTCAGCGAGTTGTTCGTCGCCAGCGAGTTCGAGGCCTTCAAGGGCCAGACCGTAAAGATGGTACCCATCAGCGACTGCGCCCTGACCCGCAAGCAGGTGGAGAAGCTGCTGACCGACTGCGAGGTCCAGTCCGGCAGCAAGGCCTACTGGTTCAAGGTGGACGAAAACGGCCAGCTGGCCGGCGGCATCGCCAAGTTCGTCGCCCCGGTGGAGGCCGAGCTGGGTAAGATCATCGACCTGAAGCCGGGCACCCTGGTGCTGGCAACCGCAGGCCAATACGCCACCAAGTCCGTGGGCGTGCTCATCAAGACCTTCGGCGCCGCCTGCGAAAACCACTTTGACAAGGAGCGCTATGAGTTCTGCTGGATCGTGGACTTCCCCATGTACGAGATCGGCGACGAGTCCGGCGAGCTGGAGTTCTGCCACAACCCGTTCTCCATGCCCAACGGCGGCATGGAGGTGCTGCTGAAGGCCGAGCGCGGCGAGATCGACCCCCTGGATATCTACGCCAACCAGTACGACCTGGTGTGCAACGGCGTGGAGCTGTCCTCCGGCGCCGTCCGTAACCACGACCCCGAGATCATGATCAAGGCCTTCGAGCTGGTGCGCCTGGGCGAGGAGGACGTGAAAAAGAAGTTCCCCGCCATGTACAACGCCTTCTGCTACGGTGCGCCTCCCCACGCGGGTATCGCCCCGGGCGTGGACCGCATGGTCATGCTGCTGGCCGGCGAAAGCTCCATCCGCGAGATCATCCCCTTCCCCATGAACAAGAACGCCCAGGACATCATGATGGGCGCGCCGTCCACCGTGGAGCAGAAGCAGCTGGATGAGCTGCACATCGCCATCGTGGGCGAGGTAGAGAAGGACGACTGATGGAGACCGTCAAGCTCTACTACGAAAACGCCTTTCTGCAGGACTTCACCGCCGTGGTGGAGTCCTGCGGGGCTGTGACGGGCGGCTTTGCGGTGGTGCTGGACCGCACCGCCTTCTATCCCGAGGGCGGCGGACAGCCAGCCGACCACGGCACGCTGGGGGATGCCCGGGTGCTGGACGTCCATGAGAAGGACGGCGTCGTCACCCACCTGTGCGACCATGAGCTGCCTGTGGGCGCGGAGGTCAGCGGCCATATCGACTGGGCGCGCCGCTTCGACCATATGCAGCAGCACTCCGGCGAGCACATCGTCTCCGGTATGCTGTGCAGCGCCTTCCACTGCGACAACGTGGGCTTCCACCTGGGCGCGGATACCGTGACCATCGACTACAACGCCGACATCAGCTGGGAGCAGGTGCAGGACATCGAACGCCGCGCCAACCGGTACATCTGGGAAAACCACCCCATCCACATCTGGTACCCCTCCCCGGAGGAGCTGGCCGCCCTGCCCTACCGCAGCAAAAAAGCCCTGGAGGGGCCTGTGCGCCTTACGGAGTTTCCCGGCGCGGACCTGTGCGCCTGCTGCGGCACCCATGTGGCCGCCAGCGGCCAGGTGGGCCTGGTGAAGTTCGTGGGCTGGCAGAAATTTCGGGACGGCGTGCGGCTGGAGCTGCTGTGCGGCCAGCGAGCGCTGGACCATCTCTCCGCCTGCTGGGAACAATCGCGGCAGATCGGGCAATCGCTGTCGGTAAAGCCGGAGGCATCCTTTGCCGCCGTGGAGCGGATGCAGTCCGAGCTGCTGGCCGCCAGGGAACGCGCCGCCGGATTGGAAGCGCAGGTCTTCGCCCACACGGCGGCGGAATACGCCGGCAAGGGCGACACCGTGCTCATCACCGCGCCGCTGGAGGGCGACGGTGTCCGCCGCCTGTGCGACGCCGTGGCCCAGACGTGCGGCGGCCGCTGCGCCGTGTTCTCCGGAACAGACGGCACGTACCGGTACGCGCTCATCCATGCCGGACAGGATATCCGGCCGCTGGTGAAGGACATGAACGAGACGCTCCATGGCCGGGGCGGCGGCCGGGATGGCTTTGCCCAGGGCAGCGCCGCCTGCACGGCGGAGGAGATCCGGGCCTTTTTCTCCCGCCGGTAAACTGCTTCGCTGCGCGAAATAATTTTGCGTTATTTCAACAAAAACCACCCCCGAAATGTGCAGAAAAAACGCATTTCGGGGATTTCCTTTTATGGATATACATGATACAATAAGAGACACTGAATATTTCGCACAGAAAAGAGTGATACCTTGCCCGAAGAAAACAAGCTGGGCGTCATGCCCATTTCCAAGCTGATCTGGAATATGTCCCTGCCCATCATCGCGTCCATGCTGGTGCAGGCGCTGTACAACATCGTGGACAGCGTGTTCGTCAGCCGTGTCAGCGAGCAGGCGCTCACCGCCGTTTCGCTGGCCTTTCCCGCCCAGAACCTGATGATCGGTCTGGCCACCGGCACCGCCGTAGGCGTCAACGCCCTGATGGGCCGGGCACTGGGTGCCGGACAGCGTGAACGCGCCGACAAGGTCGCCAACCACGGCATACTGCTGGCGCTGGTGGGCTTCGTCATCTCCGCCGCTCTGGGTGCCACCTGCTCCGACCTGTTCTTCCGTTCCCAGACCCAGATAGAGAACATCATCCGCATGGGCAACGACTACCTGCGGGTGGTGACCATCGGCTCCCTCGGTATGTTCTGCCAGATCATGTACGAACGGCTGCTCCAGGGCACCGGGCGGTCTATCCTCAGTATGTACACCCAGGGTCTGGGCGCCATCATCAATATCATTCTGGACCCCATCTTCATCTTTACCCTGAACATGGGCGTTACCGGCGCTGCCGTGGCCACCATCATCGGCCAGTTCTGCGGCTGCGCCCTGGCCATATACTTCAACCACAAGAAGAATACCGACATCACCCTGTCCATCAAGGGCTTCCGCCCGGACTTCCGGCTCATCGGCGAGATCTACGCCATCGGCCTGCCCAGCGTCATTATGATCGCCATCGGCTCGGTGATGACGTTCCTGATGAACAAGATACTCATCACCTACCATGCCGCCCACGAGACGGCGGCCACCGCCTTCGGCGCGTACTTCAAGCTGAACTCCTTTATCTTCATGCCCGTCTTCGGTATGAACAACGGCGTGGTGCCCATCGTCGCCTATAACTACGGCGCCCGGAACCGCAAACGCATGGTGGAGACCATCAAGCGCGGCGCGCTGTACGCCTCCATCATCATGGTCTTCGGCACCGTCCTCTTCTGGGTCATCCCCGGCCCTCTGCTGAAGATATTTGACGCCACCGACACCATGCTCTCCGTGGGCATACCCGCCCTGCGGATCATCTCCATCAGCTTCTGCATGGCCGGCGCGTGCATCGCCCTGGGCGCCTCCTTCCAGGCGCTGGGCAGATCCCTGTACTCCATGATCACCTCCATCGTCCGCCAGCTGGTGTTCCTGATCCCCATCGCCTACGTGCTGGCCCGGTACGGCGCCTCCGTGGGCAACAGCGACCTGGTGTGGTGGAGCTACCCCATCGCGGAGGTATTCTCCCTGACGCTGACGCTGTTCTTCTTCCGCCATCTGTACAAGACCGTCATCGCCCAGCTGCCCGAGGGCCGCGAATAAGAAAAGCGGAACTAAACCCCGCCGCGCTCCGTCTTAGTGGATAGAGGGCGGGCCCATCGCCTTCCCCGCCCCCGGGCGGCGTATATACACAAACAAATAGAGACAGAAAAGGAGGCACGACCCCCATGAAGAAGTTTTTGGCATTTATCCTGGCCCTGGCCTGCGCCCTGTCGCTGATGGCCTGCGGCAAAAAGAACAACGACGACAAGCCCGACCCCGATCCCGCGCCGGACCCCCAGCCCACCGTCATCACCGCCGAATTTACCCACGGCTATGTAGACATGGCGCTGGACCTGCCTGAGGGCTGGAGCTGGGAGCAGGTGTCCGACAACGGCACCGACAAGACCGAGGGCATCCGCTTCTACAAGACCGATGACCCCACCGTCAGCTACACGCTGCTGTGCTGGACGGGAGGCTACGGCATCTGCGGCACCGGCGTCACCAGTGAGGAGATCACCCTTGCCAACGGCATGAAGGTCTGGCAGCACACGGAGGAGGACACGGAAAAGGGCACCATGGTCATGGCGGACATCTTTTTTGAGGACGTACCGGGCAGCTATGTGGCTTCCCCCTCCGAGACCATGACCACCGAGGTGTGGAACGCCAACCGCGATGCGCTGCTGTCCATTCTGGGCACCGCTCAGATCGGCCGCAAGAGCGTCAGCCAGCAGGCCGCCATCGACGCGGCCAAGGCGCAGTACACCGGCGCGTACGATCAGGTGTACGCCACCTATGACGTCACCTCCGGCGCGTGGACGGTGAGCTTCAGCAAGAGCGCCGCCGGCGCAAAGACCGACCGTCTGGTGGTGGACGCCGCCGGAAAGGTCATGGCCGCCGGAAAGTAACCGAAAACCGCCGAAAACCGCCGCAGCTGCGGCGGTTTTTGCTTTGCGTGCTTGACAACCACCCCGAAACGTGCTATTCTCTTCCTGATACAGGCGATGACGGGCGTGGCGGCCCTGAGCCGCGGGAGGAAATGCCCGCCGGAAGCCCCGTTACCGGCAGAAGAGTGTGGAAGTATCCAAATTCAGGTGGAACCACGGACTATGTTTAGTTCGCCCTGAGCCTTACCGGCTCAGGGCGTTTTTTTGTTGCCAAAACACTTCATATAGGAGGAACCTCACCATGAAAAACACCGAAAAAACGATGGACAAGATCGTCGCCCTCTGCAAAAACCGCGGCATCATCTTCGCCGGCAGCGAGATCTACGGCGGCCTGGCCAACACCTGGGACTACGGCCCCCTGGGCGTGGAGCTGAAGAACAATATCAAGAAGGCCTGGTGGAAGAAATTTGTCCAGGAGAACCCCTACAATGTGGGGCAGGACGCCGCCATCCTCATGAACCCCCAGACCTGGGTGGCCAGCGGCCATCTGGCCGGCTTCTCCGATCCCCTGATGGACTGCAAGGAGTGCAAGGAGCGCTTCCGCGCCGACAAACTCATCGAGGACTGGTGCCACGAGAACGGCTTTGAGCTCAGCAAGCCCATCGACGCCTTCTCCCAGCAGGAGATGAAGGACTTTGTGGAGGAGCACAACCTCCCCTGCCCCAGCTGCGGCAAGCACAACTTCACCGATATCCGCCAGTTCAACCTGATGTTCAAGACGTTCCAGGGCGTCACCGAGGATGCCAAGAACACCGTCTATCTCCGTCCCGAGACGGCCCAGGGCATCTTCACCAACTTTGTGAACACCCAGCGCACCACCCGCCGCAAGCTGCCCTTCGGCGTCTGCCAGATCGGCAAGTCCTTCCGCAACGAGATCACCCCGGGCAACTTCATCTTCCGCGTCCGCGAGTTCGAGCAGATGGAGCTGGAGTTCTTCTGCAAGCCCGGCACCGACCTGGAGTGGTTCAACTACTGGCGCACCTTCTGCCACAACTGGCTGCTGGGCATCGGATTGAAGGATGAGAACCTGCGCCTGCGTGACCACGACCCCGAGGAGCTGTGCTTCTACTCCAAGGCCACCACGGACTTCGAGTTCCTGTTCCCCTTCGGCTGGGGCGAGCTGTGGGGCGTGGCCGACCGTACCGACTACGACCTGACCCAGCACCAGACCGTGTCCGGCAAGGACCTGACCTACTTCGACCCCGAGACCAACGAGCGCTACATCCCCTACGTGGTCGAGCCGTCCCTGGGCGTGGAGCGCAGCGTCCTGGCCGTGCTGGTGGATGCCTACGACGAGGAGGTCGTGGACGCGGAGAAGAACGACGTCCGCGTGGTGCTGCACCTGCACCCGGCCCTGGCGCCCTACAAGGCCGCCATCCTGCCCCTGAGCAAGAAGCTCTCCGAGCCCGCCCGCAAGATCTACGAGGACCTGTCCAAGGAGTGGATGCTGGACTTCGACGAGACCGGCTCCATCGGCAAGCGCTACCGCCGCGAGGACGAGGTGGGCACGCCCTTCTGCATCACCGTGGACTTCGACACCGTGGGCGATGCCGAGCACGCCGGCGACAACTGCGTCACCGTCCGCGAGCGCGACACCATGGAGCAGGTGCGTATCCCCATCAGTGAGCTGAAGGCCTATCTGGCCGAGAAGCTGGCCTATTAAGCGTAAAAAAAGAAAGCCCCGCGGGGCTTTCTTTTTTTGCTCACATATCCACGATCTGCAATTCGCTCTCGTCCACCTTCTGCATGTCTTTCTTGTTCATCATGTCGTACATACAGGGCACCACGAACAGCGTCATCAGCGTGGCGTACAGCAGTCCGCCGATACAGACCACGGCGATGGGCTGCATCAGCGCCGTGCCGGCGTTTTTCGCCGTGGCGGTGACGATCAGGCCCAAAATCGTGGTCAGACTGGTCATCAGGATCGGCCGCAGGCGGGTCACGCCCGCGTCGATGATCGCCTCCCGGCGCTCCATGCCGGACAGCCGCTGCTGGTTGATGTAATCCACCAGCACGATACCGTTGTTGACGATGATGCCCACCAGCATCACAAAGCCGATCAGGCTGATGACAGATACCTCGATCCCCGCGATCAGCAGGGCCAGGAAGCCGCCGGTAAAGGCCAGCGGGATGGTAAACATGACGATGAACGGGGATTTCAGCGACTGGAACTGTGCCACCATGATGAAGTACACCAGCACCACGCCCAGCAGCAGCATCAGCAGCAGCTGGCTCATGGCCTCCATGATCTGCTCGTTCTCTCCGTTGAATTCCGCGGTGACGCCCTCCGGCAGCGTCAGACCGCTGACGGCCTGCTGCGCCGCGGAGGTCACGTGGGTGACGTTGTAGCCATCGGCGATGGCGGCGGTCACGGTAACGCACCGGCGCTGCTGGTCACGGGAGATGGTGTTCATGGACACCGTCTCCGTCACGGTGGCCACATCGCCCAGCTTGAAGGTCTTGTCCTCCTCGCTGTCCCCGGTCAGCTGCCCCGCGGCGCTGCTGCCGGTCATGCCTGAGGCGCTGCCAGTCATGGCGGAGGACGCGCTGCTCTCCGCCGACAACTCCAGCTCCAGCAGGTTCTCCCGCTTGAGGACGCTGCCCTCCGCCGCGTCCACGGTCAGGTCCATGTCCTCGCTGTCCAGCGTCACATCAGAGACGCTGGCGCTGCTCTGCAGCGCCGCGGCGATCTGCATATACACCTGGGCCACGGTCAGCCCCTTCTCCGCCGCCGCCTTCCGGTCGATGGTCACCTGCAGCGCCGGGGCCGAGGCGTCCAGCCCGTCGCTGACCTCGCTGACGCCCTCCACCTGCTCCAGCCGCCGGGCGATGGTCCGGGCGCTGCTCTGCAGGTCCGTCATATCGCTGCCGAACACCTGCAGCGACACGCCGCTGCCGGTCATATAGCTCATCATACCGCTCATCACGCCGCTGGCCGTCACCTCACAGGGCAGGTCGGCACACAGCGTCTCGATCTCCTTCCCCGCCACAGAGCCGAAGGTCCCCTCCGGCATGGTGATGTAGCCCTCCACGTCATAGCTGCCGCCGGAGGCGCCGCCCATGGCACCGCCCATGTTCAGGCCGCCCATGGTGCCGCCGCCCATCATAAAGCCGGCGTCCTGCACGTCGTCCACAGTCATCACCCGCTCCAGCACCTCGTCGGCCAGCCGTACCGCCTCCTCGCGGGAGGTGTCCTCCGGCATGGTGATGGTCAGGGACAGGTTGTTCATATCCATCTCCGGCATAAAGGTAAAGCCGCGGCGCAGGCACGCGCCGGCACTGGTCACCAGCAGCACCAGCGACAGCAGCAGCACGCCGGCCTTGTGGTCCAGCGAAAAAGCGATGGCCTTCCGATAGGCGGGATAGACCTTGTCCAGCAGGCCCGGCTTCTGCACCATGGGCCGGCGCAGCATACCGCTGGCCATCGCCGGCACCAGTGTCAGCGCCACCAGCAGGCTGGCCAGCAGCGAGTAGGTGATGGTCAGCGCCAGATCGGTGAACAGCTGGCGGGTCAGGCCCTCTACGAACACGATGGGCGCGAACACACACACGGTGGTCAGGGTAGAGGCCGTCACCGCGCCCAGCACCTGGCCCGCGCCGGACACCGCCGCCTGAATGATGGTGGCGCCCTTGGCCCGCAGGCGGTAGATATTCTCAATGACCACCACGGAGTTATCCACCAGCATACCCACCGCCACGGCCAGACCGCTCAGGGAGATCATGTTGATGGTCACGCCGGTGAAGTACATAAGTACGATGGCAAAGATCACGCTGACGGGGATAGATACCAGCGTGATGACCGTTGGCCGCCAATCCCGCAGGAACAGGTACAGAATGACCACGGAGAACAGCGCGCCCCACAGCAGCGACGAGGTGATGGTCTCCACGATCAGGTAGATATAGTCGCCCTGGTCCATCAGCGGCGCGAAGGACAATCCCTCGTACTGGCCCTCCAGCTCCTCGAACCGTGCGCTGATGTTATTGGACACCTCCGCCGTGGCGTAGTTGGACTGCTTGGTAAAGGTGATGAGAATGCCGTTGTCGCCGTTGACCTTGGTGTACAGCTCCCCGGCGTTGTCCGTGACCACCACGGTGGCGATGTCGCCCAGTGTCACCGGCTCGATGCCGTCCATGCCCAGGTCCAGCAGCACCATATCCTCCAGCTCCTGGCGGGAGGACACGTTCTCGCCCACGGATACCATGTATTTCACGCCGCTGTCGTCCTCAATGTACCCGGCAGGCATGGCGAAATTCTGTGCCGTCAGCAGCTGGCTGACGGCGGAGATGGACAGCATCCCGCCCACGTCCGTCTGGTCGGCGATGGACTTGTACGCCTCGTTGATCTGGTCCATGCCGGCCTCGATCTGGGTCATGGCCTCATCCAGCTGTATCTGCGCCTCCGTCAGCTGGGTAATGCCGTCGATCAGGGAGAGCGTCAGGTCATAGACCTCACTGGTGACCTCCCGCTTCAGCTCGCCGCTTTCCAGATCCTGCATCAGCTTATCCAGCGTCGCGTTCAGCCGTTCCAGCGTCTTTTTCAGCTGCTCCAGCTCCTTCTGCCCGGGCACGGTGATGGGCGGCTCACCGGGATTCGGATCCGGGTCTGGCCCCGGGATCTGGCCCCGGGCCTCCTTCAGATATTCGTACAGCTTATCCACCGCCGCGCCCGCCTTGGCCGCCGCGCCGGCGGCAATGGCCTCCTTGGCCTCATCCAGCTGTGCCTGCCCCTTTTCCACCTGGTCCTTGGCCTTCTGCAGATCCAGCTTACTCTTGTTCAGTTCGGTACGCACCGCATCCGCCAGCTTCTCCGACAGGGCGTCCAGCTTGGCCTCGTCCAGGATCACATGGGCCTCCCGGGTCACGGCGCCGCTGACCGAAATGCTGGCCACGCCGGACACGCCCTCCAGCTTGGGGGACAGCTCTCCGGTGACGAAATCGCTGAGCGCGTACACGTCCATGTCCTCCCGGGACACGGCGGCCACCATCACCGGCAGCATGGAGGGATTGATCTTCAGCACATAGGGGGCGGAGACGGTGTCGTCCCAACTGCCCTGCAATACGGAGATCTTCTGCTGGATGTCCACACTGATGGTATCCATATTGGCGCCGTCCTCAAACTCCAGCGTGACCATGGATACGCTGTCCTGGCTGGTGGAGGTGACGGTCTTGATCTTATCCAGCGTAGCCATGGCCTGCTCCAACGGCCTGGTGATGGACTGCTCGATGGACTCCGGGCTGGCGCCGGGATCAGAAGTGACGATGATGACATAGGGAAAGTCCATGTTGGGCAGCAGATCCGGTGTCATTTTCAGATACGCCACCACGCCCAGCACGATAATGCCCAGCACCGTCACAAAGATCGTCAGCGGTTTTTTCACGCTGAAGCCGGCCATATCCGTCCCTCCTTTTTCCGCCTGCAGCGCCCACGCACCCAGGGTAAAACTGTAATAATGTGTAAGTGTACCATCCCCGCCGCCGACTTGCAAGCGGGACGGCGCAGAATTCACGAAAGCGTTACAAATACAGGGTTTTTTCGGGAAAATAGTTCGGAGTTCGTAATATTCTTTGCGCCGTCTTTACGCGTCCGGACGATGAAAAACGCGGACGCACCTGCGTCCGCGTTTTTCGCAAATAAGAAAGAGAAAAGGGAAGAAAACAACAAAATCAGCCGGTGCCCCGTTACAGCAGCGTGCACAGCAGGCGCAGCTCGGCGGCCAGCCACACCGGCATCAGCATGGCGGTGACACGGCACACGGGGTTGATGTTCCCCGTCAGCAGGCACACCAGCGTGAACGCCAGAATGACCGCGATCACAACAGCGGCGATCGCCTTTGCCGGGGAAGTCTTGGTTTTCGTGTTTGTCATAGGGAACAACTCCTTTCTGTATTGTGGCCAAATCATACCACAAAGGTTGGTGCTTGTAAAATTGATTATTCTACAGTATAATATAGGCATAAACTATAATTTGGAGAGCCGCCTATGACCAACCAGGACATCGAGACCTTTTTCGCCGTGCTGGACCACGGCACCATGACCGCCGCCGCCGAGGCGCTGTACATTACCCAGCCGTCCCTGTCCGCCCGGCTGAAGGCACTGGAGGACCAGGTGGGCGCGCCTCTGTTCCACCGTGGCAAGGGCCAGCGCCGCATCACCCTGACGGATGCGGGCCAGCACTTCCTGCCTCTGGCCCGCCGGTGGCAGAACCTGCTCTCGGAGACGCAGACCTTCGCCGCCGCGGAAAAGCGTGAGTTTCTCCACGTCATCGCCGCCTACACCGCCAACCAGTACATTCTGCCCCCGGTGTACCAGCGGTTTCTGGAGCGTGAGCTGCCGGTGAACCTGTGGGTGGAGTCCATGCGGACGGACCAGGCGGTGTCCGCCGTAGCCCGGGGCGACGCGGACATGGCCATCGTGGACGGCGCATTGCACTACGATCTGCAGATCGAAGCCAAACCCCTGTTCCGCGAGGGCTTCTTCCTGGTAGTGCCCAAAACGGTGGCACTGACGGAACCGGTAGAGGCCACCACCATGCACGTGCAGGACGAGATACTCATCTACGGCCAGCCGGAGATACTGCAATGGCACGACTACTGGTACGGCGTGGATGCCCGCCCCCTGCTGTACACCGACACGCCCCAGCTGGCCGAGACCCTGCCCGCCTGCGGCAAGCGCTGGAGCATCATCCCCGCCGGCGCCACCGAGCCCTATCTGCGGATGTTCAGCAACGTGCAGGTGCTGCGCCTGGCCCACCCGCCGGCGGAGCGCACCTTCTACCTGGTCACACCCAAGGGCCGCGCCCTCTCCGCCGCCGCGGAGACACTGCTGGAGGACCTGCGGGTGCAGATACAGGATCTGGAGGGCATCACCTGGTATTGAGCAGCGAAAGAGACACACCCTTCGGTGTGTCTCTTTCTGTCGTTTTGTGTCGCATTCTGTCCTTGCACGTCGTATGGCGGCCATTCACGTCGATTTTCGTCTTTTGACGTCGCACGATGACCTTTTGCGTCGTTTCCCGTCGTTCTCCGTCGCACACAGACGTATCCCGTCGCTTCCCGTCGACCCATGTCGAACACGGACACATTTCGTCGCTTCCTGTCGCAATGTGTCGAATACCGTCCTATCCCCGCCGCAGCTGGCCCCGGATCAGCCGCGTCACCGCGTCTGCCAGCCACCCGATGGCCGGCAGGCGCTCCATGGCCTGTCCGTAGATACGCCGGGCGTCCGGCACCTCCCGGTCGCTTCCGGTGAACAGACACACCGGCAGCACGCCCCGCAGCCGCAGGGCCGCGGCCTCCGCCGCCGTGTCGTCCACGCCGCGCTTCCCGGTGTAGGCCCATCCGCCCAGGCCGTTGGGTATCCGCTGGTCGTCGTTGGGGCTGGCGTCCGAGAGCACCAGCAGCAGCGACTGCTCGCTGCGCCGCTGCCGCAGCAGCCAGCCCATGGCCCGCAGGGCCAGCCCGTCCCGGTTCCACCCCGCGGCCACATAGTCGAATACCCCCTCGTTCTGCTCCGGATGGTCATAGTCCCGCAGCACCCGCAGCACCGTGCAGCCGCTGACGGAGCAGAACGCCGTCACCCGCACGGGGATGCGGCACCGGCTCAGGCTCTCTGCGATGAGATACGCCTGGGTAGCCAGCTTCTCCTGCTGCCGGTTCTGCGAGGCCGAGCCGTCCAGCAGCAGGTCCACGGACAGCTCTCCCGGCTCCTGCGGCGACCGGCGGGAAAACACCCGCTCGTCCCCCAGCGCCCCGGCGCGCCAGGCCAGCTCCGGCCGCAGCCTCCCGGCGCGGCCCGTACCGCCCTCGTCCTCCGCCCGCAGCAGCAGCGTGTTCTGCAGCTTCTGCGTCAGCTGTGCGATGGCCAGCTTGTTTTCCACCAGATGCTCCCGGTAATACGCCCGGTTCTTCTCCCGCTGCTGCCGGAAGTGGGCCGCGTCCCAGGCCGCCTCCGGCGCGGGCGCGCGGCCCACCGGTTCGCCGCGGGTAAAGTGCAGCCGGCAGTTCTTGTGCACGCCGGTGCACAGGGTGCGCTCCGCCTCGCTGAGCTGCCCCGGCGTCAGCATGGACGCGCCGAAGCAGTCCTCCACATACCGCCGCAGGATCGGCTCCGGCGTCCGGCCCTGCAAAAAGCTGAACAGCGTCTGCTTCTGCAGACCGCCGCTGCCGCCGGGCGCGTCGTGTGACAGCGCCCGCAGGGCGTTGGGCCGCACAAAGTGCACGCCGCCGCTTTTGTCCCGCTTTCGGCCTACCCACGCCGCCCACTGGCGGTCGTCGGCGGCCCGGCGGGCGCGGCGGAACCAGGTGTACAGCACGCGCTCCGTCCGCTGGATCAGCTGCGCCTCCGTGCTGTCCCCCGGCGCGGCCAGCTCGTCCAGCAACGGCGACAGGGCCGGGTCCTCCGGCTGTTCCAGCACGCGGCAGGCCCAGGCCCGGCGCACGGCGTCCCCGTTCATGCCCTCGGCCACCGGCGTCTGCGCCAGCAGCCGGCGGGCATAGTCCCGCCGCAGCGCCGGCAGCAGCGGCCGAACACCGCCCCCTCCAGCACCAGGAAGAATATGTCCGTGTACAGTGCCTCCTGCGCCGACCGGTGAAACTCGTTCAGCAGCGGCCGGAACCGGTCAAAGTCGTAATACCGGCAGGCCAGACCCAGCACCGTATTGCCGTACAGCTCGGCATCTCCCGCCCGGTCGAAGGTCAGCAGCTCCGGCTTGCGGGCATAGTCCCCCCAGCCGTTCCACACCTGATTTTCCGCCCGGCGCGTCTCTCTGTCCTGTCTGTCCATATCAGTCGAACAGCTTGTCCCGGGTGGCGTCCCTGGGCAGGCGCGCCCACACCGCGTCCGCCACCAGCTGGCGCTCAAAGGGCTCAAAGGCCTTGTTGATGATGCCCAGGGCCAGCGCCTGCCCGGAGGGTATCCCCTTCTCGATCAGGTGCAGGGCCGCCAGCAGTCCCCGCAGGTCCAGCGCCTTGGTGGATATCTCACCGCTGTCGCACTTGGTCCGCAGGTCCCGGAACAGCGCCGTCAGCTGCTCGGCCCACTCCCGCTTCAGGGTGGGGAAGCTGCGCCGCAGCAGCTTCTGCAAATTCTCGTCGGAGATCACCGGCATATCCACCACCACGAACCGGCTCACCAGCGCCTCGTTCAGCTCACGGGTGCCGGCGTAGCCGTAGTTCATGGTGCCGATGAACCGCGCCGCGTCGTCCAGCTGTATGCGCTCATACCCCGGCACATCGATGACGCGCCGGTGGTCCAGCGTGGCGTGCAGCACAGCCAGCGCCTCGTTCTTGGCCATGTTCACCTCGTCCAGCACGCCGAAGCCGCCCAGCCGCGCACAGGCGCACACCGGTCCCTCCCGGAACACCACCTGCCCGTCCTTCAGCGTGTCCGCGCCGATCAGGGCCGCCGCGTCCACGTTTACATACATGGACACGTCCCACACCGGCCGTCCGAACAGCGCCGCCAGGTCCTCCGCCAGCACGTTCTTGCCGGTGGCCTTCGGCCCCGCCAGCAGCAGGTGCTCGCCGCACAGCAGCGCCGCCGCCGCGCTCTCCCATACCTCCCTGCCGTAGTAGAGATACTTCGGCACGGGCACGCGCTCCTGCGCCTCCGGCGTCAGGGGGTGGGCCTCCCGGAAGCGGCGTACCTCGTCCAGCAGGCCGCTGTCCACGCCCTCGTCCCGCAATTCCTTCCAGATATCCATAGACTCGCCTCATTTCATCTCCGGATGATGCCAAATTATACTCCCGCCGCCCGCTAAGTGTCCGTTAAGGATGTGCGGTCCGTCCCCTTTGTCATATCCGCCCGCGTTCCGCCATATAGATAGAGCACAACGGCATGGGAGTGTTGCGTTATGCGAGACGATCTGGAGCAGCGGGCCAAAGAGCTGGCCCTGTACATGATAGAGAACCGGACCACCGTCCGCGCCGCCGCCAAGAAGTTCGGCGTCAGCAAATCCACCGTACACAAGGACCTGTCCGAGCGTCTGGCCCTGTGCGACCGGGCGCTGTACACGCAGGTAAAGGCCATACTGGACGAAAACCGTTCCCAGCGGCACATCCGCGGCGGAATGGCCACCCGGCGCAAGTATAAGGGGATATGAAAAAAGGGACGGCGCCGCCGTCCCTTTTCCCGTATAAACCAAAACGGACACCCTTGCGGATGTCCGTTGCGTTTGGTCATTAGCCAATGTTGTTCAGCTTCAGCGTCAGCGCGCTCTTCTTGTGGGCCGCGTTGTTCTTGTGCAGCAGACCCTTTGCAGCAGCCTTGTCGATCGCCTTGACCGCCACCTTGTAAGTGCCCTCGGCCTCGGTGCGATTGCCTTCAACGGCAGCAGCCTCGAACTTCTTGATAGCAGTCTTCAGTGCGGACTTATTGGCTTTGTTGCGAGCATTTCTCGTCTCTGCCACCAGAACACGCTTCTTAGCAGACTTGATATTCGGCAAACCAAACACCTCCCCGACTTGAATTTTTTGTGCAGCGAAAATAAACACTTCCACGCAGGATGATATTTTAGCATCTTTGCCTGAAAAATGCAAGACTTTTTTGCAATTTCCGCGGCAGTTTTTGTATAAAAGCGATTTCACCGGCCATGCTACCCAAAAGCCACAATATTTTGTGTTCAGAAGGGAGCGTTGACCACTACTATGAACCTCTCGCGTACCGATCTGGCCGTGGAAACAGCGGAGGCGCTGCCCACCGGCCGGGATATGTTTGCCCCCGGCACCGGCGTCACCAAGTCCGAATGTCTCCTGTGCGGCTGTCCCGTCACCCGCATCCATGTCCATACCCCGGCGGGCGCCCGGGCCATCGGCAAGCCCGAGGGCCGCTATATCACCATCGACCTGCGCCCCGCCCTGTCCCGTCAGGAGGCGCTGACCGGCCGGGCCGCCCTCTGTCTGTGCCGCGAGCTCCGCGCCCTGCTGCCGCCGCCATCGGACGGCCCCGCCCTGGTGGTGGGCCTGGGCAACGACGCCATGACCCCCGACGCCGTGGGGGCGGCGGCGCTGGAGCACCTGCTGGTCACGCGGCACATGGTCCGTTCCATGCCCCGGCAGTTCGGCGCACTGACGCCGGTGGCGGCCCTGGCCACCGGCGTGCTGGCCCGCACGGGGGTGGAGACGCTGGAGCTGATCCGCGGCGCGGCGGACCGCCTGCGCCCCTCGGTGGTCATCGCCATCGACGCGCTGGCCGCCCGCAGCCGTCACCGGCTGTGTGCCACCGTGCAGCTGGGGGACACGGGCCTGATCCCCGGCAGCGGCGTAGGCAATCACCGCAAGGCGGTCAACGCCCGGACGCTTGGCGTGCCGGTCATCGCCCTGGGCGTCCCCACGGTCATCGATGGCGCGGCCCTCTGCGGCGGCGAGGACGCCCCGCCCACCGGACTGTTCGTCACGCCCCAGGACATCGACCGCCGCGTCCGTGAGCTGGGCCGGCTCATCGGCTATGGCGTCACCCTGGCGCTCCAGCCCGGCCTGACGCCGGAGGATGCAGCGGCCCTGCTGGGATAGCCCTTGCAAAATCCTCCCCGACGCGGTACAATAGGACATCAAAACTTCGGAACGGGAGGTATCGCACATGGAATTCAACCCCCAGATACAGCTGGCCGGCCTGCTGGAGTGGATGGCCGAGCAGATGAATGCCTGCCACGGCAAGACCGCCGTCATCGGCATCTCCGGCGGCAAGGACAGCTCCACCGTGGCCGCCCTGGCCGTGGCCGCCTATGGCCGCGAAAATGTCCTCGGCGTCCTCATGCCCGACGGCGTCCAGCCGGACATCGACTACTCCCAGGCACTGGTGGAGCACCTGGACCTGCCCCACACCACCATCAACATCCACGACGCCGTTCAGGGCGTGCTGAACGAGATGGAGAAGGCGGGCCTGACCCCCAGCCGTCAGACGAAGGTCAACCTTCCCAGCCGCGTCCGCATGGCCACCCTGTATGCCGTGGCCCAGTCCGTAGAGGGCGGCATCGTCATCAACACCAGCAACCTCAGCGAGGACTGGGTGGGCTACTGCACCATCTACGGCGACAGCGCCGGTGCCTTCTCCCCCCTGGGGATGTACACCACCGAGGAGGTCGTCGCTCTGGGCCGTCAGCTTGGCCTGCCAGAGAAGTTCCTCATCAAGCCGCCGTCCGACGGCCTCACCGGCCTGACCGACGAGGACAATCTGGGCTTCCCCTACCGCGCGGTGAACGAGTACGTCCGCCGCGGCGTGGTGGACCCGGCCATCAAGGAGCGCATCGACGCCCTGCATCGTGCCAGCCGCTTCAAATTCCAGACCCTTCCGGTCTACCACAACGGCCTGCCCATGGCGCTGACCGACGAGACCGATTATTATAACTGAGCCCCGTTTCCTTTTGTGCGTCTTTTTTCTCTCCGCCTTTTGAGAACATAAGGCTCCGGAGCCTTCCGGAACACAAAGGCAAACCGTGACTGACGCAAACGTATACAAAAGAGCGCATAAGCAGCACATGCAGAGGACAACCAGGTAAACGCTGCGGAAACCGAAAAGCAAGCAAACATACGTTGCCGAAAGCGAAAAAAAAGCAGAAACACCCCGGCCGAATGGCCGGGGTGTTTCCGTGTGTTTGTGTTAGGAGAGAGAGAAAATCACATCAGGAAGTGTTGTTCCTTTGGATGATGCTATAATACCCTCTAATTTTGGCCGAATCTTGAAGCGGCCATGAACAATTTGTGAATTCTGCCTTTTACGCCGCGTTTTTTCCACAGCAGGCAGCGCATTTCACTGAAACTTTCTGCTCTCGGCCACAGCCATCTGGTCGCAGCGGTTGTTTTTTTCGTTCTCCGCGTGGCCCTTCACCCAGTGGCAGCGCACCTCGTGGATATCGGTCAGCGCCAGCAGCTGCTCCCACAGGTCCGGGTTCAGCGCCGGCTTTTTGTCGCTCTTCACCCAGCCCCGCTGCTGCCAGCTTCTGGCCCAGCCCTTTTCCAGCGCATCGATGACGTACTTGCTGTCGCTGTACAGCTCCACCACGCACGGCTCCTTCAAAAGCCGCAGCGCCTCGATGACGGCGGTCAGCTCCATGCGGTTGTTTGTGGTTCGCGCCGCGCCGCCGGAGAGCGCCTTCTCCGCACCCTTATAGCTGAGTATCGCCCCCCAGCCGCCCGGACCCGGGTTGCCGCTGCAGGCCCCATCGGTGTAGATCGTAACGGTTCTCATATATCCTTCCTTCACTCCACCCCAACGACGCGCACCGTTCCGTCCTGCACGGTAAAGCGCACGTTCTTTCCTGCGTAAGCCATGCCGTACACGCGGTCGGGGTCGTCCTGATACCGGGGCCGCGGGTCGGCGGCCAGGGCGCTCAGCAGCCCATGGCGCTGTCCGCTGTCAAATTGCGCCAGCAGCTCCGGGGGAAAGTCCACCGTCAGCACCGCGCCGGCATCGCCGCCGGTAAAGCCGCCGGCGGCGTCGGGATAGCTGTCCGCGTAGGCCAGATAGGGTTTGATGTCTACGATGGGCGTTCCGCTGACCATATCCGCGCCGCGGACATACAGCACCGGAGAATCCGGCTCGTCCAAGGCCACACGCTCCAGCTCCACAGCGGAGAGCCCCAGGCTGTTAGGCCGGAAGGGCGAACGGGTGGCGAACACGCCCACGCGCTCGTTGCCGCCCAGCCGGGGCGGCCGCACGGTGGGCGACCAGCCCTGCCGCAGCGCCCGGTCAAACTGCCAGATGAGCCAGATGTGTGAAAAGCCCTCCAGGCCCCGCACCGCGTCCACGTCCCGGAAGGGCTTTTCGAACACGATGCGTCCGGGGCAGTCGGCAATGCCGCTCTGCCGCGGCACGCCGAACTTCTCCGCAAAGGGCGTCTCTATCCGCGCGATGATGTCCAGCCCGGAGCCGTTCACAGCGGGGCCTCCTCCGGCGCTGGCTGCTCCTTCTCCTCGGGATCGGCCAGTGCCAGCGAGATGACCCGGTCGCCCTCCTCCTTGAAGCGCATGACGATGACGCCCTGGGTGGCACGTCCCGCCACGCGGATATTTTCCACAGGTGTGCGGATCAGGATGCCCGCCGCCGTTACCAGCAGCAGGTCCTCGGTACCGTCCACCACCTTCATGCCCACCACCGGGCCGGTCTTGTCCGTGACCATATAGTTGCGGATACCCATGCCGCCGCGGTTGGTAATGCGGTACTCCTCAATAGGCGTCCGCTTGCCGTAGCCGTTCTCGGTGATGGACAGCACGGTCTTGTCCGCGTCGGCGCGGGCAGCCCCGATAACATAATCGCCCTCCCGCAGGCGAATGCCCCGGACGCCCACGGCGGTACGTCCCATGGCGCGCACATCCGTCTCGTCGAAGCACACCGCCTGTCCGTCGTGGGTGGCGATAAGCATACGGTCATGCCCCCGCGTCTCCGTCACGGAGATCAGCTCATCGCCCTCGTCCAGCGTCAGGGCGCGGATGCCGTTGTTCCGCAGGTTCTTCAGGGCACTGACCTCCAGACGCTTCACCGTGCCGTTCCGGGTGGTCATGAACAGGTACAGCTCCTCGTCGCCCGTCTCCCGGAAGTGGAGCATAGCCTGCACACGCTCGCCCGTCTCCACCTGCAGGATGTTGACGATATTCACACCCTTGGCGGCCTTGCCGCTTTCCGGGATCTGATAGCCCTTCTTGCGGTAGACCTTGCCGGTGTCGGTAAAGAACAGAATATAGTCGTGGGTAGACGCGGTGAACACGTCCACCACCGTGTCCTCCTCACGGGTGGTGATGCCCTTCTTGCCCATGCCGCCCTTACTCTGAGCGGCGTATTCGCTGACCGGCGTGCGCTTGATGTAGCCGTTCTCCGTCAGGGTGAAGACGCACTGCTCCTCCTCGATCAGGTCCTCGATGTCCAGCTCGTCCTCCACGTCCTGGATCTCGGTCTTGCGGTCGTCGCCGAACTTGTCGGCAATGGCGGTCAGTTCCTCCTTGAGGATGGACTTCACCAGTCCCTCGTCGCTGAGGATACGCAGGAAGTAGGCGATCTTCTCCTCCAGCTCCTTGTACTCGGTCTGGAGCTTCTCCCGGTCAAGACCCTGCAGCGCCTTCAGGCGCATATCCAGAATGGCCTGGGCCTGCACGTCGTCCAGCCCGAAGCGCTGCATCAGGTTCTCCTTGGCGTTGTCGTAGCTGCTGCGGATGATCTTGATGACCTCGTCGATGTTGTCCTGGGCGATCAGCAGACCCTCCAGCAGGTGGGCGCGCTCCTGGGCCTTTTTCAGGTCGAAGCGGGTCCGGCGGATGATGATCTCCTCCTGGAATTTCAGGTACTCGTCGATGATGTGCCGCAGGGACAGTATTTTCGGCTGCCGCTGGTTTTCCACAAGCGCCAGCATATTGATGGCAAAGGTGGTCTGGAGCTGGGTCTGGGCGAACAGGCGGTTCAGCACCACCTGGGGATTGGCATCGCGCTTCAGCTCGATGACCATTCGCATACCGTTGCGGTCGGACTCGTCCCGGATGTCGGAGATACCCTCCAGGCGCTTGTCCTCCACCTGATCGGCGATGGCCTTGATGAGCATCCGCTTGTTCACCTGATAGGGCAGCTCCGTGATGATGATACGGGTGCGGCCGTTGTTGAACTCCTCAAACTCATGCCGGGCACGGACCATGAGCCGGCCCCGGCCCGTGGCGTAGGCGGCGCGGATTCCGCTGCGGCCCATGATGATGCCGCGGGTAGGGAAGTCGGGGCCCTTGACGTGCTCCATCAGGTCGCTGAGGGTGGCGTCCGGGTTATCCAGCACGCAGATGCACGCGCCGATGACCTCCCGCAGGTTGTGGGGCGGGATGTTGGTGGCCATGCCCACGGCGATACCACTGGAGCCGTTGACCAGCAGGTTGGGGAACCGGCAGGGCAGCACGCGTGGCTCCTTGCGGCTCTCATCGAAGTTGGGGTCCCAGTCCACCGTGTCCTTTTCGATGTCGCGGAGCATCTCGTTGGAGATCTTGCTGAGACGGGCTTCGGTGTATCGGTAGGCGGCCGGGGGGTCGCCATCCACGGAGCCGAAGTTGCCGTGGCCGTCCACCAGCATATAGCGCATGGAGAAATCCTGCGCCAGACGCACCAGCGCGTCGTACACGGAGGCGTCGCCGTGGGGGTGATACCGGCCCAGCACATCGCCCACGCAGGTGGCGGATTTCTTGAAGGGCTTGTCGCTGGTCAGGTTATCCTCATACATGGCGTACAGGATACGCCGGTGCACGGGCTTCAGGCCGTCCCGCACGTCAGGCAGCGCACGGCCCACGATGACGGACATAGCGTACTCGATATAGGAGTTCTCCATCTCCGGCACCAGCGGAGACTCTACGATATGCTGGTCGGGATAGCGAATTTCCTCCGGGTCGTATTGGGGCTTTTTGCTCATACTGACACGACCTCCTTAATAATCCAGATTTACCGCGTACTTGGCGCGCTGCTCGATGAACTCCTTGCGCGGCTCCACCTTCTCGCCCATGAGGACGGTAAACGTGGCGTCCGCCTTCACCGCGTCGTCCAGCGTGATGCGCCGCAGGGTGCGGGTGTTGGGATCCATAGTCGTCTCCCACAGCTCATGGGCATCCATCTCGCCCAGACCCTTAAACCGGCTGATGCCGATTTTCACGTTGGGGTCGCCGTTCCGCATCTCGTTGGACACCCGGTCACGCTCCTCGTCGGAGTACGCCACCCGCTGCTGCTTGCCGCGGGTCAGCTTGTAAAGCGGCGGCACGGCGGAGTAGACGTAGCCCTCCTCGATGAGGGGCCGCATATACCGGAAGAAGAAGGTCAGCAGCAGGGTGCGGATATGGGCGCCGTCCACATCGGCATCGGCCATGATGATGATCTTGTGATAGCGCAGCTTGTTCTCGTCGAACTCCTCGCCGATACCTGCGCCCAGCGCGATAATAACGGGCTGCAGCTTGTCGTTGCCGTAGACCTTGTCCACCCGCGCCTTCTCCACATTGAGCATCTTTCCCCACAGGGGCAGGATGGCCTGGAACCGGCTGTCGCGCCCCGCCGTGGCGGAGCCGCCTGCGGAGTCGCCCTCCACGATGTACAGCTCTGTCAGCTCGGGGTTATTCTCGTTGCAGTCCCGCAGCTTGTCCGGCATGGCCGCGCCGCCCAGCACCGTCTTGCGGCGGATGGACTCCCGCGCCTTGCGTGCCGCCTCGCGGGCGCGGTTGGCGGTCATGGCCTTATCCAGAATGGTGCGGGCCACCACGGGATGCTCCTCCAGATACACCGCCAGCTGGTCGTTGACGATGCTGTCCACCAGCGTGCGGATGTGGGCGTTGCCCAGCTTGGCCTTGGTCTGACCCTCGAACTGGGCCTCTGTCAGCTTCACGGATATCACCGCCGTGATGCCCTCGCGCACGTCCTCGCCGGAGACCTTATCGCCCTCCTTGATCATGCCGTATTTCAGGCCGTAGGCATTCAGTACGCGGGTCAGGGCCGCCTTGAAGCCCGTCTCGTGCATGCCGCCTTCCGGCGTATGGATATCGTTGGCGAAGGACACCAGCGTCTCGTTGTAGCCGTCGTTATACTGGATGGCGATCTCCGCCGTGCTGTCGCCCTTGGCGCCGGAGAGATAGATGACCTCCTCGTGGAGCGGGGTCTTGTTCCGGTTGATGTAGGTAACGAACTCCCGGATGCCGCCCTCATAGCACATGGCCTCGGACTTCTCTCTGCCCGGCCGGGCGTCGCTGATAGTGATCCGCAGACCAGCGTTCAGGAACGCCTGCTCCCGCATACGGGTGTGCAGCGTCTCATAGTCGTACTCCAGCGTGTCGAACATCTCCGGGTCCGGCTTAAAGGTCACGGTGGTACCGGTATGGTCCGTCTCACCGATGACCTTCATCTCCTGGGTGATATTGCCCCGGGAGAATTTCATCTCATAGATTTTGCCTTCCTTGTGTACCTGCACCGTCAGCCACTCGCTCAGAGCGTTCACCACGGACGCGCCCACGCCGTGCAGGCCGCCGGAGACCTTATAGCCTCCGCCGCCGAACTTGCCGCCGGCGTGCAGCACGGTGAACACCACCTCCAGGGCGGGCCGGCCCGTCTGGGCCTGGATATCCACGGGAATACCACGGCCGTTATCGGTGACGGTGATGGTGTCACCCTCGTTGATGGTCACGGTAATGTCCGTGCAGTAGCCGGCCAGCGCCTCGTCGATGGCGTTGTCCACGATCTCATATACCAGGTGGTGCAGACCGCTGGCGCTGGTAGAACCGATATACATACCCGGCCGCTTCCGCACAGCCTCCAGCCCCTCCAGCACCTGTATTTCTGATGCGTTGTATTCCGTATCCACCACGGTCTTTTCCAGTTCTGCCATGTACTACTCTCCTTTTCCTTGGACCCGCTTGCCCAGCGTCCGGGAATTGATCTGCGACAGATACACGATCTGCCGGTGATAGGGATGATCACACACCACGAAGGACCGCGGTATGTCCTCGCAGGCACTCTGTACCACGCCCTCCTGCTCGGCTCCCTGTAAAAACTCTCTCGTTTTTTTTGAGGTAGAGGTGTTGTCCAGGTCAAAGATACCGATGACCCGCCGGTCCTCTACCATCACGTTCATACCGATGTGCAGATACGCCATCACAGTACCTCCCCGCCCCGCACATGGAACACCCTGCCGCTGAGCAGCGTGTCCAGCCGGTCGTTTTCGCAGCAGGTGATAAACACCTGTCCGCCGCTGATGCGATTCAGTACGTATTCCTGCCGCCGGGGATCCAACTCGCTGAGCACATCGTCCAGCAGCATTACCGGATACTCCCCCATGGCGTTTTTGTGTATCTCGCGCTCCGCCAGCTTCAGGCTCAGTGCCGCCGTCCGTACCTGCCCCTGCGAGCAGAACTGCCGCGCGCTGCGCCCGTTGACCAGCACCTCGATATCGTCCTTGTGGGCGCCGGACAGGCACAGCCTTGCCGCGCGCTCCGCCGCCTGATGGCTCTCCATATGCGCCGTCAGCGCCGCGTAAATATCTGCCTGACTGCCCAGCGGGTCGGCGACGGTCCTGACAGTCTGGTACGTCAGGGTCAGCTCCTCCCTCTCGCCGCTGCACTCATAGTGTGCCTGCCGGGCATATTCCGCCAGCGCCGCACAGAACCGCGCCCGATAGCCTACCAGCACTGCGCCACTGCGGCACAGGCCTTCGTTGAATTCCGGCAGCAGGTCCAAAAGCTCTGGCTTGTCCTCGCTGTCCCGCAGGATGCGGGTCTTGTGCTCATACAGCCGGCTGTACTGGCTCAGCGCCTCGGCGTACCGCGGCCGCAGCTGGCACAGCGACAGGTCCATGAACCGCCGCCGTTCCGCCGCACCGGCCCGGATCAAAAACAGATCCTCCGGCGCAAAAAATACGGTATGCAGCACGTCGGACAGGGCGGCGCTGTTTTTGGCGGGCACACCGTTAACGGTCATTTTCCGACGCTTTCCGCGGAAGAGGCGTATGTCCGTCACAAACTCCCGCTGCCGGGAAAAGATATCTCCCAACAGCGCGGCCTCCTGCATATCAAAGCCGATCAGCTCCTTGTCTCCGTGGGCGCGGGGACTTTTTCCACAGCTAAGATATACAATGGCCTCCAGCAGATTTGTTTTTCCTTGGGCGTTCTCTCCGTAAATAACGTTGCAGCTGGGGTCGAACGTCAGCGCCTGCGTGCCGTAGTTCCGCCAGCCCTGCAGGTGCAGGGCGTCAACTCTCATACGTCACCGTCAGCATCTGCCCGTTGAAGGCCACCACGTCGCCGGGCCGGATCTTCTTGCCACGCATGGTGCACACCTCGCCATTTACCGTCACGTCACCCTCCTGGATGACGAGTTTGGCCTCGCCGCCGGTCTCTACCGCCGCGGCAAACTTCAGCAGATCCTGCAATTTGATATATTCCGTTGTGATGGTGATAGTCTCCATAATAATGAACCTCGTTCATAGATATAATATGCCGTTTTTTTCTTCAATAAAAAGCGCGCACACAGTTCGATAAAGGTGCAGCTCCTGCGTTCTGCCGATGGCAAACCAACGACGGCGTACCGGGTGTATGTCGAGGAGGTGTAACGATGGCAGGGCACAAGAGATGTGCCTTTATTGCGCCTTCAGGCGCACCGGCAGCACCATATAAAGAAAGTTGTCACTGTCATCTACGGGCGTGATAATACAGGGCGAAATACCGGTGTTCAGCTGCATTTTCACCGTGTCTGCCGGGGCATAGCGCAGGGCGTCCATGAGATAGCGGTTGTTGAAGCCGATCTCCAGCTCCTGTCCGTCGCCGCGGACGGGGCAGATATCCCGGGCTTCGCCGTTTCCGGTCCGGGCGGACATATACACCCGGTCCTGGCTGAACAGGCAGCGTACCGGACTTTTCAGCTTCTCGCTGATGACCACGCTGACGCGGTCCAGGCTTTCGATCATCGTCTTGTTGTCCACCTCGATGCAGATGGGGTTGGTGGTAGGTATGGCATTCTTGTAGTCCAGGAATTCACCCTCCAACCGGCGGCATATCAGCTGGGTAGCCCCGGCCTCGAACATCAGATGGCGCTTGCCCTGGGTCACCGTCACCATGTCGTCGGTGTCGGCGCATATTTTCTCCACTTCGTTCAGGGCGGCGCCGGGGGCCACGAACTTGAAGGCCCCGCCGTCGATGTGCTCCAACGGCTCGCGGCGCAGCGCCAGACGGAAGCCGTCCACCGCCACCATGGTCAGTCCCTTGTCGCTGATCTCAAACAGGGCGCCGGTGTGGATGGGACGGGCCTCGTTGACGGAAACAGCAAAGCTGGTCTGGTTGATCATGGCCTTCAGCGTCCGCTGCTCCAGTGTGACGGAGAACTGGTCGTCCACCTCCGGCAGCTCCGGATAGTCGTCGGCGCTGAGGCCGGGAAGCTCGAAGCTGGCATCGCCGCAGTTCAGCTTCACGTTGAACTTGTCGTCTGCCTCAAAGGTCACCATATCATCCGGCAGGCGGCGGATCATCTCGCCGAACAGTCTGGCGTTCAGCACGATGTGCCCTGCCTCGGACACTGCGGCCTCTACCGTGGTGCGTATGCCGGTCTGCATATTATAGCCGGACAGCCGCAGTCCCTCGCCGCACTCCAGCAGGATACCCTCCAGCGCCGGGATGGAGCTTTTAGCCGCCACCGCCCGAGACACCGCGGCCACCGCCTGTTGTACCAGTGCCTTTTCACAGGAAAATCTCACCATATCCGTCGTTCCTCGCTTTCCTAAAGTCATTGCCGCCTGCGCTGTCTGAAAGATCAGCCCTATGCAAAAAAGCGGTTCTATTTTTCTAAATTAAATCATAAACTAATCTTTTATTTCAGTAGTCTTATTAGTAGGGAAATTTTATGTGGACATCCATGTTTATCCCGCGCTGTTATCGGCTTTTTTATAGACATACCGTTATGGAAAACACTCCGGGTTTCCCACAGCTTCATGTGTGATACGGATGTTACACAGTTTTTCCACGTGGATTACACAGAAAATGGGGAAAACCTTGTCCTTTCATTTCCTCTCCCCCAGCACCCGTGTTTTTTCACTTTTTGCTGTTGATGTTGGTGGTGATCTCCTTCACCTTTTCGGCAAAGGCGGGGTCGGAGCGCATCGTGCTCTCCACCTTGTCAAGAGAGTGCAGAATAGTGGAGTGGTCCCTGTCGCCGAACTCCTTGCCGATGTCGTTCAGGCTCATGGAGGTCATACGGCGGATGAGATACATGGCGATCTGCCGCGCGGCCACCACATCGCGGCTGCGGCTTTGTCCCCGCAGCGTCTCCTCGTCCACATGGAAGTAGCTGCATATGTATCCCACGATAATGGCAGGGGTGGGGGCAAAGTCGTTGCTCTTCTTCAGCATATCACGGATGGCCCGGCTGACGGTCTCCTCGTTTACCTGGTCGTCCAGCAGATCCCGATAGGCCAGTATCTTGTTCAGCGTGCCCTCGATCTGCCGCACGTTGGAGGTGATGTTCTCCGCGATGTAGTCCGTCACCTCGTTGGGCAGCTTCACGCCCAGCATGGCTGCCTTATTCTGCACGATGGCGAACCGTGTTTCAAAGTCCGGCGGTGCCACATCCACCATCAGGCCCCACTCGAACCGGGTCCGCAGCCGGTCCTCCAGCTGGGTGATCTCTTTTGGGGGACGGTCCGATGTCAGCACGATCTGCCGGCCGGACTCATACAGGGTGTTGAAGGTGTGAAAGAACTCCTCCTGGGTCTGTATCTTGCCGGCGATGAATTGGATATCGTCCATCAGCAGGATATCCGTCTGCCGGTACTTTTCCCGGAACTCCGCATTGCGGTTTTCCCGGATGGAGGCGATCAGCTCATTGGTGAAGTCGTCGCCCTTCACATAGACGATCCGTGCCTCTGGCCGCTTTTTACGCAGGGCGTTGGCGATAGCGTACAGCAGGTGCGTCTTGCCCAGTCCGCTGTCACCGTAGATAAACAGCGGATTGTAGTTCTCTCCGGGCTTCTCGGTCACCGCCTTGGCGGCGGCAAAGGCCAGCTTGTTCTGGGGTCCCACCACATACGTCTCGAAGGTGAAGGCCTCCGACTCTGACAGATCGCCCGGCCTGTCCGGCGCCACACCGTGGTAAGCCGCCAGCTGCTGATCGTCCAGAATTTTTACCTCCAGGTCCGTGGAGAACAGGTCCCGCAGCGCCGCCTTGATATGGGGCAGGAACCTGGCCTCGATGGTGCTTTTTTTAAAGGTATTGCTGCAATGGAGCACGAAGGCCGAGTCCTCCATTGTCACCACCGTTACCTCGTCGAACCAGGTGTTGATGGTGGTTTCGGACAGCTCATGGCTCAGCCGTTTGAGCACGCTGTCCCACAGGTCTTTCATGGAATTCAAGCAAAAGCTCCCCTTTCGGCGGAGGCTGTCTGTTTTCCTCCGCAGTAAAATGGCGGGGGGTGTACCGCCGCAAAATATCCCACTACATTATAGCAGAAAACACGCCGGAAGTCTACACCTATTCTAAATATAAACTGCCGGCTTTTTCCCTGTTTTTCCCGCAAAAACGGGCGCTTGTGGGTAAATTTTTGTTGACAGTGCCCCCCTGTATCTGTATAATATACTCCGCGTGGTTGCACGCAGATGTGCAACAGGCGTGGAAATGTTTACTGCGGCGGTGAATATCTCACCGCTGTCGAGTAAGCGCGGGGCCTTGTTGTCCCGCCGGATAATCTTAAAAATGGAGGTGTCATGCAATGTTCCGTACCTATCAGCCCAAGAAGCGTCAGCGCTCCAAGGAGCACGGCTTCCGCAAGAGAATGGCCACCCGCAACGGCCGCAAGGTTCTGGCCCGTCGTCGTGCCAAGGGTCGTGCCCGTCTGACCCATTGAGGTCACGGAAGGTGCATCGCACATACAGATAAGCCCTGAGGGACGGAGGATCGAGATCCCCGTCCCTATCGGTGTATCTGGCGAGGCAAAACCAGTATAGCGAGGGAACACATGGACGCAAGAGTAACGGTGAAGCAAAACAGCGACTTCCGCCGCATCTACCGCAGGGGCCGGTCTGCCGTCTCCGGCGGCGTGGTGGTCTACTGCCTGAAGAACAGACAGGGAATGAGCCGCCTGGGCGTCACCGTCTCCACCAAGCTGGGCCACGCCGTGGTCCGCAACCGTGTCCGCCGCCGGTTTCGTGAGCTCTATCGCCTGCACAGGGCCGATATGCTCCCCGGCTGGGATATTATCATGGTGGGCCGTGTCCGTGCCGCCGAGCTGCCCTATCACAAGCTGGAAAAGCAATACCTCCGCTGCCTTGCAGAGCTGGGATTGCTGCGGGAGGATGTATGAAAAGACTTCTTCTCTCCGCCATCCGCTTTTATCGCCGGGCCGTCTCGCCCCTGTTCCCGCCCCGCTGCCGCTATATCCCCACCTGCTCGCAGTACGCCCTTGAGGCGGTCGAGAAATACGGTGCGGCCAAGGGCGGTTGGCTGGCCTTCAAGCGTCTTATGCGGTGCCATCCCTTCCACCATCACAAGGGCGGCTGGTATGATCCGGTGCCCTGAACCAACCCCCTCAAAAAACTACGGAGGAATAAAAGCCTATGTTCGCACAACTCGGCTACTACATCTGTGTGCCGTTCGCGTGGCTCACCCGCCTGTTCTATACCTGGACGGGCTCTTATGGCGTCGCTCTGATCCTCTTCACCCTGATCGTCAAGCTGGTGCTGCTTCCCTTCCAGCTCAAGAGCAAGAAGAGTATGCTCCGCATGGGCCGCATGAACAGCAAGGTGCAGGAGATCCAGAAGAAATACGCCAACAACAAGGAGAGGCAGCAGCAGGAGATCGCGGACATCTATGCCCGCGAGGGTGTCAACCCCATGTCCGGGTGCCTGTGGTCCTTCCTGCCCTTCCCCATCCTGATCGCCCTGTACTACATCATCCGCACACCTCTGCGCTACTTCATGTCCCTGTCCAACGAGGTCATCGCCAAGATCACCGAGCTGGCGGTGTCCCTGGGGTATGTGTCCGGCGCCAGTGGTCAGGCCTCAGCTTATGACCAGATCTATCTGGCCAAGTTCATCCACGATAACTGGTCCAGCTTCGAGGGTAAATTCGACGGTCTTATCGACTTGAACTACACCTTCCTCAGCATGGACCTGTCCGCCGTGCCCAAGGATCTGTTCAGCCAGTTCCCCTCCGGCGGCTGGCCCGTCATCGGCATCATGCTCATGCCGCTGATCTCCGCCGCACTGCAGTTCCTGATGACCCGCATCTCCATGAAGACCAACGGCAACAGCAACATGAACGGCTCCTCCAAGGCGATGCTCTACATGATGCCCCTGATGACGGTGTGGATGGGTTATATCCTCCCCGCCGCCCTGTGCGTCTACTGGATCGCCAACGCCGCCTTCTCCTGCATTCAGGAGCAGGTGCTGAACAAGCACTTCTCTAAGGTGCTGGACCGCGAGGAGACCGACAAGGAGCGCCAGAAGCGCGAGGCCCGCTACGCTAAAATGCAGGCTGCCCGCGAGAATTATAACCGTCAGCTGGAGCAGCAGGCCCAGTCCAAGGGAGGCAAGAAGCCCCAGCCCCAACCCAAAAAGAAAAAGACCGGCGAGAGCACCACGGAAGCCGGTAAGGTGGGCAATCGTCCCTACGCACGGGGCCGCGCCTACCGCGAGGAACACTACGACGAATAAGGAGTTTTGTCTATGAGTTATATCGACGTAACGGGCAAGACTGAGGACGAGGCGCTGCGTAAAGGCCTTGAGCAGCTGGGCATGGACCGCGATGACGTGTCTGTCTCCATTCTGGAGCGTGCCAAGACAGGCTTCCTGGGCATCGGCGCCACCCCCGCCCGTATCCGTATCACCTATGGTCCCGAGGAGGCAGACGTTGCCGCCCCCGCCGAGGTGAAGATCATCCCCGAGACCCCTGCCGCCCCCAAGGCGGAGCCCAAGACCGCCGTCCCCGCTAAACCGGCGGCGCCAAAGGCTGACAAGCCCTGTCAGGACCGTCAGAGCCGTCCCGACCGCAGCGACCGTCCCCGCCCCGAAAAGAAGGAGCGTCCTGCCCCTGTGGCCCCGGCCATCGATCTGCCCGAGTGTGACGACGATAACGCCAAGCGTATCATCGCCTTCGTCTCCGGTCTGCTCCAGCATATGGACAGTGCCGCCGAGGTCAAGGTCTACGAGGTGGAGAAGGGCCGCTACAAGGTCATTCTGGTGGGCGAGCGTCTGGGTCAGCTGATCGGCCATCGCGGCGAGACGCTGGATGCCATCCAGCAGCTGACCAATTATGCCATCAACACCGGCAGCGACAGCAAGCGTGTTCGCGTCCAGATGGATGCCGAGAACTACCGTGCCCGCCGTGAGCAGAGTCTGGAGAGCCTGGCCCGCAAGGTGGCGACCAAGGTACAGAAGTACCGCCGTAGCGTGACCCTGGAGCCCATGAACGCCTACGAGCGCCATGTGATCCACGCCGCCCTGCAGGATGTCCCCGGTGTCACCACTTACTCCGTGGGCACTGAGCCCAACCGCCGCGTGGTGGTCTCCTATGACCGTGCCCAGGCCCGATAACAGCAAAAAAAGAAAGCCCGAAGGGCTTTCTTTTTTTGCGTTTATACACCTGTTCCGTCAAAGGCCGGCGTGTAGGCCTCCTCGGCGGAGGTCCGTTCCTGCACGAAGCCGTCCTCAATGCCGCAGTTCCGCATATAGGTCACTGCCGCCCGGTACTCCGCCGCCGTCACCCGCCGCGCCAGCCGGCCCGTCATGCCAGTCGGCGGCGTATACTGGCTCATCAGGGACATCGCCACGTCACCGGGCGCGAAGGTCTCCGCGATCCAGTCCAGCACTTGCCGGGTGTTGTTCAGATACCCCGGCAGCACCAGATGCCGCAGGATCACACCCTGTTTCATCAGCCCGTTCTCGTCGTACACCGGCCGTCCCACCTGACGAAACATCTCTCGTATGGCTTCGCAGGCCGCGGGAAAGTAGTCCTCCGCCCCGGAGAGTGCCTTAGCCAGCGCGCCGTCGGCATATTTCAGGTCCGGTAGATATATGTCTACCTTTCCTTCCAGCTGCCGCAGCGTATCGACCTTTTCATACCCACCGCAGTTGTACACCACCGGTACCGGAAGCTTTGGCTCCAGGGCCGGCAGTATCCACGGCAGAAAGTGTGTGGGCGTCACCAGCTCGATGTTGTGTGCGCCCCGGGAGATCAGCTCGTCGAATATCTCCCGCAGCCGCGCCGTGGAGATATCCTTTCCCTGACCACCGGCGGAAATGCTGCCATTCTGACAGTAGCAGCACCGCAGGGTACAGCCGGAGAAAAACACCGTTCCCGCGCCATTCGTGCCGGAGATGGGCGGCTCCTCCCACCGGTGCAGCATGGCCCGTGCCACCCGCAGTCCGGCGGGCATACCGCAGAATCCGCTGCCGTGCTCCGCAGTGCGCTCTGCCCCGCAGTTACGGGGACATAAGGTGCAGATCATACCTTGTGGATGTCAAAATCCGGGCCCAGGTCGCCAGCCATCCAGTGGCGGCGACACAGACCGATATACTTGTCATTGGCACCCAGCACCACCTGTGCGCCCTCCTTTACCACATGGCCATTTTCGTCGAAACGGGCGTTAAAGGCCGCTTTTTTGCCGCACCAGCAGATGGTTTTGACCTCCTCCAGCTTGTCCGCCAGCACCAGCAGGTGGTAGCTGCCGGGGAACAAGTCGCCCTTGAAGTCGGCGCGGAGACCGTAGCAGATGACGGGGATGCTACAGTCATCGACGAGGTGGACGAGATAATAGACCTCGTCTTTTGTCAGGAACTGGGCCTCGTCGATGATAATGCAGGCATAGGTCTGCAGTTCGGTTTCCGACATTTCGCGCATCTCATCGAAGTAGATGCAGGGGTGTTTCAGGCCGATGCGGGAATAGACCATATGGTCGCCGTCGCGGGTGTCCAGACGGGGCTTTACCAGCAGTGTCTCCTGGCCGCGCTCCTCGTAGTTGAACCGCGCCATCAGCGCGTTGGCCGTCTTACTGGAGCCCATGGCGCCGAACTTAAAATACAACTGTGCCATCCCTGTTTCTCCTTTATTTGCATACGATTTTATTTATTTTCCAACTTTTTGAAGGCGGTGGGCATGGGGTAGAGATCCCGGTCATCAGATGCCCAGACCCAGTCCGGAGGGCCGTCGCCAGCGACTGTTAAGCGAAATACCGTCATATTCCAGCGGAGATGGGTAAAGATATGCATGTCCGAAAAGCGCTTCTCCCAGGAAAGCGGCGTGAGTCTCCAGTCCCGAAGCTGTTGTGCCGCAAGGGTTTCCGTCAATTCACCCGCGGTGTTGGGAAACTCCCACAGGCCGGAGAGCAGGCCCGTTTCCGGGCGGCGGCGCAGGGCTGTGCGGCCATCGGGGGTGGTCAGCAGAAAGACCGTCAGGTCCTTTTCCGGCTTGGCGGTATTTTTTTCCCGCACCGGCAGCCGGGACTGAAGCCCCGCAGCCTTTGCGGCACAAAGGCTTGCGGCGGGACAGCTTTCGCAGTTGGGATTTTTTGGCAAGCAGACTGCGGCACCCAGGTCCATCATGGCCTGGTTAAAATCGCCGGGGCGGTCGGTGGGCATGACGGCCGCCAGCGCATCGCGGACGTGCTGGCGTGTCCGCGGGTCAAGGACGTTATCGCCGCAGGCGGTCAGCCGCGCCGCGATACGCAGTACGTTGCCGTCAACGGCAGGAACGGCTTTATTAAAGGCGATGGAGAGTATCGCGCCCGCCGTATAGTCGCCGATTCCGGGGAGCTGTATCAAATCGCTGTACGTGTCAGGGAGACAGCCGCCGTATTGGTCCACCATGACACGGGCGGAGCGCTGCAGGCTGCGGGCGCGGCTGTAATAGCCCAGGCCCTGCCACAGGGAGAGCAAGCGGTCTTCCGCTAACTCCGCCAGGGCGGGCACGTCCGGCGCGGCGGACATAAACCGCTCAAAATAGGGCAGTACCGCCTGTACCCGCGTCTGCTGGAGCATGATCTCCGACACCCAGGTGCGATAAGGCGTAACGATATCTCGCCAAGGGAGAGAACGTTTTTCCCGGTCGTACCAGGGCAGCAGGACTGCCGGCAGAGAGGCCAGCGGGACCGGCATTTTTTGGGAGCTTTGGTTGCTGTTTTTGTTACTCTTGTTTGCCATTTATTTTCAAATGCTGTTGTCTGATCGTTACTTTTTGTTGCTCTGTGGTAAAGGTATATTAAAGCGGGAGGCGTAGTGGCAGCGGCGGCAGAGGGCCTCGGCGGGCTCACGGCAGTCAAAGCCGCGGCGGATGCGCTGGGCCCGGGGCGTGTTGAGAATGTAGTCCAGGCTCTGGTGGAAAATGTTGCCCAGGGCCAGCCGGCCCTCGCTGTCCAGACAGCAAGGGATCACGGTGCCGTCGCACAGCACGCCCAGCTGGCGGCGCAGGCCGTAGCAGTACTGGGTGTCGTCGGGGCAGTCGTTGTTCTCGTCGCCGGGCCAGTAGAAGTGCTCGTCCTTCTGTATGTAGATGCGGGGGGCCAAGCGGCGGTTGTGGAGCATATCCTCGGGGAGGTGGGCGGTATTCTGCCCGGTGAGCTCGCCCAGGATGCGCTCGATCTCCGGGTTCAGGGCCTGGGGCATGCCGCTGTTCCACAGGCGCAGGGTGCAGTTGACCCCAGCGGCGGCCAGCTTCTGGCAGCTGCGGAGACAGCCGGTGACGTAGTCCTCCAGGGGCACGTTCAGGTGGTTGCCCTCGAAGGAATGGAGAGAGACGGCTACCTTATGCAGGGCGGGGCAGGCAAGCAGGATATCCAGCTTTTTGGGCAGGAGCGTGCCGTTGGTGGTGATGCAGACACGGAAATCCAGCTGGGCGCAGGTATCCAAAATTTTCCCCAGCTCCGGGTGGAGCAGCGGCTCGCCCATAACGTGGAGGTAGATATACTGCGTGACAGCACGCAGCTTTTTGGCCGCCACCGCAAAGTCGTCGGTACGCATGGCCATCAGCGGCCGGTGGTGGCCGGCGCAGAAGTCGCAGTGGAGGTTGCAGAGGTTGGTGATCTCCACATAGGCGCGCTGGATGTTCATGGCAGAGCCCCCTTGTCCTTATCGTGTCGGGCAGGCGTGCCCGCCCGCACTGTGCTATGGCAACATTGTATCACATCGCGGGGCGTTTGAATAGGGAAAGTTTGCCGGGACGGCAGGAGGCGCGTATAAAATGTTTGGTACGTTTGGGATGATGAAAACCATGTATTTTTGAGAAAAATACCGTGTTTTTATCATATAATAGTTGCAATTTCTTATAGAATGTGGTACGGTATACGCAGAACGAAGCCACGCCCGCGAGGCGAATAAAACGGAACATCAGGAGGTATGTCCATGAAATACCCGAAGACCGGCAGTGAGGTCTATGTGAGCCTGAACCTGTCCAACACCATGCTCACCGGCATCGGCAAGGGCACCATTACCCGGGAGGAGGTCTCCGCCAGCTATCTGAAGCGGCTGTTTGCCGAGCACGGCGTCATCGTGTCCGCCAAGCCGGAGCAGCGCCGTCTGCTGGAGATCGTCAATGAGCGCTGCGATCTGGAGCTGGAGATCCCCGAGCAGCTGAAGCTGTTTCAGCTGTCCGAGGAGCACCGCCGGCTGGTGGTGATCGAGGTCACCGGTCTGCGCCGGAAGAACGGCTCCCTGCTGCCGGAGTACACGGAGGAGGAGTTCAACGAGGCCACGTTTGCGTTCGTGAAGTACTACGTGCAGGGCACCCACTACGACACGCTGGTGGAGGAAAACAAGAAGCTGAAATTCGAGCTGGAGCAGGAGCTGGAGTGGCGGAACCGCACGGACAACTGATGAGATACAAAAAGAGACGGCGAAGGCCGTCTCTTTTTTTGCGCTTGCGCGGGGGGCGCTGCCCCGGCGGCGAGCAGGTGTTGCGCCTGC